>Ga0315536_1001585_pt1 | contig 11317 bp, 13 predicted proteins | sample SalMarSW160230MG_FD_203093 | JGI IMG/M metagenome (GOLD analysis project Ga0315536, IMG submission 203093) | Salt marsh sediment microbial communities from the Plum Island Ecosystem LTER, Massachusetts, United States - Salt Marsh Sediment SW1602-30 ... | reverse complement strand
CGGCACCCGGTGAGCCGCACCAGGGCGAGGTCCCGGGCGATCACGATCTCCTCCGCCTCACGGGGAATGGCGGCGATGCCGAGGCGGGAGGCGACGGTTCCCTCGTGGACCTGACCTCCGGCGGCGAGCCCGGCGTCGATGCAGTGCTCGCTGACGATGCCGCCGCGCTCCGCCAGGTACTCCATGGCCCGGCGCAGCAGCCCGGCGTCGGCGACCGAATCCCCGTCGTCGGTGAAGAGCCGGACCCCGGCGTCCCACAGCTCGTCGAGGTGGGCCAGCTTCTCGCCGCGACGCCCCGCGGTGAGGCACCCGGCCGACATCACGTCGACCAACCCGACGGCGCGCCCCCGGTCCTGCACGTAGCGGGCGAGGTGGCCGGCGTCGATCGCCGGATCGGTGTTGGGCATCGCCACCACCGCGGTGTAGCCCCCGGCGGCGGCGGCCCCGGAACCGGATTCGATGGTCTCCTTCCACTCCTGTCCCGGTTCCCGCAGGTGGGTGTGGACGTCGACGAGGCCGGGACCGACCCAGGCGCCTTCACAGTCGATCTCCTCCCCTACCGGCTCGAGATCCTTCCCGATGGCGGCGATCAGGCCGTCGCGGATGACGACGTCGTTGCGCCCGGGGAGGACCTCGCCGGAGGCGAGGACGGTGCCGTTGCGCAGGGTGAGGTCACGCATCGCGCTCACCTCCGAGCAGTTGGAAGAGGACGGCCATCCGCACCGCCACCCCGTTGGTGACCTGGTCGAGCACCAGGCAGCGGGGATCGTCGGCGACCTCCTGGTCGATCTCGACGCCCCGGATCATGGGGCCGGGATGGAGCACCGCAGTGTCCGGCTTGAGCCGGGCGAAGCGGCGCCGTGTCATCCCGAACCGTTCCCGATACTCCGGGAGGGACGGGAAGACCGATGCCCCTCCCCGCTCCGCCTGCACCCGGAGCAGGTAGACGGCGTCGAGTTCGGTGAGGACGTCATCGAGCGTGTTGGTGGCCTCGACCGGCCACCCGGTGAGGTCCGGCGGCAGCAGTGTCGGTGGGGCGACCAGGGTCACGGACGCCCCGAGGGTGGCGAAGGCGTAGACGTCGGAACGGGCGACCCGGGAATGCCGGATGTCGCCGACGATGCCGATGCGGAGCCCGTCGAGGCCACCGAAGCGCTGCCGGAGGGTGAGCGAGTCGAGGAGAGCCTGGGTCGGGTGCTGGTGGGCGCCGTCCCCGCCGTTGACGACCGGGAGGCGGGTCCACTCCGCCACCCGCCATGGCGCCCCGGTCGCAGTGTGGCGCACCACCATCAGGTCCGCGCCCATCGCCTGGATCGTGAGGACGGTGTCCTTGAGGCTCTCCCCCTTCTTGAGAGACGACGTCGCCGGCGAGAAGGAGAGGACGTCGGCGGAGAGCGCTCGAGCGGCCCGCTCGAACGACATGCGGGTGCGGGTCGAGGGCTCGAAGAACATGGTGGCGACGGTCTTGCCACGCAGGGCCGGCACCTTCGGGATGGGCCGCCGCATGACCTCGGCGAATTCCTCCCCGTCGGCGAGCAGGCTCTCCAGACGTTCCCGGGCGAGTCCCTCCGTCGTCAGCAAATCCCTCATTGCCCCTCCCGTTCCTCGCCGGCCTCGGGCCGGTCGGCGATCCAGACGCCCTCGGCGCCGTCCACCTCGTCGATCTTGACCATGACCCGCTCCGCCAGCGAAGTCGGCATGTTCTTCCCTACGTAGTCGGGCCGGATCGGCAGTTCGCGATGTCCCCGATCGACCAAGACCGCCAGCTGTACCCGGCGCGCCCGGCCGATGTCGGCGAGGGCATCGAGGGCGGCCCGGATGGTGCGTCCCGTGAACAGGACATCGTCGACGAGGACCACGGTGCGGTCGTCGATCGGGCCTGGGATCTCGGTCGGTCCGAGAGGGACGGTTGGGCGGTGGTCGAGGTCGTCGCGGTAGAGCCCGATGTCGAGGGTTCCCACCGTGACCCCGGTGTCCTCGATCTCGGCCAGGTAGGTCCCGAGACGGGCCGCCAGCGGTGCCCCCCGCGTGTGGATCCCGAGGAGGACGACCTGGTCGGCACCTCGATTGTGCTCCAGGATCTCGTAGGCGATGCGGCGCAGAGCCCGCTCGACGTCGTCGGTGCTGAGGACGGCGCGCATCAGGAGCGTCCTCGGCGCGTCCGGAGCGGATGCGAATGCGGCGCGAACCGGGTCGCGCCTGGCGGCGGTGTCATCGGTACTCCTTCCTTTCCGGCCTCACGGAACCGGGCTTAAAGGTTGGCTCGGCCGACCATAGCACCACGCACGCCGGCCACGGCGACCATCCCTCGAAACGCGAAAAGCGGGCCTGCTCGCGGTGGCTGCGACGGCGGGGCCGGATCGCTAGACGCCGCCGGATGCCGGTTCGCGATGTTCTGCGAGGGCGGCGATGACGCCGTTGACGAAGGAGCCGCTCCGCTCCGTCGAGTACTCCTTGGCGAGTTTCACCGCCTCGGAAGCGATCACCCCCACCGGGGTGTCCGTGTAGCGCAGCTCGAAGAGGGCGAGGCGCAGCAGGTTGCGATCGACGGCCGGCATCCGCTCCAGCCGCCAGCCACTCGAGGCGGCTGCGATCGCCTCGTCGAGTTCGTCGCGATGCTCCCACACCCCGAGTACGAGACGGGTGGCACGGGCGCTGAGGTCCGTTACGTCGGGTTGTTCACGGCGCTGCGCCTCGGCCGCGTAGAGCGCCCCGAGAGCCTGGGTCCGGGGATGCTGGCGGGTCACGACGCCCTGGTGATGTAGTCCCCGGTGCGGGTGTCGACCTTCACCACGTCGCCCTGGTCGACGAAGAGGGGCGCCTGGATGACGAGCCCCGTCGACAAGGTCACCGGTTTGGTGGCGCCCGACACCCGGTCACCCTTCACCCCGGGTTCGGCATGGGTCACCTCGAGTTCCACCGACGCGGGGAGGTCGATGCCGATCGGGTTGCCCTCGAACAGATTGATCTGCACCGTCATGCCCTCGACGAGGTAGTTGGCGGCCTCCCCGACCAGATCGGTCGCCACGGCCATCTGTTCGAACGTGTCGGTGTTCATGCAATGGAAGCCAAAGTCGTCACGGAAGAGGAACTGGAAGTCTTGACGATTGATGACGGCACGGGGCAGGTTCTCACCCGCCCGGAAGGTGCGATCGAGGACCGCCCCGGTCTCGACGTTCTTGAGCTTCATGCGGACGAAGGCCTTGCCCTTCCCCGGCTTGACGTGCTGGTAATCGACCACCGAGAACAGCCCCTCGGGGAGGTTGAGGGCCATGCCCGGCTTGACGTCGTTCGTCGAGATCATGGGGCGGACAACTCCTTGCTCGCATGGGTGAGAACCTGGTGGCCGTCGGTGGTGACGAGGACCATGTCCTCGATGCGGACCCCGAGGCGGCCCGGGAGGTAGACGCCCGGCTCGACCGTGACGACGTGTCCCGCCTCGAGGACGTCCTCGGAGTTGCGGCGGACCCACGGTTCCTCATGGATTTCGAGACCGACGCCATGGCCGGTGGAGTGGACGAAGTACTCGGCGTAGCCGCGCTCCTCCAGCACCTGACGGCAGACCGCATCCACGTCGCCGGCAACGACGCCCGGCGCGATCGCAGCGATCCCGGCTTGGTTCGACTCGCGCACCGCGGCGTAGACGCGTTCCAGCTCCGGGTCGGGTGTCCCGTGGCGCCACACGGTGCGGGACATGTCGGAGTGGTAGCCGTCCACGGTGCACCCGTAGTCGAGGAGCAGCAACCCGGACCCGACCGCGCCGTCGCCCGACTCGTGGTGGGGGCGGGAGGCGTTGCCGCCCGCAGCCACGATGGGCGGCCACCCGGCCCGCTTGGCGCCGGCCCGCTCCATCGCGCCCACCAGGGCCTCGGCGACATCCCACTCGGTGGCGCCGGCCGGCGCCAGCTGGCCGATCTGGGCGAAAGCGCTGTCTCCGGCGGCGGCCGCAGCCTGGAGTGCCGCGACCTCGTCGGCGTCCTTGACCCGCCGGTATGCCTCGACGACACCGACACTCGCCACCAGCTTGGAGGCGGTGGCGGTCTTCAAGGCCCGTACGAAGCTCCAGGTGACGTCGGCCGCCTCCACCAGCACCCTTGGCGCCCCGGCGAAGGCGGCGTCGAGTCGCTCGTTGAGCCCGCCGGAGATGACGACCAGGTCGGTGGCGGGCAGCGCCTCGACGAGTCCGGCCGCGATCTCGCCGTAGCGGCCGTCCGTGAAGAACACCGACCCCGATGGCGTGACCAGCAGCGATGCGCTACTCCCGGTGAAACCGGTCAGGTAGCGGACGTTGGTGAGATTGGTGACGAGGAGAGGCTCCGTCAGATCCTCTGAGAGGCGGCGCAGTCTGCTGGCGTGGTCCATGGTTCCTCTGTGTCGGCGGTGTTGGTCAGCCAATCCCGATGGCGGCGAGCGCCGGGTCCACGCTAGCCGCCGTGACCGGGCGGATCACCGCCACCCCGATACGCTCCAACAGCACCATGCGGAGGCCGCCGGCGTCGCGCTTCTTGTCGAGTGCCATGAGACGCCGCACCTCGGTGCCATCCACCGGGGGCGCCGACACCGGCAATCCGAGCTGCTCGATCACCGCCCGCTGCCGGTCCTGGGCATCGAACCCCACCATCTCGGCGGCCACGGTGCCGGCGGCGACCATCCCGATCGCGACCGCGTGGCCGTGGGGAATGCCGGTGGCCGTTTCGACCGCGTGGCCGACGGTATGCCCGTAGTTGAGGATGGCCCGGACCCCGGCCTCGGTGAAGTCCTCGCTGACGACGGCCGCCTTGACCGACAGCGCCCTCCGGACGACTTCACCCAACGGCGCCTCCAGGCCGTGCCGCTCGTAGAGGGCGACCAAGGCCGGGTCGGCGATGAGCCCGGTCTTGAGGGCCTCGGCGGCGCCTTCCCTCAGCAGCGCCACCGGGAGGGACGCCAGGACGGAGAGATCGACCACGACCCGGGAGGGATGGCGGAACACGCCCGCCAGGTTCTTGCCGCCGACGTTGACGCCCGTCTTCCCTCCCACCGCGGCGTCGACCGCGGCCAGCAGCGTCGTCGGAACCTGCACCGCCTCCACTCCTCGGAGGTAGACGGCCGCCACGAAGCCGGCGAGGTCGGTGACGGCTCCCCCACCGACCCCGATGACGGTGTCCTGCCGGGTGAAGGCGAGTTCGTTGAGCCACAGGAGGCATTCCTCGGCGACCTGCAGGGTCTTGGAGGCGTCCCGGTCGGGTACGAGCCGCACCGCCACCGTCAGGCCCGCGTTCTGGAGCGTCTGGGCGACACGGTTGGCGTAGGGGGCTGAACCCGGCTGGGTGAGGACCGCAACATGCTGCCGCTGCGACGAGGGGGGCAGGATGGTCTCCGCCGAGTCGAGGGCCCCATCCACCACGACGATCTCGCTGAGGGTCTTCCCCGCGGCGGTGATCAGGATGGGATCCATTGCGCCTCGATCTCGTCGACCACCTCGTCGGTGGTACGCCCGGTGGTGTCGATGGTGTGGTCGGCCGCTTCACGGTAGCGATCGGCGCGCAGCGCCAGCAGGTCGGCGAGCCGCTCCCCTCCGTCGCCGTCGGACAGGAGGGGTCGGTCCGCCCCGTCACCGACGCGTTCGAAGAGCTCAGCCGCCGGGGCGGTGAGCCACACGACGGTCCCGCCGGCGCGCATGGTGGCCACGTTGTCAGGGTCGATCACCACTCCCCCTCCGGTGGCCACGACGCCTGCGGGAGCCGCCGCGACCCGGCTGACGGCGCGCGCCTCCAGGTCCCGGAACGCGGCCTCGCCGCGCTCCATCCACAGGCGGGCGATGGTGCAACCGGCCTCGGCCTCCACCTCGTCGTCGGTGTCGTAGAAGGGGACCCCACGACGCCTCGCCAGCGCGGCCCCTACCGAGCTCTTGCCGGCTCCCATCATCCCGACCAGCCAGAGGTGTCCGTTCATGGCGATCAGAAGCTGGCGACCCGCCGGCGGTACGCCTCGAGCGCCGCCTGCATGTCGGAAACGGTGTCGCCACCGAACTTCCGCTGCGCCTCCTGGGCCAGCACGATGGCCACCATGTGCTCGGCGACGACCCCGGCGGCCGGAACCGCGCAGACGTCACTGCGTTCCCGGAACGCCTTCGCCTGTTCCTTGGTCGTGACGTCGACGGTGTCGAGAGGGCGCATCAAGGTCGAGATCGGCTTCATGGCGGCCCGCAACCTCAGCATCCCCCCGATGCTGATACCGCCTTCCGTGCCGCCGGCGTGCGACGTGTGGCGGACGAAGTCGCCGCCCTCGTAGTAGATCTCGTCGTGGGCGACGCTGCCGCGCTGGGCCGCCACCGTGAAACCGTCGCCGATCTCGACCCCCTTGATCCCCTGGATCGACATGAGGGAACCGGCGAGGCGGGCGTCGAGCTTCCGATCGTGGTGGACGTGACTGCCGAGGCCGGGCGGTACCCCGTATGCAAGGACCTCGACGACCCCTCCGAGGGTGTCGCGGTCGGCCTTGGCGGCCTCGATCTCGGCCACCATCGCGTCGGCCTGGGTGGGATCGAAGACCCGGACCGGGGAGGCGTCGATGGTGGTGAGGTCGTCGGGACCGGGCAGGGTCCCAGAGGGGACGGCCACGGAGCCGATGGCGACCACGTGGCTCAGGACGCTGATGTCGAGGGCGGCGAGGAGCGCTTTGGCGAGGGTACCGGCGACGGCCCGGGCCGCAGTCTCCCGTGCCGAGGACCGCTCCAGGATGTCCCGGGCGTCGTGGCTGTCGTATTTGAGCATGCCCGCCAGATCGGCATGTCCCGGGCGGGGGGTGGTCATGGGGCGCCGGGCAGTGCCGGGTTCCGGAGACATCTCCTCGATCCACTTGGGCCATTCCGTGTTCCGGATCAGCACCGCGACCGGGCTCCCGAGGGTGCGACCGAAGCGCACCCCGCCGAGAAGCTCCAGCTCGTCGCGTTCGAGCTGCATACGGCGCCCCCTGCCGTACCCGAGACGGCGGCGTGCCAGCTCCGACGCCAGGGCTTCGGTGGACACCTCCAGCCCGGCCGGAAGGCCTTCGACCACGGTGACGAGCGCCGGACCGTGGGATTCACCGGCAGTGAGGAAACGCAGCATGGCGCCTGATGGTACCGCCCGGCGCGACCGGTGACGGTCGCCTCCGCCTGGTGGGGTCGCATACAGGGGGAGGGCCGGTTGCCCGGCCCTCCACCCCTCGGGGCTCCGCATTCAGCGGAGATCTGTGTCCGGCCCGCTATTTCAGGATCTGCTGGCCGATCGTGAGCTCGAAGGCGTTGTCGCCAAAGGTGAAGACTCCCTTGTCGGCGGTGAGGCTGACCACCTTGTAGGAGACTGCGAAGGTGTCGCCGACCCCGACGTCATAGCTCACCGTACCGACGAGGACCGTGGCGCGCAGCACGCCGCTCACGTCCCGGATCTCCTTGAGGGTGATCGTGGTGGCCGAAGGGGTGAACCCGTCGTCGGGCTCTTCGCCGGGAGCCCCTCCGATGCCGGGAATGTCGCCGCTTGTGGATCCCTCGCTGATGAGGGGACGGAAGGGATCACGCGGCTGGGAGATCTGGAATGTGGCGGAGAGGGGCGCCGGGGTCTCCACTTCCATGGCCTCAGGTGCCGCGCTGAGGCGGCCGCCGTCGTCGGGATGCGTCGGCTGGGTTGCCAGCACACCCGAGGTGACGACCATCCAGCCGGCGATGATGCCGATGGCGATCAGGCCGGCGGCGATGAGACCGGCCACCACCCCACGCAACCTCCGCCAGGTCATTGTGCCGCCTCCGGATCACTCGTCGTGTCGCCCTCGGTCGTGGGCGGCGCCTCCGTGTCGGCCGGAACGGTGAGGTCGGTCCCGGTTCGGGTGAAGATGCGCAGCGAGAGGTCGATGCCCAGGACGTCGGGCTCGGGCCGCAGCCGCGGCTCGGCAATCGTCGTGGTGGTGGTCGACTCGTCGGTCTCCTCGGGCGGCGTTGACTCGGCGGCGACCTGCTCCGGGGAGAGGCCGATCGAGTCGACCCGGACCAACCGGTCCATCGCCTCGAGACCGTAGAGGAACCCGAGCACCTCGAAGTACTGCCCCTGCGCCGTGAGGGTCACCGACACCTGGTAGGCCTCCACCCCCGGCAGCCCGAGATCGGTGAGGTCGATCGGGGACGGAGGCGTCAGGCCGATCGCGAAGACGTCGATTCCGGTGCTCTGCGCCAGGTAGGTGAGATCGTCGAGGAACACATCCGCCTGCGGCTGGACCGGGATCGCCGTCTCCATCTCCCCGATGGCGAACCGGTAGGTGATCTCGTTGTCGATGATGTCGGAGAGTTGGGCGATCTGGGAGCGAATCGTCGCCTCCCGGATCTGGGCCGCGTCCAGTTCCGCCTGTGCGTCGGAGGTGGCGGACCGCTCCGGGGACATGAGGAACATCCACCACCCGAGGGTGCCCACGAGGAGCCCTGCGACCAGGATCCACACCATGGACCGCCTCATCGACCCACCTCCGGGATCCGCTCCTCCACCCGCTCGGTGAGGGCCGCCTCCGTCAGCGAAGTCTGCGACTCGAAGGCGACCACCGGGATGTCTCCGATGTTCTCACCCGACACGCTCGAGACCCACGTGCCGGCGACCGACGGGAACCGATCCGAATCGAGGGACCGCAGCCAGGCAGCCACGTCCCCGAAACCGAATCCGGTGCCGGTCACCTGGATGCTGCCTTCGGATGGAGTGGTCGGATCGAGGTCGACTCGCCCCTGGAACTGGTTGAGCCAGATCCGGTCGGGGATCATCCGGCCCAGGTCGTTGAGGATCCGCCCCCATGAGACGTCTGCGGTGAGGACCGCTTCGATGAGGGCGGCGTCCTGGTCGTATCGCAACGCGATGTCGTCGGCACCCTGCAGCTCGGCGAGCTGTGCCTGGAGCCCGATGTTGATGGCCTGCTGATCGTCGACGGCCTGGCGGACGTCGGCGGTGTCGCGCCGGGCGAGCACGAAGAGCAGGCCGAGAATGACCAGGTAGAGGGCGCCGATGAGGGCGAGGCGGATCACGCGGCGCCGTCCGGCGCTGCGCTCGAACGCTTCGGGAGGGAGCAGATTGATGGCCCGCATCAGACCTCCCCCCACAGCGCCAGCCCGAGGGCGGTTGGGATCACCGGCTGCGCTTCCAGCATCTCATCCTCGCCGAGGTCGACCCGCCCAACTTCGACGACGTCGAGGATCTTGGCCGGCTCGACCTGGACTCCCATGAGGCGCGCCATGCGGTTCGCCAGGTGCGGCAGTCGGGCACCGTTGCCGGCGACGACGAGGCGCTCGAGGGTGGCGTCCTCGGATTGCGACAGGAAGAAGTCGATCGAACCGCGAATGTCGTCGATCAGCTCGTCGGCCTTGACGGTGAGGATTCGTTGCGCCTCGGCATCGCGGTCGCTGTCGCCCGGCATGCCTTCGGCTCGTACCCCGATGCGCGTCTTGAGGTCGACTGCCTCGTCGGTTTCGAGTTCGAGCCCCTCCACCAGCGCCGCGGTGAAGTCGTCCCCGCCCCTGGGCAGGATGCGCACGAACCGGGCGGTACCGCCACGGGTGACGGCGAGCTGGGTGACCGAGGCGCCGATGTCGACCACGGCCTGCAGCGGAGTCCCGATCCCGGGCTCGATCCCGAAGATGGCTCGTACCAGTCCGAAGGGTTGGAGGTCGACGGCCTCCGGCGTGAGTTTGGCGTCTCTCAGAACCCGCATCACCGAGTCGACGATCTCACGATGGACGGCGATCACCAGGATCGACTGCATGGCGTCGCCGTCTTGGGTCATGAAGTCCTCGAGCGGTACGTAGTCGAGGACCGCCTCGTCGACCGCCAACGGGATCGAATCCTGCACCTGGTAGGGAAGGGCCTCTGCCAGCTCCTCGGGTCCGAGGTTGGGAACGTCGACCTGGCGCACCACGAGGCGTTGGCTGGCGAGCCCGACGACGACGTGGCGTTTCGGGAGCTTGGCTCGGCGCCACAAGGCGGACAGCGCCTCGGACACCGCCCCCTCGTCGACGATTTCGCCGGCGATGACGGCGCCGGGCGGAAGCGGCATCTCGGCGAACCGGCGCAGCACCCACCGGCTCTTGGCGGAATCGAGGACAGCCGCTCTCACGGCGGTTCCACCGATGTCCAGGCCAACCGTTACGGCCATTTCATCTCCGCTCGATTGTAGAGCCCCGGGTCGGGTCGAATTACAGCGCTGTCATTCGACCCGGTTGATGGTAGCTCCTCCGGTCGGGAGGGGCCAATCACAGGCTACCCGCGCGGCTCCCTCGGAGCACAACGGGGTTGGCGAGACCGCGAATTCACGGAATTAGCCGAGGTACCAGTCGAGGATCTGCTCGCCCCAGGCGACCGTGAGGTAGGCGCCGGCGATCAGATAGGGACCGAACGGGATGGTGTCGCGGCGCCCTTTGCGGCGGGTGGCGAGGAGGACGACCGACACCACGCCCCCGAGGAGGATGGCGATGAAGGCGCCGAGCACCACCTGCTCCCAGCCCTGGTAGCCGAGGAAGAGCCCGAGGAGGAGTGCCAGCTTGACGTCGCCCATGCCCAGGCCGCCGCGGGGCGCGATCAGAGCCAGGATGAGGAGTCCGGCGAAGTAGCCGGCCCCGCCGGCGACGGCACGGATCAACCATCCGGGGTGGCCGTCGGCCACGGCCCCGATCACGAGCAGCGTCCCTGCCACCGCCATGCCGGGGAAGAGGACACGGTTGGGGATGAGCTTGTGATCGATGTCGATGAGGGCCAGCGCCATCGTGACCACGATGAAGGCCCAGTAGGCGGGGAGCACCCAGACGGCCCCCAGGACGAGGGCGGCCGCCACGAACAGCAGCCCGGTGAGCGCCTCCACCACCGGGTAGCGGGCTGAGATGCTCGCCCCACAGTGGCGGCAGCGACCCCGCAGGAGCACCCACGACAGAACCGGGATCAGGTCACGGGCGCCGATGGTCGCCTCACATTGCGGGCAGCGGGAGGCGGGACGGATGATCGACAGGCGTTGCGGGACCCGGAAGGCGATCACGTTGACGAACGATCCGAACGACAGCCCGAGCAGGGCTCCCAATATCGCCGCAGACGCCGTCATGTGACCTCCCGTGATCGGAGGCTAGAGACCCGCCCGTCCCCGAGGCGGCATTTCGAACCGGCCCCGGACGCGTCCGAGGGGACGGGTGTCGTGCCCGTCCCCTCGTTCGTGATCGACTGTGTTACGGGACCGCAGGGAAGCCGGTGCTGCTCCAGTTGACGGTCGCCGTGGACGCCGGCGGAATTGTCGGGCTCGCTGCGCTCGGGCAGGTGATCGTGACGTCGGCTCCGGCGGCGGC
>Ga0315536_1001584_pt1 | contig 11319 bp, 7 predicted proteins | sample SalMarSW160230MG_FD_203093 | JGI IMG/M metagenome (GOLD analysis project Ga0315536, IMG submission 203093) | Salt marsh sediment microbial communities from the Plum Island Ecosystem LTER, Massachusetts, United States - Salt Marsh Sediment SW1602-30 ... | reverse complement strand
CCCCTGGAACCGCGCATGAAGGAGAACGAGATCCGCCACCTGATGATCCACTCCGAGGCGAAGTTCATAATAGCCTCACGGAAGGTCTTCGCCGAATCGATCGAGCAGATGAACCTCGGCGGGATCAAGCCCGTCATAATGGGCGACGAGGACATACCTCCCGGAACACTGACCCTCGGGCTGATAATGGCGACCGGAAAGGACAAGATCGGCAGCGGCGACGCTTCCTTCTTCAAGAGGAAATCTGAGACCCTCCCGGATGACACGGCCGCGATCTGCTACACGTCGGGAACGACGGGCACGCCCAAGGGAGCGGTCCTGCTCCACCGCAACCTGGTCTCGGACCTAGAGTCCCTTCACAGCAGGATATACATAGCGCCGGACGACGTCTTCCTTTCGGTCCTGCCGCTGCATCATACATTCGCCTCGATGGTCAATTTCCTCGTACCGGTTTTCCGAGGGGCGGCCGTTGCTTTTGCCCGTTCGATAAAGCCCAGGATCATACTCGAAGACATCCAGAGGGAGAACGTGACCCTGATCGTGGGAGTCCCCCTGCTGTTCGAGCATCTAGCCCTGCTTCTGGCCGGAGCGGCCGGGGCGGGCGGTGGAAAGCAGGGCCTGCTATCGAGGATAAAGGGCTGGTTCGGAAGGCTCCTCGGAGGCGGGAAGAAAGCTGCGCCGTCAGCTTCCGGGGCGGCAGCCGGCCTCAGGAGGATAAGGTTCTGCATAAGCGGGGCGGCCGGCCTTCGAAGGGATGTGGAGGACCTGCTGACTAAGGCCGGGCTGAAAGTGCTCCAGGGATACGGCCTTACCGAGGCCTCTCCAGTAGTCTCGGTCAATCCCCTCGAGAAACCGCGGCCGGGCACGGTAGGGCCCGCACTGCCGAACGTCTTCATCGAGATCGACTCTCCCGACGAAGATGGAGTGGGCGAGATCGTAGTCCGTGGCGGAAACGTGATGAAGGAATATTTCAGGAATCCGCAGGCGACTTCAGCCGTGCTGCGCGATGGCGCTCTCTACACGGGAGACATCGGGCGTCTCGACAAGGACGGGTACCTGACGATCGTCGGGCGCAAGAAATCGGTGATCGTGACGGCCGGCGGAAAGAACGTTTATCCGGTTGAGCTGGAATCCCTCCTCGGATCGAGCAGGATGATCCTCGAATGCCTGGTCATGCCTGTCGAAGACCGGAAGGGAAACGCCCGCCCGGGCGCGATCGTCGTTCCCGACTACGACGCGATCGCCTCCATATACGGAAGCGGAAGCCCGATGACCGAAGAGACGATCCGGGAGCTCATCGCGGGCGAGATCAAGCGGCTGGCGGCCGATCTCCCCGATTACAAGCACATACATGAATTCCAGATAAGGGATACCGAACTCCCCAAGACCCCTACGCGCAAACTTAAGCGCCATCTCGTCAAATGGACCGAGGAGGAATAGAGCTGGGCGGATCGCGCGGGGCGACGACGCGCCAGGCCGGGCGTCCGCCGCTGATGCCGGGGAGACCGGCTCCGCCGGACTATCTCTTCCTTCTGCGCCCGATGATCCTCATACCCGTCTGGACATTCTTCCTACTCGGCGCCTGGCACGGTTCGGCGGCTACCGGCACGCCGCTTGACCGCGCTCTTCTCCTGACCGGTATCGCGTCATTCACCGCGATGGCGGGCGCCGCCTACATCGTCAACCAGATAACCGACCGCGAAACGGACAGGGCCTCGGGAAAGCTCTTCCTGATCTCACACGGCATAATCGGGCTGCCGGCGGCATGGACGGAGACGACGGCCCTCGCCGTGCTTTCGATCTGTTCGGCGGCGATCCTCCTGCCCCGCCAGTATCTTTTCATCCTGCTTGCCGGCGCGGCGCTCGGAGCCGCCTATTCGCTCGAGCCCTTCAGGCTCAAGAGAAGGCCGGCGCTCGATGTGCTCGCAAACGCCGCCGCTAACGGTGTACTCAACACGCTCGCCGGCTGGGCGGCGATCGGCGCGCCGCTCGACGGGATCGCCGTGCTGGCCCCCTACCCCCTGGCCGTGGCCGCCGTCCACCTCTCTACGACCCTGGCCGACATCGACGGCGACAGGGCATGCGGCCTGAGGACCAGCGGTGTCGTGCTGGGGCGCGGCACCGGGATGACTGTCTCGACGCTCCTGATGGCCGGCGCGTTCGCCGCCGCAATCCTGACACGGAACGAACCCGCGCTCTACGGATCGATCGTCTCCCTGCTCTTCTTTTTCGTCGCTTCGGCGTCGGAGAGGAAAAAACCCTCGGGGGCAGGTATCCTGCTCCCTGCCAAGGTCTCAACGCTCGCATTCTCGCTGGCGGCGGGAGTCCTTTTCCCGGCCTACATACCTGCGCTCGCTGCCGTGATCATACTGACGCGCGTATATTACATGAAAAGATTCGGAATACGTTATCCGGCCCTGTGATCTCCCGGCTACGGCAGGCGGGCCTTCATTCCAGCGTACCTGGCGGCGTTTCTCTCTCCTGTCCCGGCCAGCGGCAGGCTCGCCGCAAGCACCTCGACCCTGCCGATCCTGTCCCTGGCGGGCGGATGCGTGGACAGCCACTGCTCGAGCTTCGAGGGCTCACTCGCCTCGGTATCGACGAACTTGCCGAGCAGTTCGGCCATCCCTTCCGGATCGTACCCGGCCATCGAGGTGTACGATGTCCCCAGCCTGTCGGCCTCGTACTCGTTCGCCCGGCTGTAAGCGAGAAACCCTGTAGTGGAGAAGATGTTCGCCAGCAGCAACTGGTATTCCGCTGGATTCTCCCCGAGCAGCAGGCTGACCGCCGCCTGGGCCCCATACATCGCCGTGAGGCGTTCGGTCGCGTGGCGTGCGGTCACGTGGCCGACCTCGTGAGCGAGCACGGCGGCGAGCTGCGCCTCGTCGTCGACTGCCTTCATCAGCCCCGTGTAGATGTATATGTAACCGCCGGGCAGGGCGAAGGCGTTCATCTCGTCGCTCTTAATGACCGCGAAGTGATAATCGATATCACGCCTGTCGCATATCGCGGTGATCCTGTTCCCGACCGACTGGACGTAAGCGGTCAGCGGCGCGTCGTCATATATCTCGAACTCCGTCCCTATCTCGGCGGCGAACTCCTGCCCCATCGCGACTTCCTCGCCGCTCGATATGAGGTTGATATCGCCCTTGTTGATCCCGGACGTCGCGCATCCCGCGAACGCCAGAGCCAGCATGGCGATGGCCGCCCCGCCTGCACGGAGAAGCCCTGCCGGATATCTGTAACGCAGAGGCTTCTGCTGTCTGATCCGCGAATCGACCATTCTCATTCCTCGCTTTCTTCCCTTATCCTGCCGGTCATCGGCACGAATCTCACCGGAAGCCTCGAGAGAAGCTCCAGGCCTGAAGATGTCTTTACGTATGTCATCAGGTACTGGCTCCCGTCGCCGACCGGTATCACGAGCCTGCCGCCCTGTGCAAGCTGACCCTCCAGAAGCGGTGGTAGCCCAGGAGCGGCGGCAGTCACGATTATGCCGTCGAAGGGCGCTTTCTCCGGCCAGCCGAAATACCCGTCGCCGCACCTCACGGAGACATTGTCATACCCGAGAGAATCGAGCAGGGCGGCCGCCCTGGCGGCGAGCGCCGGTATTATCTCGATCGAAAAGACCGAATCGGCAATACCCGAGAGCACAGCAGCCTGGTAACCGGACCCTGTCCCGACTTCCAGCACTCTCGCGCTGTCCCCGAGCCCGAGGGACTCGGTCATCAGCGCTACGATATAGGGCTGGGATATCGTCTGGTCCTCCCCGATCGGCAGGGGGCTGTCGATGTAAGCCACGTCCCTGAGATGTTCCGGCACAAAGAGATGGCGCGGCACACGCCTCATCGACTCGAGGACACGCCTGTCCGATATCCCCCTGGCGGCGATATCATTGAGGACCATCCGCTCGCGCATCCGGGCGTACGCCTGCTCTCCCGACGAGCACCCACAGGGGAGCGCGGCGAGGAGCACAAGTACGGCAGCCGCCGCTACCGGCACAAGCGGCCTGGACATCAGCGTTCCCTTCCGGCTTGGGAAAACCCTTTTATTCAGCCCGATTCTCGCTTACATTAACTGTTAATTCAAGGCAATTCGGGGCCGGGAGACAGCCGGCTCCCGCGCAGGCCCTGCACATGTCAGGGAGGACCTTCCATGGACCCGTTCACCTGGTTCAGAAAAACGAAGCTCCACACGAAGATCCTCATAGCGATGCTCGCCGGCATCCCGCTCGGCCTTATACTCGGGCCGAAAGCCGAGTATATAAGGCCCGCGGGAGTGCTGTTCGTCCGCCTTATAAGGATGATAGTCGTGCCACTCGTGTTCTCGTCCCTCTTCGTCGGGACCGCCAGCCTCGGCGACATCCGCAAGCTTGGCCGGATAGGCCTCAAGACGATTGGGTACTACCTCTGCACGACGGCGCTGGCGATAACGATAGGCCTGCTTCTCGCCAATATCATCGGCCCGGGGAGAAATATCGACGCCAAGACCAGGGAAAGCCTCATGAGCTCTTACGGGGCCGAGGCTGGGCAGCAGATCGAAGTGGCGATGGAAAAGCCGGGCGTGATAGACACGCTGATCGATATCGTCCCCCTCAACCCGGTCGGCAGCCTGGCCGAGGGGAACCTCCTCCAGATAATCTTCTTCGCGCTTATATTCGGGATAGCGGCCACCCTCCTCCCGGCAGAGAAAGCGAAACCGCTGGTAGCATTCTTCGAGGCGGTCAACGAGGCGATGATAAGGCTCGTCTACATCGTCATGAAGGTCGCGCCACTCGGCGTCCTCGCCCTGATAGCGGCGGTAGTCGGCCAGTTCGGCACTGACATCCTCCTCTCACTCCTTAGATATTCCCTCGTCGTCATAGCGGGGCTTTTCATACATATGGTCTTCGTCTATTCCACCGCGGTCAGGCTGCTATCGGGAATGAAAGCTCGCGATTTTTTCCGCGGCATACGGCCCGCGCAGATCATCGCCTTCTCCACGTCATCGAGCAGCGCCACACTTCCGGTCACGATGGAATGCGCCGAGGACAACCTCGGCGTATCGAACGAGGTGACGAGCTTCGTGCTTCCTCTCGGAGCGACGATCAACATGGACGGGACGGCCCTGTACCAGGGGGTGGCGGCGGTCTTCATCGCCCAGGTCTACGGGATCAGCCTCTCCTTCGGCGACCAGGTGACGATCGTCCTGATGGCCACGCTCGCCTCTATCGGCGCGGCAGGCGTGCCGGGAGTCGGGATAATAACCCTCGCTATGGTCCTCGAGCAGATCGGCGTGCCGCTGGAGGGCATAGCCCTGATCCTCGGTGTGGACCGCATACTTGACATGCTCAGATCAGCCGTCAACGTCACGGGTGACGCGTCGGCCGCAGTGATAGTGGCGGCGTCCGAAGGCGAGCTGGGCAGGCCTGAGAATCTGGAGGACGACTGGTGAGCCTGACTGTCAGGATATTCTTTATAGCGTTCATCGCCCTGGTCATTGTCGCGTCCGCTTCGCGGGAGACCCTGCTCTGGGGCGCCAGCTCATGGAGGAGCGTCTCGCTCACGGCGGCCACGGTGCTCGCCGCCGCGCTTCTCGTCCTGCTCGCGGGCAGAATAAGAAACGGGCTTGGAAAGATGCTCGAGATCCCCGGCAGGTTCTCGAGAAAGGCTTCCGTCGCCGCTGCGGCGGCGGCCTTCGTGGCGATGTGGATTCTGCGGAGCAGGCATTTCCTGTGGGGCGACGGATACTCGATGGGATACGCCGTCGAACGTGGGATCACCGTCCTGCCTTCCGCCCCCCTGGCGACCGCGATCTCCCGCGGCTTTTTCGAGCTGGTCAACCGCCTGCTCTTCTGGAACTCCTTCGAGACCTCGGCCCTGCTCAGTATCATCGCCGGCTTCCTTTTCGCCGCCTCGGTCAGGGCCTCGCTAGGCACCAACGGTGGCACCGAGACCGGGAACGGCGATCCGGCCCGGAGCTCCTTTCCCGGCGCGGCACTCGCTGTCGCGGGCGGCTACTTCGCCGTCTTCTTCGGGCTGGGCGGCGCGGCCCCCCTGGCTGCGGCCGGAACGGGACTGTTCATCTGGCTTTCGATCGTCCGTCTTCGCGGCGGCGCGATCCCGCTTATCGTACCGGCGCTCGCGGCCATGCTCGCGATCATGCTCGGTGTCTCGAACATATTCCTCGTCGTCCCTCTGCTGTACCTTCTGATTTCCGCCGCCGCGAGCAGAGGGAGCCGTCTTGAAGCCGTTGCTACTACCGCGACGGTAGCGGCCTGCTGGATAGCCGCCGACCTCGCCTCATCGAGGCTCCCGGGCTTCGGCGGGATCTCTTCGCATCTCGCGGATGCAGCCTCGCGCGCCTTCACATCGCTCAGCAGCGCGGGAACGGGCGGCACGCTCCTGCTGGCATTCAATTCGCTCGTCCTGGCAGGCCCGGCTGCGCTCCTTGCTGTCATCCTCGCCGCGACCGGGACGGCAAAGCGCCGGACCGCCGCCGGAGGCGGGACCGGTGCGCCGGTCCCCGGCAGCCCGGTCATGTTCTTCCTTCGCGTTACCGCCGCGGCGGCCGCGGTATTCATCCTCCTCACCGCACCGAGGGTACAGGGAGGACTGAGGTGGGAGATCATCGTCCCTGCCGCCGCCGCGATGGCCGTCTACGCGGCAGCGGCGCTGCGCGGCAGGTCCGCCAACGCGAGGGAGTTCAGCGCATCGGCGATCCTCATCGTCGCCCTCGGTGTATACCACCTGATCCCGGTCGTGGCGACGGACTTCTCTCTCGATGCCGGCGAGAAGAGAATCCTCGACCTGCCGCTGCCTGCGGGAAGGGCCGCTACGATCATAGGCGCTCAGGCCTGGCACTCGAAAGATTACGAGAAGGCCTCCGAATGGTGGACGAAAGCGTCCGGGGAGGACCCGGGCGACGCGGACATCTGGTACCGCCTTGGCACTGCGCGGATGAAGCTCGAGGATCCGCTCGAGGCCATATCAGATTTCTTCAAGGCCTCGCAGATCGAACCGGGGAATGAAGATTACAGGAAGGCTCTGGCCGAGGCATATATCGAGCAGCGCTGGTTCACCGAGGCTTCACAGGAACTGGATGCCCTGCTGTCGGTCTATCCCGACAGCGCCAGGCTGTGGACGCGCCTTGGGTACGCGTGCAACCACGGGAACATGTATGCCAGGGCGGTCGACGCGTATGAAAGGGCCCTCGAACTCGATCCGGAAAACCAGGAATACGTCACAAACCTCACCTCGGCAGTGCTCAACAGGGGAGCCGAACTCCAGGAGAACGGCGATTTCGAGGGCGCCAGGAAGATGTACCAGTACGCGAACAGGCTATACCCAGCCGACTGGGTCTCACTCAACAACATCGCGACGCTGGATATGGAGCAGGGGGAATGGGAGAAGGCGCGAAGAATCCTCGCGGCGGCCCTCAAAGAGCACGACGACATACCGCAGCTTCATTTCAACATGAGTGTCGTCCTGGAGAATCTCGGCGACTACAATGCGGCGCTCGAGCACCTTCGCGAGGCGGCTATTCTCGACAGGTTCAACCCGCCGTCTGACGAGCATATCGAGAGGCTCATGAAAAAGGCCGGAGTCGACTGGCCCGGCGAGTGATCGAGTGGAAAGGGCTATTCCCAGCGCAGCCCGCCGAGAAGCCCTTCGGCGATATTCGACAGGTGATCCCCTATCTTCTCGAGAGCGTCCACGCAGTCGATGAACACGATCCCTGACATCATGTCGCATGCGCCTTCGCTCAGCCTCCTCGTATGGGACTTTCGCAGCCTGCGCTGCATGTCGTTGAGTTCATCCTCCTTGATCAGGGCCTCTCTGGCCGAGCCGAGGTCTCCCGTCTCGAGGCCACCGATCACATCATCTATCATCTCGCTTACCACCTTGTACATCTCGTCTAGCTCCTCGATCGCCATCTCGGAGAAGCTGAGATCCTTGTTGCTGCGGCGCTGGCCCAACTCGACGATATTCACCGCGTTGTCGGCTATCCTCTCGATGTCGTTGACCGAGTGGATGAGGACGGGGATCATCTCCGCTTCCTCCTTCTCGAGCTCCTCCATCGATATGTCGATCAGGTAGCGGGTGATCTCCGCCTGGAGGTTGTCCACTGCCTGCTCGCGGCGGGCGACCTTCCTGGTCAGCTCGAGCCTGCCGGTCCTGTAGATCTCGAAGGCGTTCTTAAGCGCCGAGCCGGCCAGCTTGAGCATCCGCACGATCTCCTTCTTGCTCTGCTCGAGGGCTATCACCGGGTTCTCGAGCAGATGCTTCTCGAGGTAATGCGGCTCGAGATCAACCACGTCCCCTCTCGGCCTGACCATCTTTTCTATCAGCTTCTCGACCGCCGGTATCAGGGGGAAGAACACGATGGCGTTGAAGACGTTGAACACGCTGTGCGAAAGGGCTATCTGGGCCATTATGTTGCCGTGGCCGGGCTCCCCCGGGATGATCCACTCGATGAACCGGATATAGATCCCGCTGTATATGAAGAACATCATGTATGTGGTCCCGAGGACGTTGAACATCGTATGCGACCAGGCGACCCTTCTCGCTCCGGTCGTGCCGCCTATCCTCGCTATCTGGGCCGTTATCGTGGTACCGATATTGTCCCCGAGGATGATCGGTATCGCCGAGGGGAGGTCGATCAGTCCCCTGAACGCGAGGATCTGGACTAGGGCGATAGTGGCGCTCGAACTCTGGAGCAGGACCGTAATCAGGGTGCCGACCAGTACGCCGAAGACCGGATGCCTGCTGAAGGTGACCATGATGTTCAGGATATGCTCGCTGCTCTCGAGCGGCTCGAAGGCGTCCTTCATGAACCCGATGCCGACGAAGAGGACCCCGAACCCGAACAGGACCTCTCCCCACTGGCGCACGGCCGACTTGCGCGCGACGATCATCATGAAGAACCCTATGCCGACCGCCGGAAGGGCGTAATGCGATATCTTGAAGACCGCGAAGAAGCTGACCAGCCACGCGGTAAATGTCGTTCCGATATTGGCTCCCAGAACGACGGGCAGAGCCTGTTTGAATGTCAGAAGCCCGGCGTTGACGAAACCGACGAGCATCACCGTCATCGCGCTGCTGCTCTGGATGAGCGCGGTCACGCCAGCACCCATCAGGAGCGCCCCCAGCCTGTTGCGGGTCAGATGGGCAAGTATGTTCTTGAGACGGTCGCTGGCGACCTTTCTGAGCCCCTCGGACATGAACTTCATGCCGAACAGGAAGAAGCCCAGGCCGCCGATCAGCTCGAACGTCAAATCCTGAAACAAGATTTATCTCCTCTTTCCGCCTCCGGACAGCTTCCGGACCGGCCCTTGCGGGGCTCTCCTGCGGCCCGGCCGCATGATCGATGACCCTCATCGGCCGAAAGGACCCTAACAATAATCCAACCTTCCCGGACGGGACAAGGATTATTGGCGCATAATCTCCGGCCGGGCTGTTTTTTCCGGCTACTTGCCGCCCTGAGCCACCGTCAGGCACGATTCTGGCATTTTTACTGCCTTGACCTCGGGGGGATCACCGCCTTTCCGGGCCGGGGTATTATGTATTTGCTCCTCCTCCCGTAATTGCTTATAATGCACCGGACTTGATGTGAGAGGTGTGCTTTTGCGACGCGCTGCCATGACAATCCCCGGGATACTTGCCCTCTGTGCCGCGGCCGCCGTAGCGGTCTGGGCGGCAGGCGCGACCCTGCTGATAAATTTCCCATCGATATCGCCTGACGGTGACGGCATAAAAGACGAGATGACCGTCTCGGTCGACCTCTCCTCCCAGTCGGACACCCTTATCGTGATTATAAAGGACAAGGCGTCAGCGGCCGTATATGACACGCTCATGCTGGAAACTCCCGCGCCGGCCGGGGACCGCGCCGCGGTCTGGGGCGGAACGGACTGGACCGGTGCCCTCCTTCCGGAAGGAGAGTACGATCTCCTGCTCTACGAGTCGACGGGCGGCGCCGGCGAAAGCATATCGAGGACGGTCATCATCGATCTGACCTCGCCTCTTGTCAACATCGACAGGATAGAGCCGGGGGTCTTCTCGCCCGGGTGGCCCGACACGTCGGCCGCTGTGACCGTATACTTCACGGTGTCAGGGTGGGAAGCGGGCGCGGTAGCGAGGATGACGGTCACCGATCCGAACTCGTCCGTGACGTCATGGACGCTCGGCGTCGACGGCGACGGCGAGTGGACGGGCGTCTGGAAACCGGCTTCAGTGTCCTCCAGCGGGTACTACACCATCACGGTCACAGTGTCCGACGAGGCGGGAAACTCCAGCCACGACAGCGGCATGTTATTCGTGGATGTTGACGGGCCCGAGCTCGAAATTCTCACCTATATCCCGTCTAACACGCGCGATGTGCCGCGGGAGATCACGGGCCTCGCGTATGACAACGGCATGGTAAGCCTGCTTGAGCTCTCCTGGACCGGACCCGGCAAGATAGAGAGCGCGCGGTTCCCCGCGGATTCCACCTGGTCCGACGCCGACACCCTCTATTGGAGATTCGACACTCCCGACACGGTAAACGGCGACGCGGGCTGGTCCGAGGGCGGATACGTACTCAAGGCTTTCGCGAGAGATCCTTTCGGCAACCAATCGAACGTACAGCTGTCGTTCAAGCTCGACAGGACCCCTCCCGCACCGCCGCAGATCGCCGTCATCCCCGAGAGGATGATCCAGCCCAAGCTCGATCTTTTCGTCCAGTTCGACAGCGACACCGACTCTCTCTTTGTCTACCGGCAGGCGGGAGGCTTAATAGACAGCTCCGGGTACATTGCGGTCGCGCTTACGCACGGCGAGCCCCTCGAGCTGACCCTCTCCGTGGGGCTCAACGAGATATGGGCCGCCGGCAGGGACAAGGCGGGAAATACGAGCGCCCTGTCCAACGTAGTGAGGACGACGCTCGACCCGACGACGGGTATCGCCTATCCCGAGGTGTTCAGGGAGCCCGGCACCTTCCAGGTCGTCTCGGGGGCAACGGCCTATTCAGTTACACTTGAGATCTACGACATGAGGGGCGAGAGGATCAGGAGGATCGAAGTACCCGGCCCGGGAACGAGTTTCGACATCCCGTGGGACCTGACCAGTGACGACGGAGAGACGGTCCGCAACGGCCCCTGCCTCGTGGTGGTCACGATCGACCACGCCGGGGGCAGGACCGTGGACAAGGCTTTCATAGCGGTGGTGCGATAGATGAACACGCGCTCAGTCATAACGGCGGCGGCCCTGCTGCTCTCGGCGGTAACCCTGCCGGGGCCTTCAGCGCTCAGGGCTGACGAGGGGTCCCGTGGCGGAACCTTCCTTCCCCTCGGCTGGGACGCTCGCG
>Ga0315536_1001582_pt1 | contig 11327 bp, 6 predicted proteins | sample SalMarSW160230MG_FD_203093 | JGI IMG/M metagenome (GOLD analysis project Ga0315536, IMG submission 203093) | Salt marsh sediment microbial communities from the Plum Island Ecosystem LTER, Massachusetts, United States - Salt Marsh Sediment SW1602-30 ... | reverse complement strand
TCTTTCCGCGGCCAGCGCGCGGTAGGATCTTTTCAGGGATTCCACAAAGGCCCGGATCTTTCCCGGAGACCTGAAATCAAACAGGCGCTCCACGGTTTCCCGGATGCGGGACCGCGCGGGCTCCGGGATTACGGCCAGTGCGGCCTCCCGTTCGGAGGGGTTTACCATGGCGGCCGGCGGAAAACTCGCCGCCGCCTGCATGGCCTCGGCGATCCGTTCCTTGGAAAAGGGGTCCGGCCGCCTGCCCCCCGCCGCGTACAAATCAGGCGCCAGGGCAACATAACCGGAGGCGGCGATGCGCCTGGCGACCTCCTCGATATGGTCATCCACGCCCATCACCTGCTGAATAACAATAACGCCGGGCAGCGGCAGCGCCGCGTGCTCGGGCCGGGCCAGGTAACACGGTTGCTCATCGATATGAATCCATTCTGCTTTTATGGCCATTATCGGTTTCCTCCTTTTTTTGAATAGAGACTATTAATAATATATCATAAGACAGGATCAAACGATAAGTCTTTTTAGCCTGATTCCGTGAATATAACGGTATTCTTATCCCGTGGCGGCGGCTCTGCGATTTATTTCGATTGATACTCTTGACTAGGCCGCCCTTTACTGCTATTTTATTAGCATAAAAGGAGAAAGAAACATGAGAAAGACTATTTTGCCTGGCTTTGCGCTTTTAATCATGATCTTAATAGGGTGCCAGCCGCAACAAACAAAACATACGAAAATCAGGGTGGCTTGTCTCGGGGCCAGCAACACCAGGGGATACCAGATTCCGGATACGGAAAAAAACGCGTTTCCCGGTCAACTACAACGGATCGCGGGAGACGGATGGGACGTCCGCAACTACGGCGCCGGCGGCACAACCGTTACCAAGGACGGGAGCACCACATACTGGATATCCTTGGGCCTGCGTGAGGCCGTAGAATTTGAACCCGATATCGTGATTTTTGATTTCGGCTGGAATGATATGAAAGTCCAGAACCAGGTGTATATACCGGACCATTTTGTGAACGACTACACCGAAATGATCGGAAAATTCAAGGCGTTGCCGGGGGATCCGAAAATCATCGTAATAATACCCGCGCTGCTGCAAGATGGTTTCGGTGAGATAGTGAAGGATTACAAGATTCTAAAATCGTATCTTACCGAAGTAGTGGAAAAAAACCATACCTATGCAATCGATATGTTTGACGATTTATCAACCGATCCAAGTTATTATAATTACGACCTGACACATTTTTCGATTAAAGGTATGCGTAAGGTGGCGGAGATTATTTTTGAGTTTATAAAAACAAACAACATCCTCAACGCACTGTAAGCTTAAATGAACGATCAAGCTGTTCGGGATCAAGGAAAAACGGCTGCTTAAAAATCTTGATTGTTGCCTCACCCTGCCCCACCGCCTTCAGGGTCTCGACCAGCTTCCCGTTCTTCAGTATGACGTCCGCGGTACGCTTGACGGCCCGGCCTTCAATAACCACACTGAAGAATGGTCCGGATTTGGAGCCTACCACGCCGTACACAAGATTAAAGGAATCGCCCTGCTTTACCACCGCATTCTCGGCGTAATAACATGAGGTACTTACATGGACCGCTTTCCCGTCATACCCCTTGGCGGACAGCTCCACCTTGTTATAACCAGGATTCAATGCCGGTTTCACCACCACGGCGGTACGGCTGAAATCATCCGGCATATCCTTCTGAAATTTATACGAAGCGGTTTTGCCGTTTACCAGGATACGCAGGGAATCGATATAACGTGTTTTTACGGTGAGAGAACGGAGCTGCAAAAACAACTCGTTGTCCTCCCAGAGAGGCTGCAGCAGCGGACGCGGCCGGTAATTAAACGTAATGGTTGCCTGGGTGGTTTTATCCCCGACCTGTTTGATTATTTTGACGGTGTGTTTGCCGAAGGTCGTAGGAATAAAACTTATATCCTTCTGTTCATATCCACCGCCGAAGCCGCCGCCCGCGGGCTGAAAGCCCACCTCCTTCCCGTTGTCAAACAGCCTGAGTTTGATATCCCCACCCAACTTCTGCGGATATACTATCTCAAGAATCACCCGGGCATCGTAATCCGCGTTGATAATTTTTATGCTTAAATCCTTGTCTTGCGACTGCGCGTAAAGTCCGAAAGCACATAAAATAAAAATCACACAAATAATAACAGCATATCTCATACCTATAAATAATAATCCAAGACAGAGGGTTATGCAATAATATAATGAGGCCGGTTTTTACGGGCAAATTCATACCAAACGGCATATGTTGCATTTATCGGCGGTGAGGTATACACTTTATATTGATGTGGAGTGAGTAACTATGGTGCCGCTATCGCCAAGCAATCCCGGGCTTTCGACCCCGATGTCCGGTAAAAAAATAAATATAGCCCTGCTTATGGGCGATTTATATAATGCCTTTGAATGCGAGATCTATGCCGGTGCCCGGCAGTTTGTGCGGGAAAACAATGTCAATCTCATCTGCTTTATCGGTTCGGAGCTTAATTCACCCACCGGGACAAATAGCAGAAGGAATGACATCTATTACCTGATCAGCAGTTATAATGTCGACGGAATTTTGGGAATATCCGGCACCTTGGGTAACCATATTGGGCAGCAGCGGCTGGCGGATTTTTACAGGAAGTTTGATTCTCTCCCCGTTGTCAGTATCGGCGTTCAAACAGCGGGAATGCCTTTTGTCGGTTGTGAAAATGAAGCTCCGTTGCGTAAACTGCTTGTTCATTTAATCGAAGAACACGGATGCAGGAGAATCGCGTATATAAAAGGGCGGGACATTAATCCCGATACACAGGTCAGGCTGAAGGTGTATAAGGAGGTTTTATCCGAATATAATTTGCCGGTTCAGGATGAGCTTATCTTATCCGGTAAATTTGATACGCTCTCCGGCAGAAAAGCGGTCGAAACACTGTTAAAAAGACAGCGAACATTTTGCGACGCTATTGTCAGCACGAATGATTATATGGCGATCGGGGCGATAGAGGAACTGCTGCGAAGAGGGATAGCGGTTCCGGACGACGTAAAAGTTGTTGGATTTGACGATATCACCGAAAGCAGGTTTTTTAAGGTACCGCTTACCACGGTCCGCCAACCGATATTCAATATGGGATATAACGCCGCAAAGCTGCTGTTCACCGCCTTGCGGGATACCGGACCGGTACAGAATATCGTGCTCCACTCCCAACTGGTTATCCGAAAATCATGCGGCTGTAATGTGGCCGGGGAGTCCGCGGCCGCATATGAATCGGTATTTCATAAAACACGGATTTCCATTAAAAATCCGGACAAAATAAAAAACCAACTCGTACCCAAGCTGCTCTCGCTGATCAGTGATCAAATCTCTATCCGTGCATCTTCCTACATTAGGAGTAAATGGATCGAAAAAATCGTGGATTCCCTGATCACGGCAATCGGGAGTCATCGACAGTTACAATTTATCAACACTATAGAGGAAATTCTCGATGAATCCAAAGACCTGAATCTGGATTCGGGTCTTTGGTATTTTGTTTTTTCATTTATCTTTAATAATATATTCAGCCTTTTGGCAAATGCAAAAAACCTTTCGTACGCAAAGACATTGTTTAATGCGGTGGTGGATGTAATAAACAATTTTGGGATTAAACAGCACGAAATAGATATCATCAACACGTATGAACGGACCAAGCAATTGTCGATAATCTCAAAAGGACTGGCGTCGGCTTTTGATTTAAACGGACTAAAAGAGATTTTATGCACGGAACTGCCGGAGTTCGGCATCAGAAGTTTTTATATTTCAGTATTCGAAAACACCGGGAACACCCCGAAAAAAAATTATTCCCGCTTACTGTTTGCCTATGAAGATTATAAAGCGATCGGGGGAGAAAGAAATGAAATCACTTTTATTTCCCAGGAAATAATCCCGGGAGGGTTTAAAATCGGGAACAGTACCGTCTACATCGTCATGCCCTATCATTTTGAGGAGGCCTATGCGGGGTTTATGGTTTATGAGGTTCAAAATACCGATAATGAAATACTTGAGATATTGACGGCGCAGATAAGCAACGCGTTGAAAGTAATAAATCTATATAAGAGTAATAAAAAGGATAAAACGTTCAATGACCAAAGCAAGACATCAAAATACATAAAATCAAGCTTATCCAAAGAGAAATCCCACGAATATTTTCGCAAGCTTATTCATTTTATGGAATCAAACAAGGCATATATGATTGCCGATCTTACTCCCGATTATGTAGCAAAACGGATACACATATCCCGTCATAACCTGTCATATATCATAAACGAATATGCCGATATGAATTTTTATGATTTTGTCAATTCATACCGCATAAAAGAGATAATAACCTATCTCCAGGTTTCAAAAAATGTAAATACAAAGATGATTGATATTGCCATGAACTTCGGATTCAAATCCAAATCGACATTCAACAAAATATTTAAAAAGTATACCAATATGACCCCGACTGAATTCAGAAAACTAATAAACCAAAACAAAAATTATAAAGACAGCAGCGTCATCAGAGTTTTTACCCGGCATCATTTTGAATCGTAGGGCCCGTAAAAAAGGCGGGGAAGCGCTCTTCAAGGTGCCTGACCTTTGCCAAAGCCCCCCATTCGGAATAGCACCGGTGTGCCGCCTGAAAATATACCGCGGCATCGTTTCGCTTGTTTTCTGAAAGCAAAAACAATGCCTTCAATTCATCGGCAAGCGCTTCTTCATTCTTATACCTGTTCTCCCGAGCGGCCTGTATTGCCGCATCATATTTTTTTATGGCTGTATCAGGCTTATTCCCGATCCTTGCCAGTTCAGCCTCTATCAGACGGTACTTATGCAGACCGTTCTGCGGTGAAGACAACGCCGGCTTTTTCAGTTTGTTTCTGTTACTTACGATTTGCCGGTGAAATTTAAGCTTTTTCCATACCGAGACTTGCGTATAAAGGGCCGAAAGAATAAGTGAATCATAGAGCCAGTATTGCGGATTGTTCAGACTTCCCAGGCCGGCATCCATATAACTCTCGGCCATTTCGATATTTTTTTTGGCCTCCCGATACTCATAGAAGAGATACGCCAATATGGACCGGTAAAGATAAAAACTGTTCAGATTTATTCTATCATTGGCCGCTCTAAAGACCGGCAGCATCTCGTCCTCATCAAAGCTTTCGCCTTTCATCTTTATGCGGTATTCCGATTTTCCCATCAGATTCAGGGCAAACTGCCGGTCTTTTCTGATTGTATGCAGCAGGCGCTGCTGTTTAAACTTTATAATACTATTATAATAATGAACAAACTGATCGTTTAACGCTAAGAGGTTTTTCCCTATAAAATAGGACAGGATGAAATACATGGTAATACAATTGACCGCGTATTCAAAATCACCGCTTTCCAGTCCGTAGGTGTACGCCTGACGGAGAGATTCCACGGTTTTTTCCATATGTTCCCTGAACGGACGGATAAAGACATTAAACATGAAGTAGACCTTGGCATACTGCTCTCTGGCTTTTTTTTGCCTGACAAGATCCACTGCAACCCTGCCGTACTCATAACCGGCCTGACTAGCGCCGATGATACCGCATAACACAAATCCATATGCCGCGTAGCAAAAAGCGGAACTTGGGGTATTCCCGTATTTTAAGGAGAGTTCTAATATTCTAAATATCATAATCGGCGGGAGATTGGGTAAAGAATAATAAGCGGCACTCCCCGTACTTATCATGATTCTGATAGCCGCAAGTTTGTATTGGTCTTTCATGTCGGGCAGATCTTTCAGATCCGCAACGGTTTTTCCGCGAAGCGCGAATTTTATTTTAATGAAGTTAAACAGTATATCCGCTTTGGTGGGTTTTTTCGGCAGGATAACCCCCAATTGCTTTAATACTTCCCGACCCAGTGTTACCGCCTCCATTAATTTATTCTGCGCTATGTAAGATTTAATGATTATTTCATAGATCTTGACCTTGTCCAAAAGATTCTTTGCCTCACGTAAGACGATTTTTGCGTACCGCTCCATACGTACGAAATCCGCGCAGAGATAAGCGGCTTCCACCGCACGGGTAAACAACGCAAGCGTCTCCCCATAACGACTGCTCCAGGAACCTTCCTCGAGCAGGTCGATGCCGATAACCAGGTACTTTAACGCGGATTCATATGCGGCAGCCTCTCTGGCGGTTTTACTGGCCAACAGATTCAAATTCAGCAGCTCCGTCCGCCTTTTCCCCTCTGTTATTTTCTCTCTTCCCGCGTTAAGCTGGTCCGTGATAAAAAATACCTTGTTCTTCAACTCTGATTTTGGCGTATGTTCCAACAATAAGCTGCCGATTTTATAATGCGTAGCCTTTTTTTCTTCTTCCGGAATAAATGAATAGACGGTTTCCTGTATTTTATCATGGATAAAACAATAATTCCCGTTAACATAGAACAGGAGCCCTTCCTGTATAATCGGAGTAAAAGCGCTGAAGGTTTTCTGTTTTGATTTTTCGCAGGCAAGTGAAAGCAGTTCCAGACTGAATTGTGTCCCGATACAGGCCGCAAGTTTGATCAACTCCTGAGAGCCTATAAGGTATTTTTTTATCTTCATCACCAGAAGATCGGCAACATTATCGGTTACCTGCAATTGGTGCAAACTTTCCAAATCAATCCGCCAGTTTTCACCGGGTTCGGCCCCGGGCTGTAATATTTTGTCGCGATAGATGGATTTTAAAAACTCATTAATAAAAAAAGGATTGCCGTTTGTTTTATTGAAAACCACCTCGGCCAGGGACATTACCCGGCGGTTATCCTCACCCAGTATTTCTTTTATGATCTGTCCCACATTGGTTATTTTAAGCGGACCCAGCCATATATTATGGGCGGCTATTTTTTCCTTTTTGATTTCCTCCAGCACCAGCATCAGCGGGTGGCCGCTGTCAATTTCATTATCACGATAGGCACCGATCACCAAAAGATTGTGTATTTCTTTGTTTGAAACAAGTGCCTTTAAGAGTGTAAGACTGGCCAGGTCCGCCCATTGCAGATCATCCAGCACCATAACCAGGGGGGACGCTTTGCCGGAAAATACATTGATAAATTTCTGAAAATACAAGCGAAATCTGTTCTGACTTTCCAAAGGGCCCAGCTGTGTCAGCTGCGGCTGTTTTCCGACAATCGCTTCCAATGCGGGGATCACATTTATTATAGCCTGCGCGTTGGGGGCAAGGGCTTGTATTAACCGTTCTTTCCATTGCCGCAATTCAGAACGGGATTTGGTCAATAGTTGTTCAATAAATCCCCGGAAGGCCTGGACAATAGCATTATACGGCACATTCTTTTTGAACTCCTCAAACTTCCCATAGATATACCTACATTTTTGCTGAAAGATCTCCCTATTGGCCGTTTCTATGAGCGCTGATTTTCCTATCCCCGCGTAACCGGAAATCAACAAAAAAACTATATTCCCGCCGCTGACCCGCTCGAAAATATCGCGGATGATCCCCATTTCCCTGTCTCTGCCGAAGATTTTACCGGGAGGAGTGATCTCCGGGCGGTGTAACCGACCTGCCGGATGTTCGGACCCTCTACCGGGATTTTGCACCATCATAGGTTACAATGATACCCAAACTTTTGATCATCCGCAAGTTGTCGACAAAAAAAACAACAAAAAAGGGGCCCTGCGACCGTGCCGATTGGCACGGTCGACAGTTTCCGGAAATTATCTATTAATACTGCTATGCTGGAGAATATTCTGAAGAATGCCGAAACACAAAAAAGCTACCGGTTAAAGGACGGCTGCCGGTTTACCATCCCCGTAAAAAAATTGACCGAAAAATTGTCGGACGCTCAAAAATTGATTCTGACTCTGGGCATCGGACAGTTCGGATTTTCCCATCCGCGCGGGAGTTTTCGTTTTGAGGGGCTGACCCATAAAATTGAAGGTTTTTATACGGAGATTAGAATCTGTGTGGGACACACCGATAAGGATATCTCATTTTCACTTGCATCCCCATCGGGCTATGTCAGGTTATGTTGGTGGAGTGAAGGGGCGGCAAAAACGGGAACCGATAAACGCATCTCCGTTATCCCCAAAATAGACACGGACTACAACGCGGCACTCCACTGCTATTTAAGCCTGCGCTGTAATCTTCATTGTGATTATTGTTTTATCCCTGAAAATATTTTACATGAGGACGCAATCAAGCCGATTCAAATTGGAAAATTTATAAAAGTATTGAATGAGACGGGGAAAATATTCAATATTGTTTTCTCCGGCGGGGAACCGTTCTTTATTCCGAATTTTGTTGAGGCATGTGCCCGGTTGTCCGAGAACCATTTCATTTCAATTGCTACAAACTTATCATTATCAAAAAAGATCGAGGCCTTTCGCAAATCAGTCAATCCCAAAAGGGTCAAATATATTCTGTGTTCCTTCCATGCCAACGAACTAAAAAAACGAAAAATGATACATACCTTTATTGAAAATTACCGCCTGCTCAAAGATTCCGGATTTACCATACACGCCCAAATTGTCGCCTATCCGCCCATTATCCCTGAAATTGAATTCTACCAAAAATTATTTGCAGAATATGAACTGGAACTTATCTGCGCGCCGTTTATCGGGGAATACAATAATAAAACCTATCCCGCAGCCTATTCCCCGGAAGAGTATCAACTGATTAACTGCGATATGACGGCGGTTAGAAGCTCGTATAATTGGAAGCACAAACCCTGTATCGCGGGTTATAATAACGGCGTTGTCAACTCGAACAACGATGTTGTCTGCTGCATAAATATAAAGCAAAAAATCGGGAATATCTATGACAAGATCACCTTCCAAAACAGTCTTGTCAACTGCCCCCATGATTTTTGTTCAGTGCCTTTGTCTATGGAAAATTATTCACTCCATTTAATTGCCTTAAAAGAGACGGCCAAACAAAGCAATGTTTCCGGTTGAACCATGGAACACAATAAGGCTTTAATAATTTCCCCCTATTCTTTTATACCTCATTCGGCAGGGGTAAAAACCCTTCTTTTCCATATCACTAAATAATTGTCTTTGCACACCCTTTTCTGCTTTTCCGGAACAGAAACAGGCTTAAGCCGGACGGTTTGACCGTTTAAAAAATCCACCATATTGATCAGACTGCAATAAATCACTATGCTTAATGAGAAAAATGGCAGTCAATGATTACAACAACAATTATAATTTTTTATTACAACAGGCCCGGGAAATTCGGGCAAACCTGGAAGCATATTGTAACGCAGAAAATCCCGGGTTCCGCAGGCTTCTTGCGAATGACCTTATATGCCTGGCCGTTCTGGCCGTGCAACCCGGAACACCCTTAAGTGATGCACAAATTTTTTTTATGACCATGGTTCTCTTGCCGCTGCACCCGGATATTCCCGAGCAGGACAAGGAACTGATCGGCGATATCACGAAAGCGTTCGAACTTGAGCATGTACACGACATAAACGGTTTCTGGCCCAAGATCGCGCGTTTTTTTCCGGAAAACCGGCCGGAACCCGACTGCATATTACCTACCATTGATTATTTAAAAAAGAGAAGCGGGGAAAATGCAGGTATTCCGATCGCTGACATACGCATACAGTTTCTCAGGTTTTCACGGTGCCTGATAAACGCGGGCGGGGGGAATCCCCCACCTGAACAAGGGGCCGAAGACCGGCTCCATTCCCTGCTGTTTGGTAATTAATCTATTTATTCCCCTGATAAAAATAATAATTTTGCAGGCGCACTAAAACCTCATTGCCTTTTATAATCTCGGGCACATAGCCTGCTATCTTTCTGTTGCTGAAAGAAAGTAAACTCGATTCAATTCTCGAAGGATAGTTCGGACTAATCACCGTTTGCAGAATCGTACCGTCATTGTCCAAAAGCAGCCCACAGAAGTATCGCTGTTTATGATAAAAAACCAGACGCTTGGGGGTTGAAAAATCCAGCACAAAGGTTTTTTTCGGAGACATATCCCAGATCCGTTGAATAGGATAGTAACGCTGCTCCTGCAGCTGCAGGTAAAAAATACTGCCGTCCGCGGTTTCCAGAACTACATGGATCGCCGCCCCATGGTAACCATAGAGGGCTGGTATATTATACTGCGGATTAATGGAACCGGTACCGCTTATTCCCAATTGCAGGAACACGCTTGTATTCCTGTTGGCGTTAAATTCGGTAATATCAACGGCCTGTAATATCCCGGAAGAAAAAGACGGCGTAAAAGTCTTGAACAATACACAATAAACGCTCGGGATAGAAGTAGGGCCTGAAAAAACCAGGGAGTTGTTCCTGATCCCGCTGATCCGGGTATTAATTTTTGCCGTCAGCCGTGACCAGTTATTTCCCACAGAGGTGCTGTCAGGTCTGTTAAAATCATCCAACTCGGTGAGTGTCAGTTTATTGACAAAGTAATCAGTGTGTTTTTCTGTTTCCCGGCCGTCGGAATCCGTAGATTTTATCTGTAGGGTATTAAAGCCCGGTACGCTTTCCGAGAGTACGGCATTATTTTTTATCTGTACTTCTTTGCCGTTCAGGTATATTTCAACAGAACCGGGATTGACAATTTCATAGTCCAGCACCGGATCTTCCGTATAATATTTGTGCCGGGGAGAAAAAATCCGTATTTCGGTTTTTTTGCGCATCAACATGCTTGCGTTCCCGTCAGGCTCCGGAGAAGGAGAAATGTTTCGGCCGGAAGGGTTATTCTGCGGCCGCAGCAGCCCTCTCTGTTCTTCATTGAGTTTCTGCAGGTCGGAATCAATCTTTTCCATATCAGGACTACGCTCTTTTTCCAGTTCCTGCTGCAGCGGGACCAACAGCTCCCGCATATGTTGTTCCGTTTTTTCAACCTCCCCACGAGTAATTGACATTTCCTCATCAGCCGCTAAAACTACCTTGGCTTCCAGAATTTCCGTTATCCTGTCCGCAATCTCACTGTTAAGACCCCGTATAGCGGCAATACGCGGCAAACTGATTTTGGGCCTGATACTCACACGGCCGTTGATTACCTTCACGGTGGTTTTATGATTTTTTACCCGCACCGTAAATTCCGTCCCGATCACGGTAAGTATTAATGTTTCGGTTTCCACCGAAAACTCCGATCCGTTACCGGTTTTCACCTGCCGGCAGTGCAGTTCACCCTGTTCCAGAAAAACCCGTGTTTTTTCAATATCATTATCATGGAAAAGCTTCAGCACTTTTAATTTGGAGTTTTCACCCATTTGTACCTGAGATTTCCGGCCGATCGTTATAAGCGCGGACGATCCACCGCCGGATGCTATGACAGCATCCTGGGATATACTGTCCCCGGCGGCGGCGGGTTTCA
>Ga0315536_1001581_pt1 | contig 11335 bp, 13 predicted proteins | sample SalMarSW160230MG_FD_203093 | JGI IMG/M metagenome (GOLD analysis project Ga0315536, IMG submission 203093) | Salt marsh sediment microbial communities from the Plum Island Ecosystem LTER, Massachusetts, United States - Salt Marsh Sediment SW1602-30 ... | reverse complement strand
CTGAGGTGTGGAGTTACCCAACGGCGTACCCGAAGGATCGAGTGATTTCTTCTCCTGCTGTTGTTGCCGGCGTAGTTTACGTTGGCTATCCTGAAGGATGCTTGTATGCTCTTAACGCTTCTACGGGCGAGGAAATGTGGCACTTTCCCACAGAAAGCAACAAAGTCTCCGCTTCGCCTGCTGTGAGCAACGGCATCCTCTACATTGCTTCAAGAGACGGATATTTCTACGCTATAGGTGAACCCTTAACGACTCCCTCATCTAATCCTTCACCTAAACCTGAAAATCCCTTTCCAATAGAATGGATTATAGTTGCAGTAGCCGTCTTGGCTATTTTTGGTCTGGTTCTGTTGCTGTACTTCAGGAAACGTAGGCATTAAGCACTGAAATGCTTGTGCACATTGCATTCTAATTCAGGAAAAAAACAAGGGACTACACGTTAACTCAGACTATGCGGACATATGTAAGCATAAACGGGCTTAGTCAAGAAAAATTGAGTGAACACAGGTAATTCAATGTTTCTTGAGTCAAAGAATCTTTACAAAAAACATTTAATTGCAGAACACCCCAGTGTAACATCAGGGATGCGAATGAGAAAACCTGTCGCCCTGCTGCTTGCCCTCCTCTTAGCAGCGTCATGCGTAATGGCGGCTAAGCCTCTTTTAGCAACTTCTGAACCCGAGAATACTTGGGTATCCAAAGCACCATTGCCATCCTCAATGGATACAGCTGTAGAAGCAGCTGCCGTTAATGGAAAAATATACGCCATGAGCCTATCATACAATTATGAGTACGACCCGACGACTGACAAGTGGACTGAGAAAGCATCCATGCCTACTCCGAGAGCAAATTCTGCAATAACCGTCTACCAAAACAAAATATACGTCATAGGAGCGTACGGCTACTCTTGCGCAAACGAAGTCTACGACCCTGCGACAGACACTTGGGAAACCAAGACGCCAGTGCCAACAAACAGAACTTTCTTATCAGCGTGTGTTGTTGATGGAAAAATCCATCTGTTTTCGCGTGAGGGTCATGACATCTATGATGTCGCCTCCGATTCATGGACTGCAGGAACGGAGAATCCTTATCAAGTCTTGTGGCCCAAATCAACCGTTATCGACGACAAAATATACGTCATAAGCAGGAATCTAATTGAGATATATGACCCTAAAAACGACACCTGGAGCCTTGGAGCTACCCCTCCAGTGGGGGTAGCTAATGCTGCTGTTTGTGCCACAACTGGCGTGATGGCGCCAAAGAGAAGCTACGTTTGTGGCGGGGAAGTCAGTTTTACAATCGCGACGGATGCCACTCAAATTTATAACCCTGAGAATGACACCTGGACACTTGGAGCCCCCATACCGACAGCTAGCATTGGGTTGGAAGCCGTTGTCGTTGATGACGTTATATTTGCTATTGGAGGAAGCCACGGGTGGCTTATTAATGATTATGCAAATGAACAGTACACGCCTTTTGGTTACGGCACTGTTCCGCCGGTCATCGATGCGGTTTCGCCAAGAAGCCAGATGTATAACGAGTCGAGTGTTTTGCTGGTTTTCACGGTGAATAAGCCGGTTAGCTGGACGGGCTACAGCCTTGACGGGCAAGACAACGTGACCATCAGCGACAATACAACCCTTACGGGTTTGCACAACGGCTTGCACAGTTTGACGGTTTACGCGAATGACACTTTGGGAAACATGGGCGCTTCGACGACACTAAACTTCAATGTGAAGGTTCCTTTTCCGCCGGCTTTTGTCGTGGCTGCCTCTACAACATCATTGGGCATAATCGCTGTGGCTCTGCTGGTTTACTTCAAGAAACGAAAACGCTGATTCCTGTTCACTTTCGCAGTCTAAAACACGTCACTATTTACTTGTTCCGAGCAGCTATTCTGCGCTGGTTTACGCTCTGGTTTAATGTATTTATAGAGGGGGTATAGACGAAAAATCACACGTTAGAGAAAAGTTGCGCTGAGCGTCAGCATAGCTTATAACTGACCATGAAGATTACTATTTTAGGAGATTTTTGTTATGGCAAAAACCGACGAGAATTTGAAAGCTGCGTTTGCAGGTGAATCTCAGGCTAACAGGCGATACTTGGCTTTCGCCAAGAAAGCTGAAGAAGAAGGTTTCATGCAGGTTGCCAAGCTCTTCAAAGCGGCAGCCGAAGCAGAAACGGTGCATGCGCTTAACCATCTGAGAATAACAGGAGAAATCAAGTCAACCTTGGAAAACTTGGGCACCGCGGTTTCCGGCGAAACTTTCGAGTTCAAGGAAATGTATCCTGGGTACATTGAAACCGCGAAGCAAGAAGGCAACAAGCAAGCCGTATGGAGTTTTGACGTGGCGAACAAAGTGGAACAGATACACGCCAAACTGTATAGCAAAGCGATTGACGCGTTGAAGAACAAGAAGCCCATGGAAAAAGTAGACTACTACGTGTGCAGCGTCTGCGGAAACACGGTTGAAGGCGAACCACCAGACAAATGCCCCATCTGCGGGTCACCGAAAGAAAAATTCTTCAAGCCAACCTAAACGCAACACCCATTTTTCACTTTTTCTTTTCGACAACGCAGCATAGTTGAAAAAAGTTATATCACACGCTAACCCTAAAGTTAGATTGGTGAAGTTTTTGGGATGCTGGAAATGGTTTAACGGAGTCCTAAAAGAAGCTGAAGTAGAAGTCACAGACGAAAACAAAAGCAAAATCGACGAAGTCATCCACAAGTACATAGGCGAACAATCCAGCTACGGCAGATGCAGTGCAGACTGGAAAAAAGCCCGCGTACAAATCAAAGAAAGCCCAGAAATGAGACAGGAACTCATCGCACAACTCAAAACGCTAGTTTAGCCCTGCATACGCTTCAGCCTCTAATCTCTTCGTTTTTGAAAAAACCTAACCTCGAAAACGCCGGTTTCAGCAGCAGACGTTTATAAGAATCCACACCATCTCAAACAACACGAGGAATAAAAAATGGACAAGTGGGAATGCAGCGTCTGCGGCTACGTGTACGACACCGAAATTGGAGACCCAGAACACGACGTGCCAGCGGGAACACCCTTCGAGCAGCTGCCTGAAAACTGGAGTTGCCCGGTTTGTGGAGCCGCGAAAAGCGAGTTTGCAAAACGGCAATAAACGGCAATGCGCAACCAAGTTTTGAAAACTTTATATCACCTTTAAAACAACAACTATTTGGATAGGCTATGTTTTTAAGCAAAATCAAAAAGCGAGATGGAAGAACCGCCGATTTTGACGCCGACAGAATCAAAGACGCCGTTCACAAAGCCTTTCTCGCGGTTGAACTTGGAGACGGCGAAAAAGCCCTAAACGTAACACGCGAAGTCCTCAAGCGTTTAGAAGGGAAGTTCAAGGAGAAAACACCGTCAGTTGAAAACGTGCAAGACACGGTTGTCACAGTTCTGAAAGAAAAAGGCTACGAAAAAGTCGCACAAGCATACCAAGACTTCAGAAACAAAAAAGAAGAACTCAGAAACCTCAGAGAAATCCTCGGCATAGAACCCAAACTAACAGTCAACGCACTCGAAGTCCTAAAAGCAAGATACCTGCTACGCGACGAACAAGAAAACATCACCGAAACCCCAACAAAACTCTTCCAACGCGTAGCCAAAGCCATCGCCAAAACCGACAAAACCTACAACGACAACCCAAAAACCAGCCAAAAAACATTCAACCAAATGATGACCAAACTCGAATTCCTCCCCAACACCCCAACACTCTTCAACGCCGGAACAAACATAGGCCAACTATCCGCATGCTTCGTCCTACCAGTCCACGACTCACTCCAAGGCATATTCACCACCGTAAAAAACATGGCGCTTATAGAGCAAACTGGCGGCGGAGTCGGCTTCAACTTCTCCAAGCTGAGACCGAAAGGCGACATTGTCAGGTCAACGAAAGGCGTTGCTTCTGGTCCTGTGAGTTTCATGCGCATTTTTGACACTTCCACAGAGGTGATTAAGGCTGGCGGAAAACGCAGAGGCGCCATGATGGGGATTTTGCGTGTGGATCACCCAGACATCTTGGAGTTCATAGTTGCCAAGCAGAACCCGACGATGCTGTCAAACTTCAACGTTTCTGTGGCGGTTACGGACGAGTTCATGGCTGCGGTTGAAGCGGATCAGCCGTATTGGCTGGTTAACCCGCGGAACAGCGAAAGGGTGAAGCAGCTTAAAGCGCGGGAAGTGTGGGGTTTGATGGCGCGTTCTGCTTGGGCAAGCGGAGACCCAGGAGTTGTCTTCATTGACGAGATTAACAGGCATAATCCTACGCCGAAAGTTGGACGCATAGAGTCTACGAATCCTTGCGGTGAACAGCCGTTGCTGCCGTATGAGTCGTGTAATTTGGGTTCGATTAACTTGTCGCGGATGGTTGAGGATGGGAAGTTGAGCTGGGGGAAGCTGCGGGAGACGGTGCGGAACGCGGTTCACTTCCTTGACAACGTGGTGGACGCGAACGTTTACCCGTTAAAGGAGATTGCTGAGATCACGAGGGCGAACCGGAAGATTGGTTTGGGCGTTATGGGGTTTGCGGACATGCTGATTATGTTGGGTGCGCCGTATGATTCGGAGGAAGCGTTGCGGTTGGGTGAGCAGGTTATGCGGTTTATTGAGGAGGAGGCGCATGAGAAGTCGCGGGAAATCGGGGAAGCGCGTGGTTCTTTCCCGAACTTTGAGAAAAGCGTCTGGAAAGAGCGTTATGGTGCTTTTCGGAATGCGACGGTGACGACGGTTGCGCCTACGGGAACCATAAGCATCATCGCAGGCTGCTCTTCAGGAATCGAGCCGTTGTTTGCGGTTTCGTTTATGCGGAACGTGTTGGGTGGAGCTAGGCTTTTTGAGACGAATGCGTTGTTTGAGGAAACCGCCAAGGCAAGGGGGTTTTACAGTGCCAAGCTTCTGGAGGAGATTGCACGTTCTGGTTCGGTGCAGAAGACGGTGGGTGTGCCAGAGGATGTGAAGCGGTTGTTTGTAACGGCGTTGGATATTGCGCCTGTTTGGCACGTGAAGATGCAGGCGGCTTTTCAGCGGTTCACGGATAACGCGGTTTCGAAGACGGTGAATTTGCCGCATGACGCGAAGGTGGAGGATGTGCGGGAGATTTACGATTTGGCTTGGAAGCTTAAGTGCAAAGGCGTGACGGTTTTCCGTTACGGGAGCAAGCCCGAACAAGTCTTGTACATTGGCGAGGTCAAGGGTAAAGAGGGCAAGTTTGTTTCTGCGGAGTCTGAGTATGCGGGTGGTTGCCCAACGCAGAATTGTCCGTTTCCAGCCTAGAGGAGGTGACAGGGAAAGATGGGTTACGTGTACTTGTATTTTGGAACTGGCGGGGGCAAAACTGCTAACGCGCTTGGGTTGGCGTTGCGTTCGGTGGGTCACGGCAAAAGCGTGGTGATTATTCAGTTTTTCAAGTGGCGAGACGACATCGGGGAATACCTTGTGAAGGACAAGCTTGCGCCTTATTATGAGATTTACCAGTTTGGGAGGGAAGCGTGGCTGGGCGAGGAAGATAAAACAGCGGAGTTCGATGGCGAAAAATTCACGGTTGAATGCGTCAAAAATCATGATAAGGAGCTTGCTAAGAGAGGACTTGACTTCGCAGCGAAAGTTATGCGGGATAAGAAGCCGCATTTGCTGGTGCTGGATGAGGTTGCTTTGGCGGCGCAGTGGAAACTTGTGGACGTTAAGGACGTGCTGGCGCTGCTTGATAATGTGCCGGATGAAACGACTGTGGTTATGACGGGACGGTTAGCGCCTAAAGAGCTTGTGGACAGGGCTGACTTCGTGAACGTGGTTGAGATGGTTAAGATGCCTGAAGACTTCAAGCTAACCGAAGGAATCCAATACTGAATCAAGCGTGCACTCTAGCGCTCGGAAAAACTTATACCCCCCTATATATAGATTAAACTGGAACTTAGACTAGTGCAGGATAACTGCTTAAAACAGTCGATAGCTCCTTTTATTTAAAGAATAAAAACATGCTAGAACGCGCCGTGGACACACCCCCTCTATAGTGGTAAGGAGTGGATAATTCAATCCTCGAACTTACCCCGCACATCGGGCATTTTGCTTGAAACTCGTTTGTAACTTTCGTTAGTGTGAGCCTGCACATGAAGCACAGGTAGATGTTGCATTTTGGGCATTGTGAGTAGCCGCCGCATTGACGAATAGGCTACAAGCTGCGGGAAACTTGATTAGACACGTATCCTGAATTAGATTTATTCCAGGATTCGGTAAAAGGTTGATGCGAATGTCAGCAGGAGATTTAAAGAAAGGCGCAACAATAGCTCAAACAGCTTTCCTGATAGTATTAGCTATCGGAATAGCTGAAGTAATCGCGGCGTCGTTCGCCACAAGCGTAGCGTTGTTGGCAGATGGAATTCAATCGATTGCAACAGCCTTTATCTTCCTGATAGTTTGGATCGGCATAAGACTTTCAGGGCGATCACCCGATGGCACATTCCATTTCGGTTACTATCGAATCGAAGCCCTCGGAAGCTTAGTTGCAGCGTTCATTTTGGCTATTTTCGGAGGCTTTATTCTTTTTGAAGCATACAACGCATGGATAGAGCAACGAGTGGTCACCAATGCAGAAACCGCGATATTTGTTGCCTCCGTAGCTGCCGCAGTGGTTTTGGCAGTGTCAGCTTGGATTGCTAGAGCCTCTAGAAGGCTGGGCTCAGCCGCGCTCAGGGTTGGCGGTGTCAGCGGTGTATTAGATGTGCTTGCCTCGGTGGCAGTCTTCATCGGTGTTTCCTTTAGCAGGTATTTGGGGGTTTTGCATGCTGATTCGATTGCTGGAATTTTAATTGCTGGCGCCATCTTTGTTGGTGCGTATTCGATTTTCAAGGAGTCATCTTTGGTTCTTGTAGATGCCTGTAGTTGTGGGGACATAGTTAGCGCAATTGGTGAAATGGCAAGAAGCATTAAGGGCGTAAAGGAAGTGCATAGCATTCGCCTCAGGAAGCTGGGACCATACTTGACTGGAGACATGCATGTGGTAGTTTCCAGTGAAATGTTAGTTAGGGAAGCAGATCAAGTTGCAACCGAAGTAGAAGAGAAGATAAAGCAGATGTTTGATAAAGTCTTGGATTTCAAGATAAGAATAGAGTCAGATGAAGCCCACAATAAGCATGTGCAGGAACTCACAATCGAGAAAGTCTAAGCGTAGGGATTCTTATTCTTGTTTTGGAGCAGAAAACGTCTTCAAAATCCAAAGTGACGCACCGTTACTAAAAAGTTCGCGTAGCCCTGTTTCCGCTCAGATTACACAAACGATATGTGCAGGCGTAAGCCGTTTTTCTGGGGAAATCAAGGCTCGCGCTTCTCTGACCAGTTTTCGTTTAATGATTTCCAGCGGCGTTTTTCATCCATTCGTGCGCGAAAATTTCAGGTTCCCCGCTTTCTAAACCCTCAAGCATCTTCTGCGCCGCGTATTCTGCGGTGTCAGGTTTGAACGGCAATTCGCCTTCCGCTGGCTCTTCCTGCGGCAGCGACGGGTCTTTGATGGTGTTTTTCTCGAAGTCAGTCAGCGTAATGTACGGGTAAACCACACTCACAACGATGCCGTCCTGCTTTAGCTCTTCCCGTGCGGTCAGGCTGATGCTTGCCAACGCGCGTTTCATGGCGGAATAAGCCCCGTTGTTCGGCAGATACATGAGCGCGGTGCCTGAGCTTACGTTCATGATGGTTCCTCCGCCTTGACGCCTCATGACTGGGATTACCTGCTGCATGGCAACGAGTGGACCGACAACGTCTAAGTCGAAAATGTGCTGGAATATGCGTATGTCGGTCGTTTCAACGGGCGCATCGTATCCTTGGCCTGCACAGTTGATTAGCACGTTGATTCGATGGAAGTGTGCTTCGGCTTGCTTAACCATCTGCTTGATTTCAGCGGGTTTCGTCATGTCGGCGGGAACCGCCAGCGAGTCAGGCAGCTCATGGGCAAGCTGCTCCAGCTTCTTTTTTGAACGTGAGACAAGTGCGGTTTTCGCGCCTTTTTCAGCGAGAAGCTTCGCGGCAGCATATCCAATCCCCGAGGAAGCTCCTGTGACAATAACTACTTTGTTTTTGAGGTCCATAAAATCACGCTTTCCATGTAGCCACAGCTACACGCGCATATTGAACAGGTGTGGTCTAATATTTCTTCCGTTTTCCAACTGGAGATTAGGACTTTATTCGGGGTTAATTTTGGTAAACCCTTAATTCTGGCGTAACGGACCAACTAATTATGAAGGGAAGCGAAAAAATGAACGCACGTTTATACATCGAGAAAAAGCGTGATTTGTTAGAGAAGAAACTGGATGAAGACTTACAGACGGAACATGACTTGAAGCTTCAAATCAATCAAGAGTTCGAGGAGCTGAAGCACGTAGAAGTTTCATTGGAAAGGCGCTTAGCCCAGAAGTGCACGGAAGAACAGCTGAACGTTGAACACTGAAAGCTCAGCGCGTAAAAAAATAAAAGTGGACTTGAGAAAAAAAGGAAAAGACCGCAGCAGTCAGAGCTTTGCTTGCTTTACGGAGGCGTGATTTTTATGGCTCCAGTTGGGCATTGCATCTCGCAGGCTAAGCATTGAATGCAGTCTGGCTCTCGAGCAGGGTCAGATTTCTTCTCAGAAATCGGATGCCCCGGCGCATCTACCAAATCATACAGCGACACGGGACAAACGTCTACGCACACGCCATCTCCAGTGCACACGTCCCAGTCAACCGCAACGTTGGTTCCGTGAATGCCCAGCTTCGTTGGAGGTTCTACGGGTCCCCAGACTTTGTGGCCGTTGTGTTCATCAACAACTTTCCGGTTCTTTTGAAAATCAGGGTCTATCGGCAAAAAATTTCACCTATCCATAATCCGTGACGACAGCCAAATATTAGGCTTTCTGCTCAAGTCTGCGTTCAACTTTAAAATTATAAATACCAACGTTAGCCTCATAAAAATTGGACGAAAAATAGATGAGCAGCCAAATAGCGGCAAAACCAGAGTACGGTAACTGGGTTTCCAAGAGAATCATCTACCTATTTGGGTTTGTAAGCCTTGCGCTTTTTGCCTTAGGTTTTATGCTCTGGATTCTGTTGATTCCTGCCCTGCTGTTCCTTCTGGTTTCCGCGTATTTTCTGTACGTGCGGTACCAATTTTCACCTCAGGGAGGAAACGTGCAAAACCGCGTCTGGGCACTGGTGCTAGCAAATCTGGATTGGAACGGAAAAGGAAAGGCCCTAGACATAGGCTGCGGAAACGGCGCTCTCACAGTCAAGCTGGCTCAGAAATACCCAGAAGCTCAAGTTGTCGGCATCGATTATTGGGGTAAAAAGTGGGAGTACTCGAAAAATACTTGCGAAAGAAACGCGGCGATTGAAGGCGTAAACGAGCGTGTGACGTTCCAGAAAGCCAGCGCCGTATCCTTACCGTTTGACGACGGGCATTTCGATGCGGCTGTAAGCAACTTCGTTTTCCACGAGGTCAGCGACTCCAAAGACAAGCGGGAACTCATCCGCGAAGCATTACGGGTTGTCAAGAAAGGCGGAAAGTTTTCTTTCCAAGACGAGTTCCTATTCAAACAGGTTTTCGGCGACATCAACGACCTAGTTGAAACCATCAAAAGCTGGGGCATAAGCAAAGTAGAGTACGTTCAAACCCGAGACGCCGATTTTATCTCGCCAGCGTTAAAGATGCCGTTTATTCTGGGAGCCATAGGCATCATCAAAGGAGAAAAATGACCTCGCCACAAAACATTTGACCCTAGAACCCACAATAGTTCGCATGGCTAGATACCATTTGCCACAGGGCATGCGCTACTCCACCCTTCAGGAACGAAAACAATTCTACACAGCCGAGTTCAACCTCCCAAAAGCGCAGCAGTGGCTTGAACAGCACAGAGGCAAAGTCAAGTTCGCCGCGGTCATCGGCAGACACACCAAAATCTACCCTGAAAAATACCGCGAAGACGCCGGCACCACAATAATCATAGACCAGTACAAGCGCTTAGAGGAAGTGCAAGATTACCTCATCGACTTCCGGCCTGAAGCCGCCTACTACGACCGAAACGTCTACGACCGCGCAGACCGCAAAACAGGACAGGAACTCGCGTTCGACCTTGACCCCGAAAACATAACCTGCCCCATCCACGGCACGCTCGCGGACAAAATGCGCCGCCACCAAGGCTTAAGCTTCTGCAAGCTAGAGCTGGAACTGGTTAAAGAACAAGCCGTAAGCCTCTACGAGCATCTGGAACAGCGGTTTTCCCGCATGAAAATCGTTTACTCGGGCAGAGGCTTCCACATCCACGTTTTCGACCCTGAAGCCTACGCGCTAAGCACCAAACAGCGGCGTCAGCTGGCCCGGGAAGTGAAAGAAAAGGGGTTCCAGATTGACGAGTGGGTGACCGCGGGCGACATGCGCCTGATTCGGCTTCCCTACAGCCTGCACGGTTTAGTGTCCCGCATCGTGATTCCAGTGGAGAAAAGTGAGCTTGACCGCTTCGACCCTGTCCACGACAAAAGGTGCCTACCAAAGTTTCTAGGCAGCAGCGCTACTTCTTGACTTCTTCGGCTTTCTTCTCTTTCTTTCCGTAATAGTAGTATTTTTTCTTCTTTTCCTCTTCCGCCTTCTTAGCTTCTGACATAACAATCCCAAAAAGACTACTTCAAAACAGACAATTAAAGATTTCCAAACGCCCCAGCCCCGAACCCTGCAAAGCCAGCCCAGCCAGCTAAACAGTTATATTCGCGTTAACGCAAAGGGTAGCAAGTGAGACCATGCAATTTTCCAAAGTTCAAGGTGAAAAAAAACAGCACAAGGTTGTCTTGTACGCGCTCAGCACATGCGTCTGGTGCAAAATGACCAAGCAGTACCTGAAAAACAGCGGCGTCGAATACGATTACGTGGACATTGACCTCTGCACCGAAGAAGAAAAACAGAAAATCCGCCAAGAAATCCAAAACAAAGGCGGACCCCTAAGCTACCCCACCACCATAATAGACGACAAAGTCGTAGTAACAGGGTTCCGCAAAGACCTGCTCAAGGAGACGCTTGGACTTTGACGCCCATAACCATCGAGCAAGTCCGTAAAAGAGCGGAAGCCGACGCGCGAACTTACGGGTACCACCTCGTTTCCGACCCCGACCTGCTTCAAGGATTGTTGGACGGCTTACGGGTTAACGAGGAACGCTACGGCTACCCCTCATGCCCGTGCAGGCTAGCGTCAGGCAACTTCGACTACGACCGAGACATAATCTGCCCCTGCGACTACCGAGACCCCGACGTAGCAGAATACGGCGCATGCTACTGCAGACTCTACGTCAACACAGACG
>Ga0315536_1001578_pt1 | contig 11360 bp, 13 predicted proteins | sample SalMarSW160230MG_FD_203093 | JGI IMG/M metagenome (GOLD analysis project Ga0315536, IMG submission 203093) | Salt marsh sediment microbial communities from the Plum Island Ecosystem LTER, Massachusetts, United States - Salt Marsh Sediment SW1602-30 ... | reverse complement strand
TTTTGACGAAATAAATTCCTTTGTTGAAGAAATCCGAAAAGATGGATTTACTCATGCTCTTTTAATGGGAATGGGCGGATCGAGCTTAGCGCCTGAAGTTTTCCGTTTAACATTCGGGGTAAAAAAAGGGTATCTGGATTTACACGTATTAGACAGCACTTATCCCGAAACTGTGGTTGAGTACGAAAAGCAACTTGATCCATCAAAGACATTGTACATCGTCTCCACAAAATCCGGTGGGACTGTTGAAACTATGTCCTTTATGAAATACTTCTATACCAGTGCAGTAAAAATACTTGGTAAAGAAAAAGCTGCCCGGCATTTTATTGCAATTACTGATCCGGGGAGTGGACTTGAGGAAGTAGCAAAGAAACTGAACTTCAGGAAAATTTTTCTAAACGATCCGAATATCGGGGGAAGATTTTCTGCTCTTTCACTTTTTGGAATTGTACCTGCTGCTTTAATCGGAGTTGATATAAATAGATTGTTCAATGAAACTGCTGAAATGGTAAATGAATGTAAGATTAAAGAGCTTTCGAATAACAGTGCTGCAAAACTTGGTGCAGTAATCGGTACGCTGGTGAAAGAAGGAGTGGATAGGCTTACTTTGCTGATTTCACCGCAGCTTAAATATCTCGGTGGCTGGCTTGAGCAATTGATTGCAGAAAGTACCGGTAAAGATGGAAAAGGAATTTTGCCTGTTGATCTGGAACCTGAGGCAGCCATAAAAGATTATGCTAACGATCGTGTATTTGTATACATTAAAATAAAAGGCGATGATACTTATGATAGTAGGGTAGCTGAAATTAAATCTGCCGGCTTTCCTTTGATCGAACTGGAAATAAAAAATATCTATGAGCTTGGTGCTGAATTTTTCAGATGGGAATTTGCAACTGCAATAGCTGGTTATGTGCTTGATGTTCAGCCTTTTGATCAGCCGAATGTTGAATCCGCTAAAATTGCTGCAAAGAAGATGATGAAAGAATACAGTGAAAAAGGAATACTCCCGGAACTTAAACCTGCATTAGTAGCCGAAGAAATAAAACTGTTTGGAGATTTCAATGCAAATAATTTGAAAGATGCACTCACTTCATTTCTCTCTAATTCGGAAAAGGGAAAAAGCTATGCTGCAATACAAGCTTATATTAAACCTGATGAAAAAACCTGGCAGCAACTTCAATTGTTAAGATTAAAAATATTGCAGAAATATAAAGTAGCAACAACGTTGGGTTATGGTCCAAGGTTTTTACACTCAACCGGGCAACTTCACAAGGGAGATGGAGGAAATGGATTTTTTATCCAACTTATTTCTGATTATTCCGTAGACGTTGAAATTCCTGATAATGTTGGTGAAGACAAATCTTCAATTTCATTTGGAACCTTAATCAAAGCACAATCGCTTGGCGACAGACAGGCACTTTTGGATAATGCTAGAAAAGTAATCAGGATAGATTTGGGGAATCAAATCGAAAAAAATCTAACCAAATTGATCTAATTAATCTTCCTTTTAATTCATTTCTTTTGCTTTCTGATTTTTACTTGACATTTTGAATTGATCGATCGTATATTTACGATGAACGATAAGGAAATTTATATGGCCATAGCAAAAACAGAAGAATTCACAAAAACAGATACGTGGCTTGCAGATATCGCAAAAGCACTTTCTCATCCGGCAAGGATAAGGATATTAAAGATTCTTACAGAGATGAATGTTTGTATGTGCGGTGATATTGTCGAGCTTTTACCACTTTCCCAATCTACAGTTTCGCAACATTTGAAGGAATTAAAAAGAGTTGGTTTAATTCAGGGAGAGATTGAAGGTCCGAAGGTCTGTTATTGTGTGAATAATCAAACACTTCAAAAAGCAAAGAAAGAACTAGATAAACTTTTTTCACTAGTATGTAATTGTTAAACAAAGAGAATCAGTCATCCTTCGACAGCCTGCCTGCCGGATAGGCAGGGCTCACGATGACATCCAAAGATTATTATTTGTCACTCTGAGCGTGTCGAAGAGTGACACTAAAAAGGAGAATGAAAATGCAATCATCAGAAGAAATTAGACAAGTTGTAAAAGAAAAGTACGGGGAGATTGCTGTTAAAAAAGCAGAGGGATGCGGCTGTTGTGGGACCAAAATTGTTGATTACACTATGTTTCAGGATGATTACTCAAAACTCGACGGCTATGTTGCTGAAGCTGATCTTGGTTTAGGATGTGGTGTTCCGACCGAGTACGCGGGATTAAAGAAAGGTGATATTGTAATTGATCTTGGAAGTGGTGCTGGTAATGATGTATTTGTTGCGAGATCTATTGTAGGAGAAGAAGGAAAAGTAATAGGGCTTGATTTTACACAGGAGATGATTGATAAAGCTAATGTTAACAAAGCAAAAACCAGATACACAAATGTTGAATTCAAACTTGGCGAAATTGAAAGTATGCCTTTAGAAGATAATTCAACAGATGTAGTAATTAGCAATTGTGTTCTGAATCTTGTGCCTGATAAAAGAAAAGCTTTCAAGGAAATTAACAGGATATTAAAATCTGGCGCACATTTTTGTGTTTCGGATATAGTTTTAAAAGGTGACTTATCGGCAGGATTAAAGAAGTCAGCAGAGATGTACGCTGGTTGTGTGGCTGGTGCACTTCAACAGGAAGAATATATAAGTATAATTGAAGAAACGGGCTTTGAGAATATTGAAATCAAGAGAACGAAAGTAATTGAATTACCAGATGAAGTCCTTAATGAATATCTGAGTGACTCTGACACTGTAAACTTTAAAAAGAATCAAGTCGGTATATTCAGCATTACTGTTGTTGGTTACAAAAAATAAAACTTAACCACAAAGACAATTAGAATACTAAGTATCACCTAGTGTTTCTAAGTGAACTTAGTGACTTAGTGGTAAAAAGTCTTAAAAGTGATATGAAAATTTTAATACTATGTACAGGTAACTCCTGCCGAAGCCAGATGGTACAGGGTTATTTAAAATCACTTGATGATAAACTTGAAATTTTTTCTGCCGGGACAAAACCTGCTGAAAAAATTAATCCTTATGCTCTAAAAGCAATGCAGGAAGTTGGAATAGATATCAGTAGTGGAATTCCCGAAAATGTTGATAAATATTTAAACCAGCCCTTCGATTATGTGATTACTGTCTGCGATAACGCAAAAGAAACCTGTCCTATCTTTACTGGAAAAGTAAAAAAACAATTGCATTTAGGGTTTGACGATCCTGTGGATGCAGTTGGGACAGAAGAAGAAGTTATGTGTGTGTATCGTCGGGTTAGGGATGAGATAAGAGATCAGTTTAGTAAGTTTTTTAAAGAGGAAATAGAACACAGATGACACAGATTGGACTGATTTTCACTGATTCACTTTTTCACCATCACCTTTGCTGATCGAGTAAGACCTATGTCGCCATCAAAATCCAGATTAAAATTTTTAGATCGATTTCTGACCCTCTGGATTTTTCTTGCAATGTTTATTGGTGTATTCTCAGGATATTTATTTCCTGCAATTGTAGATTTCTGGAATTTATTTCAGGTCGGTACAACCAATATTCCCATTGCAATTGGATTGATACTAATGATGTATCCCCCTCTTGCAAAAGTTAAATACGAAGAGCTTGGCGATGTATTCAGAAACGTGAAAATACTTTCTCTTTCGTTAATTCTTAACTGGATCATCGGTCCAATCTTGATGTTCATTCTTGCGATAATTTTCCTTCAGGGCTATCCTCATTATATGGCAGGGGTAATTTTAATTGGTTTAGCAAGATGTATTGCCATGGTAATTGTATGGAATGATCTTGCTAAAGGCGATAGGGAATATGCAGCCGGACTCGTTGCATTCAACTCAATTTTCCAGGTTCTGTTCTTCTCCCTTTATGCTTATATCTTTCTGACGCTTGTTCCCGGATGGATCGGTATGCGAACATTTTCTGTAAATGTAACAATAGGACAGATTGCAGAAAGTGTTTTTATTTATCTTGGTATTCCCTTCTTTGCAGGAATGATAACACGATTTACGTTGCTGAAAGCAAAAGGTAAAGATTGGTATGAAAGAAAGTTTATTCCGAAGATAAGTCCCATAACATTAATTGCACTTTTATTTACGATAGTGGTTATGTTTTCACTTAAAGGAGAATACATTGTTAAAATTCCGCTTGATGTAATTAGAATAGCCGTACCACTTATTTTTTATTTTGTGTTGATGTTTTTTGTTTCGTTCTATTTTTCAAAAAAGATTGGAGCAGATTATCCGAAAGCAACAACACTTTCTTTTACTGCCGCCAGCAATAACTTTGAGCTTGCTATTGCAGTTGCAATTGCTGTTTTTGGAATAAACTCAGGTGAGGCATTTGCAGCAGTTATTGGTCCGTTGGTAGAAGTACCAGTTTTGATTGCACTTGTAAATGTGGCTTTATTTTTTCAGAAAAAATATTTTAATAAAGTTGACAAAGGAACTGTCACTGCTCCTGATATTTGTCCATAAATAGGTTCAAATAATTAATTATTGCTGTGGGGAGATTATGTTAATAAAAATAACATTCCATATCATATTGCTGCTATTCAATACGAGCATTATTAATGCCCAGTATTTCGATTCAGTTGAAAAAGAATCTGAAAGGATATTAGTATCACTTTCAGATGGAGATTCAGTTAATCCAACAGATTTGACTGAGCTGAAAAATCTCCTTTCATCAGATTTTGAAAATGATGTATCAGAATCCATTACGCCTATCAGCCAGCAAAGTATTGATAATCTCAGAAATCATTTAACTGAATTCGAATCTGAATTAAAGAATATTTCCACGGATTCTGCTTTTGTTCTTTTCAATGAATGGTATCTTCATTTCCAGAATATTTTTTATGAATATTCAAAAGAAAAATTCTTTTCATCTCACAAAACAAAAATTCTTTTCCTCAGCACTTCAATGTCCTGCCATTGTACACTTGAGATGTGCAAAATACAGCTTGTTGAAATTCTCAAATTAAAAAGAGAAACCGGCGGTTCTTATTCATTCCTCGTGGTTGACTCTTACTGGAATAACGATCTTCAGTTAAAATATGAAACTTATTTTGCACCTTCAGTTTTAGTCTTTAATCAATCGAATGAATTGATTCTAAAAATCGAGTATGAAGAAGAAATGATTGAACAACTAACTGCGTTTTTATCTGGAAGCGATAAAATATGAACAATGAAACACTAAAGTTTAATAAGAATAAATTTTTAATCCTGGTTATTTTATTGCCGTTGTGGTTTCTGCTGTATCTTAATTTAGAAAAGCTTGCAAATCTTATTGTTGACAGCTTGCTGAAATTACCACAGGACAATCATCTGACTTCGGCAATAAGCTTCTTCATTTTTGAAGTGCCGAAAGTTCTGCTGCTTTTAATATTAATCGTATTTGTAGTCGGAGTTGTTCGCACATACTTTTCCCCTGAAAGAACAAGAAAAATTTTAGGCGGTAAAAAACTTTTTGCCGGTAATGTTTCGGCAAGCCTGCTTGGAATTGTAACTCCTTTTTGTTCCTGTTCGGCAATCCCTTTGTTCCTTGGATTTATTGAGAGCGGTGTACCACTCGGGGTAACATTTTCTTTTTTGATTTCTGCCCCAATGATAAATGAAGTCGCACTCGTTTTATTGTTTGGTTTATTCGGATGGAAAACTGCATTAATGTATGTGTCAACCGGGTTAATCATTGCAATGTTTTCGGGATTTGTTATCGGTAGGCTCAGGCTCGAAAAATATGTTGAAGACTGGGTTTATAAAACAAAAGTCGAACATCCTGAAATAGAAGCAGCAAAGATTTCTTTTTCTCAAAGGATTCCTTCCGGTATTGATGCCGTTAAAGAAATTGTTGGCAAAGTCTGGATATATGTTGTAATAGGAATCGCTGTAGGCGCCGGCATACATGGATATGTACCTGAAAACTTTATGGCAAGCCTTATGGGAAAATCTGTCTGGTGGTCTGTACCAGTTGCGGTGGTCATTGGTATTCCAATGTATTCTAATGCTGCAGGAATTATTCCAATTGTTCAGGCCTTGCTGGAAAAAGGAGCTTCGCTAGGAACCGTACTTGCATTTATGATGAGCGTAATAGGTCTTTCGCTACCGGAAACTATTATTCTTAAAAAAGTTCTTAAGATTCAGCTTATAGTTGTTTTTATCAGCATTGTGGCTGTAGGTATCATCATTGTAGGATATTTGTTCAATTTGATTTACTAAGTATATGATTGACGAAAACATTAAAAAAATAATTTATTTAATAAAACAAATAAGGAGAGAAATAAAATGTTTCAATTACCAGAATGGACTTTCGAATTTCACGGGCACCGTTGTCCGTTTATGCCAATCGGTTTTAGAATGGGAACCGTTGCATTAGAAAAACTAAATGTTGGAAAAAGTTTGGATCATCAGATGCACGTTTTTTCTGAAATGGGCGTTGGTCATCCGCAAGGTTGTATGCAGGATGGAATCATGTCCGCAACAGGGGCAACATTTGGTAAAGGAATGATTGACAAACTGAACTACGGAAAAATTTCAGCTATTTTTTGGTATCCAGGGAAGAAAGATGCAGTGAGAATTTCACTAAAAAATGAATTCCAGGATAAACTGGCACCGCACGAATTTTTCAAATATCGTAAACAAGGAATTGAACCTTCAGAAATAGCGGAAAATGTTCGCCTCGATATTATTAACATTGTATTGAATGCTACTGAGGATGAGTTGTTTGATGTTACTGTTTTGAAAGATTTCAAATACACCCCGGTTAAAGGTTCTTTCAACAAAGCAAAGTGCGAAGCTTGCGGCGAGTATGTTTTCGAAAGATACTTGAGAGTAAAAGATGGGAAGAAATTTTGCATTCCTTGTTCCGAAAGAACGAGTGAAGAGGTCATAATTCATTTACCGAATTTTAAATAGAAATTTTATAAAGTGTCATTCCAGCGAAAGCTGGGATCTATAAAGTTAAAGTAAGATTATATGTTATATCTAATAGTATCAGTATTAATATTTATTGTATCATTCGTCTTTGCGATGCTTGGCTTAGGTGGTGGAATGGTTTACGTGCCAATTCTTAAATGGGCTGGTTTTCCATTGAAGGAAGTTGCAATTCCACTTGGACTTTTACTTAACGGACTGAATACACTCCTTGCTTTAATTCCTTATACAAAAAATAAATTGGTTGATTGGAAGGGCGGGCTTGCAATGGCTGTTGCGGCATTAATATTCTCACCGATTGGAGCTTACACTTCTCAGTTTGTTCCGGAAAAACCACTAATGATTTTATTTGCAATTGCTGTTATAGTTGCTGCAGTGCGAACTCTTTGGGCATCGAATCAAAAAGAGCCGGAAGAAGTAATGCCGTTAATGAAGAGATCAATCATTGGTGCCGGCGTTGGCGCCTTAGCCGGATTTGCCGGTGGATTGCTCGGCATTGGGGGCGGATTTATCATCGCACCCATTTTAATGTGGATGGGATATAAAACAAAGGAAGCCGCAGCCACAACAGCGTTTGTTGTTACATTTTCTTCATTCAGCGGATACTTAGGACACGCAGCCGAAGGACAAATGAATTGGACATTAACAATTTTAGTTGTAGTTGCAGTTATAATCGCATCCCAGCTTGGCGCAATGTTTATGTCTGGTAAAGCAAAACCGAAAATGGTGAAGCAAGTTTATGCAGTTGTACTTTTGGGAATCGCAGTTAAATTGATTTGGGGTGTGTTTTGAGAAAAGTGACTACTTCATTCTGTCATTCCCACGAAAGTGGGAATCTAAAAACAAATGAATGCATTCTGGTTTCCACGGGAATGACAGGAATAATATTGTTTTTAACTGTTCTCTTTTTCTTGATTGAATTCAGTTCATCCTTCGCACAGAACGCTGAACCGAAACTTCACGGTTATATTCAAACAAGATTTACCACTGAATTTAATGATATAAATGATTTTATAATTCGCAGAGCAAAGCTTTGGGTTAATGGGAATGTGCCAGGTTTAGAAAATGTTTCTTATAAAATTCAAGCTGTCTATCGTTCCTTTAAAGATGAAGCAGTAATGTTGCAAGATGCCTTTGCTGATGCAAAATTTAATGAGTGGGGTTCTCTCCGTGCTGGTAGATTTGTCCCCGATTTTATGTTACAGCGGATGCAGCCCGATTATGAAATCCCGGTATTGGAAAGAGCACTTGTAATTAATGGATTGATTCATAGTTCAAAATCAATGGCGCGACAAATTGGGGTTCAGCTTACTTATCTACCAAGCTATTTCCCGATCCATTTAAGTTTTGGTGTCTTCAATGCAAATCTTGAATCACCGGGAACAAACAAAGATCAAAATTTACTTTATACATCACGCGCACAAATAAATCTTGTAAAAGATGAAAATACATTACTTGAAATCGGCGTTTCCGCAGCATATCGTTATGCAAATTCAATCACAATGAATACTATCTACGATGCAACTCAATTGATAACTGGGAATGATTATCGTTTCGGTTTTGCATTTCAATTAAGCTACCAAGACTTTGGTTTTCAATCAGAATATGTTCAAGCTAACATCAATAAAGATAGAGCCTGGGGATATTATGTTTTAGCAAGCTTTTATTTAATGCCACAGTTGCAGCTAACTGAATTATTAGAAAAATATTCTGACCTTAATCTTACTACTTGTGGTAATGAATGGTATGGAACGGGGTTGAATTATTACTTTACAGATAAAACAAAACTGATGACAGATTTTAGGACACAATTTTCATCAGCAAGAAATAAATACTTAGGTGAAATACAGTTTCAAATATTTTTTAATTAATAAAAACAATTTTTATTTACAAAAGGAATACTAAAATGACAAATCCACAAGAATGGTTAGAGTTCGGACAAAAGTTTCACGGACACAAATGTCCCGCAATGCCTATGGGATTAAGAGTAGGCGCAGCAGCAATGAATAAGCTTGGTGTTGAAAGAGCAAAAGACGGACAAATAATAGCATTTGTTGATCTTGGTGAAGATCATTGTGCAACCTGTTATGCCGATGGATTGCAGGTAATAATGGGAACAACCTTTGGAAAAGGCAACATCAAAAAAACACACAAAGGTAAATGGGCAGTTACATTAGTTGATAGAGATACAGGAAAAGCGGTTCGTGTAACACCAAAAGCAGAAGCAATGCTTGCAAATAAAGCAACAAACTTTTTTACAGATTATAGAGAAAAAGGAATACCTGCCAGTAAAGTGCCAAATGAAGTTGTTGATCCTTTAATCAGCAAGGTAATGAATGCCCCCGAAGAAATGCTAGTAAATATTTCTGAAATATTTGATTACGAACTCGAACCAAAGAAAGATAGCTTTAATGGATTCGTATGTGAAGAATGCAACGAAATGACTGTTACTGAATATGGCAGAATTAAAGGCGATAAAAAAGTGTGCATTGATTGTTTAGTTAAATAATGGAATAGGTATGCTTTGTCGTACTAAAAAGATTTATCTCTGGCAGTTTATCATCAAATTCATTAAAACTTTTAGAAGGATAATAAAATGATTTCAGTAAAAGTACTTGGCACTGGTTGTAAGAAATGTCAGAATCTTGAAAGCAAAGTAAGAGAATTAGTAACTTTAAATAACATTGATGCAACTGTTGAAAAAGTTACAGACATTCAGGAGATGGTTAAATATGGAATTATGATGACACCTGGACTTATTATAAATGAAAAAGTTAAAAGTTTCGGAATAATACCTAAAGATGATCAACTCATAAGCTGGTTAAAGGAAGCATAATATGAAAAAGTATTTTATCTTATTGTTCATAGTTATTCTGTCAGTTAATCTTTTAGCGCAGAATAAAGATGTAAAACCCAAAGTGACATTTGTAGAGCTCGGATCAGTCAACTGTGTTCCCTGCAAACAAATGCAGCCTGTGATGAAATCAATTGAAGAAAAATACGGTGAACAGGTTAAGGTAATTTTTTATGATGTATGGAAACAGGAACAAAAAAAATATGCACAGCAGTACAAAGTCAGATTAATTCCGACACAGGTTTTTCTTGATGAAAACGGGAAGGAGTTTCACCGGCACGAAGGATTTTATCCTGAGTCTGAAATAGAAAAGATTCTTCAAAGTAAGGGATTGAAACCGGGTAACGAAAAAGGTTGAACTATGTTTGAGGGAATTTTTACTGCTCTTTATGAAGCTATGACAGGAGCCATCTGGCTTGCTGTTTTAGCATCCTTCGGATGGGGAGTTTTGTCAATTCTTTTATCCCCCTGCCACTTATCTAGCATACCGCTCGTTGTCGGATTTATTAGTTCCCAAGGGAAAATTTCTATCGGCAGAACATTTAATATCTCTTTGATTTTTTCACTTGGGATTTTAATAACAATTGCTCTCACTGGAATTATCACCGCTTCACTTGGCAGGCTGCTGGGGGATATTGGAAGCACAGGAAATTATTTAGTTGCCGGAATATTTTTTCTCGTCGGGCTTTATCTCTTGGATATTATCAAATTAGATTGGAACAATGTAGGCTTGAGGAAAACGAAGTCCACAGGTTTAACAGCAGCATTAATACTTGGATTACTTTTTGGACTGGCACTCGGTCCCTGCACTTTTGCTTACATGGCTCCTGTATTAGGAGTGGTGTTTCAAACAGCTCAAACAGATTACATCTTTTCTGTTATTCTTCTCACTGCTTTTGGAATAGGCCATTGTTCTGTTATAGTTGGAGCCGGAACACTAACCGGAAAAGTTCAGAAGTATTTGAATTGGTCTGATAGATCAAAAACAGTTTTGTGGATAAAAAGAGTCTGCGGTGTGCTGGTTATACTTGGAGGAATATATTTAATATTTACTGTGAATTAATTTACACAACCTATGAAACTCTTTATTTCACTGATAATTATGTTTTTAATTCAAACTGTGTTATTTGCACAGAGTAATGTTAGTGCGGGATCAGGCAGACTTGCACCGAATTTTAAGCTGGAAAATCTTGACAGCGAAATTATTGAGTTGAAAAATTTTATCGGAAAAGGACCGATTCTCCTTTGTTTCTGGTCCTCCTGCTGCAAATCTGCGGTCTCACAGATAGAAGCATTTTCAGATTTATACAATGACTATGAAGCAAGAGGATTTACATTGCTTACAATTGCAACCGATGATGAAAAAACAGTAGCAAAAGTAAAACCCTACGTTAAATCAAAACAATATAAATTTCCGGTATTGTATGATACTGATGGTAACATTTCCAGAACGTATTATGCTTTTGATGTTCCTTTTTGCGTATTGATTAATAATTCAGGGGAAATAATTTATTCGCATTTAGGTTATATGAAAGGTGATAAGACCGGGTTGAAAACTAGAA
>Ga0315536_1001576_pt1 | contig 11366 bp, 13 predicted proteins | sample SalMarSW160230MG_FD_203093 | JGI IMG/M metagenome (GOLD analysis project Ga0315536, IMG submission 203093) | Salt marsh sediment microbial communities from the Plum Island Ecosystem LTER, Massachusetts, United States - Salt Marsh Sediment SW1602-30 ... | reverse complement strand
CGCGTTGCCGAGGGTGTCGATTTCGGTGCTATAGAACGTGCGAGGCACAGCCTTGTTCAGGTAATCAAAAACGAGCTTGACGAGCGCGAGCAGTATGTCATCCTTCACCATTACGGCCTGACCGGCTCGCCGATTATTAAGAAGACCAAAACACTCCGGGAAATTGGCGACGAACTGAAACTTTCACGTGAGCGCATCCGCCAGCTCGAACTGTCCGCCCTGCAAAAACTGAAGCAATCACTGAGCATCGAGGAATTCGAGCTGCTAACCGGTTAATTTCTCAACAGCTTTTTCTATATCCTCTCTGAATTTCCGCAGAGTTTCCGGTAGTTCTGCCGCAAGCGGAAGCAGTCTTTCTGTTTCCAAATCAAAGGCGTATGCATGACTGAAGAAATGCCTGAAACCCAGATAGCGTTCTAATTTCTCTTTAGTGTCTTCCGAAACAAAGCCTCGAGCAGATGCTGTATTTAGCAGGTCGCGATGCCATGATGGTCCTTCAGGTAATTCAAAAGACCCGGATAATCCTATTTGTTTGAAAATATTCTCGATGCCGTTATAAAAATTTGAAACCAAGACCGCTGCACCGTTTAATTCGAGAGACGATAATCTATCAAGATTTTGTAATGGAGGTAATTCTTTTACAACACGTTCGAGATTTTCAAACTCGGCGTCGATTTTTTCCCTTAAATCAGCCATAGAGTCTGACCCCGTCTCGAAGGATTAACCTGTTAAACTTGGTATCTTGTGAAAGGTCCACGACATCTACCGGTTTCGATAAACCCATAATAAGTTTCCCGTAGAACTCGAAGAACTTTTCAGGTGCGATTCCCTCGACGCCGAGGTCTATGTCTCTTGCCTGCCTGCCGGGTTCAGAAGATGAGCCGAACAGCAGCACGCCTTTGACTCCGTACTTTCTGGCCACACTGAGAATTACCGCCTTGTCCTGTTCTGAAATCATACTTCGCAATTCTACTGCGTACATCCGGTTATGTCAAAAAATATCAACCGAAAATATAGACCGTGTAAATCCATGTCTCTTTCATTATGTTAGACACTTCTTAAGAAGCCATAACACCACCCAGCTTGTGGCCTGGGCCGATAGTGTAAAGCCGTTTCTTATTTTCGATATTTCTGTACGCTGCGACTATTTTGCCGACGAAGATTATATGGTCACCGGCCGGCGTCTGCGATTCCAAAATACATTCGAAATTAGCGACCGCGTCACTCAGCAGCACAGAGTCTATTTTTGCACATTTAGCCGTGCCGCACTCGAACTGTGCTAACTTGTTCGTGTCCCTGCCGCTGTGTGTCCCGAAGAACATCGCCGCATCGGCCTGTTCGGCTGATGGGTAGATTATGGTAAAACACCTGCTGTGCCGTATGGCCTGTACGGTATAGTGCTTCGCCGCCAATGCTATGGCCATCATTGGAGGCTGACCCGACGCAATCATCGTCCAGCCCAATGTTACCGGATTGGCCTTGCCGCTTTCGTCCTTCGCTATTGCAATTACCACCTGTTCAGGGTACTTGGTCTTAACGGCCTCGCTGTAATCTACCTGCTTTTGCATTGCCTGCCTCAGAAAATTGTATTATACTTTTTGCCGAAATCGTCGGTCGTATTATATTCATTCGTAACGCTTTAACAAGGTTCAGCAAATGGACTCAATAGGTTTCATCGGCGGCGGAAATATGGCCGAGGCAATTATCAAAGGCGTAATATCCTCTAAGGTATATCCGCCGGAAAATATTATTGCCAGTGACATAAAACCCGAACGCCTCGATTTTCTCAAAAAGCAGTACAGAATAAGAACGGCCGCCGACAATGCCGAGCTTGCCCGCCGCGTCGATGTGCTCGTCCTTAGCGTCAAGCCGCAGAATATGGCCGACGCACTTAATAGTCTCAAAAGCTCGGTCAATCCTGATACCCTTGTCATCTCGATTGCCGCCGGCATTAAAACCGAGATGATTTCCTCTGCCTTAGGGAATGTTGGCGTCGTCCGTGTAATGCCCAACACTCCGGCGCTCATCGGCCAGGGTGCCGCCGCACTCTACGCCACGGACCGGGCCAAACCTGTCCTCAGAAAAGCCCAGCGAATCTTCGAAGCGGTCGGCGTTGTGGTCTTCGTCGAGGATGAAGGGCTTATTGACGCTGTGACAGCCGTAAGCGGCTCCGGCCCAGCCTATTTCTTTTTGCTGATGGAGGAAATGATAAAAACCGCCGTTGAGCTTGGCCTTTCTGACGATGTCGCAAAAAAGCTCGTGCTGCAAACCGCAAAAGGCGCCGCGCTGCTGGCAGCCGAACGGGACAAAGACGGTGAAACTCCTGCTATACTTCGCAAAAAGGTGACCAGCCCCGGCGGAACTACCGAAGCTGCGATTAAGGTGTTCGAGCAGGGCCGAATAAGCGAACTAATTTCAAAGGCTCTCACCGCCGCCCGTGACAGGGGCAGTGAGCTTGCAAAGTAATTCGGACACCGAGTGTATCTTTGTGTTTGTGGAGGAAGCTGTTGTGATTAAGGTCGAGAACCTTAAAAAGCGGTATGGAAAAACCGTTGCGCTGGATGGTGTGAGCTTCGAAGTCGGAAAGGCTGAAACTTTCGGATTGTTAGGGCCTAACGGAGCAGGAAAGACCACTGCGATTAAACTTCTTTGCGGGCTTTTGAAAGCTGACGGCGGAACGGTTACGCTTGACGGAAGGACCGACCCGACATTGATCGAAGTTCGCATGTCTTTGGGAATGGTGCCGCAGACTTTGGCGATATATGAGGAGTTGTCAGCGCGGGAAAACCTGTATTTTTTTGGCAGAATGTACGGACTCAAAGGCCGATATTTAGACAAAAGAGTAAAAAACTGCCTTGAGATAGCAGGGCTTGGCGAGCGAAGCAGGGAAAAAGTCTCGAAATACAGCGGGGGAATGAAACGCCGGCTTAATATGGTATGCTCTCTTTTGCATGAGCCGCCGCTTTTACTGCTCGATGAACCGACGGTTGGCGTGGACCCACAGTCACGCAATTTGATATTCGAGACGATGGAGACTATGAAAAAACAAGGCAGGACAATAATATATACGACTCATTATATGGAGGAGGCTCAGCGCCTTTGCGACAGGGTGGCTATTCTTGACCACGGAAAAATTATGGACATCGACACCGTCGAAAATCTTATCACCAAGCACGGCGGACCTTCTCACATCGAAGCGGTAATGGAAGAAAAAATAACAGAACCGGAAAAATTCCAGAAGTTCATCGACGGTGAGAATATACGTTTCGAGGAAACAACAGTTAAATTCCGGACACCCAAACCAATGGAGGCATTAGCAGGGCTTAACAACAGCGGTATGCGTTTTAATTCATTAAAAGTACAGACGGCAAATCTGGAAGACGTTTTTCTTAACCTTACCGGGCGGAGGCTGAGAGACTGATGAGTAAAGTTATTTATCTTGCGATAAAAGATTTAAAGGTACTCTTTAGCGACAAGAGCAATATTTTTTTTGTCTTCGGTTTTCCTGCTATCTTTGCATTATTTTTCGGCACTATATTTTCAGGAATTGGAGAAGAGCCTTCAGGTATGAAAGTCGCCTTGGTCAACCTCGACAAATCCGATTTTTCAAATTCTTATATCTCAAAACTGGATTCTTACGATGCACTGGAGATAGTTCCGGTTGACCACAATCAGGCCATAGACGGTGTCAGGACAGGAAAATTCTCCGCTGCCGTGATTTTGAAGGACGGTTTTGGTGGTGATTTCGAAACGATGTTCACCGGAGACAATTCCGCAGTAGAGATGGCTTTGGACCCTGGGCGTAAAATGGAAGGTCAGTACCTTCAGGGACTGCTTGCCAGGGCAATGTTTGAGGCTATGGCTAAAAGATTCACCGACAGGGACTGGATGAGAAAACAGGTCGAAGATTGGCGTAATGAAGTTGCCGATGCTAACGACCTGGATGCGGCGGACGCAAAACTTTTTCTCGGCTTTTTTGATGCCTTTCACACGCTGCTGAAAGACGTTAACGATGAAAACTTTCGAATGGAATTTAGTGGTGACATGATGAGCTTCGCCACGACGGATGTAAGCAGAGAACAGAAGGGCCCAGTCTCATCCTTTCAGATTACCTTTCCTCAGGCCATTATTTGGGGTATTCTTGGCTGCTCAGTCACATTTGCAATTTCCATCGTGCAGGAACGCATCAAAGGTACGTTTGAGCGGCTGCGCGTCGGGCCGATTGGACGAGCTCACATTCTCGGCGGCAAAGGACTGGCATGTTTTATCACATGTGTTTGTGTAGTGTGTTTTCTCTTCATCGGTGCAAAACTAATATTCAAAATGCCGTTACGTTCTCTTCCGTTATTTGTCTTGGCTGCGGCTTGTGTAATACTGTGTTTCGTCGGTCTTATGATGTTTGTTTGCTCCTTAGGCCGCACTGAGCAAAGCGCCGCCGGAGCGGGCTGGGCCTTGTTTATGATAATGGCTATGCTTGGCGGAGGTATGGTACCGCTGCTCTTTATGCCCTCATGGCTGCGCCCATTCAGTAATATTAGCCCGGTGAAATGGAGCATATTTGCCCTCGAAGGTGGTATCTGGCGCAACTTGACTTTTATCGAAATGCTCCGCCCGCTTGCCGTTCTGCTAACCATCGGGACAGCGGCTTTTATATTCGGCGTAGTTATGCTCACCAGGCAGGACAAATAGCATTTGCTCCTGCCGTTCATTCCTGAGCGCTGAAAATTCTACTGCCGCTTATTCTATAATAATTGCCTCGACCGGACATTCATCTGCGGCCTGCTGAACCGCGTCCTCGAACTCCGCTGGCACTTCATCTACCCTCACCTGTGCCATATCAGGCCCCATCTCGAAAACATCCGGGCACGTATCGCAGCACAGCCCGCAGCTCGTGCACGTATCCTCTATTTTGACCTTCATAATCAGTTCCCCTGTTCAATTGTTAGCAATTGACTTGGCTAATAGCATACCTTATTATGACCTCTGACAGGAGTATTATTCAATATTCAACCTGTCCGACGTAACTATTGTGAAGGCGGATATTAAATAGTCAATAAAAAATTGTGTTTACGGCCGGGTCCCAGACAGGCTGAGCCCGTGAAACTGGTCAGGCGGGGAACCGAGCAGCCATAAGCGGACGCTTCGTCGTGCCTGGCAAACCCGGCCAACCTTTTGACGAGTGATTATTTACTATTGATTATTGATGATTTAGCAGGGAATCTTGGCTTTTTACTACGTAGAATGTTAATGAATCACACTGAACTTAAAGACCGTGTAAAACAATTTGCACACAGATGTATCAAACTGGCTCTATCTTCGCCGGATACTCCGCTGGGCAGGCACGTTCGTACTCAGCTTATAAGATGTTCAAGTTCAGCCGCCGCCAATTATCGAGCCGTTTGCTTAGCTCAGTCTAAAGCACATTTTGCTTCGAAACTCAGCATTGTAGTTGAGGAAACAGATGAGAGCGTTTTTTGGTTGGAGTTTATAGTAGATGAAAAACTCATGCCAGAACCGAAGGTTAAGTCGCTAATCGATGAAGGCATGGAACCTACCTCAATATTTATTGCATCGAGGAAAACTGCTAAAAATAGAAAGAAGGAATTTACAACGGCTCAATTAGATAATCAATAATCAGTAATCAATAATCAATTATGTATACCGTTCTTGCAAGAAAGTATCGTTCGCAGACCTTCGACGACGTCATCGGCCAGGACCCGATTGCGCAGACGTTGAAAAATGCGATAAAGACTAATCGCGTCGCGCACGCGTATCTGTTCACCGGCACTCGCGGCGTCGGCAAGACTACTATGGCCCGAATCCTCGCCAAGGCCCTCAATTGTCTTTCGACAAAGGAGCCGACCGCCGAACCCTGCCTCAAATGCGAAAGCTGCCTTGCCGTTAACGTCGGCGACGATATCGACGTCATTGAAATCGACGGCGCCAGTAACAACGGCGTCGAAGAGGTCCGCAGACTCCGCGAAAACGCGATATATCGCCCGGCCCGCGCCCGGTTCAAAATCTACATCATTGACGAAGTACACATGCTGAGCACCAACGCCTTTAACGCGCTGCTCAAAATACTCGAAGAGCCGCCGGAGCACGTCAAGTTCATCTTCGCCACTACTGAGCCAAACAAGGTCATCGCCACCATCCAGTCGCGCTGCCAGCGGTTCGATTTCGTCAATATCAATCCCGCCGCCATCGCTCAGCAGCTTCGCAAAATACTCGGCGAAGAAAAAATCGAGTTCGAGGACGATCTGGTAATCACCCTCGCGCGAATGGCCAACGGTTCGATGCGCGACGCGCTCAGCCTGCTCGACAGACTAATCAGCATTGGCGAACATCCATTAAAGCTCGAACTTCTCGAAAAATTCCTCGGTTTTCCCGACAGCGAAAAGCTGGCTCTTCTTATATCGAAAATTGCCGACAGAGATGCACCCGGCACACTCACTGCCCTCGATAATCTAATCAGCGGCGGACTTGCCGAGGTCCAGATTGTCGATGCCCTGACCGATTATATGCGCGACATGATGGTCGCCAAATCCGCCGGCGCCGATTCCGATCTGCTGATGCTCACTTCCGCCCAGCGGCAGAAAATCACCGACCTTGCCGAAGGTTTCGACATCGCAGGCCTTGTCTACAGCATTACTGCGCTCGAAAAAATCCGCTGGCAGGTCAAGAACACCGAAAACCCGCGGGCCTTGCTCGAAGCAATGCTCCTGCGGTTCGCTCTTGCCGAGCATTTCCTCAACGTTGACCAGTTGCTTTCATCAGGTTCACCTAAAACATCTGCAACGTCGAAACCACAAACCGACGTAAAAAAAAACGCGCCAGTAAGGGCTGAAGTGACAGCGCCGGTTACGCAGCCCCGCGACTTGTCCATAAGGGACAGGGGGGCCGACCTTGACCGGATTTGGCCTCAGCTTTTACAGATTATCGCTGCCGAGCTTGGCGGCGGTACGGCAGGGCCGCTGAAAATGGCCCGGCCGGTCAGCTTCGAAGCCGACACACTTACGCTCTCGTTCGCGCCTTCTGCCAAGGTGTCTAAAAATATCTGCCAAAGTAACGGCCGGCTCGAACAAATCCAGAATTGCCTCAGCGCCCACTTCAGCAGGCCAATTACAATAAAACTTCTCGTTGAAGGACCTGATAATGCCTCTAAGGACGGCCCTTCGAAAGGCCCTGACAGAAGCCCTGCCCAGAGGCGAAACGAGCTAATGAGCGACCCCGCCGTAAAAACACTTCTCACCGGCCTCGGCGCTACTATCACAAACATCGAAGAAGAATAATTCTTGATGCTCGATACTGGATTCTCGATCCTCGATATTTGTACTGCGTCGCGCGTACCGCCTTCGTCCCAATAGAAGACCTCTGGACTACGGCGGATAAACCTGCGAACCGCATAGATCAACCTCGAAGAAAACGTCGTTAAATAATCAATATTCAATAGAAAATAGAAAATTAAGGGCCTTGTTTTTTACCGGATTTGGGGGATAATGAATCAAATTAAAAGTAAAAAGTAAAAATAAAAAAGCAAAAATGCGGAATCCCGATTAATCGGGATGAGATTTTATTAAGAACTGCGGATTTCGCAAAGAATTAAATTAACCACAGATTAACACAGATTAAAGAAATCCCCTGCGGTTTATGAAATCCGTCTTCATTAAAATTACGCCGGACAGGTAAAATTGGCGGGAAAATATGAAAAAAATCTTTAAAAACAATATCTTTACGAATCCGGAAGGATGGGCAGGTATAGTTGTTGGAACAAATTTGCGTTACCGCCTCGTGCAAATATGGACTATCTTTATGGGTATAGTACTTTTCACATTGTCTTGCATTGTCTCGAATCGCCGAGGCTTGCGTATATATTTGGAAGTGTTTGTTTTAATCGGCGTTGTTGCTGTGGAAATGCCTTTATTATATTTAAAAGCTTTACGGCATCTATATCTAAAGAACAAACAATCCCAAGACAACCAGGACAAATAAAACCAACAATACAAATCTGCTTTTCCGCCTTCGTTGTCCCACTTCGCCAAGGCTACGCAGGATAAAAAACTATGGCGGACAAGTCGGCGAAGATGGCGGGGCAAAATAATTACCCTGCCGCAATACAATACGCGGCCGTACCGGCCGCAGCTAAACAAAACGAAAAATAAGCCCCCGACAATACAGTCGTTGGTTTGTCGGGTAAATTTATTAAACTGTTCGCATATAAGGACGATTAGGCTATAATGCTTACTTTTTATTATTCGGACTGGTTATGGCAAGAACGAGTAAACAACAATTAGAACGTGACGAGCAGATATACGAGCTGACGACGCTGGTTGCCGGGGAGTTCTCGCTGCAGGAGGTGCTCGATAGGCTGGCTGAGGCGGCGGTGAAGATTACCGGCGTCAAGGCCTGCTCGATTCGGCTGCTCGACCCTCAAACAGGCGACCTTGATATGCGCAGCATCTACGGATTAAGTGAAGAGTATCGCAACAAAGGGGTAGTATCCAAAGAGGACCCTGTTATAAAAGCAGCGTTTGCCGGTGAGGCAGTGATACTGGATGATATGCGTGTTGACGGGCGCGTCAGGTATCGTGAGGCTGCTACTAAAGAAGGGCTGGTCAGTCAGCTTACGGTTGCGATGCAGTTCAGGGGCAGGGACATTGGGGTTCTGCGTTTGTACAGTCCCCGGCCGCAGAATTTTTATGAGGATGATATCAAGCTTGCCCGTGCGGTTGCGTCGCAGTGTGCCGTTGCGATAACCAATGCGAGGCTGTATGCCAGGGCGATAGAAGGTGCGAAGGTGAGTCAGCAGATGCGTCTGGCAGGCGTGCTGCAGCGCCGGATGATTCCTGAAAAGGCCCCGCAGATAACGGGGCTGGATGTAGCGGCTGCTTATATTCCGTGTTTCGACGTCGGCGGCGACCTGTATGATTTTATCAGGCTGTCCGACAGTCACCTAGTCATCACCATAGCTGATGTCATCGGAAAAGGTATTCCGGCGGCGATAATGACAAGTATGTTTCGCGGGGCGGTCAGGGCTTATGCCGATGTCGGGGGTGCGGGATTAATTCAGCAGACTATAGAACGGCTTAATCGAATGGCCTGCCGGGAATGTACGTCGGGGGAATTTATCTCGCTGTTCTATGCCCTGATAGACGTTGGTCAAATGATGGTGACCTACTGCAATTGCGGGCATGAACCCACATTGCTTGTCAGGGCCGGTCAGGTCAATGAGCTTACAAAAGGCGGACTCGTTCTGGGTGTCGATGAACAGGCTGAATATGAAATCGCGACGGTAAAGCTCGCCAAAGATGATACTTTATTGTTCTCGACAGACGGTTTGACAGACGCAGTTAATTTTCAGGGCGAGCTATGGGGTCGGGAGCGTATGCTCGACGCCGCTAAAAAATTCGCAGACAAACCTGCGGATATTATGCTGCACAATCTGCTCGGCTATCGCAGGCGGTTTGTCGGCTTATCAAAACAAATTGATGATACGAGCATTGTGGTTGTAAGGGTGGATTCTCAACACTCATCGAAGACCGGGGATAAGTAATGGCGTCTCTGGTAATTACAATTGACGGCCCTGCGGCAAGCGGCAAAAGTACCGTTGCCCGGCTGCTGGCGCAGAGGCTCGGTGCGGTATTTCTGGATACCGGTGCTATGTACAGGGCGGTTACGCTGGCGGCTATGCAGAAAGGGTCGAGGCTTTCGGATGAGCAGGCCCTGCTCGATGTTTTGAAAAACACGAAGTTTGAATTCAGGGCGGATGCAGACGGGATGAGCGTGTTTGTTGACGGTGTCGATATTACCGCTCAGATACGACGGCAGGACGTGACGGAAAATTCGCGCTACATTGCAGCGGCGTCGAAGGTCCGGGCCGAACTGGTTGAGATGCAAAGGGATTTTGCCGCTGCGCATAAGAAAGTAGTGACAGAAGGACGGGACCAGGGTACGGTCGCTTTTCCGAACGCCGAGGTGAAATTCTTTTTGACCGCTGGTATCGAAACAAGAGCGAAAAGGCGACTGGACGAATTAGACGGAACGGGGGAGGTTACTTTAGATAGTCTGGTAAAGTCTATTAAAGAACGTGATGCAAAAGACAGCAACAGGACCGAAGGCCCGCTCAGGGCCGCCGAGGATGCGATATTGATAGACACTACGGATTTGAATCTCGAACAGGTTGTTGAATTGCTTGTTTCTTATGTGAGGCCCTGATGTTCCTGAAGCATATCAAACACGGCTGGTATGTATTTGCGCTGTGGGCCTGCAGGATGTTCTGCGTGGTGTTTTTCAGGATGCATCTGAACGGCCAGGAAAATATACCGCGCAAGGGAGCGTTTTTGCTTGTCAGCAATCATCAAAGTTATCTCGACCCGATTTTTTGCGGTGCTCCTATACATCGGCAGATGGTTTTTGTGGCGCGTGACAGCCTTTTTCAAAGCTGGGCGTTCAGGAGTATAATTGCATCTGTGGGCACTATACCTGTGCGTCGGGGAGCAGCGGATTTGACCGCTATAAAGCGAATGCTCGCCGCGCTGAGGGAAGGGTTCGGATTGTGTCTTTTTCCGGAGTCGACGAGGAGTTCAGACGGAAGGATTGCAAAGCTTCGACCGGGTTTCTCGCTTCTGTGCAGAAAGACCAATGCTCCCATTGTGCCTGTGGTGATAGACGGGGCGTTTCAATGCTGGCCGAGGAATCAAAAGTTTTTCTCACCGTTTCAGCATATATGGGTCTGGTACGGCAAACGCATCGAGCTGCAGGAAGCGGAACGTATGGGTGACGATGAACTTGCGGCGTATTTGACCGGTATAATGCGTAAGATGCATAATGAATGCAGAGAAAAATTCGGCAAAGAAAAGTACGAGTATGACAATAATTCAGCCGGGGATAAAAAATCATGAAGGTGTTTGTAGCGGAAAAATGCGGTTTCTGTGCCGGTGTTACAAACGCTATAAATCTTGCCGAGGAAGTATTGCAGAGGCAGGGCGAAATCTTCAGCCTCGGTCCGATTATTCACAATAGTGACGTGGTTAACAAACTGTCGGCGATGGGACTTCAGACCGTTGATAACATTGAGGAAATAACCGGCGGGACCGTGCTGATACGTTCGCACGGCGCGGCCCCGGCAGATATTGAAAGACTCAAAGCAAAGGGCTTGAAGATTATCGATGCGACCTGTGTGCTGGTTAAGCGGGTCCAAAAAATTGCGGCGGAGCTGGAAAAGCAGGGCTATACAGTTGTAGTGATGGGTAACAAGGACCATCCTGAAATCAAAGCTGTGGTGGGCTGTGTCGAACACGCTACGGTGGTGGCTGATGAAAAAGACCTCGAGAAACTCCCGGTTGACGGCAGTTTGGGAATAATCT
>Ga0315536_1001571_pt1 | contig 11372 bp, 8 predicted proteins | sample SalMarSW160230MG_FD_203093 | JGI IMG/M metagenome (GOLD analysis project Ga0315536, IMG submission 203093) | Salt marsh sediment microbial communities from the Plum Island Ecosystem LTER, Massachusetts, United States - Salt Marsh Sediment SW1602-30 ... | reverse complement strand
TCGTCCCGCCGGGTCTGGGCGCTGCCCAGCAGTTTGCGCCCGTAGGCGGTGATCTCGTAGTCGGAGGGCACCTCGAAGCACACCGGCCCCTTGAACCCATGGGCGTCCTTGTCGGCTTGCTCGGAATGGACGGGCGCTTCCAGCAGGGCCAGCCCGGCCATCAGCCCCCGGCTGAGCTGCCGGTAGCTGTCCACCAGGTCCCCCTGCACGCGCGGGTCGCTCTGGGGGATGGAGATCGAGTAAGTCAGCTCGTCGACGTGCAGGATCGCCCGCCCGCCGGTCTGCCGCCGCACCACGTCCCAGCCCCGCGCGTGCAGGCGCTCCAGGTCGACGTCCGAGACGGGCTGCCCCCGCCCCAGTGACAGGCAGGCCGGGTCCCAACCGTAAAAGCGCAGCGTCGGCGGCGCGTCCCCTGCCCGGACGTGTTCCGTGATCGCCTCGTCGATAGCCATGTTGGTCGGGCCGTCGGCTGGCCGATGGACAATCAACCGCCAGACGGTGGGCGGATAGGTGTCGGAGTGTGTAGAATTGTCGGTCACCGTGCCTCCAGGGGAACCTTTTTGCCGGTTCGCACGTCTCGGAAATTGTATCAAAACACACCCTGCGGGTACAATCAACAACATTGGTGAGCATATGACTCAATCTGCGAGTGTTAAACAGGACAACATGGGCGAAGGCACAACCCGCCGCAATCCGAACTCAACCCAGGCAGGCGCGACGAAGGCCCGGCGGCGGCCCGGCGTGAAGCGGGCGTCCGTGCTGCGCCGCATTCCGTCCACCGGCCCGGTCGGGACCGTGTTCGGCATCGGCGGCATGATGCTCGGCACGCTGATGCTTGGGCTGCTGGTCGCGGTGGTGCTGCGTGCCGCGCTGACCGGCGATGCCTTCAACCCCTTCCGCGAGGAGGGCAGCCGTGCCTTCCTCCAGCCGACCGCCACGCCCAACGCCACGCCCAACCCGGAGTTTCTGGCCCCGACCCTATCTCCCTTCCAGGGCACCGATCGGGTGACCGTGCTGGTGATGGGGGCCGATACCCGCCCCGATCAGCAGGGCTACCGCAACCGCACCGATACCATCATGGTGATGATGGCCGATCCGGTCAACAAGCAGGCGGGCATCCTCTCCATCCCGCGTGACCTGTACGTCGACATCCCCGGCTACGGGCTGAACCGGATCAACACCGCCTACGTCTACGGCGGGGGCGACCTGGCCGTCCAGACGGTGGAGTACAACATCGGCGTCCGCATCGACCATTACGTGGTGATCGAGTTTGAGGCGTTCACCACGCTCGTCGACGAGATCGGCGGCATCGACGTTTTCGTGCCCAGGGAGATTTACGATCCATCCTTTCCCGACGACAGCTACGGCTACGACCCGTTCTATATGCCCTCCGGGATGCAGCACATGGACGGGATCACCGCCCTGCACTACGCGCGCACCCGCCACGCCGATAACGACTACGAGCGCGCCCGCCGCCAGCAGGCCGTCGTCCTGGCCGTCCGGGAGAAGGTGCTCAGCCTGGATATGCTCCCCCGCCTGATCCAGCGCGCGCCCAGCCTGTATGCCACCCTCAGCGACAGCGTGACCACCGACATGACGCTGGAGGAGATGATCGACCTGGCCTCGCTTGCCCAGGAGATTCCCACCGAGAACATCCGCAACGGCGTGATCGACAGCAATTACGTGGTAGGCTACACCACCGAGCAGGGGTCGCAGGTGTTGATCCCCAGCCGGGCGCGGATCAGCGAGTTATTGACCGACGTATTCTGGCTGGAGTGACCGCCAAGTGCCCAACGACTACGAGCAGCTGCCCCTCTTTGAGCGCAACGCGCAGGTCGCGGAGGGGGACTCCACGCCCACCGGCCTGGGGCCGGAGGTGCTGCTCCAGGACGCCTATCTTGTCTATCTGGAGGCGCTCCGTCTCAGCGGCGCGTCGGTGCACACGATCAGGTCGTTCAGGAGTGACCTCAACCTGCTCTATAAATGGGCAGGTTTTCATAAGTCGATTGGCAGCATCGCCACCCAGGACTTAAACAGGTTCCTCCACTGGATGTTGAACGAGCGTGGCAAGCCGTGCAGCCCCAAGACCTACGCCCGCCGTGTGACCACCCTCAAGAACTTCTTCGGCTATCTTTACGAGGAAGGGGCCATCCCGCGTGACCCGTCGGCAGCGCTGATCCAGCGCCCGGTGAGCAGCCCCCTGCCGGACGTGCTGGCCGAGGAGGAGGTCAGGCAGGTGCTGGCCGCCACCCAGGCGATGCGCGCCAACGCCGAGAAGCCCGACGCGCGCCCCCACATGCTCGTCACCCTGCTGCTGCAAACCGGCATCAAGAAGGGCGAGTGTGTCGCCCTGACGCCCGCCGATGTCGACCGCAGCGATCCATCGTCGCCCTTCCTCTGGGTGCGTTACACCAACCCCCGCCTGCGCTACAAAGAGCGTAAGATCAACCTGGATCGCGAGTGGCTGCCGGTGTATGAGGAGTACGTCCTCCAGCGCAGGCCGGTGGAGACGATCTTCGACTGCACCGCCCGCAATCTGGAATACGTCCTGCGGGACGTTGCCCAGGCGGCGGGCGTGCCCCGCAAAAAAGTCTCCTTTGAGGCGCTGCGCTGGACGTGCGCGGTGAGCGATTTCCGCGCCCAGATGGACCACGAGCGCCTCCGCCAGAAGCTTGGCCTCAGCCGCATCTCCTGGCGTGAGACCAGCAGCCGCCTCCAACAGTTGGTCGAGGGGCTTGGCGAGTAACACCGGCCAAGCCTGGCCCCAGAAAGTTGAAATGCCGATAGGCTGACAGGCTGAAATGCCGCCGTCTTCCCCCTCTTGACAACTGGTCAGACCAGTGCTACAGTGTGGGCAAATTGGCAGACCAGCGGGAGCGCCATGAGCCGAGAAAAAACCACCGAGCGCGTCGAACGCCTCCTGATCGAAGCCATCCTCGGCGGCACCTTCCCTCCCGGCAGCGCCCTGCCCGGCGAGCGGGCGTTGAGCAAAGAGTTAGGGGTGGCCCGCCCGGCCCTGCGCGAGGCCCTTCAGCGCCTCCACCGCGATGGCTGGCTCGACATCCAGCAGGGCAGATCGACCCGCGTCAACGACTTCATGCAGGAGGGTGACCTGGCGCTGTTGGCCCGTCTGCTGAAGACTCAGAGCAGCCTGCTGCCCACCTTTGTGCCGAGGCTTCTGGAGGTCTGGGAGGTGCTCGCCCCGGTGTACACCCGTCAGGCGGTGCTGAACGCCCCGGAGAAAGTCGTCGAGCAGGTGGAGGGCTATCGCGGCATGGCCGCCCGCCCGGAGTTTTTCGCCCGCGCTCAGTGGAGGCTGCACCGCGCGCTGGCCGAGTGGTCTGGCAACGTCGTTTATGCGCTGGTGCTCAACGGCTTCGCCGATTTTTACGTCCGGTTCGCCACCCAGGACTACGCGGAGCCAGCCCAGGGGGCCGGGCTGTGCGCCTTCTGGGGGGCGCTGGCCGATGCGGCCCGGTGCAAGGACGCCGGAGAGGCCGCCGCGCTCGTGGCGGGGGATTTGGCGGCGCAGCGGGCGCGCTGGTCGGGTGAAAGGTTAACAGCCTGGTTGGAGGTTATCCAGGCCCAGGAGGCAGGGAGGGAGGCCGAAGAAAAGAACGAATCGGACGCCAATACGTAATTAACAATAACAAAGACGATGCACCGGTCTGCCGTGAAAATGCGGGAAACATTGATAAACGGCAAACCGGCGCACCAACATGTGATAAGAGCAGATATCACACCCCCCCAGTATATCACACTTCCTTACGTCTGCTGTATGTTGCCGAACTGCTGAGCGCGCGCCGTCGATCCGCACGCGGCTGGCGCTTTTGTCGTGGCGGCGGGGATGGTCTGGGGGTCTTAGCGAAAATGAAAGGAAGTTCCCCATGCGGATTAGATTGGTTGAAACCCGTTCACACAGTAACAACGTGTATGATCACTCGCTGCTGCCCCGGCTTGGCCTGCCCCAAATCGGCGCGATCTTGTCCCAGGGCGGCCACGACGTGCGCATCTACGTCGAGACCCTCGCCCCGGTCGACTGGGACGACCTGCTCGCAGCAGACTTGGTCGGCTTCTCCACGACCACCGCGACCACGCCCCCGGCCTACGAGATGGCCGATCGGCTGCGCAAGGCGGGGGTGCGGGTGGTGTTCGGCGGGGCGCACGTCACCTTCCTGCCCGACGAGGCCATCGCCCACGCCGATTTCGTCGTGCGCGGCGAAGGCCACGCCACGATCGTCGAGCTGGTTGACGCCCTGGAGAGCGGCGGCGGCTTTGCCGACATCGCCGGGCTGTCCTACCGGGGCGGCGAGGGCGTCGTGCACAACCCTGACCGTCCCTTCTGCGACAATGCCACCTTTGCTGCGCTGCCCGTCCCCGACCTGAGCCTGATCGTCGGCCACGAGCGGATGGGAACTTGGCCGGTGATGACTCAGTGGGGCTGCCCCTACAACTGCGACTTCTGCTCGGTGATCAAGATGTTTGGGCGCAGGGTGCGCTACCGCCCGGTCGAGGATGTGTTAGACCAGCTAGAGCGCATCCCCGAAGGCCGGACTGTCTTCTTCTACGACGACAACCTGGTCGTCGACAAGCGCCGCACCAAGGCGCTTCTGCGGGGCATGGTCGAGCGCGGGCTGAGCCTCTCCTGGTCGGCCCAGATGCGCGCCGAGGCGATCTACGCCGACAAAAAGACCGGCGAGTGGGATGTCGAGCTGCTGGAGCTGATGCGCCAGACCAACTGCCGCTGGGTGTACATCGGCTTCGAGTCGGTCAACCCCGACGCGCTGGAAGCCTACCGCAAGCAGCAGACCGTCGAGCAGATCGCGGAGAGCATCCGCGCCTTCCACGCCTACAACATCTGGGTGCACGGCATGTTCGTGCTCGGCTCGGACGCCGACACCCTGGAGACGACCAAAGCAACCGTCGACTTCGCCATCAAGCACCAGATCGACACCGTGCAGTTCATGACGCTCACCCCCCTCCCTGGCACCGATTTTTACTATCGGATGAAAGCGGAGGGGCGGATTATCTCCGACGACTGGACGCTCTACGACGGCCACCACGCCCTGGTCGAGCCGGCCAATATGTCGGCCTACGCGTTGCAAAAGGCCTCGTTGCAGGCCATGCTGCGCTTCTACGCGCCCCGACGCGCCTGGGGAATGCTGATCAGGAACGCGGTTCGGGAGCTGCCTTTCCTGCTCCGCCTGCTCGTGCGCGAGCAGCGGCTGCGCTTCACCCTGCCGCGCCTGGCGATCCTCTCGATCCGGCCCGGGAAATGGATGGAGATACCGGCCCTGCTCAGTCAGGCGTTGGACTTCGCCAGTTGGCAGCGTCTGCAGAGGGTCTTTTTGATCCCGTTCTTCAGGCGGTACGCCTACAAGCACACCCGTGAGGGGCTGCACCAGCCGCAGAACCGCGACTACTTCGCCTGGCTGCGCGCTTTAAGCCGCGCCAGCACGATGAACCAGGGCCAGCTTGGCGGATAAGGTTGGATTCGGCTGATTGTGTGATCAGCGGATTGGGTAGATCAACCCTGGGGGTGGCGGGGGCTGCCGGTCGACCGGCAGCCAGATGCAGAAGGTGATCCCCACCTCCTGCTCCGTGTCGCAGATCTCGATCATCCCCTGGTGCCGGTCGATGATCTCCTTGGCGATCGATAGCCCCAGCCCGGCCCCCGGCATGCCGCTGTCGAGGGCCGCTCTGCCCCGGAAAAAGCGGGTGAACGCCTGCCCCCGCTCCTCAGAGGGTATGCCCGGCCCGGTATCCGACACGCTGACGACCACCCAGCGCTGGCCCGCTCTCTGGCGCAGCGCCGTGCCGATGGAGACACGGCCCCCGGCGGGGGTGTAATCCAGCGAGTTGGTCACCAGGCTGGAGAGCACGCGCTCAAGCAGCGCGGCGTCGCCCGGCAAGGCGGGCAGCACCGGGTCGGGGTCGAAAACCAGCGTCAGCCCGCGCTCCGCCGATAAGGCCAGCCGGTCGGCGACGAAGGTCTCGATCAGGGCGTTGATGTCGAGCGCGTTGTATCCGGCCCGGATCTCCTGGCGATCCAGCTCGGAGAGGTACAGCAGGTCCTCGACCAGCCTTTCCAGCCGCAGCGTCTCCCGCTCCAATGTGGCGATGTAGGAGCCTTGCTTGGCCGGGTATGAGACCAGCAGGTGATGGTACAGCTTGAGGTTGGCGATGGGCGTCCTCAGCTCGTGCGAGACGTTGGCGATGAATTCGTCCTTCACCTGGCTGAGCATTTGCAGGTGCTCGTTCACCGCCGCCAGCTCGGTGGTGCGCTCGGCCACCCGCTGTTCCAGGTCGTCGTTCAGGTCTTGCAGCAGTTGCTCGGATTTCTTCCGCTCCGTGATGTCGGTAAAGACCACCGTCGTGCCGTTGAAATGGTTGCCTTGGAAGCGCGGGCTTCCTGCGACCAGCAGCGAGATTCGGCTGCCATCCCGCCTGAGCATGGTAAGTTCGTACCGGTCGGATTTATTCTGCCTGCGCCGGTCGTTGGCCGCGTGGACGATCGCGTGCTGGTCGGGTGCCACGAGCGCCGTCCAGTGCATGCCGAGCATCTCGTCCTGTGTGTAGCCCAGCATCTCGGCGGCGGCGGGGTTCGTGAAGCTGATGGTGCCGTCCGCCCCTTCGACGACAATCCCCTCGAACATGTGGTGGACGATATTCTCGTTGAACTCCTTCAGGCCACGCAGCGCCTCCTCCGCCTGCTCGCGCTCCTTGATCTCGTTCTTCAAGACCCCGACCGTGCGTGAAAGCTCCTCCGTGCGCCGCTCCACGCGCTGTTCCAGGTCGGCGTGTGCTTTGCGCAGCGCCCGCTCGGTCTGCCTCCGTTCCTCCTCCACCCCCAGCGCGGAGGCGAGCAGGGTCAGCAGTTGTTTGTCTTCCTCGGTTGGCTCGACGTCGCGCTGGTAAACCACGCACAGCGACCCCACGTACCCGGCGTTGCACCGGACCGCCTTCCCGATGTAGGTTTGCAGCCCGTAGGGCCGGACGTTGGGATCGCTTTCCGCGTAGCGCGTATTTTGCAGGTCGCGGATGACGAACACGTCCTCCCCACCGCGCTGGATGATGTCGTAGCAGATGTGGCCCTGTGGTCGGTCGACCGGGTTGTAGTCCGGCGGCGTCGACCACTGTCCTAACGAGCAGAGCAGCCCGCGCTCAAGCCGGTTGTAGAGCGCGCAGTCCGCGCCGAGCAGGTCCCCGGCCAGGGTGGTCAGCCGGTTGAAGTTCTCCTCCGGGTCGGTCGTAAAGCCGAGGAAGCACCGGGCAATCTGGTCGAGCCGGTCTGCCGTGGCCTGGCGTTTTTCCTGCTCTTGCTCAAGTGATTTCACCCTGGCGCGCAGCGCGGTCAGTTCTTCCAGAAGTTGCTCATCTGAGATTGTGAGGTCGCTCATCGGGTTTTCCCAATTTGATCGCGGTGTGGTTAGTGATGCGCTAGGCAAGGTTTGACGTGAGCCACATTATACCGTACCGATTGTTAGCCCCGCGCTCGGCGGCGGTCAGATGACGAGCCAGGCGCTCTGGCGGCTGTCGAAGCGGTGCAGCCCGGCTTTCCGGGCGGCATCAAACGCCGCCGCCATCTCCTCCGCGCTGACCCGCCGTGAGAGCGGGCCGAGGTCTTCGGCGGCGGCCCGGTATTCCGGGCGATACTGTCCCATGATGTTTATGTAAGTGTCCTGCGAGATTTCCTCGGCCAGGAACCGGGCGATCGCCTCCGTCCCGGCCAGCCCGCCCGGCAAGACCAGGTGCCGCACCAGCAGCCCCCGCCGCGCGATCCCGTGCTCGTCCAGGGCGAGGTCGCCCACCTGGCGGTGCATCTCGCGCACGGCGGCCTGGTTGTGCGCCGGGTAGTCTTTGATCTTGCTGTATTGTAAGGCCAGCGCCGGGTCGGCGTATTTCATGTCCGGCATGTAGATGTCGATCACCCCGTCCAGCAGCCGCAAGGCGGCCAGCGAATCGTAGCCGCCCGTGTTATAGACCAGCGGGATGTGCAGTCCGCGCCCGGCGGCGATCGCGACCGCCTCGATGATCTGGGCGACGACGTGCGTTGGAGAGACCAGGTTGACGTTGTGGCAGCCCATTTCTTGCAGCCGCAGCATCATGTCGGCCAGTTCTTCGGCCTCGACCGGCTGCCCCTGCCCCTCCTGGCTGATGGTGTAATTCTGGCAGTACTGGCAGCGCAGGTTGCAGTAGGAGAAGAAGATCGTCCCGGAGCCGCGTGTCCCCCGCAGCGGGTCTTCCTCCCCCATGTGCGGGAAGAACGAGGCCACCCGCGCCCGCCGCGCCGACCGGCACAGGCCGACCTTGCCCAACCGGCGGCAGATGCCGCACTCCCTGGGACACAGGTCGCAGGCGTCCAGGTGCCCCAGCGCCTCCCTGGCGCGTGCCTCCAGCGCGCCGTCGTTCTGCAATTTGAGATATGCCGGTTCAAAGGGCCGCCGCCCCATGCCAGCCTCCCGAAATAGATTAACCCCCTTGGACACCATAGTACCCGAAGGGGGGTGCGTTGTCACCTGCCAGATGGCAGGTTTGTGAGTGCCTATTTGCTGATTATTGTATCGCGAATTGTCATCCGGCGGCTGAAGTGCTGGCCGGTTGATAGGCTGAAATACTGACTCGCTAGAAATCTCGTTGCCTGAACACCAGCATCGCGGCGATGAGCGTCCCCACGATGTAGACCCCCGCGTAGGCGACGAAGGCCGGGGTCGGGCGGCTGATCGCGGAGAAGGGCGAGGTGATCTGGGCCATCAGCCCACCGTTCTGCATCTGCGCGGCGGCGAAGCGCCAGAGCGCCTCGCTGGGCATCAGCAGGCTGGATACGATCCCGATGTCCACCGCCGCCTGGCTGTCCAGCAGCGAGCCGATCTGCTCCACCCACCCGCCGACGAAGGCCAGCCCGTACAGCATGAAGGCCATCACGCCGTTCGCCAGTGTGCTGAAGATCGTGCTGCCCAGCAGCGTCACGCTCAGCGCGACCAGGCTTTCCAGCACCAGGATCGCGATCCCAAGCAGCGCGTTCGGCGGCAGGTAGCCGCTGATCAGGTAGACCGCCGCGATCACCCCGCTGGCGAGCAGCACGGCGTAGATCGCCAGCATGATCGCGTGCCCCAGCCACTTGCCCAGCACGATCTCCCAGCGGCGCAGCGGCTTGGCGGCGATCGCGTGGATCGTGTTCGTCCCGATCTCCCCGCTGATCGTCCCCACCACCGTCAGCACGGTGACCATGACCACCAGGAAGTTGATCACGTACAGCCCGGCCATCAGGAAGAAGCTGTAGAACTGGAGCGCCACCGTCGAGTTGAACCCGGCGGACGAGGCGCGAGTGAAGTCTTTATAGGCGAAATAGAAGCCAACGGCGAACACCGCCACGAACAGCGCGCCCAGCACCAGCCCGATCCAGATCAGGCTGCGGCGGCGCGCCTCGCGGAAGGTCAGCCGGGTGATGATCAGCACGTGTTGCAGCGGCCCGCTCATGCAGCGTCTCCTTCCCGCTGTTCGCCATCCATGATCTGCACGAACAGCTGCTCCAGCGAGAGCTGCTGGGGGGCCATCGCGTAGACCGGCACGCCCTGGCCCACCAGCCAGGCGTTCAGGTCGGGCAGGTGTTCCTCGTCGGGCAGGGTCAGGCTCACCTCGCGCTCGTTGATCCGCTCGACGTTTTCTCCCCACCCGGCCAGGTCGGCCAGCAGCCCATCGGGCAGCGCGCCCAGCCGCAGCCGCACCCGCACCAGTCCCGCCGAAAGCTCGTCGATCGTCCCGGCGCGGATGACCACCCCATGCCGGATAAACGCCACCCGCGTGCAGGTCACCTCGACCTCGCTCAGCAGGTGCGAGTTCAAAAAGACGGTCGTGCCTTCGGCGCTGGCCGCCCGGATCACGTCCCGCACCAGCAGCCGCCCGAAGGGGTCGAGGCCGGAGGTCGGCTCGTCGAGGAAGACCAGCGCCGGGCGCGGCAGCAGCGCCATCGCCAGCCCGATCCGCTGGAGCATCCCCTTCGAGAAGGTGCTGAGCGGCTTCTGTGCCGACTCGCGCAGCCCGACCTGCTCGATCAGGTGGGGGATGCGCTCGGCGCGCTCGGCCTTGCTCATCCCATAGAGTTGCCCGTGCAGGTCGAGGAACTCCGTCGCCCGCAGCCACTCGTGGAAGCGGAAGTGCTCTGGCAGGAAGCCCACCCCCACCCGCGCCCGCGGGTCGCTGATCGGTCTGCCCAGCAGCAGGGCGTCCCCGGCGGTCGGGCTGACCAGCCCCAGCAGCATCTTCACCGAGGTGGTCTTTCCCGCGCCGTTCGGGCCGAGGAAGCCGAACACCTCGCCGCGTTCCACCTGGAGCGTCAGTCCTTCCACGGCGACCTTGTCCTCGCCGTAGACTTTACGTAATTCGAACGTCTCAATCGCGGCATTTGTCATCGTCACCGTCCGTCACCGTTCCAATATCGATCGGGGCAGGGCCAGCCGCCTATCCGGCGGTTGTCTCGCCAGCGCCGGATAGGTCGTCCGAAATATAGTGTCCTCAATCCTTTACGGAAAACCACCGCAAAACGGTGCAGGAGTCGCTACCCACACGTACACAGCCGCAGCTCGTCGACCACCTCGCCACTGCGCAAAAACAGGCGCGGGATGCGCTGTAATAACCCGGTGGTGACCTCATAGTTGATCGTCCCTGCCAGCGCCGCGACCTCCTCCGGTGTGATGCGCTCGCCGCCCTGCGAGCCGATCAGCACCACCTCGTCGCCCTCGACCACGCCGGGGATGTGCGATACGTTCACCACGAACTGGTCCATGCACACCCTTCCCACGATCGGGGCTTTCTGCCCGCCGATCAGCACCGCGCCCTTGTTCGACAGCGCCCGGTGGTAGCCGTCGCCGTACCCCACCGGGATGTTGGCGACCGTCGTCGGCCCCTTGGCGATGAAGGTGCGGCCATAGCTCACGCTCGAACCGGCTGGCAGGGTGCGCACCCGCCCCACGTGGCTCTTCAGCGTCAGCGCCGGTCTGAGCGGCACCTCGCGGCTCACCTCCTCGGAGGGGTACATCCCGTACATCGCGATGCCGGGCCGCACCGCGTCCAGGTGCGTCTCCGGCAGGTCGAGCGTGGCCGCGCTGTTCGCCGCGTGCCGCACCGGGATCGAGTGCCCCGCCTCCTCGACCATCTTGAGGATTTCCTGGAAGAGCGCGAACTGCTGGTGGGCGTAGCTCTTATCGTGCGAATCGGCGGTGGCGAAATGGGTGAAGATGCCCTCGATCTCAAGGTTGGGCAGTTTTTCGAGCGCCGCCAGGTAGGGCAGCACCTCGCCCTCCGGTAGCAGGCCGAAGCGCCCCATCCCGGTGTCGACCTTGACGTGCACGCCCACCGGCCGGCCCAGGGCC
>Ga0315536_1001569_pt1 | contig 11386 bp, 10 predicted proteins | sample SalMarSW160230MG_FD_203093 | JGI IMG/M metagenome (GOLD analysis project Ga0315536, IMG submission 203093) | Salt marsh sediment microbial communities from the Plum Island Ecosystem LTER, Massachusetts, United States - Salt Marsh Sediment SW1602-30 ... | reverse complement strand
ATGCACAGGCTGAAGCCCTGAAACAAAAATTATCGGCTGCGCTTACAGGTTTCGAGAACCAGGGTCTCACAATAACCAAAAAGAACGGCAAAGTCTATGTTTCACTCGATGAAAAACTTCTCTTCCCCAGTGGAAGTACCGAAGTAGATCCTCGAGGAAAAGTTGCCCTGCAAAAGCTGGCATCGGTACTGGAACAAAACCGGGATATTAATATCATGATCGAAGGACATACCGATGACGTACCTATAAAACCAGGATCGCGCTATGCCGATAACTGGGATTTGAGCGTTCAGCGGGCCACTGCTATAATACGAATTTTGCTCGATGGTTCCACTATCAATCCGAAACGATTGACGGCTGCAGGACACGGTGAATTTTACCCGGTCGATCCTGGTAAGACAGCTGATGCCCGCCAGAAAAACCGGCGTACAGAAATTATTCTCGAACCCAACCTGGATGAGGTTTTTGAACTGCTGGAGAAATAGGATAACTTAATTATTATAATGAATAATTGCCGGAGTTTTCAAATATGTTGAGTAATAATCTTTAAAAAAGAAAAAACTGTCCTATTCAGAACAGCTTTCCAATGTATTAAAGATCCATAACTTAAACCGTCATTATCTCTTTTTCTTTAGCTTCAAGAAGCTTATCAACTTCGCTTATAGAGTTATCGGTCATCTCCTGAATTTTTATTTCCGATTCTTTTTCCTGGTCTTCCGATAAACCGTCTTTTTTCATTTGTTTGAACGCTTCGTTACCCTCTCGTCGTGAATTGCGGATACTTACCCTGGTATTTTCAGCCATGTTTTTAATTTGCTTGACCAGTGATATGCGACGCTCCTCAGTTAGCGGGGGTATATTAATACGAATGAGTTCTCCATTGTTGGCAGGAGTCAGCCCTATATTTGCTGCCATTATAGCTTTTTCGATAGGTCCGATCATTGATTTTTCCCAGGGTTGAACAGCAATTGTCTTCGCATCGGGAGTACTAATATTCGATACTTGATTCAGAGGAGTCAATGCCCCATAGTAATCAACATTAATCCCATCGAGTATATTAGGAGTTGCTTTCCCTGCCCGAACCCGGATTAATTCATCTTCGAGATGCTGAATGGCCTTGTGCATCTTTTCCTGTGTATCTTCTAATTGTAATTGAATTTCGTCTTCCATAGAGGTCTGGATTTGTTTCTATAGGAACAAAAATAAAAAAATATTTAAAGGATTAAATAATCTGTGTTCCTAATCATTAGTAACTACTGTACCAATTTCTTCTCCCTTTATCAGTTTTATCAGATTCCCCTTCTTATTCATATCAAATACAACAACAGGAATGCTATTTTCCGAACACATAGTAATGGCAGTAAGATCCATGATTTTTAATCCCCGTTTGTAGGCTTCGGCGAAAGTGATTGTATCAAATTTCTTCGCTTTCGGATCTCTCTCCGGATCAGCAGTGTATATTCCGTCGACACGCGTACCTTTTAGCAGAACATCGGCCCTGATCTCAATCGCTCGTAAAGCTGCAGCTGTATCGGTAGTAAAAAAGGGATTTCCTGTACCAAAAGTAAATATTACCACTTCGTCGTTTTCAAATGCCTTACTAACTCTTTTAGGTGTATATCGTATTCCAACAGGCGACATTTCGATAGCGGTCAGCACACTACATTTCCCCCCTACCGATTCAAGAGCCGATTGAATGGCGAGTCCGTTTATGACAGTGGCTAACATCCCCATATAATCCCCTTTAATACGATCGAACCCAGCCTTTTCTCCTGACATGCCCCTGAAAATATTACCCCCGCCTATTACAATGCCAATCTCAACTCCCTGATCAGAAGCATCCTTTACCTGTCGGACATATTCCAGCAACCGGTTTTCATCAATCCCCTGTTGTTTCCTACCCATAAGGGCTTCACCACTCAGTTTCAGAAGTATACGTTTGTATTTTAACATATCACAGGATTTTGAACGAAGTTAATTCAATTTCATAACGACACAAAAAAAAGAGACTACAATGAGTCTCTTTAAATAATCTTGTGTGTTTGAATGTTTAATTATTCAGGGAATATCTCAGGAAAGCAGTAACAGTTAATTCCTTATCATTTTCCTGAAGATATTGACGTATAGATTTTTTATTGTCCTTTGTAAATTCCTGGTTTAATAAAGTACTTTCTTTGAAAAATTTATTCAGTTTGCCTTCAGCTATTTTATCCAGTATATTTTCAGGCTTTCCTTCCCGTCGGGCCTGTTCCCTGCCAATTTCCTTTTCTTTTTCGATAATTTCTTCGGAAACATCGCTTTTATCGACAGCAACAGGACTCATTGCAGCTACCTGCATGGCGATATCTTTTGCTACCTGTTCGGAGGTTGTTTTATTGAAACCAACGATGGTTGCCAGTTTATTTCCCGGATGTATATAAGTAACTACCTGAGCGGCAGAAATTTTATCGAAATATGCCAATTCCAGTTTTTCTCCTATGATTCCAACTTGTTCTAAAATTTTATCGGAAATAGTTTTATCGTCAAGTTTGGTTTGTTTAAGCAATTCAAGATCGGCCGGATTGTTTTCAACCGCTTTATCAAGAATGCTCTGCGCAAATCCGATAAAATCTTCGTTCTTGGCAACAAAATCAGTTTCACAGTTTAAAACAATCATGGCTCCCATGGTTTTATCGCTGTTCAGCTTTGCCAATACCACACCCTCACTGGCATCCCTGTCGGCACGTTTGTTTGCGATAGCCTGTCCTTTCTTGCGGATTATTTCAATTGCCTTTTCAAAATTACCATCTGCTTCCTGCAGTGCCTTTTTACAATCCATCATTCCGGCACCCGTTGTCTTACGTAATTTGTTTACCTCAGTTGCAGTTATCTGGACCATTCTATAAATTTTTTCTGGTTAATATTTTATTCATCATCTGATACATCATCAGAAGTCAATTCTTTTCTTTTACTATCCTTGTGCTTTTTGCTATCAATGACCTCATCATCTTCTTTGAGGTCCTCATCTACTATATCTTCGTCTGCATCGTCCTCATCGCTATCTTTTCCTTTTTTCGCTGTCGATTTTTTAGGAGTTCTTTCTAATTCTTCTTCTGAATCATCTTCCTTATCCTTAGCCGCTCCTTCTTTTTCCTTCTCCATCTTTCGTTCTTCCAGTCCCTCGGCAATAGCCTGGCATACTTTATCAATGATTAGAGAAATCGATTTGGAAGCATCATCATTTGCCGGGATTGGAAATTCAATAATATTCGGGTCGGAATTAGTATCAACCATTGCAAATACCGGTATACTCAAACGTTTTGCTTCTTTAACCGCTATATTTTCCTTCACTATATCGATAATGAACATAGCTGCAGGTAAGCGAGTAAGATCGGCAATGCTACCCAGGTTTTTCTCAAGTTTTGCCCTTTGTCGTGTGATTTGAAGTTTTTCCCGTTTCGACATATTATCGAAAGTTCCATCGGTAGCCATTTTATCAATGGAAGCCATCTTTTTCACCGCTTTGCGGATAGTAGGAAAGTTTGTAAGCATTCCACCTGGCCAACGCTCTGTTACAAAAGGCATATTAATCTGCTGAACCCTCTCGGCAACAATATCTTTGGCTTGTTTCTTTGTAGCAACAAACAGTATTTTTCTTCCCGATTTGGAAATTTGTTTTAGGGCTGAACAAGCCTCATCGAGCTTGGCCACTGTTTTATGCAAATCGATAATATGAATCCCTCCGCGCTCCATAAAAATATAAGGGGCCATGTGAGGATTCCATTTTCTTTTCAGGTGACCAAAATGTACACCTGCATCTAATAATTCGTTGAAATTTGATCGTGACATATTTTTAACTTGTTTACTTTCTTTATTACTCAACCCTGAAGTAGTCCCGAAATAACGGAAGTCTTCAGTGTTTAGATGCTAAACAAAATAAGGACCTATCGTTTACTGAACTGGAATCGTTTTCTGGCTTTTGGCTGGCCAGGCTTTTTACGCTCAACCTCACGAGGATCGCGGGTAAGCATTTTATTTGATTTCAGAATAGTTCTATTCTCAGGGTCAATTTTAATAAGAGCTCTTGCAATTGCAAGTCGTAATGCTTCTGCCTGTCCTTTGGATCCTCCTCCATATAAATTTACTTTAATGTCAAATTTACCTTCCGAATCAGTTAAAGCGAGAGGTTGTGTGACAATATATTGAAGTTGTTGAATAGGGAAGTACTCTTTAATGTCCTTGCTGTTTACAACAATGTTTCCTTTACCATCGTTCAGATATACTCTGGCAACTGCTGTTTTTCTTCTTCCTAAAGCATTTACTACTTCCATCGTAATTATTTAATCGTATTTAACTTAAGTTCTTTGGGTTGTTGCGCCTGATGTGGATGTTCGTTTCCTTCATAAATATAAAGGTTATTAAAAATAGCCCTTCCAAGTCTTGTTTTTGGGAGCATTCCCCGAATTGCATTTTCGACTACTTTCGGAGGACTGCGATGTAAAAGATGTTCAATCGATTCCGTACGCTGTCCACCGGGATAACCCGTATATCGAATATACTTCTTATCGGTAGATTTATTGCCTGTAAGTCTGATCTTTTCAGCATTGATTATAATAACATTATCACCACAATCGGCGTGCGGAGTAAAGGCGGGTTTATTCTTACCACGAAGTATTTTTGCCACTTTGGCCGAAAGTCTTCCCAGTACTTCATCTGTAGCATCGACAATATACCAATCTTTTATAACTGTATCTTTGCTGGCCGATTTGGTTTTATAACTCAATGTATCCACAATGCAACTTATTTAAATTTTCTTACTATATACAGTACCACCCAAAATTTGTGGAGTGCAAAAATACAATTATTTTTATGAAATAAGCAAAAGAAAAATAAATTAATTGGCAGCTCCGAATGAATTCGATATTTTCAGTTAATCAATGCTTTGTGCCATTAATTCAGTAAGAATAGATTTTTCTTTAATTTTATGCATTACAACAGTTAAATCATTTAATTTGTAAAGTAAAGCAGAGATTTAATGTTGCCCAGAAAAATTCATTTCTATATTTTCCTTCTTGGTACTTCCATGCTGGTTGTTGGGTTGCCTCTTTCCCCTTTTATGCTAAGCCTCTCAATCCTTCTTCTATCAGCTAACTGGATAATTGAAATTATTCCATTGTCAGGTAATTGGTCCGTCCTACACGAAAAATGGCAATACCTTAAATCCCGAAAGGCAATACTCCTGCTTATTTCAATCTATTTTATTCATATAATCTGGTTGATTAATACTACAGATTTTTCTTTTGCCATACGCGACCTTCGAATAAAACTTCCTCTTCTGGCGCTTCCCATAATTTACGGAACCGTCCCAAAACTTTCTAAAATTCACTTTACCCGAATCCTTCAACTTTTTATTGCCACTGTATTAGTAAGCTCATTTATAACCACTTATGTTCTCCTCGGTTTCTCATGGCTCGACCCCATCGATTCCCGCTATGCTTCACTATTTATCTCTCATATCCGCTTCTCACTTATAGTAGTGCTTTCAATTTACAGCCTTTTTTATTTGACTTTTTACCAGGATATAAAATTGCCTTTATGGCAGAAAACAACATACATTGTAGCAATGATCTGGTTTATCTGTTTTCTCATATTATTGCAATCGTTTACTGGTATCGTTATATTTTTAATTTTATTACCGGTATCCATAATTTGGTGTTCTTACAAAAGAAACAACATAAAATGGATAATCTCCTCATACATTGCTACCCTTCTTATTGGGCTGCTTATTTTCATATATGCCGGACTTTGTTATGCCCGATATGATAAAAAATATCCTGAGAATAACCAAGTATTAGAAACCACTACATTGAACGGAAATATATATTTACATCATCCTGAGAAAGAAGATTATGAAAATGGACATAAAATATGGATATATATTAGTAGAGAAGAATTGAAAAAGGAATGGAATAAAATCAGTCTTTACAAATACGATAGTGTCGACCGAAAGGGGCAACCCATACACAGTACTCTTATTCGCTATATGACTTCCCTGGGATTACGAAAGGATTCACTGGGTTTAACTCAACTTAGTGTGGAGGATATTCAAATGATTGAAAAGGGGTATACTAACTGTTTATACAAGAATAAATTTGCTTTATACCCCCGAATCTATGAATTGTTATGGGAAATGAATAAATACAAGGAAACCGGTGATCCGAGCGGTCAATCTCTTGGACAACGAATTGAGTATCTTAAAACCGCCATGCATATAATTAAGCGCAACTTCTGGTTTGGAACCGGAACAGGGGACGTAAAGATGGAGTTCTATAAGCAATACACATTTGACAAGTCATTATTGAAATACGAATGGCGACACAGGACACATAATCAGCTTATCACTTTTTTTGTGACTTTTGGTATTACCGGTTTCCTGTTAATTCTATTTGCCTTATTCACTCCACCTATACTTGAAAAAAAATATACCTATTTTCTTTTCACCATTTTTTTCCTAATCGGTATACTGTCTATGCTTAACGAAGATACCCTTGAAACCCATGTAGGTGCTTCATTTTTTGCGTTCTTCTATTCATTTTTCCTCTTTTCATCTCCCGATTCAGATGACTCAGGTTCCTAGTAAGCTTAATGAAAGTTTTTACCTCCGCCATGCGCTGGCAGTTGCTCCAGAATTAATAGGAAAATACATAGTTCACAACAATGGAAACCACACAAAATCTTATCGGATAACAGAAGTTGAAGCTTACAACGGAGAAGAAGATCTTGCCTGTCATGCCAGCAAAGGCCGGACCCCGCGTACCGAAATCATGTACCACGATGGGGGCCATCTTTACACCTATCTGATATATGGAATGTATTGGATGCTCAATATTGTTACCGGACCGGCAAATCGTCCGGAAGCTGTCCTGATAAGAGGTATTGAAGGATTCAACGGGCCCGGAAAACTAACCCGTGAATTGGGTATAGATGGTTCCTATTACGGCGAACACCTCTGCAGATCGAAACGTATATGGATAGCTGCTGAGTATACTGCTTCAGCCTATCATACTACTCCCCGAATAGGAATTGAGTATGCAGGCGAACCCTGGATTTCCAAACCCTGGCGATTCGTATTAAAGAAATAGATTGGCAGCAATACGGATTTGATTATTACCGGCAGAAACGAGCGTAAAAAGTTCTTTGGAGAGTTTTAAAAGACTTTGGTAATTTTATTTTTGTCGTATATTTGCCCCTCTTTTTTGTCCCGTGGTGTAATGGTAGCACTGCAGATTTTGGTTCTGCCTGCCCAAGTTCGAATCTTGGCGGGACAGCTAAATAAATAAACAAGCCGGAAAGAATATTTCCGGCTTGGTTATTTATTCTGTATGCTTTTATATTTTATGGTCTTGACACCGGAATTTCAGATAGCAATTGTTTTATATAACTTTCAATAGCAGAATACGATTCCTCAGTTTTACCTATATATAAGAATGTCACTATCAGTTGTTTTTTCGCTTTACCGAAAGCTTCCATAATTTCTTTTTTATTCAGCCGGTATGCTTCGCGTATACGCCGTTTTAAAAGATTACGGTCAACAGCTCTCGGAAACAGTTTTTTTGAAACTGAGAACATCACCTGGACAGACGATTCCGGTTCATTGTCGGTAATAAGATAAACCATATGAATACAACCGTCCCGTTTAGAAATACCATTCTTAAACAATAGGTCTATTTTCTTTTTTGAGCTTAGTCGTTCCATCTTAGTAAAGGTATTCCTAATTTTCTGATGCCCTTCCACTTTTTATTCTTATTTCTTAAGTAAAATACGAATTGTTGTTCCCCTGGTCATTTCCGATTCTGCAACAAAAATCCGCCCTTTATGGTACTCTTCCACTATTCGTTTTGTCAGCGATAGACCCAGACCCCACCCGCGGGCTTTGGTAGTAAACCCCGGTTTAAAAATGGTTTTGAATTGTGTTTTTGGCACCCCTTTTCCATTGTCGGCAATATCTATGGTCACTGTGTGTGCTTCATCAGTTATTGAAAGTTTGATTTCCCCCTCACCTTCAATAGCATCCATAGCATTCTTGCATACATTTTCTATTACCCATTCGAAAAGCGGAGGATTCACCGGTACCATTATATTGTCTTTATTTGCTTCTACTGCAAAACTGATTTTATCAGACGAACGGCTTCTGAGGTAGCTCATTGTAGTATCAATAATTGTATTTAAATTGTTGGGTGTAAGAACAGGCTGTGACCCTATTTTTGAAAATCGATCGGTGATCTTGCTCAGGCGCATGATATCCTTCTCCAGTTCATGAGCCGGTATTGAGTTATTTTCTTCCTGCTTTAAAAATTCGAGCCAGGCCAGCAATGAAGATATGGGTGTTCCTAACTGATGCGCTGTTTCTTTCGATAATCCAACCCACACCTGGTTTTGTTCGGCCTTTCGCGATGAGCTGAAAGCAAAATAGGCCACCATAATAAAAAGGAGTATAACCGCCAGTTGAATAAATGGATAGTATGTCAGTTTATTTAAAATAATCGACCGGCTATAATACAGGTATTGCATTTTATGGGGCAAATATTCTATCTCAATGGGTGGATTATCTTCCATCATATCCTCAAGTCTGTGTTGAAGGTAGAGTGGATTAGATATTTTAGTCGTATCCAGGTTACGATACATGAGGATATTGGTATCCTGATCGACAAGAATGACAGGTACTGTTTCGTTAAACTGTACAACGGAAAACAGGAAATCAAGACTTTCGCCTTTAATGTCTGTTTTGGGGATCAGGCTGGTGGCTTTTGCCCACAATTCTACTTTCTTCCTCTCTTCGGCAGCGAGCTTTTTAACCAGATTGTTAGTATACCAAAGTGAGCCTACACCAATTGCTGCCGCACAAAGAAAAAGGGAAAACTTCCACCGGATCTTTTTCTTGTAAATATTCATAGTTACTCATCTACAATCAATTCAATACCTCCAAATATAATGAAACTAGCTAAATTACTGTGAATTGGACAATCCTTTCAATCTATTCATCGTCCCACTCTATATGAAACTCATCAGCATTGTCATTATCATTAGGACTAGTATTTACCGGGCTATCATCTTCTTCATTCCATTCAACTTTAAAATTTTGTTTGTCAGAATTTGTTGATGGATCGGGATATACAAGTTCTTTCCATTCCTGCTTTTCCTGTATTATTCTATCCCGGAAAATAGATCCTCCCGTTTTCTTGTCATAGCTGACTTTGAATATTGTGTCTTTTCCTGTAATAATCAAGGGTAGAATTGTACGTTGATGTTCATCGTCGACAATATACCCAAATTCCGTATCCAGATTTTTCTTCTTTTTGGCTTTTTTCCACAGTACATCTGCCAGATGAACCTGGATCCGGTAAGCATATCGGTTCTCAAAATCATGTTCTCCTGAAGCCAGAAGCGAAATAGCCGATGAATTGATTTGAGTCTGCTCAATAACAACCTTTCTGTCTGCGACCCATACATCGGCATGCAAATCATCAAATTTGATATGTTTGAGTTCTTCCACCTGAATATAATCCGATAGCCCAAGGAGGGGTTGGTAATTAACAAGTTCCCCCTTTTCAATAATGAAGTCAGATCGAATCGTCAACTTATCATACAGCGGATTTAAATGCAAATCCCATACAGCTGTTACATCAGCATATCCTGTTAGAGCACCGTCAATATATTCGTGTGTTAATACCGATTGCCCAAAATCATTAAAAGCATAAAACAAATCGCGTATATCGACATGTTGAAAATTGGCTTCGGAATTGGAAGTAATGGTCCTTTCAAGCTGTGTAAAGGAAATGTCGCTCTGTATAGTTCCACCCTGACTTTGCATCACAAAATCTTTGATTTCGATTGTCTTTGGCTGATAAGAAAGGGTCCCTGATACGCCATTTGCCTGGAACTTCCCAAATGCAAAAGATTTTACTGTAAAATCAGCATAAACGATCATTGAATCGGGAAAAAGAACCTGCATGGAATCACTTTCCCCGTCTGGAGTCATTAAAAAATCTTCCATATGAAATTCATTCGATATTACACTGCACCTGTAAATGGGAAACTGCGAATGATCACTTGTAAAAAATGGAAGATTTGTAACACTTCCTTTCAGCTGTAAATCACTTACTCCTGTATTTACATGGATGTTCTCCAGGTATATTTCGGAAAGATTTTTCAGGCTGATCCTGCCTGAAACTGTGGAAGAGGGAATGGCTCTGTTTTTCAAATTGAAACTGGCTTCATCTAACAAAAGAATACCCTGAAGATTGATTTTTCTGATATCCTTTGTTTTCAAATTTTTAACTTGCGGGAGTGTGCCATCAATGGTTACATTCATCGAAATATTTCCCTTCATTTCTATCTTTTCTTCAACTGATTTGAATATGCTTAATTTACTGAGTTCCAAATTCCCCCTGATATTTCCCTTTATCGAAGGACTCATAAAATTATCAATGCTCCCGGACAGATAAATCTCAGTACTACCTGATTTTAGGAAGAGACTGTCTAGCTGAAGATGATTTGAATTGGCCTTACGTTGCTGACCGTTTGTATAGAATCCCTTAATAAATACATTCTCCGCTTTAATCCTGCTCTCTCTATGTTTAATTACACCATTATTAATTAAAAAACTGAGCTTTATCAAGGGCGGAACAGGATTCCTGCCTGAAATCTGAAAACGGATATCCATATTTCCCCCAGTGGGCTTCAAATCTAAATCTCCCAGATATCGGTTTACAAGATTATTATCTAATTTCTGAAAGAGTGCAGAAGTGCATGCCAGAGAAAAATTATAATCGCTTTTCGTTGAATTGTATGTTCCTTCAGCATTCATATGAATACCAAATAAAGTCAAATCACCTTTTGAAAAAATATAGACAGATTCTTTCTCCTGAAGATCGCATTTAAGGGAAAAATCTTCGTCGGCTATTAAGTTTTTCCCCTCAACCTCAATGGATGTATTTCTAACCTCAAACCGGCTATTTAAATGAAATTCCGATTCGCTGAAACTTCCTGATAGCTGTGCTTTCTGAATTTTCCCCGTAATTCTTACATCGGATTTCCGGATGTTATAGTTAAACAACAAATTCCGTATCCTGATATCATTTAAATCAAAATTTATGGTGTCCTGCAATTCGTTTGTTCGATTCTTTCTTAAAATATTGTAATTGAACCTTCCTTTAGTATCACCCAGTATATTTAGTTTTGCATCCTGTATTTCGATTTTTTTCAACACATAGGTTTTTGTAAACAAGCTTTTCAAATTAAACATCAGGGAAATTGTTGAAGCGAATAGCAAAGTATCACTGTTGGGATTCTGAAAATCGCTCCGGGTAAAATCCGGTGATGATTTAATCAGGATATCCTCCAAATC
>Ga0315536_1001567_pt1 | contig 11412 bp, 12 predicted proteins | sample SalMarSW160230MG_FD_203093 | JGI IMG/M metagenome (GOLD analysis project Ga0315536, IMG submission 203093) | Salt marsh sediment microbial communities from the Plum Island Ecosystem LTER, Massachusetts, United States - Salt Marsh Sediment SW1602-30 ... | reverse complement strand
ACTTGATAATACTTTTTATAAATATGAAGACAACCTTTCTGAACTGCTTTACGAATATGTACAAAATAACCGAGATCAGATTAAAGATGCAAATTGAAGAGATATGATTTAAAAAATAAAAGGAAAAATAAAGGTCCGAGGTTTTTTTAACTGCGGAAAATGAACTGAGAATTGATGGTGAATGAAAAAGACTGAAATGCCGGATAGGGATGTTGATAGGGTTCGAAGGGTTTGAAGAGTGCAAAAAGTATGAAGTGTGTGAAGGGTGGTTAAGGATTTCAGATTTGAGATTTGAGAAAAGTCGCCGTGCCCTTCTTGGCTAAAGCTACGAAGAGTAAACCAGTGACTGCTAAACTAACCCCGCAATAATCCACCTTCGCCGATGGGATGACCGCGGACAATGCCCACGGCTAAATTAAAGACAATACACGGCCGTGCCGGCCGCGGCCAAACAAAATGAACCCCCAGGCGGGCCTGGGGGCTAACCGAAATAGTAAATCCCGCCACTCGCCCCGCCGAAGGCGGGTAAACTTCGGCGAAGATGGCGGGGCTAAATACAAAAACAAAAAAGTCGTCGTGCCCGTCTTCTCCCGATGAATTGGGATACGCAGAAATAAAAGCAAAATGACCCGATGGTTTTAATTGTGTTGGTGTTAATGTATAATCGGCCGGGTATGAAAGAATTATTCAGAGGATAGTATTCAGAGGTTATGTTATGGATAAGCGTCAAAAGAGCCTAATCCGTGAATTCATATTAGTCTGTGTCATCATTGTTGCCGTTGTACTGGGGCTGCTGAACTTTAAGGACTATGTTAACCGAACCGAAGGGATACGGGCAATGGAGCAGCTCGGGCGAATTGTTCTTAGTTATCGCCAGTCGCATGGTTCTGTACCTCCGGAATATTATGTAGACCAAATCAAGGGCAAACTCGAAGGCAGCGCAAGACTGGGCGGATTGATTTATCGAGCCCGGTGGATTGAGTATGGTGCTACTAGCAATGAAATTCTCGCTTATACACGCAGAGACTATGGTATGATAATCGGGGCCGGATATATCGTTCTTCGGCTCGACGGCAGGGTCGAATGGATGGGAGAAAAGGAATTCAAAAAGCTGCTTGGGTCGCAGCAAAGCCCGGATGAGAAAAGGTTCGGCGAGGGGAAACTTTAGAAAGAACCCCCAGTTCCGCCGTCGCTGAAAGCTATGGCGAGACAAGAAAACCGGGGGCTAAATATAAAGACAAAAAACCCCATCGGTGCCGACGGGTGTATCTGGCCGGCGGGCGTTCGGAAACGATTGAAATTTTAAGTCTGCTCTGCTATAAATACATCAGCAGTATACCAATTTTTGAAAGGGTAAAATTATGCAAATCAAAATTGACGTCAAATCACTCGTTGTCGGTCTGGTACTCGGTGCCGTTGTTTTCCTTGTGATGGGTGAGGTGTACGAGGGCGCGGGGGTATCGGATTTTGGTTTTACCGTCGACAGGCAGGGTTTCGCAATCGTTCGCGATAAAGACAACATAATTTACGTGATCGACCCGCAGAGAGAGAGAGCAATGATAGTCCAGTACGACAACGGTCCTTATAGAGGCAGGGCTATGGACCTCGATATAAGTGCAACGCTCCCGCAGAAACAATATTAAGAAGGGCGGTGTGCAATAAATCTTGTCAGACCTCGTTTAGTATTCTTCGAGGTGATAAAACTCGGCGTCTTCGAGCCATCGCTGGGGACGTGATACGAATTCGATTATATTGTCCAGCAGGAAGTAATGCTTCTTTTCTTCTTCTGCTAATTTCAGGAATATGTCCTTTTGGGCCGGGAGTTTTACTTCGTTTGCCTTTTCGAGATAGAATTTTCTTGCGCTTTGTTCGATGTTCTGGGCCTCTTTGTACAGTTCGAGCTCGCTTTTATCGAAGCTGAACTTTTTAGTGCCCTGTCGAATCTTTTCAAAGATTGCCATCGCGCCGGCCAGGACATTGGTTTCGCCGAGCTCGACGGGGACATCAGCCTGCATTTTTTCAATCAACTCGAAATGCTTTTCTTCCTCATTTGCAAGGAGGGTGAATATTTCCGCCAGACCTTTGTTGGGTGACTTGGCTGCGCGGTCACGATAAAATTCTTCTGCGTATTTTTCCTTTTCTTTGGCAAATTCAAATATGTCCATAACCTCACCTTTGACAAATACAACCAATAAAAACAATATAGCCCTGGATACTATAAGCTATATGCTACAGGTTTCCAATTGTTCGCCACTTTCGCCCGTCGGATTCTATAAGATTATCAGCGGCCGGGAAAGTCTGCGCGCCGGCGGGGTAATCATAAATCGGCATATCACTATCCTGCCACGTTTTTAGGACGGGGTCAAACAATTTCCACGCCAGCTCGACACTGTCGTACCTGTTGAACAGGGTCTGGTCGGCGAGCATGGCGTCGAGCAGCAGTCGGGAATAGGCCTCCGGCATCCTGACGGCGAAAACGTCGGCGTAATTGAACCGCATATCGAGTGTGCCTATGCACATTTTCGAGCCGGGACGTTTGGCCTGGAACTGAAGGCTCATACCCTCCAGCGGCTGGATTTGCAAAATCAATATATTCGGCGGCAGTTCCTCAATACCGGCTGAAACGAACATCGAGTGAGGGACGTGCCTGAATGTTATTGCAATGGCGGTGTTTTTGGCGGCGAGCCGTTTTCCGGTGCGGACGTAAAACGGGACGCCGCGCCACCGCCAGTTATCTATCAGGAGTTTCGCTGCGACAAAGGTCTCGGTTTGCGAATCGGGGGGTATGCCTTTTTCCTGTAAATAGCCGCAGACGTTTTTACCATCGATTTTACCTGCCGTGTACCGGCCGCGCACTATCTGCGCCGACCAGGGCTCGAACTCAATCGGCCTGATAGAGCGCAGCAGCTTGATTTTCTCGTCACGCACCCGGTCTGCATCGAACGAAGGAGGCGGTTCCATCGCCACTAGTGACAACATTGAAAGAAGATGGTTCTGAAACATGTCACGCAGTGCGCCGCTTTTATCATAATATCCCGCACGGTGCTCGACCCCGTCTGTTTCGGCGATGGTTATCTGAACGTGGTCGATATAATTGCGGTTCCAAACAGGCTCAAATATCGCGTTGGCGAAACGGAACATCAAGATGTTCTGAACAGTTTCTTTGCCTAAGTAATGGTCGATGCGATAGACCTGCGATTCATCGAAATGCTTACTGATAACTTCATTCAAACTCCGGGCACTTTCCAAATCATGCCCGAAGGGTTTTTCGACAATAAGTTTCGCTTCGGGTTGTATCAGGCCGCCTGCTCCGAGTCGTTCGACGATTACAGGATACAAAAGGGGCGGTACTGAAAGATAGAAAATCAGATTTCCTTCGACATTATACTGCTTTTTCAATTCTCCGATTCGCTTTTTCAGCCCTTCATAAAAGCCGGCATCGGCATAGTCGCCGCTTAAATAATGACATTTATGTATAAAGCTTTTGGCCTGCTGAGAGTTTTGTTGAGCATCTTTAGCGATTGCTTCTGCCGCAATTTGTGCGAAATGCTCGTCGGACATTTCTGTTCGACCGCAGCCGAGGATATAAAATTGTTCGGATACCAGCTCACGTCGATACAAATCAAAGAGGCTGGGCAGCAGCTTTTGCTGTGTCAGGTCGCCGGAAGCGCCGAATACTACCAGGGCGGTCGGGCCTGCGGGCTGCTCGGCACAGACTAAGTCCATCCTGCTGATTTTCGGCGTTATTGTTTCCAATTAAAGTACTCCCGTTTTGAAAGTTAGTCTTTTCTTAAAAACTGTACCGAACAGCCGCGTAAAGGTTCGTATCATTCTGAAACTGACCGAAGAATGTACTCGGATAATCGCCGAAAAAGACGTTGGCCCCGGCTTCGAAGGCCAAGTTGTCGCTTGCCTTGTAATTAACGTTCGGCCGCATATATACATCTTTATCAGAAGGCGAGAAATAAGTAAACAGTGAACAGCGAAGATTCTGGTTCATAAGAAGCTTTGTAAGTCGGACGGTTATTAAGTGCCTGTCTTCGTCACGGTTGGTGCCCACGGGCATACTGTTTCTGTATGCGCCGTAATCCATCATATGCTCGACGTAATATTGCAGGCCCATCGTGAAGTCCTTGCCGATGTCCTGTGTGTAGCCGACGAGGAACCGAAACTCGGAGTTGTTTATATTGCCGTTATGGCCGCTCTGGTCATCTTCGGATTCGTAATAGCCGAATTCGAGATTGCCGATTCCTTTGCTGACGTTGCCGCGGACGCTTGCGCCGTAGACGTTGAGGCGGGGGAAAATAGCTTTGGTCATAGTCGAGTTGATTCCGCCGGGGCTTTTCCAGTAGCCGCGATATAAGTAGGCTGCGTATTCATAATTATTGATATTTTTATAGAGCCGCGCGGCAATCTCATCGTCTCTGAACCAGCGGTCGGGTTTGTCGGTGTGTATTATCGCGTCCTGTCCCGCGCGTCTGCCGAGCAGCGAGTTCCAGTAGGAGATGCGGTCGCCGGTTATGTATCGGTCGGGGTCGAACTGCGGCGTATATACTATATCGAGATTGGCGAAGTCGCTGAATAAGCTGACTTTGACCGCGTCGGAAGGGGCCTTTAGGTATTCTGTGTCCCTGCCGATGAAAAATGACTGCCAGTCTTTTGGAAATAAATCGTTGATGAAGACGAGGTCGCCCGTGCCCCAGGTCAGGATTTGTCTTCCGACTTTTAGGTCCATAAAGTCATAAGGTCTTGTGAAAATGAATGCCTCCCGCAGGTCGAAATCTGCCTGCTCTTCGACAAGGTCACCGAAGACGTCGCCTTTGACCTTGAAATCGGCCCAGTCGAGATACGAGGACAGCTCGGTTTGAAGACGCTGCTCCATAATCGACATATCTTTTTCGTATGGGTCATTCCTAAGCCTATAACCTGAACGTATTTCATAAAACCCGTGCAGGGTCGTATTGGAAAGAAGTGTATCGAAATCGCCGGTGTTTTTTTGCTCAGCGATAACAGGCAAAGTTAGAAGTACAAATACTGTCAGTCTCTGAAGCAGTTTGGCTTTCATTTAAAAAAATACTCACTTTGATTTCATAAAACCTTGGGGAAATAAAATCAGGCGCCCAATATTTCTTTTACTTCTTCGATTAAAATCGGCAAATGCTTTGTAACGGCGTTCCAAACGATATTCTCGTCGACAATATCGTAACCGTGAATCAGGATATTTCTGAATCCTATTATACGGTGATGTTCAGAAATGTTTTGCAGCAACTCGTTGTCTGTGTATTTAATCCTGTTAAGAGCTTCCCCAATGATCTCAAAATCTCTTTCGACGGCTCTTTTTACTACGGGTGTATTTTGATATGTTTTGAAGTCCATTCCATGGATAAAGCTTTGTATTTCATCGGCTGCCTGAATGATGTCGATAAGGTTCTTCCTCGTTTCATCTTTCATAAATTATAGTCCTCGTCTTATTAACGATATCTCTGAAGACCGGATTTTTAAAATTTCCGTCAACAACAAGGTCGACTTGCCGTTTAAACATATCTTCCAACTGCTCTTTTAAATCGAAGTATTCGTCAAAGAGGTCTATGTTTTTGTCGGAATCGAAAATAACCAGAACGTCAACATCGCTGCTTGGAGAAAAGTTCGGGCTCAGGGCGGAACCGAACAGGCCGAGACTTTTGACCGGCAAAGGTTTGCATATTCGCTCGATTTGTGGCTTGATTTTGTCTATATTAATCATAGGTACAACATTTCTTTTTTCGCGAAATTCATAATTAAACCAACTATTGTTTTTTCAGGATAAGTGTCTTAAACGGAAAAATCAATATTTTTCAAAAGCAAAGTTTCTTACCTGATAGCTTCCCTCGGCGGTCTGCGAAGGTATCTTTCCGAGAATATATTATCACTCAGGCCGATGTTATACTGAACATTCGAAAATTCCATTTCCGTTTTGCTGCCGGTGTTCAAATCAGAGACGACCGATTTTGTGACCGTCGGATACTCAACTGGTTGGCCGTTCTCTTCGGACGCTATCGGTTCTACCTTTACCGATTCGATGGTCCGGTACAATTTGTTGTTTTTGTCGTAAAATTCCATCTTAATCGGCATAAAGTTATTTTTGTCGATGGAGACATTGTAAAAGCTGAATTCGACGGCGTCAGTGTCCTTCGGCACGTTTTTGATAATATAGTACTGGTCCGTTGTCTCGATAAGCTCGTGTGTATCCTCGTCAAGGTTACGCCCGGAGACGTCCTCATAGAGGAAATCGGAGCCGACGAAGCTGGTGCGTTTGTCGCTTGCCGCGATTCGCTTGACCAAATCGAGCGCCGGCAGATACAGCCATCTGTCGTCGTCTTTGCCGGGTTCGGTATATTTATAAACCATAAAGACCATTCCGCGAACATCGGCGGGGCGGAGAAAATAGACGAAGTATTTCTGGTCGCCGCCCTGGCTTTCGTTTTTTCGCAGGATGTTAAATTCTCTTTCTCTGGTCTGGCCGTTTTTGTCGATTATCTTCATATTGACTTTGGCCTTGCCGTCGTTGCCCTGATAGTAGGCCATTATATTGGCCTTGCTGATTATGGAATCAACATCGGGAGTTTGCTGCGGCGCAGCAGGCTCATTCGGGTCCGTCGCAAGGGTAACCCAAGCAAGGAGCACAACAGCAACAGATGCGTACGCTGATATCGTTTTCATATTTTACCTTCCTTTCATTTTACAGGATTTAAGCTTGGCTTTTAACGCCGAGCCTTTTGAGTATTGTCATCATCGGGCACCAGTTTGTAAAGGCCGACTGCAGCAGATTCAGCCCGACAAAGCCGGTGAAGAAAAGCCAGTAAAGTGAGTGAAAGTACGCCAGCAGCACGCTGACAAGAATGAAAAAGCCGGCGATTGCCCGCAGATATCTTTCCAGTGTCATAGTCCGGTCTCCTTTGTAAATTTTATGACGATTTTTTCTGTTCGATTTTTTTGCAGGCCTGCCTTCGAGATATCAGGCCGCATGCGAGTGCCATCACCGGTACGGCTATAGCGCTTATGACCGCCAGCCTGGTAAAACCGAGATGCCAGTACTGGTGCAGATTTATGCTGATAAGAACGACGGCTGCTATCGAGATAATCAGGCAGAAGGCGCAATTGCAGCTTGGCGATAGTACAGTCGCTGTGGTCCTGAACAGTCGTTTCTCGGCGAGTCTTATTATAGCGGGCAATACAGTAAGTGTGATTACTCCCGACAGTCCCATTATCGCGCAGAGGAACAGGCCGACTGTTTTGTATGGCACCAGCGGCGCTAATAAAAGAGGAAGAAATCCGATGGCGATTACCAGCACGTTTCTGGTAATCGCGCGCGCGGGTCCGCCGAACATCACGCCTGCGCTCGCTTTCCAGGAGCCGGTCTGGGCGTGGCTGGCCCTAGCGCGCTCGAGGAAATGAATCGCGAAATCGACCGCCATACCGAGCGTCAACGCGCTTAACACCGCGACCGGCATATCATAGTCTTTGCCGACGAGTCCGATGATGCCGTAAATAATAACAATCGTGATTGTCAGCGGTATCATACATATAAATCCCCACAGCAACGAGCGGAAGAGAATCGCCATCATAATAAAGACGATAATGAAGCTGCCCAGGAACGACTGAAGCATCCCGAAGACCATTTTGTCCTGCCAGACGGTATTGATATACGTCAGCCCGGCCCAGTTGTGCAGCAGTTGCACCGGTGGCGGATTATTCCTGAAGAAGGCATCGACAGCTTTTATAACTTGCTCCATGTCCTTGTTGTCGCCGCTGGTCAGTTGCAGCCATATATTTGCATTATTGTAATCATAAGTGACGAAGTGCCATAAGTAGTTGGGCTTATGACTGCTCTGGAACTGAATCAGACACTGGGCGACGGCGGCCGATGAATTCGGGATAGTATAATTATCAGGTTTGCCGTCAATCAGCTCTTTGTGAACCTTCTTTACGATGTCGGCTACACTGGTGCTCTTTCCGACAAGCCCGCCGTCTTTAAGGTACTGCTGGAGGTTTGCCATATAATTGAGGACGTCAGGCCGCTTGAACACGGCCAGGGCCTCCTTTTGGGATTCGAGAAAATTCACCACTTCGTTCCACAAATCGATATCCGCATCATCGGCGGTATCAAGTCTGGCACCGGCTGTGTCAATCAAATCATCGAGATATTGTTTTTTGGTTTTATCCTCACCGGTCTGTGACTCGAACAACTCAGTGACTTTGTTCAGCGAACCGGCGGTTTGGGGCATTTCATCTTTAAGCTCGTCGGCTTTGCCTTGCCAGTCGGCCCGCAAGGAATTTATAAACTGCTTGTCGATTTGTTCTCCGGATGCGTCTTCGAGGACCAGGTAGGCCATATAGGTTCCGCCGAAGTGCTTGTTCAGCTCGATGTCAGCCTGGCGGATTGGGTGTCTTTTGGCGAACCACTTGACGGGATTGTCGTTGACCTGGATTCTGGTGATTCCGTAAACGGCGATTACGACCACTACAGATATAACCGCCAGTATTAGTTTTGCGCGGTTGTAGGTGAAATCGCCTGTTTTCTTCAGAAGTACGGTCAGCCAGCTTTGCTTTTGCTCATGCACCGCTTTTCGCCCGAAGTTCTCGAGCGATTTTTCACTTATTATCATTATATACGCCGGCACGAACGTTACCGTGAATACCCAGGCAATCATTATTCCGACGGCTACGAACAGGCCGAAGACCTGGACGGGAGGTATCGGCGTAAGCGCCAGCGACGCGAAACCCGCAGCAGAGGTCAGCGACGTGTAAAGCATCGGCGTAAACAGATTACCCATTACATCTTTTGTCGTCGCTATTTTTCCTTTCTCCTTCGTGTAGACGTCGAAGAACTCAGAGAGGATGTGGACCGAATCGACTACGGCTATCGGCATAAGGAAAATCGGAATCATCGAGCTCATTATGTGGACGGGAAAACCGAAGCCGATTAAAAGACCCATTGTCGAAATGACTGAGACCATCGCGACAATCATCGGTGAGATGACGAGGACGAGCTTGCGGAAGAACAGCAGCATCAGCAGAAATATTATCACCATCGCCGTCGGCGCTGATATCGCCATTTGAATGAACATCTCGACGCCGAAGGTGTCCTCGGCTACGGGCAGGCCGGTGATGTAATATTGTTCGTCTCCGGAGAACGTCGCGGTTTTTTTCCTCAGCTCGCTGTATACACGATAGCTCAGGTCCTTGCTGGTCAGAGGAAGATACAAACAAACGGCCTTATCATCTTCGGCAAAGACGGTTCCTTCGAGCAGCGGGCTGTTCTTTGCCTTTTCGCGTATTTTCAGCGCCTCGGCTTCAGTAGCGGGCGGTTTTTTCATAAACCATTCGAATTTAATTTCGCCGGGCGAGCCCTGGCTGATATAGTCAACTACCGAAGGGGCGAGCAAATCGACCTCGACAACACCTATTTGTTTCTGAGGGTCTTTTTTGTCGGGCCAGGTAAGCGTTTCGGCAAACTGCGTCAGCTCGTAGACCCTGTTGAGCGAATGTGGATTGAATATGCCGTTTGGATTTTTATTATTAACAACGCCAAGCACTACCATGTCGCTTAACGCAAAGCGTTTCTTGGTCAGGTTATGGAATACTCTTACAGCCTCATTTTCCGAGAGCATATTCTCCGGGTCGGTATCGACCTTTATCATTGGAATCAGCGTGCCGGTGGCGACAGTAAAGGCAATCATTATAATGGTCACCAGCTTATATCGCTTGAGGGAGCTGTTTACTATCGAGTTATTTAATCCCATTTACCGCCCCTTAATGTCTTACCAATTCCTCAGAGAACCGCAATATTTTAGCCTTGTCACTGTGTTTCGCAATGGTCATAAACACAATGCAGGACTTTTATCACGTTTTTATTGGCGATTCTGTAATAGACCTTCGTGCCGTCTCGCCGGCAGTCCAGCACTCCTTTGTCCTTCATCATATTAAGCTGCTGGCTGATAATTGATTGCTTGCCGCCGACGCCTTCGACTATATCGCCGACGCATTTCTCGCTGCCCTCGAGCAACTCGATAATCCGAAGACGCACCGGGTGGGCGATTGCCTTGAGCACATCAGCGACTTTTTCCGCAGCTTTTTCGTTTATCTGGGCCATTTTTAGCCCCCCTATAATTATCATCGTCCCAAAGCCGGTTTTTTTGTGGTCTGAGCCATTATTTAACATTAAAAAATCAGTATATAGTAATATAGCGTTATTTCAAACAAAAAGTTCACTTTGAATAGTACTTTTTTAATTTTTACAGAGGTCTGTGCTATTTACCTGGTTCAAGCCGAAAAGTTGGCTGTAATGGGCTGAAACAACGGACATTATCGGCCTCCTGTTCCAATCCTGGGGCGACTCAATCCTCGACAGGCTCGAATTCTTCTTTGCCCACGCCGCACTCCGGGCAGACCCAGTCGTCCGGCAGGTCCTCGAAAGCAGTGCCCGGCTCAATACCGTTGTCCGGGTCGCCTTTGGCAGGGTCGTATATATACCCGCAGGCGGTACATTCGTATTTCTTCATATCAACGGCTCCTTAACTCGTAGTGGTTTTATTTCTCATAAGTATATTTTTTTACGACCTAATAGCAATCCTCTTATCATTTTTTACTATCGCAAGCAGCCCGACTGCCGCTGCCATAAAAATATGCAAAAATTTTCTTCTGCCAGAAAAAAAGGGGCAAATTTCGGCCAATATGGGGCTTTTTTGCGCCCGTATTTACAGCTTTAAAAAAGGGGCAAATTCCCGGCCTGAAAATGTTGACAGGCTTTGGAAGGTCTGATATAATAACAAGTTACGATTATTGTCCGAAAGAATGAGCGAAAGAGGAATCAGATAAGGAGTTCGGAGATGCAGCAGAAAAGTGTAACCCGATATGTCATTAATTTCATTTTGTTAACGGTAATGGTTTTTATGGTAGTAAGCCTGACAGGTTGTATGTCATCGCATCGCAAAGATATAGAGGCTTTTGATAAACCTGACCAGCTCGATGTGACCTGCAAAAGCTATGTTTTGCAGCCGCCGGATGAGATAGAGGTACGCTGTGAGGCCGTGCCGGAAATAGACCTTCAGCGTCAGAGGATCAGGCCTGACGGTAAAATCGGTTTTGAGGGCATTGGCGAAATTTATGTTGCGGGCAAAACGCCATCTGAAGTCGCAGATTTAATAAAAGAAAAAGTTCTCGGCCTGTATACATTAACGGGAGACAATCCAATAGATGTCCGAGTATCTCGATTTGAAAGCAAGGTTTACTACGTTCTTGGTCAGGTCGACAGGCCCGGGCCGAAGGATTATACCGGACGGGACACAGTATTAAGTGCAGTGGCCCAGGCCGGTTTGATTCCGAGGTCCTGGGAAGAACGTACCCAGGTAATAAGGCCTTCAAGCGAAAAGG
>Ga0315536_1001566_pt1 | contig 11413 bp, 8 predicted proteins | sample SalMarSW160230MG_FD_203093 | JGI IMG/M metagenome (GOLD analysis project Ga0315536, IMG submission 203093) | Salt marsh sediment microbial communities from the Plum Island Ecosystem LTER, Massachusetts, United States - Salt Marsh Sediment SW1602-30 ... | reverse complement strand
CCGTGCTGGAAGGCGACCTGTTCGTCGGTTTGGAGGTCAACAAGACGCTCCAGCCGGTGCTGATCGCGCTCTTCCAGCCAACCGGGCCGGAGTCGCTGTGGGTGGCGCGGGCGCTCTCCGCGCTGGCAGGGGTGCTCACCACGGCGGGCTGCGTCGCGCTTGGCTCGCTGCTTGGCGGGCGGCGGGTTGGCCTCCTGGCCGGGCTGCTCTACGCGGTAGTGCCCTTCGCCATATTCCACGAGCGGCAGGCGCTGGCCGACCCGCTGCTGGCGATGCTGACCCTGCTCGCCACGCTGCTGGCGGTGCGGGTGGCGCGCCGCTCGCGGCCCTGGCTGGCGCTGCCGATGGGCCTGGCGCTGGCGGGCGCGTACCTGGTGAAAACCCCCGCCCTGCTCTACCTGGCCGTTCCCTTTGCGGCGGTGGCGCTGCTCTCCCGGCCCGCCGACCGCCTGAAGGCGCTGGGGATCAGCCTGCTGGGGATCGCCCTCGCCGCCGCGCTGGTCGCCTGGACGTATCGCCAGGCCGCGCTCAGCGGGGTGACCCCCGCAGCGCTGTACCAGGTATCGCTCGATTCCATCAACCCGCTCGGCTCGACCGGCACCGCCGGGCCGCAGTTGGGACGCGACCTGGCCGATTACCTGGACATCCTGCTGCGCTACGTCGGCCCGCTGGCGCTGCTATTGGCCGCGCTGGCCGGGGCGTGGGCGATCCGAGGCGAGCGTTGGCGGGAGACGCTGTTCCTTACAATCCCCGCGTTCGGCTTCGCGCTCGTCCAGGTGGCCGTCGAGCGCCCGACCGGCTTCCTGGCGGCCCGCTATTTGCTCCCTTCGATCCCCCCGCTGGTCGTGCTGAGCGCGCTGGGGCTGGCGCTGACGGTCGAGCGGCTCGGCGCGCGCCGCCCATCGGCGGCCCAGGCTGGCGGGGGGGTGACGCTGGCCCTCACCCTGGGCCTGATGCTGCTGTTCGACGCCGTCCTGATCGCCAGCCCGGCGCGCGCGCCGCTCCCCCGCTCGGACGTCATCCAGTACATCACGGGCGACCCCAGCGGGTATGGGCGGGCAGACGCCGCCGCCGACCTGCTGTCGACCTGGCGCGAGGGGGGCGGCGCGCCGGTCGACCTGCTGGTGAGCGGATCGTGGGAGCAGATGGAGGCCTACCTGGGGCCACGCGTGGGCGATTACCAGCGCCTGCGCCTGGACAGCGCCAACCAGCGCCGCCGACTCGCCCGCTGGCTGGCCGCCGGTGACCGGGTATTCGTGTTCGAGGGCGGCCCGCAGGCACCCATCGGCGCGCAGCCTCACGGCGTGCGGCTGGCGCTGGTCGGGTCATACGAGAGCGGCTCCGGGACGCTGCGCCTTTTCGAGGTAATCGGGGCCGAGGGGGCGCTGGCCGACGAGGTCTATGCGCGGCTGGCCCCGGAGCCGGGCCTCATGGCGGAGGATTACGCGGCGCTGTCCGATTCGCTCGAAGCCGGGGCGGCGGGGAGCCTGGTGCTAGTCTATCCCCCTAACCAGGCCGCCGCGCTGACCGGGCTGGGCGACCGGGACGTGATCCCGCTCACTCTCCCTCGCTGGCCCCCCGACTCCGCCCAGGTGGAGGCCGCTCTCGACGGGCTGCCCCTGGAAAACCCCGCCCAGCCGCTTGAGGTGGTGCTGGCCGACGAGGCCCACGCCGACCCGGCGCGGGTGGTCTCGCTTGCCCTGCTGGATCGATTCTACTACCTGGACGGCTCCTGGTTCGGGCTGCTGCACCGCCTGGCGCTGGTCTCCGGCCCGGATGACCCCACCTACACTGTGGTGGGCGCGGCCTTCGAAGGCCCGATCAACCTGCAAAGCGCTGCGGTCGTCGACGGAGAAGCGCCGCCCGGCGGGCTGGTCCGGCTGGCGCTCGCCTGGGAATCCCCGGTGGAAATCCTCGACTCGTTCCACGTGTTCGTGCACCTGGTGGACGAGGAGGGGAACCTGTGGGCGCAGCACGACGGCGTGCCTGCCGCCGGACTGCTGCCCACCACCGGCTGGACGCCCGGCGCAGTGACCGTCGACCGGCGAGCGATCTCGCTGCCCCCCGACCTGCCCGCCGGGCGCTACGATCTGCGGGTCGGGCTGTATAACCCGGCCAGCGGGCTGCGCCTGGCCGTGCTGTCCGGCGAGGAAGTCGGCCCGGACTACGTCGTCGTGGGCCACGTCGACGTTCGTGAGTGAGAGCCTGTTTTTCCTTGCGATAAAACGCCCGACCACACATAATTAGCGCCGGTTGGATGGATAGGTGTGCCCTGCACACTGGTGAAAAGAGATTATTTCATGGTCATACGTGAACCAGAAACCCTGGCCGACGTGTCGAAGACCGCCCCGCCGGTCGACCTCTCGGTGGTGGTCCCCGTCTACAACGAGGTAGAAAACCTGGACGCGCTGCAAGGCGAGCTGCTTGACGCGCTGGAGCCGTCCGGGCTGAATTATGAGATCATCTACGTCAACGACGGCAGCCGGGATGGCAGCGCCGCGCGGCTGACCGAATTCGCCTCGCAGACGGATGGGGTGATCTTCGTGAACCTGCGCCGCAACTTCGGGCAGACGGCGGCGCTGGCCGCCGGGATCGACTACGCCAGCGGCGAGGTGGTCGTCCTGATGGACGCCGACTTGCAGAACGACCCCGCCGACATCCAGGCGCTGCTGGATAAGCTGGACGAGGGGTACGACGTGGTCAGCGGGTGGCGGCGCAGCCGGAAAGACCGCTTCCTCACCCGGCGGCTCCCCTCCATACTGGCAAACGGGCTGATCTCCAGGGTGACCGGCGTGCAGCTCCACGATTACGGCTGCACGCTCAAGGCGTACCGCCACGAGGTGCTCAAAGAGGTGCGTCTGTACGGCGAGATGCACCGCTTCACCCCCGTGTTCGCGGCGGCGGCAGGGGCGCGCATCACCGAGATGGTCGTCAACCACCGCCCACGTATTGCCGGGGTGAGCAAATACGGGTTGGAGCGTACCCTCAAGGTCATCCTCGACCTGATCACGGTCAAGTTCCTGCTCTCCTACCGCACCCGCCCGATGTACCTGTTTGGCACCGCCGGTTTTGCCCTGATGGGCGGCGGGCTGCTCTCGATCCTGGGCGCGCTGATCCAGCGCTTCGTGTTCAACGTGCACCTCAACCGCTCGCCGCTGCTCCAGCTGGCTGCGATGCTCTTCGGGCTGGGCGTGCAGTCGGTGCTGCTCGGCCTGACGACCGAGCTGGTGGTGCGCACTTATTTCGAGTCGCAGCACAAACCGATCTACATCGTGCGCGAGGTGGTGCGCAAGGGCGAGTGATCGTCCCCAGGCTCGATGTCCCGACTGGATCAATCCTTCTTCGCCCGCGATACGGTCACGGTTGCCCGCTCGCTGCTGGGGCAGGTGCTCGTCCACGAGAGTGCGGAAGGCCGGGCCGCCGGGCGGATCGTCGAGGCGGAGGCATACTCCGGCTGGGACGACCGCGCCTCGCACGGCCACCGGGGCCGGACGCCGCGCAACGCGGTGATGTTCGGGCCGGTGGGTTTCAGCTACGTCTATTTTATATACGGGCGCTACTGGATGCTGAACGTGATCGCCAAGCCGCCGGGGGTGGAATACCCCGCCGCGGTTTTGCTGCGTGCCCTTGAGCCACTTTCCGGGTTAGAACTTATGGCGAACCGGCGCTCAGGCCGTCCGCAGAAGGAATGGACGAGCGGCCCTGGTCGCCTGACGCTTGCTCTGGGTATTGATGAGACACACAACCAGCTCGACCTGACCGCAGCGGACAGCCCGCTGTATTTCGAAGATGGGGGGTCGACGGACTCGCTGCAAATCAACAGCGGGCCACGGGTCGGGCTGGGCACTGTGCCGGAACCCTGGAAGAGCAGGCCGTGGCGCTTCTGGATCGCCGATAACGCATACGTCTCGCGCGGCTGATCGGGCGTGCGGGTGTTCAGATCGTTTTTGAGGAGACATCGATGGGCATTCTGGAGGGGAAAACTGCGCTGATCTTCGGCGTGGCAAACAAGAACTCGATCGCCTGGGGGATCGCGCAGGCACTGCACGAGCAGGGCGCGGAGCTGGCCTTCAGCTACGCGGTACCTGAGCTGGAGAAGCGCGTCGTGCCGCTGGCGGAGAGCGTGGGCGCGAAGGTAATCGAGATGGCCGATGTGACGGACGACGACGCCATCGACCGTGTGTTTAAGAAGGTAGAGAAGAAACACGGCACAATCGACGCCCTGGTGCACGCCGTCGCCTATGCCAAGCGCGAAGACCTGAGCGGGCGCTTCGTCGATACCAGCCGCGATGGCTTTAAGACCGCTATGGAAATCAGCGCCTATTCGTTGGTCGCGCTGGCCCGCCGGGCGGAGAAGCTGATGCCAAAGGGCGGCTCAATCGTGACGATGACCTACTACGGCGGTGTGGCCGTGATGCCCAATTACAACGTGATGGGTGTCGCCAAAGCGGCACTGGAATCCTGCGTGCGCTACCTGGCGAGCGACCTGGGGCCGCAGGGCATCCGGGTGAACGCGATCTCCGCCGGGCCGATCAAGACGCTGGCCGCGTCCGGCGTGGCGGGCTTCCGCAACTTGCTGCACTACCATGAGGAAGTCGCCCCGCTGCGCAGCATGGTGTCCCAGGAGGACATCGGGCGGACGGCGGTCTGGTTGTGCTCGGACTGGGGGCGCTCGGTCACTGGGGGGGTGATCTATGTCGACTCCGGCTGGAATATCCTGGGGATGACCGTCCCCTTTGAGGACCTGGACCGGCCAGCGCGTCGGTGATGCGCTGGCGCTGGAAGCAATTGGCCTTCCAGCGTATAACGCTGACTGACAGGCGATGAATCAAAAAACCTGCACCACGCTTGAGCTGGATAAGATCATCGGACAGCTTGCCTCGTACGCGGCCTTCTCGGCCAGCGAGGCGCTGCTGCGCGCCCTGGAGCCAAGCGGCGACCGGGAGGAAGTAGAACACCGCCAGCAGCAGACGAGCGAAGCGCGCGACCTGCTCGACGGGCGCGCCAACGTGACCGTGGGCGGCTCGCGCGACATCCGCCCCTACGTCCAGGACGCCGTCCGCGGCCTGGTGCTTCAGCCGGAGAACCTGCTGGCGATCAAGATCACCCTGCTGGCCGGGCGCGACCTGCGGCGGGCAATCGTCGATTCGGAGACTCCGTTCCCGCTGTTGGAGGAGATCGCCTACGGGATCGACGACAACCCGCAGCTCGTCGCCCGGATCGGTCGGGTGTTGAGCGACGACGGCGAGGTGCTCGACTCCGCCAGCGCCGCCCTGGCGCAGATTCGGCGCGACTTACAGATCGCCCACGGTCGCCTTGAGGATCGCCTGCGCGCGATCGTCAATAACAACGCCTTCGCCCCTTACCTGCAAGAGGCGCTGATCACGATGCGCGGTGGGCGCTACGTGATCCCGGTCAAGTCGGAGCACAAAGGGCGCATCCAGGGAATCGTCCATGACCAGTCGTCGTCGGGCGCGACCCTGTTCATCGAGCCGCTCGCCACCGTCGAGATCAACAACGAGATCCGCGAGCTTGAGCTGGCCGAGCAGGAGGAGATCCGGCGCATCCTGGCCGAGCTGACCGCCCAGGTGGCGGCTTCTGCCGACCCGCTGACCTGGACAGTCGAGGCGCTGGCCGAGCTGGACGCGGCTTTCGCCAGGGCGCGCTACGCGAACGCGCTGGGCGCGACCGCCCCCCTGCTGCTCGACTTCGACCCTGATCGCGTCCCTGGGGCCACCGTCCGGCTGTATGGGGCGCGCCACCCCCTGCTCGACCCGCGCACGGTCGTCCCGATAGACGTGGAATTAGACGACGACACCTACGTGCTGGTGATCACCGGGCCGAACACCGGCGGCAAGACCGTTTCGCTCAAGACGGTCGGCCTGCTGGTGCTGATGGCTCAGTGCGGGCTGCACATCCCGGTCGCGGACGGCTCGGCGCTCACCGTCTTCGAGGCGGTGTATGCCGACATCGGCGACGAGCAGAGTATCGAGCAGTCGCTGAGCACCTTCTCCGCCCACCTCCGGCAGATCATCGGCATCCTGGAGCACGCCGACTCGCGCTCGCTGGTGCTGCTGGACGAGCTAGGCTCCGGCACCGACCCGGCGGAGGGCGCAGCGCTGGCGCGGGCGATCCTCGACGAACTGCTGGGGCGCGGGGTGACGACCTTCGTCGCTACCCACTACCCGAACCTGAAACTCTACGCCCACAGCACGCCGGGCGTGCGCAACGCGAGCGTCGAGTTTGACGTGGAGACCCTCTCCCCGACCTACCACCTGATCGTCGGGCTGCCGGGGCGCTCGAACGCGCTGGCAATCGCCAGCCGCCTGGGGCTGCCAGAGCCGATCATCGAGGCGGCGCGGGCGGACGTGGGCCAGTCCGATCAGGACGCCGACGACCTGCTGGACGAGATCCACCGCAGCCGCCAGGAGATTCGCCAGACCCAGGCCCGGCTGAACGAGGCGGAGGGCGAGGCGCGCGCGCTGCGAGCCGAGCTTCAGGCGCGGTTGGAGAACATCGAGGAGGAGCGCCGGGCGATCATCGAGGAAGCCCGCGAGCAGGCCCGCGCCGAACTGGATGCGGTGCGCGGGGAGGTGGGCGAGGCGCGCCGCCGGGTGCGCCGGATGGTCGCGCCGCCCGGTTTGCGCCGGGGCCAGCCCCAGGCAGAGGGGGAGGAAACGCCGCTCGACGAGCTGAAGGCTATCGAGGAAGAGGCCGACACGCTGGAGGAGCTGATCGCCGCGCCGGTCGAGGCGGTCGTCGCGCCGCCGCCGGTCGTCGAGAAGCCGGAAGCCTCGCCCCGGCGCGCGCTGCGGGTGGGCGACCGGGTGTACATCCCCAGCCTGAGCAGCGAAGGCCAGATCACCGAGCTGACCAGCGGCTCGAACGTCGAGGTGCAGGTGGGCGCGCTGCGCGTGCGGGTGGATGCCGACCAGTTGGAGCTGCGCGGCGAGGGCGGCCCGGCGGAGCGCGAAGAGGCCGCCGAGTCGGGGGTCCGTTTCTCCCGCCCGGCAAGCCCCGGCGTGGAGCTGCACCTGCGCGGTTTGACGCTGGACGAGGCGCTGCCCCGCCTGGACGACTATCTCGACCAGGCGTACCTGTCCGGACTGCCCTGGGTGCGCATCGTGCACGGTAAGGGGGCGGGCATCCTGCGCGAGGCGATCCGGCGCGAGCTGCGGAACAACTCGCTGGTACGCGAGTTCAAGACCGCGCCGCTGAACGAGGGCGGCGACGGCGTGACGCTGGTCTACTTCGTTGCGTAGGGGCGCGGCGGGGGTCGTTACTCCCCGGACTGCTCCGCCTCGATCTGGCGCACCTGCTCCACCCGCCTCAGATAGCGCCCCTCGCCGATAAATTTCGCCCCCAGGAAGGCCGCGACAAGCTCTTTCGTCAGCTCCGGCCCGACGATGCGCCCGCCCAGGCACAATACGTTCATGTCGTCGTGCTCGACGCCCTGGTGGGCCGAGTAGGTATCGTGGCATATCCCGGCGTAGATGCCCTTGATCTTGTTGGCCGCCACGCACGCGCCCACCCCGGAGCCGCAGATCAACACCCCGCGCTCCGCCTCTCCACTGCCCAGGGCGTCGCCGATCTTGCGGGCGTAGTCGGGATAGTCGACGCGCTCCTCGCTGAACGTGCCCAGGTCGAGCGGCTCGTGCCCGGCGGCGCGCACCGCCTCCAACACGGTCTCTTTAAGCGGGAATCCGCCGTGGTCACAGGCTACCGCAACGCGCATGTCTTCTTCTCCTGATGGTGAATGGCTCTCCCGGTAGTGTAGCGAATTGCCCTCTGTTGAGCCACGAATTTGAACGGCGAGCCTGATCGGCTTACCCCTTATACGTGCGCATCTGGCGCATCCCCCGGCCCACCATGTCCTGGGCGTGGCGCTCCGCCTCGTAGAGGATCCGCTCCTCGTCGAGCGTCAGCAGCGCGCGGTCGCGCATCAGCCAGCGCCCATCGACCATCACGTCGGTCACGTCGCCCCCCTTGGCCGAGTGCACCAGGTTCGCCACCAGGCTGTGCAGCGGATGCATGTGTGGGGCGTCCAGGTTCACCAGGATCAGGTCGGCGGGCGCGCCGGGGGCGATCACGCCGCTCTCCTCGAAGCCCAGCGCCCGCGCGCCGTTTTGGGTCGCCATGCGCAGCGCGCTGTCGCCGGGGATCAGCGCGGGGTCGAGTCCCTGGTATTTGTCGATCAGAGCGGTCTGCCGGATCGTGGCGAACATGTCCATGTCGGCGTTCGAGCCGGGGCCGTCCGTCCCCAGGCAGACCTTCACCCCCGCCGCCAGCCGGTCAGCGAGCGGGGGGAAAGGCATCGCCAGCTTCATGTAGGTGATCGGGCAGTGGGGGACGTGCACGCCTTTTCCCGCCAGCAGCGCGGTGTCCGCCTCGTCGATGCTCAAGCAGTGGGCGGCCACGCAGCCCCCCGGCGCGTCGAACACACCCAGACTGTCCACGTAGGCCACCGGGCGCAGCCCGTGCCGCTCAAGCGACTGCTCAACCTGCTCGGCGCTCTCCGCCAGGTGCAGGTGGATGCCCTGCCCGGTCTGGTGGGCGATCTCGACGATCTGCGCCAGGAATTCTGGCGGGCAGACGTAAGGGGAGTGCGGGCCGAGGAACGTCCGCAGCCGCCCCTCGCTCGTCTCGTGCGTCTCTTTGATCCACTCGACCGTGCCCGCCAGCCCCGGCCCGACCTCGGCCTCCGCCCCGATCCCGAACACGCACCAGGTCAGCGCCGCCTTCATCCCGCTCTGCCGGGCGACCTCTGCCACGCGGTCCATGTAAAAGTAGTGATCGTTGAAGGCCACCGTCCCGGAGCGGATCATCTCGCAGGCGGCCAGCGCCGCTCCCCAGTACACGTCGTCGGGCGTCAGCGCGCTCTCCGCCACCCATATTTTCTCGTTCAGCCAGCGGTCGAAGGGCAAATCCTCCGCCCAGCCGCGCTCGAAGGTCATCGGGCTGTGGCAGTGACTGTTGACCAGCCCCGGCATGGCGACTCGCCCGCTCCCGTCGATCACCTCGTCCGCCTGTAGATTATCCGGCGCGGCCCCGACGTGGGCGATCCGCCCGTCACGGATCACGAGATCGGCGTCGTGATGGATCGTACCTGCCTCGTCCAGCGTGACGATCTGGAGATTCTTGATGTGGGTGGTGCTCATCGCGGAGACTCCTGTGTGGGGACTTGAACAGTGCCGGGCGCAGACGACTCAGGCTGGCGGGCGAAGAGAAAAAGCCAGGGTAGGATACGCATAAGCGATGGGAGAAAACTCAAGCCGCGCTAAAACACATGACAGGCTGACCGCTGAAATGCTGACAGGCTGAAGTGCTGCCTCATTCCTCCGCCGAGTGGCCCGCCACCTCACCCAGCGTGGCGAACGCCTCTTTCAGCGCCGCTTCCAGGTCGACGCCGTGCCGCACCCGCCTGCGCTCGCTCTCGATGATGCCTTTCACGGCGGCCACGGCCTCGTCGATCCGGTCATCCTCGTTGAAGACGATGTAGTCGAAGTGTTGGGCGGCGCGGATGTGCTTGCGGGCCGCCTCCATGCGCCGGGCGAGCGTCTCGGAGCTCATGTGGCGGTCGGTGTCTTCCGAGCGCCGCAGGATGCGCTCAAGCAGGTCGAGTGGGGGGGCGGTGACGAAGATCGTCACGCAGTCGGGGTAGCGCTCCTGGAGGAGCTGCGCGCCGTCGGTGTCGACCTCGGCCCAGACCAGGTGTTTTTCCGGCGGGATATCCTGGAACAGGTCGGCGGGCATGCTGTAGAGGTCGCCCGCCTCGTATACGTCGTGCCCGGCGTGCTCTGCGTCGGCCTCCATCAGCTTTCCGGCCAGCGCCAGCGCCCGGAACGCCTCCCGCGAGACGAAGTGGTATTGAGCGCCCTCGACCTCGTCCGCGCGCGGGTGCCGGGTGGTGTAGGTGCGCACCTGCTCCATCAACGGCTGGTAGGTTGCCAGCACCTCTTGAGTGATGGTATGCTTTCCCACACCGGAAGGGCCGACCAACACAAACAGGTGCTTGGGAAGCGCTCCTCTCATCCGCAGCAGGACACGCTCAACGCCGGTTAATTCGCTCGTCATCAGGCGCAGACTCCCAGGAGACTATTTTTATATCCAGGAGGCCTTATTATACCATCCCGCCCCGTCCCCGGACAGCGTGAAGGCGTTACCAGAAAAACCAGGTATGATCCGTTTATCCGGCTTTGAGGCACCCTGACAGGAGAGACATAACCACGATGCAAGTAATCATCCCCATGGCGGGCTATGGCAGCCGCATGCGTCCGCACACCTACAGCCACCCCAAACCCCTGATCAACGTCGCCGGACAGCCAATGCTCAAACACCTGCTCGACCCGCTTCTCAGCCAGTTGGAGATCGACGAGTTTATCTTCATCATCGGCTACCTGGGCGACCAGATCAAAGAGTGGGTGGCCGATACCTACGACTTCAAGGCTATCTACGTGGTTCAGGACGAGCCGATCGGGCAGGCTCACGCCATCCACCTCGCCCGCCAGCACCTGCACGGCCCCGCCCTTCTGCTGTTCTCCGACACTCTGTTCGACGCTGACCTGAGCGTGATCGGCGGTTTTACCGGCGATGGACTGGCCTTTGTCCAGGAGGTCGAAGACCCGCGTCGCTTTGGCGTCGTCGCCCTGGACGACCAGGGGCGCGTCACCAAGTTTGTCGAGAAGCCTGCTACCATGGAGAACAAGCTGGCCGTGATCGGCATGTATTACCTGCGCGATTCCGCTCAGATGCTCCACGCCGTCGACACCCTGATGGCGCGCAAGCAGATGACGAGGGGCGAATTTTACCTGGCCGATGCTTTCCAGATCATGGTGGAGGAAGGGGCAGACTTCCGGACACAGCCTGTCGAGTTCTGGCTGGACTGCGGCACGCCGGATTCCGTTCTGGAGAGCAATCAGTACCTGCTGAACAAGCATTTTGACAACAGCGCCAGCCTCGACCTGCCAACGGTGGCGGTCATCCCGCCGGTGTACGTGCATCCCGATGCCCAGGTCGAGAACTCGGTCGTCGGGCCTAACGCGGTCATCTCGGCGGACTGCCGGGTGAGCGACAGCGTCATCCGCAACTCGATCATCGACCAGAAGGCCGTGGTCTCGGCCAGCCTGCTGGATCGGTCGCTCGTCGGCCAGGAGGCCCGCGTGGCCGGGCGTTTCCAATCCCTGAACGTCGGGGATACCAGCCAGGTGGAGACGTTTGGTTAGGGCCTGTGCGTCTCGAATCAGTCGGATAAGCTGATGGAGTTTGACAACGTTATTGTAGGCGCGGCGGTGATCTTCGTGGTGCGCGTGCTGAGCATCACGCTGGCGACGATCCGCTACCTGATCATGGGCCGCGCCAACAAGGCGCTTGTGACCGGCATCGCCTTCTTCGAAGCGCTGACCTTTGCCCTCAC
>Ga0315536_1001565_pt1 | contig 11417 bp, 10 predicted proteins | sample SalMarSW160230MG_FD_203093 | JGI IMG/M metagenome (GOLD analysis project Ga0315536, IMG submission 203093) | Salt marsh sediment microbial communities from the Plum Island Ecosystem LTER, Massachusetts, United States - Salt Marsh Sediment SW1602-30 ... | reverse complement strand
AAAGATTCAAAGCGCCAATGAGATGCTGGGTAGCAATTACTCTCTGAATGGTGTTGTAAAAAAGGGCAAGGGAATGGGAGAGAAATGGGGCGTTCCGACTGCCAATCTTTTTTTGTCCGATGATAATCAGAAATTAATACCGAAGAATGGCATTTACGCCGTGCTCGTATATTTGGGTAAAAAGCGTTTTCAGGGGGTCTGTTATATTGGAACTTGTCCCACTGTAGACGGAAATCAAAGAGAGATTGAGATACATCTGCATCGGTTTCAAGGCGATCTGTATGATCGGGAATTAAAGATTGAATTTATCGATTATATTCGAGAAGAAAAAAAATTTGAGAACGTTGATGTAATGGTATCAGAGATAGAAAAGGACAAAGCGACAAGTATAAAGATATTGTCGAAAATTACAGGAGGAATACATGGGCTTGAACAGTGAGTCTAAAAAGGAAATGATCAGTAAATTTGGTAAAAATCCCCAGGATACGGGGAGAACGGAAGTTCAAATTGCACTTCTCACCAAAAGGATTGAACATTTGACGGAACATTTTAAAGTGCATAAAAAAGATCATCATTCGCGAAGAGGGTTGCTGAAACTGGTTGGCCAGAGAAGAAGGCTTTTAGACTATTTAATCCGTTCGGATATTGAAAAATATCGAGATTTGATTAAAGAATTGGGAATACGGCGCTAAAACAGATCGTATTCATATTTGAATCATAAAAATAAATTAAAACGATCAATAATTACTAACTTATCCTGATGATTGTTTTTTTTAGGAGTTAATCTAAATGTTATGTAACAAAAGTATTGAATTGGGGGAAAGAACACTCAGTATCGAAACCGGAAAAATCGCAAAACAGGCCGATGGCACTGCAGTCGTTCGGTACGGTGATACTGTCATTCTTGCGACAGTCTGCGCGAGCAGGGAACCGATCGAAAACAGAGGATTTTTTCCACTTTCTGTTGAATACCGGGAGAAGGCATATGCCGCAGGAAAAATCCCCGGTGGATTTTTCAAACGGGAAGGAAGACCTTCGGAAAAGGAAATATTGAGTGCCAGATTAATCGATCGTCCCATTCGTCCTCTTTTCCCAAAGAACTATAACCATGAAGTTCAGGTCATCATTACTGTCCTGTCATCAGACAGGGAAAACGATGCCGATGTTTTAGGAACGATAGGAGCTTCCGCAGCAATTTCAATTTCCGGAATACCGTTTGACGGACCTGTCGCTGCCATGAGAATTGGGAGGATTGGCGGCCAGTTTATAATCAATCCGACTTTCAGTCAGCTAGAAAAAAGCGATCTCAATATAGTTGTAGCCGCTTCCGAAGACGCAATTGCGATGGTAGAAGGTGAGGCTTTTGAGATTTCCGAAGCGGATCTTGTTTCGGCTCTTGAATTCGGACACATAGAAATTAAAAAAATTATCAAGATGCAAAATGAACTCATCAAAGAAGTCGGTAAAGAGAAACAGACAATTGAAGAAAGTCCGATTGATGAAGAACTAAAGCAGAACGTTATTCGGGAAACGAAAAAAGCATTCGAGAAAATTTTAGGAATCAAGAGCAAGCTAGAAAGATCGAATATTGTTGCCCAGTCACTGAAAGAAATTCAGGAACAATTGGCTGAAGCCTATCCTGAACAAGAATCCGTCATTGCTGAGATGTTTTTCGAAACAGAAAAAGAGCTGATGAGAAGTATGATACTCGATAAAAAAGTGAGGATCGACGGCAGGCAGTATGACGACATCCGGGATATTACATGTGAAATTTCAGTGCTTCCGCGAACTCACGGCTCGGCGCTTTTTACGAGAGGTGAAACGCAGAGTTTGACAGCAGTCACACTTGGTACCAAAGTGGACGAGCAGCGGATCGAAGGCCTGGATGGGGAATCCTGGAAAACCTATATGCTGCATTACAATTTTCCGTCATTCAGTGTTGGAGAAGTAAAACCTTTTCGAGGTCCGGGTCGGCGGGAAATCGGACACGGTAATCTGGCTGAACGGGCTCTTAAACCCGTGATTCCTTCTGAAGAAACATTTCCCTATACCATCAGGATTGTTTCCGATATTCTTGAATCCAACGGATCCTCTTCGATGGCCACGGTGTGCGCCGGATCACTTTCCATGATGGATGCCGGAGTGCCGGTGAAAGATGCAGTAGCCGGGATTGCCATGGGGCTCATTAAAGAAGAAGAAAAAGTGGCGATTTTAACTGATATCATCGGGGATGAAGATCATCTCGGAGATATGGATTTTAAAGTGGCCGGGACCAGGAAGGGCATTACCTCGTGCCAGATGGATATCAAAATAAAGGGTGTATCTTCAGAACTTCTCACTGATGCCCTTGAAAAAGCCAATCATGCAAGAATCAAGATTCTGGACATTATGAGTCAGACCATCTCGAAATCAAAGGAAGATCTTTCTCCATATGCTCCAAGAATTTTCTCAATGAGAATCGATACAGATGATATTGGAATGGTGATTGGTCCGGGTGGGAAAATGATTCGTGAAATAATCGAGAAATCGGGTGCTGAAATAAATATTGATAATGATGGTATCGTTCAAATTGCCTCTGCTGATGTTAATTCCTGCCAGATTGCAAAGGAGATGATTGAAGATCTGGTGCGAAAACCTGAAATCGGGAAAATATACAAAGGCAAGGTAAAGAAGATCACCAATTTTGGCGCTTTTTTGGAAATTCTTCCTGGCAAGGAAGGATTGCTTCACATCTCTGAGATCGCGCTTCAACGTGTTAATCGGGTGGAAGATCACCTTAAATTGGGCGATGTCATTGAAGTCAAATTGCTGAATATCAGCCCAGAAGGCAAATTTGACCTCAGCAGAAAAGCAGTTTTGAAAATGGAACAAGGACAAGAATAAAATTCGATTTTATCAAGCGAATGGTTGTTTGCTTCAATCGTTTTGAGTTTGATTTGAACAGACCAAATAAAAAACATGTTCCGATTCTTACCTTTCATAAAGTTGATACGGATTTTGAGTGGGGGGTGACGCGAATCACCCCCGGTCAATTCCGGCGGATACTGGAATTCCTTAAAAAAAACGGATATCATTCTATTTCTCTCGAGCAGCTAATCGATTGTACATTTCCACTTCCCGAGAAACCGGTTATCCTGACTTTTGATGACGCTTATGACAGTATATACCGGTATGCCGCGTCATTGATGCTGGAACATGGATTTACAGGAACGATTTTTGTCATTTCCGAGTTTGTCGACCGCTGGAACGACTGGGATGTCAATATGGGAGGCAAAAAGTTTAAGCATCTTTCCTGGAGCCGGCTTGCAGAATTAAAGAAATTGGGATTCGAGATTGAATCGCATGGTATGACACATGCTGATATGACACAGATCGATGATGGTCGTTTATTTCAGGAATTGTCCAATTCAAGGAGAGAGATTGAAAACCATGTCGGGCATCAAGTTCAATTTATCTCTTTTCCATTCGGAAGATATAACGACCGGGTCATTGATACGGCAGTTCGCTGTGCCTATAAAAAAGGGTGTGGATATTTCAGGAAAAATCTGAACCGTAAGGAAGAAATGTTTATTTTAGAAAGAAAAGCGTGCTATCTTTTTGATACGATGTGGAATCTCAGAGCGAAATTAGAGCAGTCTCCCTGGACATTTATGGAAAATTTGAAACTTCGGGCGGTTAATCTGGGTTCTTATGGAACCTTGCTGCTTAAAAAGGGGGAATATCGTTAGTTAGAAAATAGTGCTTTTATTGAGGTCAACCATGCCGAATTTGACTATCAGACGATTATATTATACGGTGCGTGATGTAAGGGAAATTGCCAAGATTTCATCCCAAACATTGAGGTTGTGGGAAGAAAAATTCCCGGTTCTTCACCCTGCCAAAAGTAAAGCCGGAAGACGGCTGTTCAAACAGAATGACCTGGATACAATTCTATGCATTAAAAAACTGAAAGATGCCGGATACAAAGATACGAAAATACTTGAACTTTTACAGAATGCCGAAACACATTTTAACATAGATGATGTGATCGAAAGAAAGCATAAGACAGAGAAGCGGAAATTTATGCATGAAATTTTTCACGATTTGGAAGAGATTTTAAAGATTTTGGACGAAAATTGAAAAGTTCATCCCCTGTAATGTCCGCGCAACATCTCTTCATGTCATTCAATAATTTTGCCTTTTGAATAAGACCCCAGAATTTTTAAAAATGATGTAATTTCCTTCAAATGATTGATCGCGTTTTGGCAGGTTACTTCCTCCATACTTCCGTCAAAATCGAGATAGAACCAGTACTTCCAGGGACCTTTGCGCAGCGGACGTGATTCAATTTTTAACAGATTAATCTCTCTCAGGAAAAAAACACTCAGCGCCTTGAACAGGGCCCCGGGGATGTCTTTTGTGCTGAACACAATGGATGTTTTTGCGTCTTTTTTAGGGTTCTGCGGTGTTTTAGCAATAATCAGAAAACGTGTAAAATTCTGATGATTGTTTTCAATGTCCTTTTTCAGGACATGCAATCCATAATCCTGGCCTGCTCTTGAACTTGCGATTGCGGCACTGTTTATCTTGTTGTTTTCCATTATAAATCTTGCGGATCCCGCGGTATCATACATGGGGGTAATTTCGACTCCTTTAAGAGTTTCCAGGAAATTTGAACATTGTTCAAGTGCCTGCGGATGCGAACAGATTGATTTGACATCACTCAGTTTTACATTCGGCAAGGCCAGAAGATGGTGCTTGATACTGAGTATGATTTCACCGACAATCGAAAGATGAAAATCAAGTAGCAAGTCAATGTTTTGATGAATGCTCCCGGTGAGTGAGTTTTCAATAGGAATCATTCCAAAGTCGCACCGGTCATGTAAAACCGAGTCGAAAATATCCTTAAATCCGTTATGCGCTACCGCTTCGATATTTTTGGGCCAGAAATGATAAGCGGCGTCTTCACTGTAGGCGCCTCGTTCTCCCTGGAAGGCAACTTTAATCATCTTGATTTCCTGTCATTTCCTTTACTATTAATGGATTTTATAAAGATAGAATATAAAATAATAAGTGTCAACCGGTATTTTCTTATTGAATTGTATGTGTGGTTTGTTAAATTGTATACACGAAGAAATCAGTAAGGGAAATTGGATCGCTGCCATGAAAATCAGAATTATTACGATCGGTAAAAACAAAATTCAATATTTGATAGAAGGAGAGAAGAATTACCTCAATCGGTTGAAACGGTACTGTCCGGTGGAAATGAACTCAACAAAAAGCAGTCAAGGTGGAAAAATATCTGTAGAGATCATGAAAGAAGAAGCACAAAGAATAAAATCAATAAATCTGGATGATGCGCTTGTTGTTGCTGTCGACCGTTTGGGGAAAGAATTGAACACAATCGAACTGTCGCAAAAGATTCAAAATTGGCAGAATCAGGGTGTTCAGGATCTGGTCTTCCTGATCGGAAGCGCCTGGGGGCTGGATCAGTCACTCATCCGGAGAGCCGATTTTGTTTTGTCATTGTCAAGATTGACTTTTCAGCATGATATGGTCAGAATGATTCTTCTGGAACAGCTCTACCGATGCTTCACGATTATCAGGGGAGAGAAGTATCATAAATAAGAATAGAATTGTTATTCATGCCGATATGGATGCATTTTTTGCTTCGGTGGAACAGAGAGATCATCCTGAATATAGTGGGAAATCTGTCATTGTCGGAGCAGATCCTAAAAACGGGAAGGGGCGGGGTGTCGTTTGTGCAGCATCCTATGAGGCAAGAAAGTATGGTGTTCACTCTGCACAGCCCATCTCGCAGGCGTATCGATTGTGTCCCGGCGGTATTTTTTTACCGCCTCATGGAAAACGCTATGCAGAAGTAAGCAAAAATATCATGCGAATATTCAGGAAATATACTCCTTTTGTGGAGCCAGTCAGCCTGGATGAAGCTTTTTTGGATGTATCCGGAACTGACCGTTTATTTGGAAATGCTGAAATGACAGGCAGAAAAATCAAGGAAGAAATATTTCAGCAGGAACAACTGACAGCATCGGTTGGCATTGGACCGAACAAGCTCATCGCGAAGATTGCTTCCGATCTGGAAAAACCGAATGGATTCGTTCTTGTTAAACCGGATGATGTCCGGTCTTTTCTGGAACCGCTTGCCATATCGCGGCTTTGGGGTGTCGGCAGGAAAGCGGAAGAAAAACTTGTTGCCATCGGTATTCGTACGATTGGAGACCTCTCCGGAATGTCGGAATCTGCGCTCATTGAAATGTTCGGGAAAATGGGGACCATGATTTTCAAATATGCAAGGGGAATCGATAATGATCCTGTCATCTCCTTTAGGGATGCAAAATCCGTCAGTAATGAAATAACGTTTGATCATGATACGTCCGATCAGGAACTGCTTCAAAAAACACTGTTGAAGCTTTCTGAAAAAGTCGCTTTCCGGCTGCGGAAAAATCGACTACAGGGAAAAACAGTGGTTTTAAAAATACGTTTTTCGGATTTTACAACCCATTTGAAGCATAACACTTTAAAGAATCCGACCTGTTATGATCATGACATTTATCAAAAAGTGCTGTCGCTGTTTAAATGTTTTAATCAAATGAATCAGTCGGTTCGTTTGCTGGGAGTGGGTGTAACTAAATTGATTACAAAAGATAAGGAACAAATTGATCTCTTTCAGATGGAAAATCAAAAGGTTAAAAAAATGTCGGAAGCTGTCGATATGATTCGATTAAAATTTGGAGAGAAAGCGATTCAAAAAGGCGGGTACAAGAACTCAATGCCGGATCCCCGATAAAAAAAAGTCGCGGATTCCGGAAAAACCGTTGACAATTGAAATGAAAAATGATAAATTAAAACTTCAATTCTAAAAAACAAATGTGATGCGCAAAAAAATAATTCAGAATATAGAAAAAATTGAAATCCATCAATCTAAAAATCGTGCAATAGCCACTATTGCTCTATTATTTTGCATTTCTTTTATCCTTTTTTACAGCTATTTTCTCTTCATCCCGTGGAAAACAATCTCCAATCCCGGGTCGGTCCCGATCACGATTGAAAAGGGGATGAGCCCGAAAGACATTTCCGATTCCCTTTTTGTCAATGGCATTATCCGGAGTTCAGAGCAATTTCTCGTTGCAGCTAAATTATTGGGTGTCAGCCGGAAACTGCAGGCAGGAGAATATATTTTTAAAAGAAAGATTAATAACAATTACAGGGTACTTAGTAAGTTGTATCGCGGTGAAACCATGCTAAAGAAAGTCACTTTTCCGGAAGGGCTTCGAGCCGAAAAAATTACGAGCATCTTTTTTCAAAACATGAAAGTAGATTCCGCTGAGTTTATGTATGATTTACGAGACACATTGTTTATCCGTCAGCTCGGTCTCGATGTGAACTTTTTAGAAGGCTATCTCTACCCCGACACTTATTTTTTCAGTTTTAAAATGACTCCGGAAGAAATGATCCGGACTATGGTTTCTCAATTCAAAAAAATATTTACTTATCAAATGGCGGAACGCGCTAAAAAAATCGGTATGTCCGTTCATGAAGTCGTGATACTCGCTTCTATTGTGGAAGGCGAAGCCGTTCTGGATTCGGAACGCAAATCCATTGCCGCTTTGTATCTTAACCGCTTGAAGAGGCACATGCGCCTTCAAGCCGATCCCACGATACAGTACATCATCGACGACGGCCCGAGAAGATTGTTCAATAAAGATCTGAAAATCAAATCGCCATATAACACCTATATGTATACCGGTCTTCCTCCCGGGCCGGTTAACAATCCCGGCCTGGCTTCGATCATGGCCGTACTGTACCCGGATTCGGTGAATTACCTTTATATGGTGGCCAATGGGGACGGTACGCACACATTTTCAAGCACATTGTCCGACCATCTTGATGCAAAACGGCATTTGGACAGAATTCGAAAAAAGGTCAAATACAATTCGCGATAACCTATTTGAATATGGAAAACTGTGATTAAAAAAACGACATTTCCTCTGGAAACACTCAATCCCCAGCAACTCGAAGTCGTCACGGCGAATCCCGGTCCGGTTCTCGTTCTCGCGGGGGCAGGAAGTGGAAAAACACGAGTGCTCACATACCGTATTGCGTATCTCATTCACGAATTGGGTGTTTCGCCAAGAGAAATACTGGCAATGACGTTTACGAATAAAGCGGCTTCAGAAATGAAGGAGCGAATTGCCAAAATCACACCGATCGATAAAAATTTATGGATCGGTACATTTCACTCCATCTTTGCCAGGATCCTGCGCGTTGAAGCGGAGAATCTTGGCTATCAGCCGGATTTTGTGATATACGATTCTGATGATCAGGAACGGCTGGTCAAATCGATTCTGCAGGATTTGAATTTTGCCCCGTCACAATATGCGCCGAAAAGTGTTCTTTCCGCGATATCGCGGGCTAAAAGCAGTCTCATTCTGCCGGAAGCGTTTATAAGAAGCACAAAGAGCCCATTTGAAGAAGTTATCGCTCAAATCTATCCGGAATATCAAAACCGTTTAAAAACACACAATGCATTTGATTTTGACGATCTATTGATCTCCCCGATTTTTCTTTTCGAAAAATTTCCCGATCTGCTTGAAAAATACCAGTCACGTATGAAATATATTCTTGTGGACGAATATCAAGACACCAACCGGGCGCAGTATCAGTTGATTTATCTGCTGGCAAAAAGTCACAAGAACCTGTTTGTCGTTGGAGATGACGATCAATCGATTTACCGTTGGAGAGGCGCCGACCTGAGAAATATACTGGAATTCGAGAAGGATTTTGCTGATACGCAGATTTTTCGCCTGGAACAAAATTACCGGTCCACGCAAAATATACTGATTGCTGCCAATTCCGTGGTTAGAAAAAATCTTGGCCGGAAAGAAAAAACATTGTGGTCCAAAAAAGAGCACGGAGAAAAAGTCGAAATATTCGAAGTGCGGGACGAACGGGAAGAAGGCGCTACTGTGGTCGAAAAAATACAGGAGGAAGTCTTTCGTAAAAAAAGACATTTCAGTGATTTTGTTGTTCTGTACCGCACCAATGCGCAGTCCCGTATTTTGGAAGACTCTCTGCGCCGGAACGGAATCAGTTATGTCATTGTGGGAGGCGTCCGGTTTTACGAGCGAAAAGAGATCAAGGATATCCTGGCCTATCTGAAATTAATCATGAATCCCAGGGATGAGGTCAGTTTGAATCGGATCATCAATTTTCCTGCACGCGGCATCGGCGATGTATCCCTGCAGAGATTGCAGAACTGGGCCAGATCACAAAATCTGGATTTGTTTCATGCCGTTCAAAAAGCCGAAGAAATTGAGGAAATACCGACGAGAACCCGTCAGAGTATCAAAAGGTTCTATCAAATCATTCAAACCTATATCGGATTGAAAGACAAGATTTCTCTCAACGAACTGGTGCGTACATTGATTGATGAAACCGGCCTGCTCGCTATGTACAAAACAGATACGAGCGTTGAAGGAGAAACGAGAAAAGAGAATGTTCAGGAATTTTTGAATGCGATCAACGATTATGTCCGCACGGACAAGGAGACGTCTCTCAGGGGATTTTTGGAAGAGGTCGCACTGATCGCAGATATCGACAACTGGGACCAAAAAGCCAATGCCGTCACACTGATGACACTGCACTGTGCAAAGGGCCTCGAATTTCCCGTGGTCATGATTACAGGGCTTGAGGATTCGCTTTTGCCCATATCGCGAAGCCTGGATAATTCGGAAGATCTTGAAGAGGAGAGACGGCTGTTTTATGTGGGATTGACACGGGCAAAAGAAAAGGTCTATCTGTTCTATGCACTGCAGAGAAGTTTCATGAATGACATGGCGTTTCGGCTGCCCTCACGGTTTCTGGATGATCTGGACCCATCCGTGGTCAACTGGACAAAGGCTGTAATCCGGGAATATGGAAAACCTTTTCAAAGGCGACGTCAATTTGTAGCGGAAGCTTCTTTCGAACCCCATCCGGATTATGAAAATATTTCGCAGGAAACATCACCATTAAAAATCGGAATAATGATCGAACATGAGATTTACGGCAGGGGAAAGGTCATTAGAATCGAAGGGAAAGGTCAAAAACAGAAAGTCGGAATTCGATTCGACAGCGGCGTCGAGAAGAAATTCATGACGCAATACGCAAGGTTTACGATTATATAAAAATCACACTGATCGTCCGGAGTTAAACTCCAGACGAACGAAGAGGAAACATGGAAAAACTGTTAATTCGACCTTACCATACCGACGATGAAGAAGCAGTTATCGATCTGTGGCAGGTATGCAATCTGGTCGCTCCTCAAAACAATCCGAAACGGGATATTGAAAGAAAGATGCGAGTCCATCCCGAATGGTTTTTTGTCGGCATATTGGATGATCAAATTATCACAACCTGCATGGCCGGCTATGATGGGCATCGCGGCTGGATCAACTATCTGGCCGTTTCACCAAAGTATCGGCATCAGGGGATTGCCACATCAATGATGATTCATGCAGAAAGCTTATTGAAAGCCGCCGGATGTCCGAAAATCAATTTGCAGATCAGAGAAAGCAATTCAAAAGTCATTCCATTTTATCAAAGTATCGGATACAGGCAGGAGCCGGTACTGAGCATGGGAAAACGGCTTGAGAACGATGAGATTGATACAACTGATGCGGATAAATCGTGATTCCTCTTGAGATATGTCTTCCGATATAAAAACGCTAAAATGCATTCCTCTAAATAGAAGATCATTTATCTTCTTAAATATTTAAACTATCCAATTTAATGATAAGAAGTATTATCACTTCTAAACTGTCTTTTTATATTTCATCGATGCAAGTGCCGTTGTCGAGAGGGCAATCAACCCGATTAAAAGAAAATCCCGCAGGACATCCTTGAAACCGCTTCCTTTCAGTAAGACCATACGGGCGACGCGAATGAAATAGGCGGCCGGATTGAGCAGGTTAATTTTTTGCGCCCAGCGGGGCATGCTTTCATCCGGTGTGAAGATACCGCTCATCAGAACAAGGATGATCATGAAGAAAAAGCAGATGAATAAATATTGCTGTTGTGTTGAAGCAAACGTACTCAAAAAAAGGCCGAGGCCCATCACAGCAATAAGATAGATTATGGAAAAACCAAACAGAAGAAGCAGGTTCCCCTCAAATGGCAGCCCGTAGGCAAGGCGCGCCAGAAACAATCCAAAGGCCAGATCAACCATACCAATCACCATGAACGGAATCATCTTTCCCAGAATGAATTCATGTTTTTTGATGGGTGTTACGTTGATCTGTTCACTTGTACCGATTTCTTTTTCTCTCACCAGATTCAAGCCTGACAATAAAAATCCAATGGACGTGACCAGTATGGCCAGAATGCCCGGCGACATGTAAATCCTGTAGTCCAGTCCGGGATTGTACCAGAACCGG
>Ga0315536_1001562_pt1 | contig 11426 bp, 11 predicted proteins | sample SalMarSW160230MG_FD_203093 | JGI IMG/M metagenome (GOLD analysis project Ga0315536, IMG submission 203093) | Salt marsh sediment microbial communities from the Plum Island Ecosystem LTER, Massachusetts, United States - Salt Marsh Sediment SW1602-30 ... | reverse complement strand
TTCCTCAAGGCGCGCGAAGACCCTGTCGCCGCACCTGTGGCCGGTGACCTCCCAGCACGGTGATTCATCCTGACCATAAGCGGGGCAGTCGGCATTCTCGCACGAGAGGTACTCCCAGCAGCGGTTGATGACCTCGCCGCCTTCGTCGGCCGTGTGGGCCGCATCCATTTCCTGCTTCTCAAAATCGCTCATGCTCGAGACGCTAGCACAAGGAACCCGGCCGGTAAACGGAAAACGATAGCCGGGCCGGCCGCCGGGGGGATGGAACATCTATCATAACGCACGGCGGGACCGGCCCCTCAGACTACCTTCTCTCGATCATCTTGATAGAGCCCCAGCTCCGTTCAACGACCGATGTGATGCAGTCGTTCGCTTCCCCGGGTGTTGGTATACACCCGTTGCCCGACGGGGAACAGCTGTCCGGACATGGATTCCAGGCATCGTATATCGCCCAGACTCCGGTATCGGTCACAGTTCTCCCGATCGATCTGTCGTCTACGGCACTTCTTCCGAACAAGGCAGTATCGACGATGAGCGTCTCTGCTTCTGCGATGCGACAGAGAATGATCTCGTCCCCCGCGTTGTTCAGGCTGAGGCCGTATGCGGGGAACCCGTTCGATTCCTCCCACGCGACGGCGTCGCTCCCGTAGACGATCCTCGTCTCTCCAGGGGCCAGATACCCGGAGAACCCATACCTCCACAGGACCAGGTCCCCCGCGTCCCTGAGCAGAAAGGAGCTCAGGTCGACAGAAGAGTCACCGGTATTTACGATCTCGACCCACTCGTCGCTTCGATAATCGTACTCGCCGTCCCCGTCCCAGTCCCTGGCCGGATCGGGCATGTACTCGTTGATCAGGACCTGTCCAATGGAGATCCCCGTCATCGCCACTGAAGCGGCGAAGATCAGGTAGAGGTGAAAAAAGAAACGGAACATCCTCCTCATCATCTTCCTCCCTTCATCATCCACACGGAAAACGTTCCATCCCGCCCGGCGCGGCGCCTGCCGCCCGCGCGACTACGACACTATACCGTCGCCGCTTCCCGGGTTCAATAAAAAAAGGAACCGCGGCAGGCGGCCCCTTCGATGGATCCAGACGTTGACGGGAATGTCAGCTGCCGCCGGATATATTCTTTATCCCGCTCCAGCTGCTCTCCTCTGTGGAAACGATTCCGAGCTTTCCTATCTTGACCTGGAAGGCGAGGCGGGACTGCGTCGGCGCGGCCCCTGTCCAGGAAAGTACGGCGTTACCCGCGAGGGTAAAACCGTTGTCCAGCATCGCTCCCCTTATCCAGAGGATGTCTGATCCGTTCCCGATTGCCTGTGATTGATCCATCACGCTCTCCCCGTCGATGACGATATCACTCACCGCAACCGACGAACCCTCGTTTACGGCCCTCGTCCTTACGAAGACCTGGTCGAAATCGAACCACGAGGTCGTATACTGGAGCGTCACCCCTCCGAGTGTGAATGTAACCAGACTGGTAACCGCATCATACGTCAGAGTAAAGGGCTCTACAGTGCCGCTCTGCCAGTCATACTGGGCGGCCGTAAAAGGCGCGGCGGTATCCTGCCCGAGATCGAGCTCGAATGTCGCAGCGCCGCCGCGGTCTCCTATCCTTCCCTCCGCGACGAACATCGTGTCGGACAGCATTGCGACCAGCTCCGCGTCAGACGCTATGTGGCTCGTGAAGATCGCCCCCTGTACGAGGGCGGGGAGTGAGACCGCTATCGCGGCTGCAACCAGTACTCTAGCCAGGCCCATGATGTCCCTTCCCTGGGTACAACCGGATGACCGGTGTGGACCCGCGGACTCGGATGAATTTCCAAAGTGGAGGCTGCGAAGCCCCCGGGTTCAAGTTCGAGGAGGAATCATAACGATTCCTTATTATTGATCGTATTATAGCACAGCCTGCCTCCGATTTCCAGCCAAAATATTTGTATAAAAGCCTATATGACCTGCTTCAGGATGGGAACATTACGGTTTCGAGAGGGCTATTGCTGACTTCAGCGGCGGATTGACGTGAAAACCGTTCGATTCAAGCACCCTGAAAGTGAAAACAACGTCCTGAACGGTCTTATCTCCTCTGTTCCTTACAGTTACAAACTCCTCGACAGATCTTCCCGGCAAAAGCATCGGGACCAGTCCGGGCGTTTCGATCTCCAGCCCCGCTGCGACTGTATCCGGTATTGCGAGCGTCACTATGTTGAACGCTGCTTCCTCACCTGTGTTCCTGACTGTCAGCATGAACCTCCCCTTCTCTCCGGGCGAGAGGACGCCGTCACCTGAATCATCCTCGAACCATACCCGTCCGTCGAGCCGCGCAGGATAGAAAGGCTCCGGTGTAAGGGATATGTTGTCACAGAGTCTCAAGCCTGAGATATCCCAGATCCGCACGGTGCCGTCATCGCTCCCGCTCGCAAGCAGGGTCGCGTTCGAATTCAGCGTGACCGAATTGACCTGTTTCGAGTGCCCGTGCAGCACCTCTATCAGCCTTCCTGTTCCCAGGTCCCATATCCCGACCGTGTTGTCCTTGCTTCCGGTAAGAAGCGTTCTGCCGTCCAGCGAGACGGCCACCGACATGATCGCCTTTTGATGAGCCTTTATCTCCTTCAGCTTCCCGCGCGACTCGATATCCCAGACAAGCACCCTTCCTGCGGCTCCGGCTGATACCAGGCGGCCTGAGACGGGATCGAACGCGATCGTATAGACCGCCCTCCTGTGCCCAATGAGGGATTTTTCGCGATAGTCGGGGAACCTCCAGACCCTCAGGCGCTCGTCGTCCTGGCATGCCGCGATGTATCTCCCGTCCGGGCTGAACTCGACATCGAGCACCCCACCGAAGACCTTCGTCGCCCAGAGCACGTTGAGCAGGTCTCCTGTCTTTATCTCCCAGATCTTCACCTGCCCGTTCTCGTGACCGGACGCTACATATCGCTCATCCGGAGAGAAAGATACTGAAGTGACGCTTCGGAACCTCGTTTCAACGTCATACCTCTTTATCGCGAATGGCCATTCGAAGCCGCCGAACTCGAGGTCGATGACCTTCAGATATTCATAGGCTTCCGCCTCAAATGTCCTGACAAGCCTGAAATTCTGCGCGTCGATTAGAAAAAGGGTCCTGCTGCCGATCCCTATCGTCTTTCCGTTCCCGCTGAATTCAACGTCCCTGTCGGCGTTGTCTATGTTGGTGAATGAATCGAGCATGCCACCTGTCGAGCCGTGCCAGAAGATCATTGTCGACCTGTCGACACCGTCTTCGCTCAGGGAGACCAGCCTGTTGCTCAGCGGTGCGAATTCCACATGGATGACCCTGCCCTTATGGCTGCGGAGGACGCAGCATGGGAATGAACGGGCTGATTCAGGGGGTTCCGGGGACCCGGGCTGATCGGGGCGCCGTAATGGACAACCTGAAAGGGCGATCGCCGCCGCGATACAGGCTGCGAGCATTGCCTTTCTGTACATCCTGAAACCCTCCCGCGGCCATCATATAGAAAGAGGAGACTGAGTGTCAACTCTGCCCCCTCATCCACGCGTATCCGGAACGCTCTCAGGAGATATCCTTCTTCTCGAGGTTGGCCGAAACCAGCAGCGCGATCCCGATACTCAGCGGCATCAGGCCCCATAATCCGTGCCTTATACCGGCCTCCGCCGTGATCCCAATGAACAGCGCCAGGCCTATGAGGCTGAATACCAGGCCCCACGCGCGCATTGCCAGGTACCTTGGCGGGCTTGTCTTCACCGGCGTTTCCGGCAGCTCTATCCCCTTCTCCATCGCCAGCAGCCTTTCCCTGTGCTGCCGTTCCTTGCGCCCCGCATCGAGCAGCATGGCCGTTATCGTGACCGCTATCGCCCCGAGCACGAAGATGATCGGAATACTTATCGCGACGACTTCAGGACGGATATCAAACATCACTTTCCTCCTTTTACGATTCTGATCCCTTAAGGCAATTCCGCTATCTTTCGTCTCTGCAGGGTATGACATTCGTTCCGTGATTTTGTTTCACTTTTTCCCCGGATAAATAGGGATCGCTCTTTTTTTCTGTGATTTCCATGTTTCAGCCGATATTCTTGAAACGAAACCGGCCTTTACCCTGTCGCACTGTCATGGAGGAGCATGGATTGAGAGGTGATACCGACCATGACCTGCTCGAAAAAGCGAAATCCGGTGACGGGAAGGCGTTCGAGTGGATCGTCAAGAGATACATGGGAGTCGTTTACGCGGCCGTGCGTTCCGTCTTCGGGAGCCGCGACGATATCGACGATGCGGTCCAGGAGGCTTTCATCAGGATCTACCGCGGCCTTCCGTCTTTCAGTGGGCGCTCCTCGCTCTCGACATGGATATGGTCGGTCGCCCGCAACCACGCGGTCAATGTCAGGACAAAAGAACGCGACGGCATCATCCCTCTCGAAAAAACAGCCGGGATCGCTTCTGACAGGCTCGGCCCGGAGGCCGAACTCGCCAGGCGCACGGCCTCGGAAGACATCGAATGGCTTCTTTCCGGTCTCGAGGGCGCCCAGAGAGAGGTCATCGAGCTGCGGTACCTCGCCGGCAGAAAGTATCATGAGATAGCCCTTATCCTAGATATACCGGAGGGAACGGTGAAGACTCAGATACACAGGGCAAAGATCAGAATGAAGAAGATGATGGACAGACGTGAACTTTCCGGAATGAGGAAAGATGAAGCGATCAGCTGAGTGCGAAAGGATCGAGGGGCTTCTGCCCCTCTACATCGACGGAAGACTCTCTGGCGACGAGATAAAAGCGCTGAACGTCCACCTGGCCGCCTGCGCCGGATGTGCCCGGTCTCTCGAGACGTACATGGCCCTGGAGAATACCCTCTCGTCGATGCCGGGCATCCTTCCCGACACGCGGGCGGTGGCTTCGAAGGTGTCGGATCGCCTCGGGCTGGAAAGACGCGGCGTCGTCGGCGGCATCTTCAGCAGGCTTTCCCTCGTGTGGACGTTCGCCGTAGCGACCACCGCGCTCATACTGTTCGTCGGCCACTTCGACTACGTATCGGCCCTCATGTCGGGGCAGGAATCACTCGTCGATTCGGCTGGAAGGACCATGAGCTACTGGATCGCGACATCGAGCGGCGCCATAGCGGGCATCCTCGGCCATATCAGCGCTTCACTCGCCTCCGATCCCTGGATCTTCTTGATCTGCATGACAGGATTCGGGCTCCTGATATTCGCCGCCGGGATGTTCGCCGCCCTGAAGACGATGCAATGATCGCCGCTCAGGAGTCGAGCCTTCTACGCAACAGCTCCGTGGCGACCTTCGGATCGGCCTTTCCTGCGCTCTCCTTCATCACCTGGCCGACGAAGAATTTGATCAGCTGCCTCTTTCCGCCGCGATATCTCTCCACCTCATCGGGACAGGAACCGAGGACCCTTTCGACTATGGCCTCGATCTCGTCTTTCTCCGAAATCCGTTCAAGTCCCAGGCGCCTTACCGCTTCGAGGGCGCCTTCTCCAGACCCCAGCATCCCGGTGAACACCTCCGTTCCGGCGGAGGTCGAGATGACTCCGTCCTTTATGAGGCCGATCAGTCCCGAGAGCTCTTCCGGCCCTACGGGGAAACTTCCTGTATCCCCTCCGTATGTCTTTATCTCACGCAGGACATCCCTCATCACCCAGTTCGCCGTCATCTTCGGCTCTCCCGTCATTCCTGCCGTCTTCTCGAAGTAATCGGCTATATCTGACTCTGCCGTGAGCACGCGCGCGTCATATGCGGACAACCCGTATTCCCGCCTGAACCTCCGCGCGCGTTCGAGAGGAAGCTCCGGTATCTTCGCCCTCTCATCCTCGATCCACGCCGCGTCGACCACCAGGGTCGGTAGGTCCGGCTCGGGGAAATACCTGTAGTCGTGGGCCTGCTCCTTTCGCCTCATCGTGACGAGCCTTTTTTCTCCCGCGTCCCATAGATTCGTCACCTGGACGACACTTCCCCCGGACCTCAGTACCTTCCGTTGGCGATCGATCTCCATTTCGAGGCCGGCCTCGACGGCCTTGAATGAGTTGAGGTTCTTGATCTCCGTCCTCGTTCCCAGCGCCTTGTCGTCCCTTCTCCTCATCGATATGTTTACATCGACGCGCATCGATCCTTCCTCGAGGTTTCCATCGCATATTCCCAGGTAACTAAGCACATGGCGCAGATTCTGGAGAAAGAGAGACGCGCGGCGCGGGCTGTCGATCTCGGGAAGCGTCACGATCTCCACCAGCGGCGTGCCGCACCTGTTGAAATCGATCAGGCTGTGCCCACTCCGTCCGTGCAGCAGCTTGCCGGCATCGTCCTCGAGATGTATCCTTTCGAGCCCGACGCTCACCTCCTCCTCCCCGTCTTCGAACCGCAGCCCGCCGCCGGAACACAGCGGCCGGTCGTACATCGATATCTGGTAGTTCCTCGGCGCGTCGGGGTAGAAATAATTCTTCCTGGCGAACACGCTCTCCCCTTCTATCCGGCATCCGAGGGCGAGACCGAGCCGCACGGCCATCGATACGGCTTTGCGGTTGACCGAGGGAAGGGCCCCCGGCAGGCCGAGGCATACCGGGCAGACCATCGTGTTGGGCTCCGCGCCGAACACTGCCGGGCACCGGCAGAACATCTTCGTGCGCGTCAGAAGCTGGGCATGCACTTCGAGTCCGATAACGGGTATAAATCCTGCGCTCTCCGCCATCAGGCCTCACCTCCGCCCGGAACGAACCTTTCCCTGAAGCGGAATATCTTTTCCAGCCCCCTGGCTCCCCGCAGCAGAAGGTCCTCCCTGCCCGCTCCCGCCACAAGCTGTATCCCGATGGGAAGCCCCTCGGCCGACAGGCCCGCGGGTATCGATATCGCGGGCAGCCCCGCGATGTTGGCTGGCGTTGTGAAGATGTCCGAAAGATACATCGAGACGGGATCGTCCAGCCTCTCTCCGAGCCTGAAAGCCGGACCCGGCGTAGTCGGCAGCATCAAAAGGTCTATTCTTGAGAACACATCACGGTACGCTTTCCTTATCATCTTCCTTACTGACTGAGCCTTCCCGTAATACGCCTCATAGTATCCCGCTGAAAGGACATATGTCCCGAGCAATATCCTGCGCTTCACCTCCTCGCCGAACCCCTCCGTCCTTGTAGAGGCGTAGAGCGAATAGAGAGAGTCTGAGCTCTCCCTGAGCCCGTATCTGACGCCGTCGAACCTCGCAAGGTTGGATGACGCCTCCGCGTTCGCGATGACGTAGTAGCATGCTATCGACGTCTCCATACCGGGAAGGGCCACTCTCTCGGGAGCTTCGCCGAAGGCTGATACCGCCCGGCAAGCCTCGTCCAGAGCGGAAGAAGCGGCCCGGTCCAGATCCCAGCCTCCCAGTTCTTCAGGCACACCGAAAGTAATCCCCGAGAGCCCGCCGTCAAGAGCGCAGAGCAGGTCCGGGCAGTCTTCGCTGATTGCCGTGGAGTCCTTCCCGTCCGGACCTGAAAGCGCCTGCATCAGAAGCGCGCACCCTTCTGCGTCAGACGCGATAGGGCCTATCTGGTCGAAGCTGCTCGCGAACGCGACCAGGCCGTATCGCGAGATCCTCCCGTATGTCCCCTTCAGGCCCGTCACCCCGCAGAAGGAAGAGGGCTGCCTGATCGATCCGCCCGTGTCAGATCCGAGCGCGGCAGGGACCATGCCGGCAGAGACGGCGGCCGCCGATCCGCCGCTGGAGCCCCCCGGCGCGCATTCCTCGTTCCAGGGGTTGATCACTCTCCGGAAAGCGGAATGCTCGCTGGACGATCCCATCGCGAACTCGTCCATATTTGTCTTCCCGACCAACACTGCACCAGCAGCAGAGAGCCTTTCTACGGCCGTGGCATCATAAGGGGGACGATAGCCCGACAACATCCTCGACGCGCATGTAGTCGGAAGGCCGCGCGTGCAGATGTTATCCTTGACCGCGACTGGTATACCGTAAAGGGGCAGGCTCTCCGGATCCTCGTTCTCGAGTTCTTCCGCCCGGCTCATCGCCTCATCACGAAATACCTCGAGAAAGGCACCCACGGCCATGTCACGGGAATCTATCGCGTCTATACAGTCAGCAACAGCCTCGGCCGGGCTGGCCCTGCCCTTGCGGTAAAGAGCCAACAGCTCCCCGACGCTCTTGCCGGCAAGTCCGCTCATGACCCTGCACCGCCTTCACGGTCGATCACCGGAGGGACCCTGAAGAATCCATCCTCACGGTCGGGGGCCTGCCCCAGGACCTCTTCCCTTTCGAGGCATTCCCCCGGTTCATCTGAGGCGGTGATCAGCCGGCCTGTTAAGGCCGGTCCGGTCTCTTCCTGCTCCCCGGCGTCGACCTCCTGCAGTTTTCTCACGAATCCAAGGATCCTGCCCAGCTGCAGCCTGAGCCGGTCGCGTTCCTCGGGACCAAGATCGATCCTGGCCAAGGCTTCGAGATCACCGAATTCCATGTCCGTCAGCTTCAAGCGAACCTCTCTTTCCTTCTCGACAGAGACTAACCGCAGCGGAGCCGGGCTGTCAAAGCGATTCGTGGCTTGAATATCCACGCCTGCGTCGGTGTATTGGCTATATGCGCCATCTTTGGATTGACCGTATCGAGCGGCTGTCATAACATTGCCGCCGGGACACTTGACATGGAGGTCAGGATGAGATCGCCTCTGTACGCGACCTTTGCCGCGCTGCTGATCCTGCTTATGGCACCGGCGGCAAGAGCAGACAAGAGCTATGACCACCCATCGATAAGTCTAAGGATCATGTTCCTGCCGGACGGAAGCGCTGAGATAGAGGAAACCAGAGCCTTCCATTTCGACGGATCCTTCTCATGGGCCTTCCTTGAGAAGGATACGCGCGGCCAGTACGGAAAGTACGGGGTAGAGTTCCAGGGCGTATGGGACACCGACTCGGGCGAGCAACTGCGCAGCGAGAGATACAGAAAGGGGCCCTACGAAGGCGTGAAGTGGTTTTATTCGGCAAGTAACACTACAAGGCGTTTTCTGATAAGATACCGAGTGAAAGGCGCCGTCCAGAGATACATCGACGCGGCCCAGTTCTACTGGAAGATCATCGGGGACAGCCACGAATATATCGATGTATTGACCGCCGACCTGGTCCCTCCCGGACCCAGCCCACGCCTGTTCAAGGTCTTTATTCACTCAAAGCCCCCTCCAGGCAGCCTCGATTTCGCTGATGACTTCAGCAGCGCCCGCGTGAGGCTCTCAGGCGTGCGCAGAGACGTTTTCGTGGAACTCAGGGTCCTGCTCGATCCCGACCTGTTCCCGCAGGCTCCCCTGCTCTCCGGCCAGTCGCACGGGTCGCTGCTCGATGACGAGAAGGCCGTCACCGCACAGTGGCGCGAAGCCGAGCAGCGCAGGATCGAGAGATACACCAGCAGCCGGCGCATCATGAAATACGCCCTCGCAGCCGGCATATTCCTCGTGCTGGCCCTCATCGCCGTCTATATCTGGTTCTTTTTGAGGTTCGGGAAGGAGTACGACACCGGCTACGATCATGACTACGAGAGGGATCCGCCGAGGGACCTCCCTCCATGCCTGCTCCCCGCCATCCTGACGCAGAGCGGCGTGCGGGACACAGAGATGGGAAAGGCGTTCGCGGCCGCCCTTATCGAGAGCGCAAGGCTCGGGTACATCGAGATCAAGGAGACTGAAAAAAAGATCCTTCTTTTTACGAGTAAGGGGCTCGAATATACCCTCACTGAAAGGGGCAGGGATCTGCTCGCCGGCAGTGACAGGCCCTCAGAGGGCCAGCGGCCGCTGATCCCATTCGAAGAGGACGTCCTGAGGACCGTCTTCACGCAGGCAGGGGATGGCGACAGTGTGACTAGCCATGACATAGAGGCATGGGCCAGGAAGAAGTCCGGCGCAAAGACAAAGTTCAAGGCCTTCATCGACGGCCGCAAGAAAGAGCTGAGAAGTGATTTCGAGAGGAAATACTTCAGCATCGACGACCCGGAAAGCGAGAGGGCTCGCAAGATATTCATCGCTGCATCCGTCGCCTGCGGGCTGCTGGTCGTGGTCCTGTTTCTCGCTGGGCTGAGGAGTCCCGTGCTCTTCGTGTTCGCGCCGTTCGTCGTGATCCTGGGTTCCTTGCTCTCCGTACCGCTTGCCAGAAGGACGCGGGAGGCGGCACTCGAATACGAAAAGTGGATGGCGTTCAAGAGATTCATGGGCGACTTCTCGGCGATGAAGGACGCCGGCCCTTCATTGCTTCCCCTCTGGGAACACTATCTCGTCTATGCCGTCGCGCTCGGCGTTGCAGACAAGCTCATAGACAACCTCAAGCTCGTCGCTAGGGAATACAATACGCCCGTGCCGATGGCGGCGTGGTTCTACCCCATCCATGCCGCCTCGGCCGGTCCCGGCGGAATCGGTGAGGGGCTCTCGTCCCTGGACGCTATGTCCGCGTCGCTCAGCAACCTCGAAAGCCTAGCCTCGGCGATGACCACGTCGACTTCCACTGGAGGCGGCTTCAGCGGCGGCGGTGGCGGAGGAGGAGGCGGCGGCGGAAGCGGCGCCGGATGACGGAAGGAAAGGAAACGGTATGATGAGCCCGGCCAACATCATAACCCTGGCCCTCGCCGCGGCTGTCGGGATCTGGATCATCCTGACCTACAACAGGTTCGTCACACTGCGTAACAGGTGTGTAAACGCATACTCGCAGATCGATATCCAGATAAAGAAGCGCCATGAGCTTATCCCGAGGCTGGTCGATACTGTTAGCGGCTACGCCTTGCACGAACGCGAGACGCTCGAGAAGGTGACGGCCGCGAGGGCGGCCGCGGCTGGGGCAGGATCGACCCGCGAGAAGGCCTCGGCTGAAGAAGGCCTCGAGTCCGCGGTAAAGTCGCTCTTCGCCGTGGCGGAGGCCTATCCGGATCTCAAGGCCGACACCATTTTCCTGAAACTTCAGCGTGACCTCACGAGACTGGAGGACGACATCAGGTTCTCCAGGCAGTTCTACAACGATACCGTGATGATCCACAACACGGCGATCAGCACCTTCCCGGCAAACCTCGTGGCGAGGTTCACAGGAGCGGGCGCGATGGAATACTTCGGGCTTCCAGGTTGACTCTGACGCCTTCCGTATATATTTTCCAGGTATGAAAGCGCATAAAGCGGCTGTCCTGTTCTTCCTGTCGGTCCTTTCTTCATGCGCCGGAAAGGATGAACCCGTTACCTCTGTCATAGAGGAACCCCCTCCCGACCCCAGCTTCAGATGGACTACCCTGGCCTCGGGAAAGACCCTGCGGTCGGTATGGGTCGATTGCGGCAGCACCGCGTACGCTGTAGGCGACGCGGGCATGGCCTTCTATTCACATGGCGATGGCTGGCTCCCAATGCCGATAGGTGTCGGGCTCGACTTCAACGGTGTATGGGGCGACGGCACGGGCCGGTTGTTCGCGGTTGGAGAGAACGGCACAGTCG
>Ga0315536_1001561_pt1 | contig 11427 bp, 13 predicted proteins | sample SalMarSW160230MG_FD_203093 | JGI IMG/M metagenome (GOLD analysis project Ga0315536, IMG submission 203093) | Salt marsh sediment microbial communities from the Plum Island Ecosystem LTER, Massachusetts, United States - Salt Marsh Sediment SW1602-30 ... | reverse complement strand
AATCGGTTCGGGTCAGCGTCAATGCATTCGTTCCCAAACCTTTCACCGTATTCCAATGGGCGCCCATGGCAACAGAAAAGGAACTGTCACGGAAAAGGAAGTCGATTCGATATGGACTGTCCCGTGAAAAGGAGATCTCGTTTGTGAATAAAAGCACCCGTGAAGAAGTTCTGCAAGGAATTCTCTCCCTCGGGGGGGTACAGGTCGGACTGGCTCTGATGGATGCGGTTGAAAAGGATATTCCATGGAAAGATGCATTGCGGGAAAGAAACATCGATCTGGAAAAACTTCTACATAGGGAACGAACAGTCGAAGAAGAACTGCCCTGGGATTTTTTGGACTATCCAACGGACAGGTCACTATTGTGGGAACAGTATCAAAAAGCAGTTAAATCACACTCACAACTTTTATAAATTCAGGGGAATATAAAATGATGAGAAAAATAGTGATCTTAGGATTATTCGCCGTATTTATACAACCGGGATGGGCGCAGTTTCGATTTACTGAGCCGCTGGTCCATACCTATTCCATTGTCGCCCGGGATTCGGTTACCGGCGAAATGGGTGTGGCGGTTCAGTCGCACTGGTTTTCAGTGGGGTCGGTGGTTTCCTGGGCCGAAGCCGGCGTCGGTGCAATTGCTACGCAATCCCTGGTAAACATCTCATTCGGACCAAGGGGAATTGATCTGCTCAAACAGGGTAAAACCGCAGGGGAAGTATCGAATATCCTCCTTGAATCGGATGAAGGACGGGATTTCAGGCAGCTGGCCATCGTAGATGCAAAGGGCAATGTCTCTGTTTACACGGGAACAAAATGCATTCCGGATGCCGGACATGCGGCCGGCGAACAGTTTTCGGTTCAGGCCAATCTCATGCTGAACGACCGGGTCTGGCCGGCTATGGCCGAAGCTTACAGGAAAGCGGAAGGTCCCCTGGCCGAAAGAATGATTTCGGCACTTGAAGCGGCCCAGGCCGAAGGCGGTGATATTCGCGGCAAACAGTCTGCAGCCATTCTTGTTGTTCGCGGAACCTCGACCGGAAAAGTTTGGGAGGACCGGCTCATCGATCTGCGCGTGGAGGATCACCCCGAACCTGTCCTTGAAATAAAACGGATTTTAAAGGTCTACCGGGCATACGAGTATATGAATCAAGGCGATCTGGCCATGGAGAAAAATGATGTGAAGAGTGCATTAAAACTGTATGGAACTGCCGAAGAGATGTTTCCTGAAAATCTTGAAATGAAATTCTGGCATGCGGTTTCTCTGGCAAATGTCGGCAAGATTGATGATGCCAAGCTCATTTTTGATACCGTTTTCATCAGCGATCCCAACTGGAAGGTGCTTACGGAACGGTTGCCGGGGTCAGGCCTTTTAACTATCAAACCGGAAGATTTGAAGAAAATTAGTTCAGAATAAATTAAACGAACAGGAGAAATCATGATTATTCGTTATCTCGATCCGTTGAGCCGTGGATGGGGCCGGATGAAAAAAGTACTTTTTAGCCCCTTCAATCTGAAAAAATGGTTTGTCGTTGGTTTCACCGCTTTTCTGGCCGGACTGACCGAGGGACCGGGAGGTGGGGGCGGAAACGGAATCAAGAAAGGTGTCGGAGATAAATGTGATCTCGGTGAAATTGTCGATGCGCCGAAACATGTTCTGGACTGGGTTCTTCATTCTCCTGAAAGAATAGTACTGGCAAGTTTGGGTATATTGATTATTTTTGCAATCGCAGTGCTTGTTGTCTGGTTAAGTTCCCGCGGGAAATTTATGTTTCTTCATAATGTCGTACTGAAGCGAGCCGAAATTGCCAAACCCTGGAATCAGTACAGTAATGAAGGTAATTCGCTGTGCGTATGGAGTATTGGCTTTGGCTTGCTGTGCATGGTTATTTTCGGACTGTTTGCCGGTTTTGTTTTCAAATTATTGGCTCAAATCCATTACAATGGCTTTTATGCACCAGATATGGTCTTATGGATAATAGGACTGGCCTTTCTTTTCATTGTGTTCATTCTGGCCGCCGGGTATATCTGGCTTTTTCTGAACGATTTCGTCGTACCGATCATGTACAAATATCGGATTAATGCGAGCGATGCGTGGGCACGTTTTCTTCCCCTGTTTCGGGAGCATGCGTTCAATTTTATTCTTTACGGTGTTCTGCTTTTTCTGATTTATCTGGCAATTGGGATCGTTATTGTTTTGTTCGGAGTTTTCACTTGCTGTATTGGGTTTTTCCTTTTGGCAATTCCGTATATCAACAGTGTAGTGACGCTGCCGATCTGGTACACGCTCCGGGGTTTCAGCGTTGAATTTTTAGCACAGTTTGGAACGAAGTTCAATGTTTTACAGAAGCCGCGAACACCGGTTAAGAAGAAATCCTAAGGAAACCATAATATACACTGATGTCTTTGCCTGAGTAAAAGTTATATGGATATTTTGTTGGTTAAAATAACGTTTGATTTCTTGTCGTCTTTTATTATTTTAAATTGAATTTTAATTTTTCTTTTGATGTAATTTTTCGACCATTTATTCATCATGATACTGTTAAAATTAAAGGAGAAACAAAATGGCCAAAGCCGGTGATGTCAAAAAAGAAACAAAAAAGAAACCGTTAAAAACGAAGAAAGAAAAACGGCTTGAGAAAAAAATGAAAAAGGCAGGTAAGTCGGCTTAAATTTTAATTGAAGAATACCATCCCGTTTAGGACAGTCAATCAGCGGTTTTCCATTTTATAGACGGACGATTTCCACTGGACTTTTCTTGCAAACAGCAAAAAAGGCGCGAAGAAGATCGAGTATCCAAAATAGAAAAGTTCATACGGAACGATCACTTTGAAGAGATCGGTGCGTTCGAGCTGTTTGAGCGGCCAGTAAAGAAAGAACGAATCCATCAGCAGGATATCGATAAAAGCAAGAAAGCCGAGTTTAAATTGTCCGGCAATCATGACGGTCGGGATCAGCATGTGAATCAGAAAGGCCGTGGACATCAAAAGAAATCCCAGAAAATTGTGGCTGCGGCCGCCGATGGCCCAGCGTTTTCTCTGGCGATAAAATTCCCCTAGATTTCTTGCCGGTCTTGAATAGACGAGATTGTTTTTGTCGAGACGGATGCGGATTTTTGTTCTTGTCCGGGACCGCACATTACGAATCAGCGCATAGTCTTCTGTCAGATGGCTTTCGATGGATTCGAATCCGCCCGCTCGATCGTATATTTCCCGACGGATTGAAAAATTATTCCCAAAAACACTCAGAGGCAAATTTAAATTGGCCCAGGCGCTTCCTGCGCTTGTCACGTTGATCCAGTCCAGCGACTGAATCTGGTGAAACAATAATGTCTTTTCCTCTTTTTTATCCAAAGCAATAAATCCGCCCACAATTCCCGTATTTTCGTCATACTCCATAAGTGTAGACTGAATCCAGTCCGGCGGGACGATGCAGTCCGCATCCGTAAAAAAGAGAATTTCTCCACAACTCTCCTTCACACCCTGAATCAATCCGAAAATTTTTCCCGTGTATTTATTAGGAAGAGTTTTAATCTCAACGACCTTGGTTTGTTTGTGTCTGTCAGCAAATTCGGACATGACGCTTTTGGTTTGATCCGTGGAGCGGTCGTTCACTAAAATATATTCCATTTTATCTTTGGGATATGTCAAACGGGAAAGAGATTCCAGGCAGAGCGGGAGCGTGGCTTCTTCGTTCTGCGCGACGATGATAATGGAAATCACCGGACGGCACGGATTCGATTTTAGTTTCATCCGAATGCCGAACCACATGATCAGTGTAATGATGATATATAAAAAAGTAAAAAATATAAGTCCCAAATTTAAAATGATAAACATCATTTCTTATTTTTCCGGACTGATTCGAGAAGCTGACAATGGTATCCCTGTTCGCGGATATTTTTCAAAATCTCCGGCAGAGCTTCGAGCATGACAGGTGTGTTTTCGTGTCCGTCGTGGCAGACAATGATCGCGCCCGGATGAAGATGTGTTTGAATCGTCCGGATGATTTTTTGGGGATCGGTCCCTTGAAAATCATACGAGAGCAAACTCCAAACTACAAGCCGATGGTTCAAATCCTGCACAATCTTTTGAAATCTCGGATCGAAACGGCCATAAGGCGGGCGGAAGAAAACCGGTTTCTGTCCCGTAATTTTCTCGATGGCTCTATCCGTTTTTTTGATCTCTTCGGCAATCCATGATTTTCTTTGTAAAAACAGGCTCTTGTGTGAAAAGCCGTGATTTCCGATGGTGTGTCCCTCTTTTTTTATCTGTTCCACAATACCCGGGAAAAGAAGCACTTTTTCTCCCTGAAGAAAGAAAGAGGCTCTGGTTTGATGCCGCCTGAGACATTCCAGTACCTGTTTTGTGTATTGAGGATGGGGCCCATCATCGAAAGTCAGATAGATATTCTGGTCATTTCCCGAATCCTTCCACAGGATCCAGGGAAATAGAATTTTCAGAAAACTGGGATTAATCATTTGTGTCTATTCTCCGGCAAACGATAATGTAATTAAATGTAATTCCAGAAAAATGCAAGGAAAAAATGAAAAATAGAAGATAGAGTATAGGGACTGGGGACTTGAGGCTTGGATACGGAGTCAGGGATTGGGGGAGATTTTTTCTTCTATATTATATGTGACTTTTCTTGATTCGAGATAGGCGACGATCCGATTAAAACAGATTTTATTCATGCCCAGATATTCCGGCGGAGAGATGCCGATTTGACGATAGGCTCCTTCGAGAACCAAACGGGCAGCCGCCGTACAGGTATAACCGGTGGTGCGAGCCATTGAAGATGTCTGCGTTTCCCTGTCGAATTCGTCGTACAGGTGGTACACAAACGTTTTGGTTTTGCCCTTGTGCTGCCCCCGCATGGTAACCTGCATTACTGTAAATTCGCGTTCGTTCTTTTCGAATTGCCAGAGTGGGAAGAGCAATCTGGAAGTGAGTTCGATGGGAGAGATTTTAATCCCGCCTATTTCTATTTTATCCCGGTTGAGAAATCCCGTTTGTTTCAGTATTTGAATAGCTTCGATATGGCCGGGGTATCGCAATGTTTTTTCGATCATGGTGGGAATTTTCATGGTTTTTAGAAGGGTTCGAAGGCCGTCTGTGTTGAAGGCTTCCAGTGTGCCCACCGGGTTGATGTTTACTTGTTCCAGATCGGAAAGCGCTGGTTTGATCACAATTTTTCCGTTTTCTACAAGGCGCGCCGGCCGTGTGTATTCTTCGATCACATCGATCGGGGAGAAAGGCGCTTTGTAAAAGTAAGGCCAGATCCGTTTGAAAGGCAGTCCGCCGACCAGACATTCGAAATATTCGATTTCCATTTGTACGCTGTGGTATCCAAGAATCATGTGACTCATTCCAGGAGCCACACCGCAGTCCACAATGGCCGTCACTTTATGCTTTTTGGCGAGGGCATCCAGTTCAAACGGATCTTCGCTGAAAAATGAGATGTCCACGATGTCTTTGCCTGCCTGGATCACGGTTTTCAGTGTTTGGAAACCCATGTAACCGGGTACGGCGTTGATAACGAGATCGGCTTTCTTGATGATTTCCTTCAATACTGATTTATCGGATAGATCCGCTTTTTTGGTATGAATACCGTTATGATTTTTTAATCCATTTAATTTTTTTGTATCAATATCCGTCAAGGTAACTTGATAATGATCGCACAGATCAATGGCCATGGCACTGCCCACCATGCCAGCACCCAGAACGACAACCGGTCTCATGTTTTATACTCCTGCTTAATAATAGTTAAGGATTAATTTTCCGTTCCCGCTGATAATTGGTTAAGCGAGAAAAGGTTACTTTGTTCACTTGAAATAAAATATCAAAAATCAAATATTAAAATGAAAAATAAAAATGCAAAAATGATAGTTTGGATAATTTCTCGAATATGTAATTTAATAATTGGAATGGGTAAGTATTCTTTTCATTTTCAGTTTTGAATTATCATTTTGCCTGCCCGCGGCGGGCAGGGATTTTGATTTTCACTTTTTAAATTAAATAAAAGAATTACATTAAAAACATACTTAGAATTCACCATAATCTTAAAATGCAAGGCTGATAGAAAAGATCATGTTTTCAGCGTGTTTTGTACATCCAGTATTTCAGGTTCCAAAGTTGCGTGGCCCTCTGAACCAGTTCGACATCTCTGAGCTGGCGTTCAAGTGATTCGATCTCTTCGTTATTGAGTTCCATTTTTGTGTCCTGATATTCGTCATAATCTACATTGGCGATAAAACTCCGGATCTGATCAAGTTCTCCCGCGTCCAGCCAGACACCGTGCAGGCGGCAGAGATCGATGATGACACCGGAGATTTTCTTGAAATTCTGCTTGATCATCAGGTTTTTACAACGGGGACAGGGTAGGTATTTGATTTCTTTTTTAGGAATCGCCTTTTTTTGGAATTCTTTGGAAACAGTATCGTCTTCATACACATCCCGTTCCGATGTCAGGTGTTTAAACTCAAGCGTATCCAGCCACATGCCATGACAGACGGGGCAGATGTCCAGTTCGTTATCCCGCAGATTGGTAATCTCGAGAGGGATATTACAGCGGGGGCAAAGCGCTTTAATGTTCAATCCTGCATCCTGAATGTTGTTTGCCTGACCGCAATATGGGCAATAGGAAAGCGCTTTGTTAAATTTGTGGTGGCATTTAGGACATTGCATCATAAATGACATGTCGGGTCTCCGGCAAATGGTTAGATTCCTGTAATTATTTGTACGTCGTTATTGATTGAATAAATCTATTATACTAAATAGAATTGGCGATTGCAATCTTTAAATTAAAGCAATTTTATTAGTTTTGTTATATGAAAATTTTATTTCAAAACCATAAATTTTTATTGCCGTTATTATCAAAATGAATGAAATTATTTTCTCTTTTTATAAATATTTTTTATTAGTGCAGGAAAAAATTGTTCTTGTCTGTGTTTTTTGATTAAATAAAAAGAACTTGCATAAAGGACTTTTTTTATTTACATTTAAAAGTTTTTCGGATATACATATGTTTGATGAACTCGTACAAAAATTAGATTTAGCTCTGAAAAAGCTCCGCGGTATGGGCAAAATTACGGAGAACAATATTGCCGATTCCATGCGGGAAATCCGGCGTGTGCTGTTAGAAGCGGATGTGAATTACAAGGTTGTCAAGGATTTTGTTAAAAAAGTGGAATCCAGGGCAATCGGACAGGAAGTTATCCGGAGTATTACACCCGGCCAGCAGGTGGTCAAAGTCGTTTTCGATGAAATGGTTAGCCTGTTAGGGAAGGCCAATGTCCCGATTCAGTTTGGAAAACAACATCCTGCTGTGATCATGGTTACCGGACTGCAGGGATCTGGTAAAACCACGTTTGTTGGCAAACTGGGCTGCTATTTGAGAAAATCGGGGCGTCAACCGCTTTTGGTTGCGGCGGATATCTATCGGCCTGCTGCTGTCGAACAGCTTCAAACGCTTGGTAAATCCGCTGATCTAACTGTTTTTTCGCTTGCGAATCATGACCCGTTGAAAATTATCCGGGAATCATTGGATCATGCGAGAAAAAGCAAATTTGATACATTGATACTCGATACGGCTGGGCGCCTTCATGTTGATGAGAAAATGATGGCTGAGCTGGAAGCGATCAAAGAGTCGGTTCGGCCCTGCGAAATTTTGTTCGTTGCGGACAGCATGACAGGTCAGGATGCTGTCAAGTCGGCCGTTGCTTTCCATGAGCGGATCGATTTTAATGGAATTGTTCTTACAAAATTGGATGGAGATGCAAAGGGTGGCGCAGCGCTTTCTATTGTCGCAGTCACCGAAAAGCCGGTGAAGTTCATCACAAACAACGAAAAACTGGATGGCATTGAACCCTTCCATCCGGATCGTATGGCCTCAAGAATTTTGGGTATGGGTGATGTGGTCACCCTGGTTGAAAAAGCAAGCGAAACCGTCAGCAGGGAAGAAGCGGAAAAGCTTGAAAAGAAATTAGGGAAAAAAGACTTCACGCTGGAAGACTTTTATACGCAGCTTCAGCAGGTTAAACGCATGGGTTCTCTGAACCAGATCGTCGGTATGCTTCCCGGAATGGGCAGCCGATTGAAAGGTCTTCACGTGGATGAATCCGCATTAACCCGGATCGAGGTGATTATTAACTCCATGACCCGTGAAGAGAGAAGAAAACCTCACATTCTCAACGGGAGCCGAAGGAAACGCGTTGCTGCGGGAAGCGGGACACGGGTTCAGGATGTCAATCAGCTTATCAAACAGTTTCAGATGATGCAGAATATGATGAAGCAGATGGGACGTTTCCAGGGAAAACGGATGCCCCGGAATATTCCATTCGCAATGTAATATTTATTTAGTCCTATAGGAGGTAGTTATTGGCTGTTAAGATTCGTTTAACACGACTGGGTAGGAGACACCATCCGTCTTATCGAATTGTGGTTACGGATTCTCATTCCCCGAGAGATGGACGGTACATCGAATGCATCGGATTGTACAATCCGATTAATCATCCGCCTGATCTTCAAGTGAAAGAAGAAAGAGCTAATTATTGGCTTGATTGCGGTGCTGTTCCATCAGACACAGTAAACAGTCTGTTCAAGCGGCAAGGTGTTCTTCACAGGCGGTCCTTGAAAAGGAGAGGATTGGATGAAGCTCAAATTGAAGAAGAAATGAAAAAATGGGAAGTCCTTCAAATTGAACGTCATCGCCGTGAAGAAGTGAAAGCAGAAGAAAAGAAAAAGGCGAAAGCGGAAGCAAAGAACAAATTGAAAGCCGAGGAAGCAAAACCTGCAGAAGCGGCCGTCAAACCAAAATCTGCTGAACCCAAAACAGAATCCCTCGAAACCGAAGAAGCAAAACCGGATGTTAAAGAGGAAACCGCTAAGACCGAAGTTTCTTCTGATAAAAAAGATGTGAAAGAAGCCGAAGTAAAGGCGGAAACACAAATAGAAGCTGCGGAAGACGCAGAAGAAACCGTTCAAAGTGGTAGTCCTTCGAATGAAAAGGATGTAAAAGAAGCCGAAGTGAAGGCAGAGACAGAAGTTGAGGCCGGGGCAAAAACTGAAACTGAAACCATCGAAGCCGCCGGCAAATCTGCCGAAAAAGAAGAAGTTGAAGAAAAAGAAATTACGGACGAAACAAAGTCAGAAGATAAAAAAGAATCCTGATTCATTTTATAGTTTATTTTGGATCTCAAAAACACATCTCTTGCGCATAGAAACTGAGGCGGAATCGACACACATTTTGAGGAGGGGATAAAGATGAAAGAGTTCATCGAATTCATCGCCAAACATTTGGTGGATCAGCCGGAAGCCGTTGCTGTATCTGAAGTTGAAGGTGAGAAGACAACGGTTTACGAGTTACGCGTCGGTGATGGAGATCTTGGCAAAGTTATTGGCAGAAAAGGCCAGACTGCCAAGTCCATTCGTACACTTTTAGCGGCTGCTTCAGCCAAGCGCGGGAAACGCGCCGTGTTAGAGATCTTGGAATAATTGTTGTAAAAATCTTTGAGTGCGGGTTATGGGTGGGGATGATTCATTAATTACAGTAGGTAGAATTTTACGTCCCCATGGTATTCGGGGAGAAGTAAAAGTCGTTCCATCTACGGACTGGCCTGATCGATATAATGAATTGAGTTCACTCTGTCTGGCCCTGCCGGACGGTGAGAAAAAATGGATAAAAATTGAACAGGTCAGGGTGCAGCAAAACAGTGTTATTCTCAAACTTTCGGGTTTCGAAAACAGAAGTCAAGCCGATACTTTGAGAAGCGTTGAAATTTGTGTCAGAGAGAAAGAATTGCCCTCTTTACCAGAAGGGCATTATTATATCCACGATCTTGTGGGAATGAATGTCAGGACTGTTCTTGGGAAAATAATCGGATCCGTTATTGATGTGATTCAAATGCCCGCGCAGGATATTTATATTGTCGACGCGGACGGTAAAGAGATCATGATCCCGGCAGTAAAAGAATTTATCAAACGGATCGATATGCAGAAAAGGGAAATATGGATAGATCCCATCGAAGGATTGATAGATACAGATGAAGATTGATGTCATCACACCCTTTCCTGAAATGTTAAACGGATTTTTCCAGGAGTCCATGCTGAAAAGGGCTCAGGAAAAAGAAATCGTTGCAATCAAATTGTGGGATCTCAGAGAATTTACGACAGACAAACATAAAACAGTTGACGATTACCCGTTTGGCGGCGGTGCGGGTATGATCCTGAAACCGGAGCCTTTTTTCCGTGTAATGGATCGGATATTAAAAAAAAGGACAAAAATTTCTCCCAAGGTGATTTTAATGACACCGCAGGGAGAACGGTTTACTCAAGATCGAGCGATATCATTGACAAAAGAAAACCATCTTGTTTTTTTATGCGGGCATTACCGGGGAGTGGACCAACGGGTGATTGAAAAGTATGTAACCGATGAGATTTCAATTGGAGATTATATTTTGACAGGTGGTGAACTGGCCTCAAGTGTTGTGATCGACGCAGTTGTGCGGTTGCTGCCGGGAGTACTGGGCGATTTTAGTTCGGCAGAAGGGGATTCTTTTCACAGCGGCCAATTGGACCATCCCCATTATACACGTCCGGCAGAGTTTTGCGGGATGAAAGTTCCGGATATATTGTTATCCGGTCATCATGCAAAGATCGGATTGTGGAAAAAAGAACAGTCCGAAAAATATACACGAGAGAGAAGACCGGATCTGTTAAAAAAGAAGAAAGTTAAATAAACTACTCATTTATATAAAAGATCGACCAGGAGGATTATTGAATGGAGCCATTGAATTTGGTAGTTGCCGATCAGATTAAAAAAGAAATACCTGATTTTAAAGCGGGTGATGATGTTGCTGTTCATTTGAAAGTGATTGAAGGGGATAAAGAGCGCATTCAAGTTTACCGCGGTCTGGTCATTCAAAAACGGGGCAGCGGCGTGAACAAAACATTTACTGTCCGTAAAATTTCCGGCGGTGTGGGAGTGGAAAGGGTATTTCCTCTTTACTCTCCCCGTATTTCGAAAATTGAAAGAATACGACAGGGGAAAGTCCGCCAGGGCAAGCTCTTCTATATTCGAAAGCTTAAAGGGAAAGCCGCAAGGATTGAAGAAATACGATAACAATTTAATCGGCAGATAGACATAAAGGCTGCAGCGTCAATTGATTGCTGGGCCTTTTTTGTTTTGGTATTACAAGTAAATTTTTTACATAAATAATGAAAAATATTTTTTTCACTAAGCTCGAAATACGAAACACGAAATCAGAAACAAATTCAAAACTCGAATGTTTAAATAGAAAATGTTACCCAGAATGATCAGACACAATTGGCTCTGAACTCTTGAAATTCTGATTTCGGTCATTCGGATTTGTTTCGTATTTCGGATTTTCATATTTGAATTTATTCAAATGCATAGTTGATTTTAGATTTTGTA
>Ga0315536_1001560_pt1 | contig 11433 bp, 9 predicted proteins | sample SalMarSW160230MG_FD_203093 | JGI IMG/M metagenome (GOLD analysis project Ga0315536, IMG submission 203093) | Salt marsh sediment microbial communities from the Plum Island Ecosystem LTER, Massachusetts, United States - Salt Marsh Sediment SW1602-30 ... | reverse complement strand
TGTCCGCTTCGTGTCTGAAAGCCCCGACAGAAAAACACCGCAGCCTTCTCCTTAATAACAGGTTCAGGCGAGTAGTTTGTGCTTATCAGCTCTTTCATCCGCCTCTCCCTGCCTTCGACAGACTGGAATCGCTGTGGTACAGTAAGAGGGCACGCACCGAAGGAATGGCGCGCGGATGCGTGTGTTTTTGTGTCTGGAAAATCTTTGGATATCGCTAAATCGTTGCGCGCCGTAAGATGAGGAATTCCTGTGGACGAACAAACCAACCAGCCTGACGTCTCCACCTCCTATGTCGGCTCGATTGCGCCGCATGGTGGGACGTTAGTCAACCGCCGGTTGCGCGGTGATATGGCCGCCTCTACCCGTGAGATGGCCCAGAATCTAAAAACCATTCTGCTCTCCCCCATGAACGTCTCCGACCTGGAGCTGATCGCGATCGGCGCGCTCAGCCCGCTGACCGGCTTCATGGGCCAGGCCGATTACCGCAGCGTGGTGAACGACATGCACCTGATGAACGGCCTGCCCTGGACGATCCCGGTTACGCTGCCGGTCGATACCGGGGTTGCCGACGGGATCGAGATCGGGGAGTCGGTGGCGCTGGCCGAGCCGACCGCCGACGGTGGCATGCACCTGATGGGTGTGATCGAGGTCAGCGAGAAGTACACCTACGACAAAGAGATTGAGGCCGAAAAAGTCTATCGCACCACCGAGGACAAACACCCCGGCGTGGCCCGTGTCTACCGGCAGGGCGACGTGCTGCTGGCGGGCGATATCTGGGTCTTTGACCTGCCCAACGCGGCTCGCACCGACTTCCCGGAGTTGCGCCACACCCCGGCCCAGACACGCCGCCTGTTTGCCCAGTCCGGCTGGCGGCGCATCGTCGCCTTCCAGACTCGCAACCCGATCCACCGCGCCCACGAGTACATCCAGAAGACCGCGCTGGAGATCGTCGATGGCCTGTTCCTGCACCCGCTGGTCGGCGAGACCAAGGCCGACGACATCCCCGCTGACGTGCGCATCGAGAGCTATCAGGCCATCCTGCGTGATTATTATCCCGCCGACCGCGTGCTGCTGGGCGTTTTCCCGGCGGCCATGCGGTATGCTGGCCCGCGCGAGGCGGTCTTTCACGCCATCGCCCGCAAGAATTACGGCTGCACCCACTTCATCGTCGGGCGTGACCATGCAGGCGTGGCGGGCTACTATGGCACCTACGACGCGCACTACATTTTCGACGAGTTCGACGACGCGGCGATCGACATTACCCCCCTGTTCTTCGATCACGCCTTCTACTGCAAAAAGTGTGGGGGCATCGTCAGCGCCAAGACCTGCCCGCACGACAAGTCGAACTGGATTCATCTCTCCGGCACGCAGGTGCGCGAGATGTTAGAGCGCGGCGAGATGCTGCCCGCTGAGTTCACCCGCCCGGAGGTCAGCAAGGTGCTGATCGAGGGCATGCGCCGCAAGAAGCTGGAAGGCTGACGCCTGCGCAATCGATACCCCGGTGGGCCGATTGGCCGGGGGCAGTGGTGTAATGCCTCTGTTCCCGGCCTGATGGATTGTTCCATCGCCCCTTCTTGATCCATCCAATCGACGGGCCGAGGGTGGTTTGTTGCCCCCTGATCGAGCTAAGATCACTTCTGGAAAGAATGGGTTGGGTGTAAAGCGGGCTGAACTGCCGAATTGCTGACCGGCTGAGATGCCGGATTATCAGGAGCGAAATACATGTTTAACTTACTGCGGCGTAAAACGCGTGATCGCAAGGTCATGGTCATCGGTCTGGACTGCGCCGCCCCGCAGCTCGTCTTCGATAAGTGGCAGGATGAGCTGCCCACCTTCAAACAGTTGTATACCCAGGGCGTGTTTGGCGAGCTGCAATCCTCCATCCCGGCCATCACCGTCCCGGCCTGGTCGTCGATGATGTCCAGCAAAGACCCCGGCACCCTGGGTATCTACGGCTTCCGCAACCGGCGTGACTACTCCTACGACAACCTCTACATCGCCACCGGCGCAGCCGTCAAAGAGCCGCGCGTGTGGGACATCCTGGGGGAGGCGGGCAAACGCAATGTGCTGGTCGGCGTGCCCCAGACCTTCCCTGTCAGGCCCATCAACGGCGTCACCGTATCCAGCTTCCTGACTCCCAGCCTGGAGAGCGGCTTCACCTACCCCAGCGAGCTGGGCGATGAGTTGCTGAAGCTCGCCCCACGTTATGCGGTCGACGTGCGCAACTTCCGCACGCCGGACAAGGACTGGCTGCTCCGCCAGTTGTGGGATATGACCGAGATGCGCTTCAAGGTGCTCAACTACCTGATGGAGACCGAGCCGTGGGATTACTTCATGTGGGTGGAGATGGGCGTTGACCGCATCCACCATGGCATGTGGTCGTTTATGGACCCCGGCCACCGGCGCTACCAGGCGGGCAATAAGTACGAGAACGCGATCAAGGAATATTACCAGTTGATCGACGCCCAGCTTGCCACCATGCTGAGCAAGATCGACGATAACACCATCGTGCTCGTGCTCTCCGACCATGGCGGCAAGAAGATGGACGGCGGCATCTGCATCAACGAGTGGCTGCGTCGGGAGGGCTACCTCACCCTGCTCGAAGACCCGCCGGAGATGTTCGACGACAACGGCAAGCGGATTCTAACCCCCTACGCCAAGGTCGACGTGGACTGGTCGAAGACGATGGCCTGGGGCCAGGGCGGCTACTACGGGCGGCTCTTTATGAACGTCGAAGGCCGCGAGCCGCAGGGCGTGATAAAGAAGGCTGATTACGAGAAGGTGCGCGACGAGCTGATCGAGCGCATCGAGGCCATCCCCGGCCCCGATGGGAGCGACATCGGCACGGTCGCCTACAAGCCGCAGGAGATTTATCAGCGCGTGCGCAACGTCGCGCCTGACCTGATCATCTACTGGGGCAACCTGGACTGGCGCTCGGTCGGCAGCTTCGGGCACGGCGGGATTTATACCTTCGAGAACGATACCGGCCCTGACGATGCCAACCACGCCTCGAACGGCATGTTCATCCTTTACGACCCCCGCCACCCGGAATCGGGCCGTGAGATCAAGGGCCGCCAGTTGATGGACGTCTCACCTACCATCCTCGATCTGATGGGCGTGCCTGTTCCTGCTGACATGCAGGGGAAGCGCCTGCTCGGCGACTGAGGGCTGTTTATTCGATGGTTGATCGTCATGAATTGGATGAATCGAGGTCTCATCAAAAAACTGCGCGACCGGGTACAACTGCGCACCCGTTTGCGCCGTTTCTGGTCGATGCGCGGCCACCTGTATCCCAGGTTGGCCTCCCTCCGGCTCCAAAGATGGATGCTGCGCCAGCCGCTCGCTCCCCCTGACGCGCTCATCGCGATGGCAAACGGCTTGTATTTCTTCCATGCCGGACACTTCACCTTATTGAAACCTGGCTTTTTCTTTGGCCTGACTCGCCTGGGCAGTACCTGGGTAGCCTCCATGCAGATAGACGGACAAAGCGGTAGAGTCGGGCAGTTGGTGAGTTTTGAGCTCGATCCAGTCGAGAAGAAAGTACATAATTGGCACGTGATGGCGAGTGGATCGGCCAGCGGAACCCATCAAATCGATTTTTTGCAGGAACGGCTGTATGTGACCAGGACATACCGCAATGAGATCGTTGTGTTTGGCCCCGACTTTTCTCTTGAGCAGCGTATCTATCCCCGTGGCTCGCTGGCTGATGGCCGGAAATCGCCCAATTACGCGCATCTGAACTCGGTCTTTGCCGACTCGGAGGGTCAGATTTACGTGCTTGCTCATAACGAGTCGCAGAAAACCGGGAAGCCAAGCGAGATCATGGTCTTTGATGATGGTGATCTGGAAAACCAGGTCGACATGATCTCGCCCATGGGGATGTGCGCGCATAACATTGTCATACACGACGATGTTTTTCTCGTGTGTGACTCGTTGGGAGGAAAGCTCCTCAACCATGGACAGCCAGTGTTGAATCTGGGGACATTTGTCAGGGGGATAGGGTTGAATGACGAGGTCATGCTGCTGGGCGGTTCGATCTACTCGGAGCGTGGCAAGCGTATCAGCCAGGATATATTTGTATATCTGATTGATCGGGAGTTCCACCTGCAAGAGATGTTCTTCTTGAAAGGGGGCGGGCAGGTGAACGAAATACGTCTGCTGGGTACTGACTATGGGTTGAGCAACACACATTTATCATAGGGATTAGTGTGATTGCTGCAAACAACGCTCCCGGTGAGACCGATCGCTGGGAGATGGTGTCCTGGCAGATCGAGGTGATCAAGACCTCGCTGGAAGGCGTGTCATGTATCCTGGCCCAGCCTGAGGAGACTGGCGGGGGCCGCTCCCTGTCGCCAGAGAGGTTCCAGCATGCCCTGGTATTCGAGGACGTGTCGTTCTCCTACGAAGAGCTGCCCGTTTTGCAGAACATCACCCTGACCATCAGGGGAGGCGAGATGGTCGCCCTGGTAGGCAGGAGCGGCGCGGGCAAGACCACCCTGATCGGAAATGTGTGATCCCATGACCGATCGCCCGCGCTCGCTTCGATCCCTCCTGTTGATCGTCCTGCTGGTGGCCCTGCTGGCCCGCCTCCCCGTCATGCTGACCATCGTCCACCACCCGGAGCGGGCGATCCTTGGCTCGGACGCGCGCCAGTATCTGGGGCTGGCGGCCAACCTCGCTCACTACGGCGTGTTCAGCGAGACCCCCCCGCCCATTCTGGAGCCTCACGCCCTGCGCACGCCGGGGTATCCGGCCTTCATCGCCCTCTTTGTCCCAATCTGGGGGGTGCGTCCGCTGGGGCCGCTTGCCGTTGCTCAGGGGATCGTCGGCGCGCTGACCGCCGTTGGGGTGGCGGTCCTGGGCTATCACCTGTTCGACCGGCGGGTGGGGGTGCTGGCCGGGTTTGCCTGCGCGCTCGCCCCGATCTCCGTCGTCATGACCGGCTATGCCTACACCGAGACGCTGTTCGCTGCCTGGCTGGTGGGTGGGGCGCTGCTGCTCCTCGCCGGGCTTGATCGCGGCCAGTGGTGGCTGAGCGGTCTGGGCGGGCTGGCTTTTGGGGCTGCCGCCCTCATTCGCCCCATCGGCCTGCCGCTTGTCCCGCTTTTGCTTGCTATCCCGCTGGCCCGGCTCCCCCGGCGCCGCGCCCGGCGGCACGCCCTCGCCCTGCTGGCGGGCTTCATGCTGCTCGCCGGGGCCTGGATGGCGCGCAGCTACGCTCATTTCGGGCGCTTCAGCCTCTCGATCGTCGGCGACCTCAACCTCTATTACTACAACGCCGCCAGCCTGGAAGCCCACCGGCTGGGCATCCCGCTGGACGAGGCCCGCGCTCAGCTCGATGAGCAGCTCGCGTCCTGGCCTGCCGGGGACTCCCTCTGGCCCGCCGCCCGGCAGGGATCGCTGGCGCGGGCGACCATCCTGGCCCATCCGGTCGCGTTTGCCTGGTATAACGGCCTCGACGCGCTCAACAGCTTCCGCCCCGGCTTCAGCTTTCTCCTTGGCCTCTTCGACCCATCCGCCGCCCGGCGGGACGTGGTTGCCGTCTTTATGAGCGGGGACATCCCCGCCGCCCTGGCCGCCCTGCGATCCCAGGCAGCATTGATCCTCGCCCTGGAGGGTTATTTGCTGCTCTTCGTCGCTGCTCTGGTTGTCCTGAGTTTGGTGGGTCTGGTCGTCCTGTTGGCCCGGAAAAAGTGGATGGAAGTGATCCTGCTCGTCTTGATCCCCGCCCTGCTGCTCTACCTGCCGGGCATCGCCTCCAACGCCCGCTTCCGCGCGCCCGTCGAGCCGTTCCTGGCGATCCTTGCCGCGCTGGGGCTGGACGCGATTTTGTCGCTCCTCCGCCGCCGGGATAAGGCTCTGTAGCTCACCCCGCCGGGCGTGCCCCCTGTCGTCCCGGTGTCTATCCGTAAAACACCGGACGGAGGTCGATTTTCACCTATCCAAAGTTCGCGCCGGTTTCATTCGGAGCGAATTTACGGATAGGTTCTAGACCTCCACGCCCGCCAGTTTTTCGAGTCGCCTCTGCTCTTTGAGGCGCAGCTCGTTGTCCAGCACCCGCTTGCGGATACGCAGGCTTTCGGGCGTTACCTCCAGCAGCTCGTCGTCGGCCAGGAATTCGATCGACTTATCCAGGCCCATCTCGCGCGGCGGCGTGAGCCGGATTGCTTCCTCGGCGAAGCTGCGCCGGTGGTTGGTGACGTGCTTGGCCTTGGCGACGTTCACCGCGATGTCCACTGCCCGCACGTTTTCCCCGATCACCATCCCCTCGTAGACCTCCACGCCCGGCCCGATGAACAGCGTGCCGCGCTGCTGGGCGTTGTTGAGCGCGTAGCTGGTCGAGATGCCGTGCTCGAAGGCCACCAGGCTGCCGGTCCCCCGCCCTGGGATCGGGCCAGCATACGGCTCGTAGCCGTGCAGAATGCTGTACATCTGGCCCATGCCGTTGGTCGCGGTCAGGAAGTTGGTGCGGAATCCAAGCAGGCCGCGTGTCGGCACCAGGTATTTCAGCGTGGTGGTGCTGTTCGCGCTGTGGATGTCGATCATCTGCCCGCGCCGCGCACCCAGCAGCTCCACCACCACCCCGACCAGATCGTCGGCCACTTCGATGTACACTTCCTCGATCGGCTCCAGCAGCGTCCCGTCCTCGTCCTCGCGCAGGATCACCTCCGGGCGGCTCACCTCGAACTCGTAACCCTCGCGCCGCATCGTCTCGATCAGCACCGCCAGGTGCAGCTCGCCGCGCCCGCTCACCACGAACTTCTCGGCGCTGGCCCCATCCGCCACCCGCAGCGCCACGTTGTGCATCGTCTCCTGGTACAGCCGCTGGCGAAGCTGGCGCGACGTGCCCCAGCCGGTCTTGCCCTCCCGCCCGGCGAAGGGCGACGTGTTCACGCCGAAGGTCATCCGCACCGTGGGCTGCTCGACCGTGATCGCGGGCAGTGGTTCGGTCACGTCGGGGTCGGCGATCGTGTCGCTGATCCCCAATGATTCCAGCCCGCTGAAGGAGATGATGTCCCCCGCCTGTGCCTCCTCGATCTCCTGACGCTCCAGGTTGTGGTAGGTGAACAGGTACTCGATCCGGCCTGGGATGCGCTCGCCCTCCGGCGTGATGCGCACCACCTCCATGCCGCGCCTCACCACGCCTGAGCGCAGTCGTCCCACCCCGATCTGCCCCTTGTAATTGTCGTAATCCAGCGTGGTGACCAGCAGCCGGGCGGGCGCGTCCTCGTCCACTTCCGGGCCGGGGATTTCGTCCAGGATCACCTCGAAGAGCGGGATCAGGTTGTCCTGGATCGTGTCCGGGGTTCGCCCGGCGCGCCCATCCTGCCCCACCGAGTAGATCACCGGGAAGTCGCTCTGCGCGTCGCTGGCCCCCAGGTCGATGAACAGGTCGAACGTCTCGTTCAGCACTTCTTGCGGGCGCGCGTAGCGCCGGTCGATCTTGTTGATCACCACGATGATCCGCAGGCCCAGCGCCAGCGCCTTGCGCAGCACGAAGCGTGTCTGCGGCATCGGCCCTTCCACCGCGTCGATCAGCAGCAGCGCGCCGTCGACCATGTTGAGCACCCGCTCGACCTCGCCGCCGAAGTCCGCGTGGCCGGGCGTATCGACGATGTTGATCTTGACGCCGTGCCAGGTGATCGCCGTGTTCTTCGCCAGGATCGTGATCCCGCGCTCGCGCTCCAGGTCGTTGGTGTCCAGGATGCGCTCCCCGGCGCGGGCAGCGTCGCGGAATACGTTCGATTGTTTCAACATGCCATCCACCAGCGTCGTCTTGCCGTGGTCGACGTGGGCGATGATCGCGATGTTGCGGATGTCCTCTCTGGTCGTGCTCAAAAGTCGTCTCCTGCTAAATCATCATACAGCTACACACAAAGAACGCCCACTTCAGGGCGCACGATTAGATGATATCGCACTTTCTGCGTTTAGCCATAGTGACCGGGCAGTCTTGGCCGTGATTCAGACGTTTATCTCAGAACGTCCGCCTGATTTCTTCCAGCGTAAACGCCTGGTTGTTCGGGGGCAGGTTGCCGGTGATTTCCACCAATACCGCCCTGGAATCGCCGGTCAGGTAGAAGCCTTCCTCGAAGGGCGATAAGCCAAGCACACGAAGATACGCCGCCAGCATATCGAACGTAAACCGGTCCCGCTTTCGCTTCGCCTTATACCGCTCTGACTGCTCGAACGGAAGTGAATCACCCCCCTGGCGGAACTCCCATTTCCCGGTGTCGTTGAACAGCTCGATGTAGCGCATCCGCTCACCTTTACCAACGCCCTCTGCGCTGTGGACTCGCAGGATCACCGCCCCCTGGCGGCCCCTATACCGCCCTCCCTCCCGCCTGAAGGTGTGCGGCGTCGCCACGATGTAGACGCTCCGAGCGCCTAACCGCCCCGCCATGTAGCTGACCGGGGCGGCGTCGCTGCCGTCGTGCCCGTTCGAGAAATACGCCGTCCACTGGCTCGCCGTCGGCACGAAGAGATAGCGGATTTCTTTAGCGTTCGTCAGCGGCAGGAGCGCCTTGAGCATCCCTTCGAGGTCGCCCGATACCGGCCTGCGCACCACGTCCTGGCCGTACTGCGCGTTGATGTCTCGCTGCCAGGCGGCGAACTCACCCGCGCACCGCTCGACGTCGCCCTCCAGGAACCCAAATGCCGAGGTGATCGGTGCCAGCCGGTCGCCAAATAACAGGCTTTCTTCAAATCGATGTGCTTGAGGCATTCGGCTAGAGTCCCCCGCGTTAGCTATCCAGCCCGTACCTGGCTAAAAAGGCCAGCGTCTCATCCCGCCACTGTAGGAAAAACCCCTCGATGAACCATGCCCGCTCGGCGAGTCCCTCGATATTCACCTTCTGCAGGTGCTTTTGTACTTCCGCCAGGATAAGCTCGTCGGGGGTCTTTAGAAACTTTCGCTGGTCGTCCGGTGGCGCGGATGACCAGATTTCGGCGGCGGCGTCCCGTCCGGATTCGTAGGCTGGCGCGACTGCCTGTCTGACGTGGTCGCGCATCTTCCTCAACCTTGCGATATCGCCCTGGTATAGCGCCTTTTCCTCCTGTAAGAAGCCGTCGATGACGGTGAGCAGCTTCTCTGGATTCGGCACCCCAAGAACGGCGAACGTCCATTTTTGCGTCAGCTCGTCGAGATGCCAGATCAGCTGCTCCAGGCGGCCAAGTGCCGAGGCCAGTGCAAACTGCCAGTGAGGGGGAAGATCGGGCCCGTCGCTCATACATTTACCCCATCGTTGAATTTCTTACCTGATATTACCCTCGGTGAGCATATAGATTATAGGAACCGCCCTTTTACCGCCGGAGCGTGGGTATCATCCGCCCGCCGCTGCCCGCACGCCCTCCACGATCTCCGCCACCAGGTCGTACCGCCCGAACTGTGGCATCAAATACAGCCCGCCCGCCATCGTCCGCAGCCGCTCTGCCAGTTCCCCTGCGATCCGCACGCCCTCCGCCGGGGCGTCTTCGCCCGCGTCCCTGATCCGCGCCATGATCCCCTCCGGGATTGTGATGCCCGGCACCTCATTGTGTAGGAACGTCGCGTGCCGGACGCTGTAGAGCGGCAGCAGCCCGACCAGCACCGGCACCCCCAGCGGGCCGTGCTGTGCCTCGTAGCGCGCCACAAACCGCTCGTAGATCGCCACGTCGTAGATCGGCTGGGTGATCAGGTAGTCCGCGCCGTTCTCCAGCTTCTTGCGCAGCACCCGGATCTCGCGGTCGGGGTCGGCGGCGTTCAGGTTCAGGGCGCAGCTCACCAGGAAGCTGGTCGGCTGCCCGATCGGGTTCCCGGCCCAATCGCTGCCCTGGTTGAGGCTCTGTTTGATCAGCCGCACCAGCCCGGAGGGCACGATGTCGTAGTTGTCGGCGGCGTTGGGGTAGTCGCCGATGCGGGTCGGGTCGCCCATCACGACGAACAGGTTGCGTACCCCCAGCGCGTGCGCGGCCAGCAGGTCGCCCTGCACGCGCAGCAGGTTGCGCCCGCGCGTGGGGAAGTGCAGGACGGTCTCGATCCCGGCCTTGCTTTGCAGCAGGTGGCAGACCGCCCAGGCGCTCATCCGCATCCGCGCCATCGGCGAGTCGGTCACGTCGATCACGTCCACCCCGGCCTCGCGCAGCATCTGGGCGGCGCGCAGCACCTTCTCGGCGGCGATTCCCCTGGGCGGTGATACCTCCACCGCGATCACCAGGTCCCCCCGCGCCAGCTTCTGGGCCAGCTCGCTGGGCGGCTGGGCAGAGACCGCTTCCTCCGCCCACTCGGCCATCCCGTCCAGGTCGATCAGCTCGCTGGTGCGCCCTGGCTCGTCGAGCGCGGCCCGCATCGCGGCGATGTGGGCGGGCGTTGTCCCGCAGCAGCCGCCAACCACCGCCACGCCCATCTCGCGCATGGCGAGGGCGAACTCGGCGAAGTAGTCCGGCCCGGCAGGGTACATCACTCGCCCACCCACGTATTCGGGCCAGCCCGCGTTCGGGATCGCCGAGAAGCGCAGTCCTGGGGCGGCGCTCTCCATCTGGTGGGCGATCCGCGTGACCTGCGCCGGGCCGTTCGAGCAGTTCACGCCGATCACGTCCACGCCCAGCTCGGCCAGCGCCCTGGCGGCGTTGCGGGGCGTATCGCCCAGCAAAGTACGGTCGTCGCGGGTGAAGGTCACCTGGGCGATCAACGGCATCGTCGCGCAGATGTCGTGGGCGGCCTGGGCCGCCGTCTGTAGCTCGACCAGGTCGGAGAACGTCTCCAGGATCAGCAGGTCGGCCCCGGCGTCGCACAGCGCGTCGATCTGCTCGTAGAAGGCGTCGTAAGCCTGCTGGGCGGTCACCCGGCCAAAGGGTGCCAGTCGCACCCCCAGCGGCCCGACGGCGGCGGCGACGTACACGTCGTCGCGCCCGGAGCCGTCGACCACCTGCCGGGCCAGGGTGACGCCCGCCCGGTTGATCGCAGCGACCTGCCCCTCCAGACCGTGCTCGGCCAGCTTATAACGGTTCGCGCCGAAGGTGTTCGTCTCGATCAGCTCTGCGCCCGCGTCGAGGTATGCCTGGTGGATGCCCAGCAGGAGGTCCGGCTGGCTCAGGTTCAATTCGTCGAAGCAGGCGTCAATCGGCACGCCCTGGGTATGCAGCAGGGTGCCCATCGCGCCGTCGGCCAGGATCACCCCTTTAGCTAACCGCTCGCGGAAAGATAGCGCTGCCATCGCCGCCCCCTCTTCATTCTGATGCGCTCTAAGACGCCCTTGAATACGTTGAGCGAACTCTACACCCCTTGAGGTGAATCATCAAGTTGCCCCGGTTCTATGCGTCCCTGAGAGCGACGCCGCGTCCCTGCTGGCGACGCCCGCGCACCTGGACGAGCAGAATACCCAGCGCAGCTAGCGCTAGTCCGGCGATCTCCCGCAGGGTGAGTTGCTCGCCCAGGAACAGCCAGGCCAGGGCGGC
>Ga0315536_1001559_pt1 | contig 11438 bp, 12 predicted proteins | sample SalMarSW160230MG_FD_203093 | JGI IMG/M metagenome (GOLD analysis project Ga0315536, IMG submission 203093) | Salt marsh sediment microbial communities from the Plum Island Ecosystem LTER, Massachusetts, United States - Salt Marsh Sediment SW1602-30 ... | reverse complement strand
ATTTTGCCAATACTGCGGAAAGCTTTCGGATAATTGAGTAATCTGTTCAGTAATTGGCGGGATAATTAGCAAAACAACCAAAGCAACAATGGCTAATAAAACTAAATAAATGATGACAACAGCTAAGCTTTTAGGAATTTTCTTCAATCTTAGCCACTCAACAACAGGTTCTAAAATGGAAACCAAAATTATGACAAAAAATAAAATAGCTACAACATCTTTAATTAAATATAAAAGCCAAAGCACGAACAGCACAAATAAAACCTTTAGAATAGAATTTGTAGAAATTTCAATATTAATTTTCTTATTATTAGCCATAGCTATAACTTAATTCTTAGATTATTTAATTACTTTAATTATAAGGAAAAAACGGCAAGTGGTCAATCTTTTCTGCTGGCTAATGAAATTTAGATGAATATAACTAAAAACATTAATTATGGGCTTGACAAAAAAATAAAAAAATGCTAATTTAAGCTATTAATTTAAATTGGGAAATAAATTTCTGCTTACAGAGCTTTGTTAAAAAAAATCTATTACCCTTTCTTAATTTTGGTTCTGTAAGCAGAAATTTGCAATTCAAATAAAAAAGAAGGCCAGCATCCTTCTTTATTTATTTCCCAAACATTATTATAATAAATTACACCTTTCACTAATTACCAACCTTCATCCCGCTAAGTGGGACTTTGGTTGGCGAAGGCCAATTACTAATTACTAATTTTATTCCAATTTTAGCCACAAATAAACAAGCTAAATTTGATTATGAAATTCTGGAAACCTTTGAATCCGGACTGGTTTTAAGCGGCCAGGAAGTCAAATCAATAAGGCAAGGTCACGCCAGTTTAAAGGGCGCTTATGTTACTATTGATAAAAACAATGGAATTTTTTTGATTAATGCGAATATCCCAGCCTATAAAATGACGGGCAATCTAATTGATTATGAACCCAGCCGCTCAAGAAAACTGCTTTTACACAAAAAAGAAATCAGTTTTTTAGCAGGAAAACTGCAGCAGGCAGGATTGACATTAGTGCCACTTTCCTTGTATACTAAAGGCAAGAAAATCAAATTAGAAATAGGTTTAGCTAAGGGCAAAAAGAAAATTGACAAACGAGCCCAAATCAAAGAAAGAGAGGAAAAAAGAAAAATCCAAAGGCTCTTAAAAACCAAATTCCGCTAATCATGATAATTAAAAATCCACAATTTGTTTGAAAATTGTAAATTGATCATTGATTATTAGATCCTAGGGGATGACTGGTTTCGATAGGAAGAACTTTTAAAATACTGCAAGCCGAGGGTATTCTTAACCTCGCTAATCCAAAGAATAAAACAATAAGTGCAAACAACTTATTTGCCAAAGTTAAGAGTGCTTTTACTCCTAACTTTGCTTTTGCTGCAGTTTAATTAAAACAGCAGCCATCCTTGCCACTGATGCCTGATAAGTGGTAAAGGGTGTCATTTTATCAGGCTGTTCTCATTTGGTCTAGTCTTAGCTAAATGAGAGTAAACTTATAAGACCATTTCATTTGTCTGGCTATGCCAGACTAAGCTTGTAGAAAGTATTTCTAAAGACTTTCTAGACGCGGGTTCAATTCCCGCCATCTCCACTTCGCCTTGAACTTTATTCAATGGCTCAGTGTCTATGACACTTGAGCGAAGTCACTGACGAACATTGATAGGAAGTGACTCCATTTTAATTATTAACATCACAAAAAATTGAAAAGAATTCGTTTTCGACGCAAACAATTTATAAAAAGGCCACCGCAAGAGATTTATCCTGTAAATGAAAAAATTAGATTTCCAGAGGTTCGACTAATTGATGAAAATAGCCAACCGCTTGGCGTTTTACCCACATCAAAAGCACTAGCCATGGCCAAAGAAAGAGGTTTTGACTTAGTCGCTGTATCGCCAAAAGCAAATCCTCCAGTAGCTAAATTCTTGAATTACGGCAGTTTTAAATACCAGCAGGAAAAAGCCCTAAAAAAACAAAAATCACTGCAACGTAAAACTGACATGAAAGAAATCAGGATCTCTCCGCGTATTGGCAAGCATGATTTAGAAGTCAGGCTAAATCAAGCGGAAAAATTTCTCAAAAAAGGCGATAAATTAACTGTAGAAGTTATTTTAAAAGGCAGAGAAAGACAGCATCCAGAATTAGCCAAAGAAGTAATGGAAACTTTTGTTAAATCAATAAGCGAAAAAGTAGCAATAAAACTGGAGCAAGAAATTAAAAAACAAGGCAATAGATTTTCAGTCATTCTTCTGCCTGCTAATCTTGCTGAAACAAATGATAGCGAAGAGAATAGCTAGACTTGACTAATTTCAAAGAAAAAGCTAAAATAATTTTAAATTAGCTAAAGAGCTAATATTTTATTTTCTTAATTAATTCGTAATTCGGAGTTCAAAGTTCAAAAATATGCCAAAGTTAAAAAATCACAAAAGCATAGCTAAAAGATTTAAAATTACTAAAAAGGGAAAAATTATAAAAAAGAAAGCTGGGCAGGATCATTTCAATGCCCGTGAATCAGGCAATATTACTAAAGCCAAAAGAAGATCAGTTAATGTTTCTAAAAGCATTAGCAAACAGCTAAAATCCTTAATGCCCTATTCTTAAATTTTGAATTTTTAATTTTTAATATATGCCAAGAGTAAAAAGAGCTAAAATACATTTAAAGAAAAGACGAACTATTAGAAAAGCCACTAAAGGTTATCGTTGGGGTCGCAAAAAAACAATCCGTTTAGGCAGGACAGCTATGCTTAAAGCTGGCCAGCATGCTTTTCAGGCCAGACGCAAGAAAAAAGGTAATTTCCGCCAATTATGGCAGATCAGAATCAATGCTGCAGTCAGAGAACATGGCTTAACATATTCTAAATTTATCAATGGCTTAAAAAATAAAAAGATTGAATTAGACCGCAAGGTTCTGGCTGACTTAGCTGTTAATAATCCAAAAATTTTTGCCGCTATTGTTAATGAAGTTAAAAGCGCAAAAGCTGAGCCCCAAAAAGAAGCTAAACCAACTACCCCAAAAGCGCCAGCTAAACTCAAAACTGTAAAAAAATAATCAGATAAAAAATGCCCCGCGTAGTGGGGCATTTTTATTATTGACAAAAAAAGAAAAAAATGCTATTTTAAATAATCATTAACTTATCCCTTTCGGATGATTGGGATACAAACCAAAAGGAGGTGTCGGATGACACAAGAAGAGAAGCAGGAAAGAATGGCAATCACTGATGGCCCAAGCGAACTTGACCTGATTTATTCTCTAATGAGAGAAGAAGATGTTATGTTCACCATTGATGGTTGCAAAGTACCAACGATCATTGACGGCCTGGAAATCCCAAGGGTTGATGGTGTTAAGCTATGCACAGGAAACGGCTCCAGGAGGTTATGGGCGATCAAAGGTCACTTCAACATGCTAAATGGGCTAAAAAGAGATAAATTCTCGAGCCACAGATTCCACGGCGCCTTTTATTATGAAAATGGCCGACATGGCTGGGTAGTCATCGAAAAATAACATTATTAACTTTATTTAAAGAGCAGGGACATTGTCCCTGCTCTCCTTATTTTTTTATTAACTCAATACTTTCAATTGTCATATCTGCCAAAGGATGATCACTTTCATCAACTTGAGCTAATTCAATTTTATCTACTACATCCATACCAGCTGTGACAAAACCGAAATTAGTATGATGGCCATCTAGCCAGGGCGTGGCAGCAGCTGTAACAATAAAAAACTGGGAACCATTGGTATTAGGGCCGGCATTAGCCATGGCTAAACTGCCCCTGACAAGTTTATGGCTGTTGAATTCATCACTAAAGCGATAACCAGGTCCGCCAGTGCCGTCATCTGACCAATCATCATCTTTACTTAAAGGATCGCCGCCCTGAATCATAAAATCGGGAATGACGCGGTGAAATTTAGTGCCATTATAAAACCCTTGCTGTGCTAAATTTAAAAAATTATTAACCGTAACCGGTGAATCATTATTATAAAATGAAACAGTAATATTGCCCTGATTAGTTTTTATTATTGCGCCATTATATTGATCCAGTAAATTTTGCTGGCCTAATTTTTCAATTGCCGTCTCAATTTGCACCTGTTTATCTTCAGTCGCAGTATTAGTGTTAGCCTGATTTTCATTTTTTATTGCCGTGCCACAGCCTGATAAAAGCAACAAAGATAAGCCAAATAGAATAAAAAATTTTCTCATAATTTATTTAAATTAATCATTAAAACTAATAAGTATTATAGCAAAATTATTTTAAGCAAGCAACAAGCCAGACTCTTGCCAGAAATAAAAATTAATGCTATAATTGGGCTAAGGATCTAATCCTTATTTTTATTTTCTCCGATTAATTGTTAAAAGTTAAAGGTTAACAGTTAAAAATGGAGCGGTAGTTCCCGCCTTTACTAAAGCTTCGGCGGGCAGGCAGTTGGTAACAAAAATTGCGAGTAGTACGCATCCGCTCCAAAGATTTTAAAACCCAAGTTTATAAAAGGTTACAGTTGTTATTATGGAGCGGTAGTTCAGTTGGTTAGAACGCTACCCTGTCACGGTAGAGGCCGCGGGTTCGAGTCCCGTCCGCTCCGCTAAAAAAGGAACAGCTAATGTTAGCTGTTTTTTTGATAGGATCTACGAAACGGTTGGAACTTTTATGGTATAATATCAATATAATAATAAAAAAATTATGTATCAAAATAAAACTTGGCAGAACCTATTAGAAAGATACTTAAAAAAAGATTGGATAGATAAGCCAAATATTTTTGCAAAAACTGCAATTAAATATTTCCCTAAACAAGGCAAGCTTCTTGATTTAGCGTCAGGAGTTGGTCAGGATAGTGTTTTTTTTGCTCAAAAAGGTTATTCGGTTATTTCATCTGATAACTCTGATTATGGTTTAAAGTTATCGCAACAAAGAGCTAAAGATAATAATGTAATCATATCTTCTAAAAAAGCTGATTTATCAAAAAAATTACCTTTCAAAGATAATACATTTGATATTGTATATTGTCATTTAGGATTGCATTACTTTGATGACAAAACAACAAAAAAAATATTTAAAGAAATTCATAGAATATTGAAACCGCAAGGTATTTTCGCCTCATTATTTAATTCTGTTGATGACCCTGAAATTGATAATCCAAAATTTAAGGAAATTGATAAAAATTATTATCTTGAAACCACAACGGGTTTATATAAGAGATATTTTTCAGTAAATTATTTGAAGGATGTAATAAAAGGGTTATTTGAACCGATAATTGAAGATAATAAAGGTGAAACTTACAAGGATGAGATTAAAACTCTAATGAGATTTATTGGCAAAAAGATTTAACAAATAGTTCCAACATAGTCAATTAGCCCCCGAATTTTACAAAAAATCGCTAAAATAGCGATTTTTGGGTATAATGTGAATATAATTATTAACTACAAAATCATGAAAAAAGGTAAAAATAAAATTATAATAATTATACTTCTTATAATCCTAGTACTGATAATAATTTCTGTAGGTTACTATCTTTATTATTTAAAAGTATATTTACCCAAAATTTACTTAATTGCAGACTGTAGCAATGCTCATAATCCACCAGATACACGGTCGTGTATATATTATAAAAATATTAATAATGAAAAATTATGCAATAAAGTTGGTGGTAGATGGGAGGATTTTCCTCAAGCAGCCAGTATTGCCCAAGGGAAAACTGGTAAAATTTGTATTGTAGAATTAAATGATAATCCGTTAAACCAACAAATCTTTGAGAGTGATACATATAATTGATGATATTAAAAAGTAATAACAATACTTAAATAGTTCCAACATAGTCAACTAGCCCTCAAAGCAATCAACAAGAAATCGCTTATCCAGCGATTTTTTGTTATATTATAAATATATGAATTTTAAGAGCAAAAAATATTGGTCAGGCAAGGTGACTAGAGAAAGCCATGCTTTGGCCTTGGCAGAAGGTATTTTTACCTGGTCAGATCCGAAAAAAATTGCTCAATCATTAAAAAAATCGGCTGAAGAAAGCTGGGCCAGAAAAGCCACTCCTTTTCAGTCAGCCATGTCCATGCTTAATTTTTACATTAACCGCGCTGGAAAAAATCTAGAGCCTAAACAGAAAAAAATTTTAGAACAAGCTAAAATAGAATTGCGAGAATTATTTGGCCGAATATAGTTTTAAATTTGAATAACTGCAAGGCTTGATTTTTATTTTTACTTATGCTAAAGTGTGATAATTATGTTAAAATAAAACCATGAAAATAAGACAACAATTTTATCTAGTATTAATTATTTTAATTTTGCTGATCATTGCATCAGCCGGTTTTGTCTTTGCTAAAATTGAAAAAGATACTGATGCAGATACTCTTTCTGATTATGAGGAACAAAATGTTTATACTACTGAAGAAAATAATCAAGATACTGATGCCGACACTTATCCTGATGCCACTGAAATTTATTATGGCTATTCCCCATTAGAAGGCAATAATGCCAAATTAACTACGGTTCAACTGGACATACCCTATATCAATGAATCTCCTGACGGCAGCTGGACAGGTCCCTGGAAAAATGCCTGCGAAGAAGCCAGCATTGCTATGATTGAAAATTTTTATTTAGGCAAAAAAGATGTCACAATCAAAGAAGCTATGAACTTCATGAGTGTGCTTTTTACCAAACAAAACCAGATCTGGGGTTCAAATGCTGATGCTGATGCTGCTCGCTCAACAAAATTGATAGATGAATATACTAATTATAATGCTGTTATAAAAGATAATCCCACAATTGAAGAAATAAAAACAGAATTGCAGCGTAAACGACCAGTCATTATTCCTGTTTATGGCAAAACTTTAAAAAATTCTAATATTCCTTTTTTAGCTACTGGCTCTTATTATCATATGATGATTATTATTGGTTATGATGATGAAACGCAGGAATTTATTACTAATGATACTGGAGATATAAAAACCGGAGCCAATCACCGCTATAAATATGGAACAATAATGGACTCTTTACATGATTTTAATTTCGCAGAACATAAAGCCAATGGTCCGGCTAAAGCTATATTTACTTATCCTAAATTAGTTAAATTAATTTCCAGCCCTAAAGTCTATTACCTCAAAGATAATACCAAGCAATGGATTGTTAATGAAAACACATTTAATGCTAAGGGATTTGACTGGGATGCGATCAATATTGTTCAGCCTCAATGGCTGGTTAATTTCCAGACTGGAAATGATATAAAAATATAATATTTAATACAAAAATATACTAAAATAAAATAATTGACTATTTAAAAAGCAAGGTTCACAAACCTTGTCTTTTTTATAAAATAATTCAGATTTTTAAATTTCAAATTTTTTATAAATAAACTTTTTGACAAATTCTACTATAGTAAAATAAACAAAAGCTAAAACAATAATAACTGCTGCCTGCCATAATTTCAAGACGCCAAAACCGAAATACGATCTTAAGCCAGTAAATAATATTAATACAATTAATACCGTAGTAATCAACGAAGCCCAAACAAGTGATTTACTGGGTTTGCTCTGCCAAAACCATCTTTTAGTACGAATGACAAAAATCAGCAAAACTTCTGTTAAATAAGATTCCCAAAACCAGCCTGCCTGAAAAACAGCCATTTGAGCATGAAGTATCAAGATCAAAAAGCCAAAAGTGACATAATCAATGACTGATGATAATAGGCCAAAATAATTCATGGCTTTTTTAATTTTTCCAATATCCCACTGCTTGGGTTTTTTTAAATATTCCTCATCAACTTCGTCGCCGGAAATAGCCAGCATCGGAAAATCACTAAAAAAATTTAATAAGATAACTTGGACTGGCAGCATAGGAATAAAAGGCAAGAATAAAGCAGCGCCAGTGACAGTGAACATGTTGCCATAATTAGAGCTAATAGTACAAAGAATATATTTTAAAGTATTGCCAAATGTTTTACGGCCTTCCTCAACTCCGCCGATCAAAACGTGCAAACTTTTTTTTAGTAAAATAACATCAGCTGCTTCTTTGGCTACATCAACAGCCGTATCAACAGAAATACCCACATCAGCTGCGCGTAAAGCCGGTGCATCATTAACGCCATCACCCAAGAATGCCACATTATGACCTGCCTGCTTTAAGGCTTTGACAATTCTTAATTTATGTTCTGGCGTGACTTTGGCAAAAACATCAACGCCATAAACTACATGTCTTAATTTTTCATCGCTCATTTTATCTACTTCCTCACCTAGCAAAATCTTGGAGTATTCATGGCAAATTTCCTGGCATAATTTCTTAGCAGCCAACTCGTTATCACCGGTCAAAATCTTAATATTGACTCCCAAACTTTTAAAAATCTTAATTGATTCAGCGGCTGTTTTTTTAGGCGGATCACTAAAAATAATCAACCCTAGCAAAGTTAAATCTTTTTCATCTGCGACTTTATATTCTGTTTGATTAGAAATTTTTTTATAAGCTACTAAAATAACCCGATAACCTTCGTCAGCCAATTTTTCTAAGGTTTTTCTGACTTTGCCAAGATGATTTTGAATTTTTTCCTCACGATTATTTATCTCAATTTGAGAGCAAATAGCCAATACTTCTTCAACTGCACCTTTACAAATTAAAATCTTTTGTTTATCTTTTTCAGCAATAATGCTCATGCGGCGGCGGTAAAAATCAAAAGGTATACTGGCTAATGCTTTATAACCATTATTTTTTTTCAAATTCTCCTGTGCATATTTAAAAATTGCTTCATCCAAAGGGTTCGGAGCTAAATCATGTTTTAACGTATAATGACTGCCCAAATTAGCATAATACAAAACATCCAAATTTTTCTTTTCATCAAAATCCAAATAATTTTCTAATATAATCTTGCCTTCAGTTAATGTACCTGTCTTATCAGTGCAAATCACATCAGCATTGCCTAAATTTTCAATTGCCATTAAACGTTTAACAATCACGTCTTTCTTTGCCATTTTACGTGCACCCCGTGAAAGATTTATAGTTATGATGATCGGCAATAATTCCGGAGAAATGCCCACTGCAATAGCCAAGGAAAAAAGCAAAGCTTCCAGCCAATTGCCTTTAAATAAAGCCAATATAAGAAAGACTAAAAAAGAAAACAGGATAATTATTCTAAACAAAAAATAGCCAAAGTCACTAATGCCTTTTTGAAAGGCTGAAGGCGGTTCCTGTTGTTCAAGTAATTTAGCTGTCTGGCCTAAAAAAGTTTGCTTGCCAATAGCCACTACAATGCCTTTGCCATTGCCCTGCACCACATGGCTGCCGCTAAAAACTAAATTAGCAGCTTCTAGCGGCTGCTGGCAGCCGCTTATAAAATCAGCTGTTTTCTCTGCCGGAAAAGATTCTCCGCTTAATATTGCCTGATTGACAGCAAGATTATTAGTTTCGACTAAGCGTAAATCAGCTGGTATAATAGAGCTAATCTGCAATAAAACAACATCCCCCACGACCAATTCAGTAGCATTAATATGCTTGATTTTATTATCGCGAATAACAGCCGTTTTTAAAGCAACTTTATTTTTTAAAACTTCCAGCGTTTTTTCTGAACGGTATTCTTGGATAAAGGCCAAAATCGCTGATATAAGAATCATAGCAATAATAATCACTGCTGAAGTATATTCACCCAAAAAACCGGAAATTATAGTGGCTAAAAGCAAAATAATAATCAAAGGATTCTTGAATTGGTCTATAAAAATCGAAATAGCTGAACGTTTTTTTTGGCTAATTAATTGATTTTTGCCATACTTCACCTGTCTGTCTTTCGCTTCCTGAGAGCTTAAACCCTGAGGGCTTGTTTTAAGCACATTATACATTGCTTCTGGCTGAAAATCAGTATATTTGATTATGCTGTTATTGGACATTAAAATGTTTATTAATTATTATTATAATTATAGCAATTTTAAGCCCTGTTAGACAGAGTTAAACTAATAATAAAAAAACGGACCAGACATAAGGCCGCTTGCAAATAAATTAAAGGTCACTAATAAGAAACAAAATTCTTATACTCTTCTAAAAAATCACTCAAACTCTTTTTTAGTTTATTCTTTTCTACATTATTCAATACTAATACTTTTTTACTTTCTCGCAATTGAACTGCCTCTTTAACATATTTTAACCCATCAAAATCAGGGAAAATCTTTTTTAATGCTCTGGGAATATCTCGTTTTTTTACAATTATACCTTTGCTTAGCAAAAGCTCGTTGCTCATATTAATAATATAATTAACCCAGTTGCGCGGTTTTCTACTAAAAATATTCCAAGCTTTATCAGGATTAGTAGCATAAAGATATTCAGCCCTTAATTCGCAGCCTAAATCCCTTTTTATGATTTCCTTTACTGGCGGTATCATTTTTGTTATATCTTTCCCCCATATAACTCTGGCCTGAATTTTATATTTTATAAGTCCCAAATTCGTAAAAAATCTGGTTGCTTTATTATTATTTTTAATTCGATTAATTAAGTCCTGATAAGATCTTATAACATATTGAATATCAAGCTTATATTTTTTTGCTAAATTATTTAAATTTATCTTTTTTATGTTATCAATATTTTTTACTAAAACTAAAAGGTCATAATCACTATAACCTTCTATAAAATCATAATTTGCATAACTGCCTTCAACTACTAGACTTACTAGATTTTTGCCTAATTTACTTTTAATTGCTTCTATTAGCTCTTGCTCCATTAAAAATAATTTCCCCTTATTCATAATTTAAATACTATCTATTTCTTCTTTATATTTTTCATAACCTTCCTTGCCTAACAAGCCATACATATAATTTTTGCTTTGTTCAACGCCTGGCTGGTCAAAAACATTAATATGTAAAAATTCACCCAGATAATAAACAGCCATTTCCATAAAATAAAATAACTGGCCTAAATAATATTCATCTAAATATGGCAAAATAATTGTGCCATTGGGTCTTTTATTTTCCATCAAAGAAACCGAGGTTGCCCAATGTTCAATGTTCAAAATATCTTTAAATTTATGCCCGGCGAAATAACTAGCCTCTACGTTTTTATATTCTGGCACTTTAAAATTATTGCTAATATTAGCCACTTTTATAAAAGTAATAATTTTATCATAAGGTCCTTCAATGTAAAGCTGAATCTGGGAATGCTGATCAGTCGGCCCTAAAGCAGCAATCGGCGTAATGCCGCAGTTAACAAGTTTTTTCTTTAAATCATGTTTATTGGCCAAACTTTCTCCCCAAAGCTGCCTAAACCAAAAACCAACTTCATTCAGATAATAATCATAAGGCATTAAAATAGAAATATTTTGCTTGCGTTTTTTATAAGCTAAATATTGCAGTGCGGCAAAGAAAAAAGCTAAATTTTTGTTATAATTATTACTTTTAGCATTTCCAGCCATAACCCTGGCACCAGCTGTCAGCTCTTTGATATCAAAACCAGCACAAGCTG
>Ga0315536_1001554_pt1 | contig 11456 bp, 7 predicted proteins | sample SalMarSW160230MG_FD_203093 | JGI IMG/M metagenome (GOLD analysis project Ga0315536, IMG submission 203093) | Salt marsh sediment microbial communities from the Plum Island Ecosystem LTER, Massachusetts, United States - Salt Marsh Sediment SW1602-30 ... | reverse complement strand
ACTTGCATTTAAAGTGGGTTACAGACTCGCTAACTCAGATTTCTTCCCGGCATGGAAGACAGGCTCCGAATTTAAAAACTTAAGAAAATAAGTTCTTTCTGTACATAGAATAACAGTAATTTTTTTGCATCCAAGCCTGCTTATTATTTAGAATTACAATATATTTCTGTTATTTTATTAACATTGTTATTTTATTAACAATAATAATACTAATTTTGTGCGGAAATTAATTTAATAAATCCTGAAAGGGAATTGCAAAGAATAAGAAATTAAACATTAAGTCTAAAAGAATGTCAAAGATCAAGTCATTTTCGGATCTGAAAAAGAAACGCGAAGAATTGAAAAGAAGTACAGAAGCGGGGATCAGTGCAGTTGAACCCGGGGCTCCTGTGCAGGTTAAGGTAGCCATGGCAACGTGCGGAATTGCATCCGGAGCAAGAAACGTGATGGAGTTTTTCCTGGAGCAGCTTGAGAGGAGAAATGTAGCAGCTGTCGTTTCCCAGACTGGATGCATGGGATATTGCTATGCAGAACCAACCATTGAGGTAAGACTACCCGGACAGGAGCCTGTAGTATTTGGTTTTGTCGACCTGAAAAGAGCTGATCAGATAATTGAAAAATATATTAAGACCGGGGAGCTTGTTGACGGTATTATACCTGTGAATTATGAAACTATTGACTTAATGAATAAGGAGGATTAACTATGTCAAAATACAACAGACATCTCCTGGTTTGTGGTGGCACAGGATGTCATGCCTCGGAAAGTGATTCTATAGTTTGTAACTTAAGGGATGAACTTGAAGCGAAGGACCTGGCTGATTCAGTCCAGGTGATCATTACCGGTTGTTTTGGATTCTGCGGGAAAGGGCCTATAGTAAAAGTCATGCCCGACAATACTTTCTATGTCGAGGTTAAACCCGATGATGCAAAGGAAATAATTGAAGAACATATTATTAAAGGCAGAAAGGTAACCAGACTCCTATATAAAGATCCCTTAAGCAACCAGCCAATTCCTGATTCAGCTGCCATAAGCCAGTTCAGGAAGCAGCTAAGGATAGTCCTTCGCAATTGCGGATTTATCAATCCTGAGAATATCGACGAATATATTGCCCGCGAGGGCTACCAGGCGCTGGGAAAGGTGTTGACCGAAATGACACCTGAAGAAGTAATAAAAGAGGTAAAGGACTCAGGTCAGAGAGGCCGCGGAGGTGCTGGTTTCTCAACAGGTCTCAAGTGGGAACTAGCCCGACGGAACCAGTCAGATGAAAAATATGTTGTTTGTAACGCGGATGAAGGTGACCCGGGCGCATTCATGGACCGCTCAGTGCTCGAAGGTGATCCTCATTCTGTCCTCGAGGCAATGGCAATTTGCGGGTTCAGTATTGGAGCTTCCAATGGTTTGATATATATCCGGGCAGAATATCCACTTGCAATTGAACGGCTTAAAATAGCAATTAACCAGGCAAGAGAATATGGTCTGCTGGGCAGCGATATTCTGGGAACAGGCTTTAATTTTGACATTAAGCTTCGTTATGGAGCCGGCGCTTTTGTCTGTGGAGAGGAAACAGCCCTTATTCATTCAATGGAAGGGCTTCGCGGTGAACCAACTGTAAAACCACCATTCCCGGCTGAAGCTGGTTATCGTGGTAAACCCACCAATGTTAATAATGTCGAAACATTTGCTGCAATTCCTGCAATCATTCTTAAAGGAGCTAAATGGTTCAGCAGTATAGGAACTGAAAAATCAAAAGGAACCAAGGTTTTTGCACTTGCCGGAAAGATCAATAATGTTGGACTGATTGAAGTGCCGATGGGGACAACACTAAGGGAGGTTATCTTTGAAATAGGAGGAGGTATAAGGAACGGGAAAAAATTTAAAGGTATACAAACAGGAGGACCATCTGGCGGTTGTCTGTCGGACAAACACCTCGACACTCCCATCGATTTCGATAATCTTCTTGCTGCCGGTTCAATAATGGGATCCGGGGCAATGATCGTTCTCGATGAAGATGATTGTATGGTTTCGATGGCTAAATTCTTCCTCGAATTTACAGTTGAAGAATCATGCGGGAAATGCGCTCCCTGCAGGATCGGGAACAAACGCCTTCATGAACTTCTGGGGCAGATATGCGAGGGGAAAGGGTCACTTGAGGACCTTGACAGACTGAGGAACATGAGCATTGTCATTAAGGACACTGCACTCTGTGGGCTTGGACAAACATCACCAAACCCAGTTCTCTCCATGCTGGATAATTACTACGATGAATATGTTGCTCATGTGACTGATAAGAAGTGTCCGGCCGGGCAGTGTCGCAGCCTTATGGAATATGTAATAAATGCTGAGAATTGTGTGGGCTGTACCGCATGTGCCAGGGTGTGTCCTGTCAATGCTATTTCCGGCGAAAGAAAAGAGGTGCACCTTATAAATCCGGCAATTTGCATAAAATGTGGTGCGTGTATGGAGAAATGTAAGTTTGATGCAATATTTATCAGATAATCAATAACATAATGGAAACTATAAAGCTTACTATTGATAATAAGGAGATTGATGTACCAAAAGGTACTACAATATATAAGGCTGCAAAGGAACTTGGCATTGATATTCCTACTCTTTGCTATATGGACCTTCATGATATGAACATCGAGAACAAACCAGCTGGTTGCCGGATCTGTGTGGCAGAAGTCTCGGGCAGGAGAAATCTTGCACCTACATGTTCAACAAATTGCGAACAGGGAATGGTTGTTAAAACACATACTCCCAGGGTTCTGAATGCAAGACGGACTGTTATGGAATTTATTTTGTCCGACCATCCGAAAGATTGCCTTATCTGTGCCAAATCAGGTAATTGTGAACTTCAGGCTATGGCTCATCGTCTTGGCATAAGAGAGATTCCCGGAGCTGAATATGCTGAAGTATCAACATACAGGGAAGATACATCGCCATCGATCATACGCGACCTTGACAAATGTATTATGTGCAGGCGTTGTGAAATGATGTGTAATGAAGTTCAGACAGTTGGAGCTTTGTCTGCAGTTAACAGAGGATTCATGGCAACGGTTGCTCCGGCTTTTGAGCAAAATCTCGAACATTCAACATGCACATATTGCGGTCAGTGTGTTGCCGTGTGCCCGACCGGAGCTCTTACAGAAGTTAACCATGTACCGAGTGTATTAAGAGCCCTGGTTGATCCTTCCAAAACAGTTGTTGTACAGACTGCCCCGGCAGTGCGAGTAGCGCTTGGTGAGGAATTCGGACTCGAACCAGGCACTATTGTAACAGGGAAAATGACTGCAGCTCTTAGAGCTCTCGGATTCGACTATGTTTTTGACACCGATTTCGCTGCCGACCTGACAATAATGGAAGAAGGGACGGAGTTTCTTGAAAGGCTTACCAGGTATCTGAAAGGTGATAAAAATGCCAGGATCCCCATATTAACTTCATGCTGTCCGGGCTGGGTTAACTTCTTTGAACATTATTTTCCTGATCTCAAGGATGTACCCTCAACAGCTAAGTCACCACAGCAGATGTTCGGGGCAATAGCCAAAACGTACTTTGCCGATAAGATAGGAGTCAATCGCAAGGATATGGTTGTTGTTTCAATTATGCCATGCCTGGCAAAAAAATATGAATGTCAGAGAGATGAGTTCTCCGTGGATGGTAATCCGGATGTTGATTTTTCAATATCTACAAGGGAACTTGCAAATTTCATCAAACAGGCCAATATAGATATCAGTAATCTTCATGACGAGGAATTTGATTCACCGCTTGGTGAATCGACGGGAGCAGGTGTTATTTTTGGCGCTACAGGAGGAGTAATCGAGGCAGCCTGCCGTACAGCCTACGAATTATATACCGGCAAGAAACTTCAGAGACTCGATTTCACTGAGCTGAGAGGGATGGAAGGTGTACGCTCCGCAACCATCGACTTCGATGGTCTTCCTTTAAATATAGGAATAGCTCATGGCCTGGGAAATGCAAGAAAACTTCTTAATGATGTCAGATCAGGAAAATCACAGTTTCATGCTATTGAAGTAATGGCATGTCCCGGGGGCTGTATTGGCGGAGGAGGACAACCCCTGCTTCATGGTAACTCAGAAATTCTTAAAGCAAGGGCAACCGCTATTTATGAGGAAGACAGGAAAAAACCTCTCCGGAAATCGCATGAGAATCCGTTCATTATAAAACTTTATGAGGAGTTCCTTGGGAAGCCCAACAGCGAGAAGGCTCACCATCTTCTTCATACTCATTATTTTAACAAACAAAGCAAAGTCATTATCAAACAATAACTATAAATATTAGCCAATTATAAAATTCACCGCAATGTCTCATATAAAAATAGAATTAAGAAAAGAAGATGTGGACTTTATTAATAGAGTATGTGAGTCTTTTAATAATGATCCGCAGGAACTTATAAATGTACTTCATGCCTGCCAGGAACACTTTGGTTATCTTCCTGCAGAAATTCAGGAGGTTGTTTCCGAAGAATTAAACATTCCTGTAGCTAAAATTTATGGTGTTGTGACTTTTTACTCATTTTTCACCATGACGCCGAAAGGAAAACACCCGATAAGTATTTGCCTGGGAACAGCATGCTATGTAAGAGGTGCCGAGAAAGTCCTTGATGAGTTCAAGAAAGAACTTGGCATCCAGGTAGGGGAATCAACAGAGGACAATAAATTTTCATTATCAAGCCTGAGATGCGTGGGAGCCTGCGGGCTGGCGCCTGTTGTCCTTGTTGGTGACAAAACATATGGCAGGGTAGCACCGGATGATGTAAAAAATATTCTGAAAGAATATGATTTGTAGGGACATGCCATGTCCCTACATTGTCTGCCCCTCACCTCTTCTTCCTCTGCGCCTTTGTGCCTTTAAGCCCTTGCGCCTTCGTATACCAGAAAAAATATTCTTTCTGCCTTCTTTTTTCTTCTGTCTTTCTTGCTACATAAACCCTCTTTCCGGTATATGGATCATATCCCGTATAATACATAAGTGTAGCCAGTGTCATTGGTGTAGGAGTAAAATCCTGTACCTGTTCCGGCCTGATACCCAGACTCTTTACCTCTGCTGCCAGCTCTTTCATGTCGGCATCCGTGCATCCCGGGTGCGATGATATAAAATATGGTATGATCTCATATTTTAGACCATGCTTTGTTATGATTTCATCAAATCGCCTTTTTAGTTTCTTAAAGAGATCAAAAGGGACCTTCCGCATCTCGTACAATACACCGGGTGACGTATGCTCGGGAGCAACCTTAAGTCGGCCGGAAACATGTAAGGTAACAAGTTCTTCGAGATATTCTTTTTCATCTTTTCCGGCTGATTTATTCCATTCAGGAAATAACAGATCATAGCGTATGCCGCTGCCGACAAATGATTTTTTTATTCCCTCCATACTGTCAACCTTCCTGTAGAGACCCGTCAGGGTTTTATGATTCGAATCCAGATTTTTACAGACTGAGGGCCAGATACAAGATGGCCGTGAACATGTCCTGCAAAGTTCCAAATCCCTGCCTTTCATCCTGTACATATTTGCCGACGGACCTCCCAGGTCTGACAGATACCCTTTAAAATCAGGCAATGCAGATATTTTTCCGACCTCATTCAGAATCGAATGTTCCGATCTGCTTATTATCTGTTTACCCTGGTGGGCTGCAATTGCGCAAAAACTGCATCCCCCGAAACATCCCCGATGAATATTAACAGAGAATTTAATCATCTCGTAAGCCGGAATATTACCCTTTCCATTATATTTCGGATGAGGAAGGTACATATACGGCAGGTCAAATGTGCGGTCAGCCTCTTCCTCTGTCATGGGTAAAAACGGCGGATTAATGATTACCTTAAAATCACCAGATGATTCGCTCAGCCTCGATGATTCCATCTTGTTGGATTCCTTTTCAAACATTACAAAGTTTGCAGCAAACTTTTCCTTATCCTTAAGGCATTTTTCAAAAGAATTCAATGTTATGTCATTCCATTTTGACTGTAAAGGCAACGGATCATTTCTTCTTAATGCTATTGCAGTCTGCGGAATCGTTTTAAGCGATGAAAAAGGGATCCCTTTCAGCAAAAGTCTTAAAAGTTCTCTCAGTGGTTGTTCTCCCATTCCATATATTAACATATCAGCTCCGCTGGCCAGGAGGATGGAAGGTTCCAGCTTATCCTTCCAGTAATCATAGTGAGTCAGCCTCCGCATTGAAGCTTCAATACCTCCTATCACCACCGGGACATCCGGGAAAAGCTCCTTAAGTATTTTAGTATATACTATTGTCGGGTAATCCGGCCGAAATCCGGCTTTTCCTCCAGGGGTATATGCGTCGTCGGACCTTAATCGCCTGGCAGCAGTATAATGATTAACCATTGAATCCATATTGCCTGCAGTAACGCCAAAGAAATATTTTGGCCGTCCCATCTTTCTGAAATCCCTGAGATCATCTTTCCAGTTCGGCTGTGGCACTATCGCCACGCGCAGACCTTCATCCTCAATAACTCTGCCTATAACCGCTGAACCAAATGAAGGATGATCAACATAGGCATCCCCGCTAAGAATAATAACATCCAATTCATCCCAACCCTTATGATCAACCTCTTTTTTAGTTACAGGCAACCATTCCCCTGCAGACATCATCCTTTTTTTCATTTTGCAAATTTACTTAAAAGTAATATCTTGATTATCTTTGATTCAAAGAAATGGTTGGAATATTATGATAACCAGTACCAGATTCAGATTCTTTCCTGTTAATTTAGGTTTAAAGAGAAATATATCTGTCTTACTTGTTTTAATCTTCATTACTATTCATCCCTTACTTAACGCCTTCTCACAGGATAAAGGGATACGTCCGAAAGTCGGTCTTGCACTGAGCGGTGGTGGCTCCTGTGGCTTAGCACATATTGGTGTTCTTAAAGTGATGCAGGAGGCAGGTCTGAGACCAGACGTAATTACAGGAGTAAGCATGGGAAGTCTTATCGGAGGACTTTATGCCATAGGTTATTCTGTCGACAGTATTGAAAAACTATGCAAGACAATCGACTGGAATATTATAATTACCAATCAACTACCTGAAAATAAGATAATTTTTCCTGAAAAAAAATATTTCAATAATAGTGTTATTGCGATTCCGATAGCTGTGAAAAAGTCTATCATTCCTACCGGCCTTCTGAATGGCCAGCAGATGGAAAATATGCTTAGTTACTACACCTGGCCTGCCGACAAGATCACAGAATTTTCGAAACTCCCAATACCATTCATGTGCCTGGCTACCAATCTCGTAACATGTAGAAAAATAGAATTAACAAAAGGCTACCTGGCTGATGCCATCAGGGCAAGTTCAGCTGTGCCTACAATTTTCACGCCATTAAAGATTGACAGCCTCCTTTTAATTGATGGAGGTATGGTCCGCAATCTGGCTGTCAGTGAGACAAGAGATATGGGAGCCTCAATTGTTATCGCCTCTTATACAGGAGCCTACATGAGCAAAGAAAAAGACCTGCAGTCGGCAACTGATATACTGGCTCAGCTTCTCTTCTTTATAGGTGTTGATGATTTCGAGAAAGAGAAAAAATTTGCAGATATTCTTATTGAACCTATGACGGACGATCTTTCAGCAACATCATTTGACAATATTGACACAATAATTCAACGGGGATACAAGGCAGCATTGCCCTTCAAAAACAGGTTTAAAAGAATTGCTGACTCATTGAACCTTATAGGACCTCAGCCTCCAATCGACATAATACTTGACAGGCAATATTATTCATTTGACCGGATTCAGATAAACGGGAACAAGAAAATTTCAAGAAAACAGATATTGGGAGTACTAAATATACATCCCCTTGAAAAGGTTGATAAATCTATGTTAAAGGAAAGTATTGATCTCCTCTACGGGAAAAACTGGTTCGATAAGGTCAAGTACAGGATTGTACCAAAAAATGATTCCCTCCTCCTCATGATCGACTGCATTGAGCTATCCAAAACAATGTTATATGCCTCGGTGCATTATGATGATGGTATGCATTCAGGCCTGGTTTTGGATTTATCTATCAAAAATCCGCTTATTCAAAAGTCAAAACTTGAAGTAGATGCTTATATAGGACAATTTTATAAGATAAGATCAAGATATTTTCAGTTTATTGACCCCAACCAGAAATACGGGTTATCACTAGAAGCTTATGCTGAGAATGTTATGCTGCCCATGATGCAGATAAGAGGGGAGACAGGCAGTATGATTAGCAGAAATTTTCTGCCTGGTGCCTCAATTTTTAAAAGGTTTGGGCTGAATCATATGATAACCATTTCAGGAACTTATGAAATGTTAAATTACATCCCCCAGTTCATCACACCTGATAAATTGGAGATTGTGTCACATAATTATATGAACCTGCAACTTAAGTACCAGATCAATACACTTGATATCAAGAATTTCCCAAACAATGGAGCAATCCTTGATATCTCAGGCGACATGTCAAAACTACTTTCCTATTCAACCAAAATAAATAATGTCACACAATCGTATGATGAGAATAACAGTGAGGTACCATCTTTTGAAAGGTTTTATACAATAAGAGGGCATTACAGACACTATTTTTCACCATCCAGAAAATTAACATTGTCCGTTGGAGGGGATTTTCTATACGTTTCCAAAACAGATTCAATTTCGGAGCAAAACAATTTCTGGCTCCTGGGAGGTATAACTCCTGCAACAATCCGGTCCATCCCAATGACAGGCTTCCATCCGGGTCAGATAATGGTAAAAAAGATGGCTGAGCTGGAAGCCGAAACAGATTGGGAGATCTACCCGGCATTTCATCTGGGTCTCATGACTAATTTTTCAATGATACAGGAGACAAGTAGAAATAAAGGATTTTCATTCCTGGCCGGGTATGGAATCAGTGTTGGATATTCTTCAATTTTTGGTCCCCTAAGGGCCGGCATTATGCATGGCATCTACAGCAAAGAGGAATATTTCAGTCCGCTGAAGGGATTTATCAGCCTGGGATATAATTTCTGACCTGGTGTTGTCAGGATATTCAGGACTGCCGAAAAAACTGAATTGTTTATAAATCACATAATTTTTCCGGTCTGATTCTTGCAGATAAAATTTTAGTAATGTGAAATGATTTTTTGGCAGAACTCATTTCAAAACGAAAAAAACAATGGATGTAGCAAAAGTAATACAGCAACATAAAAATGTCTGCAATCTCGTATCAGAGAAAAGAATTAAGCAAAGTCTTGATATCCTGTCTGATATGATTAACAACGCGTCCTTTGGTGATCTGCACGATGAGTACGAAAATATTGTAATGACCTACAGAAACATGCTCTCATATACTATAGATGGCATAAAGGACCCTGAACGCAACAAGGTATACACCAAACTTATACAGTCAATACTCGGATTATCCGACAGGGTAAGACAGGACATATTGTCACATTATTCCGGGTGGCACACATACTGGGTCAAGCAACAGGCTGAAAAAGAGTTGAACCTGAGCGGAAAAACAATTGTCGAGACTGTTGATGACCTTATGTTTAAATCTGAACTGGATGAATGGCTTAAACTGAGCAATGAAATAATACCAGATCCTGAATCGGAGATTTCAAAAAAACATAAACAGCTGATCAGCAATATTTTCAACCATTTATGGTTAACTGATTATTACGGCGAGGCTGAAAACAGCCTGATCAATATTTTTTTGAAATCCGGCAAGTTCAGATGGTACGAGGCAAGTATATTCACATCAGCTATAACACTCAGCGCGCTGAGAACCTGGCAGACTGAAAAGCTTTTCCATCTAATAACCATATATGAGGCAGGACAGGAACAGGTAATGGAGAGAGCGCTTTCGGGGCTTATACTGAATTTGCATTATTATAACGGAAGGATATTATTATATCCGGAGATTACTGACAGGGTGGCAAAGATGAGTCGTGATAACAGGTTCAAGGAACATTGCAGGATAATTGTATTACAAACAATCAGATCGAGAGAGACAGAAAATCTGAGCAGAAAACTGCATGAAGAAATTTTGCCGCAGGTTGCAAAACTTAAACCAAGGATCGAGGAAAGACTTGACCTTGACAATATTCTGTCCGATGATAAAAATGAGGAAAAAAACCCGGATTGGTCAGAGATGTTCAGCGACTCGGAAGAGATATTCAAGACGATGGAAGAGCTTACAAACCTGCAGATGGAGGGTGCTGATGTTTATATGTCAGCATTTGCCAATATGAAACACTTTGACTTTTTCAAGGATTTTCAGAACTGGTTTATCCCGTTTTATCCTGATCACGAAGCAGTTGACGAGATCTATCACGACGAGATTCTAGGTCCGGGTACCAATGAGCTGGCAGAGGCATTATATAAAACACCATTCATTTGTAATTCCGATAAATATTCGTTGCTTTTAAACCTTAAATATCTTCCTTCATCACAAAAAAACATGATGCTGAAGGTATTCCGTATGGAAATTGAAGGACTTCAGCAACTGAATGAGGATGAAACAGTTATTGACCCTTATAAAAAATTCAGAATCAACGTAACTCAATATCTTCAGGATATATACAGGTTCTTTAAACTTTCTCCCTACAAAAAAGAATTTGAGGATCTGTTCTTAGGAAAACTTGATATATACAATTCTGAGTTTTTCAGGATGACCTGTAGTTCTATGGATGCTGAAGCCGGTCTGGCAGACTATTTTTTCAGCAAGAATTTTTTTGAAGATGCCCTGCAGCTTTTCCTCAGACAAATAAGTGAGAAACCTTCAGAGGTGCAGTTATATGAAAAAATAGGGTATTGTTACCAGGTGAGCGATAATTATGAGGAAGCCCTCAGGTTTTACAGGAGGGCAGAACTTATTGACAGAAAAGCATGGACACTTAAGAAAATCGGGTTGTGTCTGAGGCGGCTTGGAAGAAATGAAGAAGCACTCGAATGTTATCTGCAGGCAAGCGACATGGAACCTGAAAACATCCATACCATAATAATGACTGCACTCTGTTATCTTGATCTTAAGGATTATGAGCAGGCATTGAAATACTATTTCATGGTTGAATATAAGGAACCTGGTAATCTGAAGATATTAAGGCCCATAGCGTTTTGTTACCTGGCCATGGGCAGATTAGATGAATCAGAAAAATACTATGAACGTCTTTCAGCAGGAAAGCTGAATGCCCATGATCTTATAAACAAAGGACACCTGGCTCTGTGCAATGGGAAAAAGAGGGAAGCAATCGACTTATACAGACAGAGCATAATAAGTGGTGAGCTTACAAAAGATAAGTTTATTTCAATTTTCAAGGAAGACAATACTCTTCTGATATCTCTTGGCGTTAATCCTGATGATCTGCCTATTTTGCTTGACTACCTTTTATTTACTATTGGATGATTGTATAGTATCATGGTCGGGGAGACTGGGAGAATGAGGGCCGAATCGTCTGTTGCCCCTGTTATCCAGG
>Ga0315536_1001553_pt1 | contig 11458 bp, 10 predicted proteins | sample SalMarSW160230MG_FD_203093 | JGI IMG/M metagenome (GOLD analysis project Ga0315536, IMG submission 203093) | Salt marsh sediment microbial communities from the Plum Island Ecosystem LTER, Massachusetts, United States - Salt Marsh Sediment SW1602-30 ... | reverse complement strand
TTGAGCTGACCATTCCGCAGGGTAGTTGGGAGTTGTTGTCGTGGAAGGATGTGGATTTCGCCCTGTGGGACCCGCAAGAAGGGGCCACGATCGTGGTAAATGTGACCCCCTTAAAAGAGGATGTGGATGCGGCTACCCTCACCCGTCACCTCCTCATCGCCTTTGAGCGCAAGCATATTATCTCTCAAGGGGTCGAGAAGGTCGATGGAAGAGAGGCCATGAAGACCGAGTTGGAGGGGTGGGTGGAACAAACCGAGGTCAAGGCTGAGGCCTATGTCGTGCAGGGGAAAGGGGTGGTCTATGACATCATCTTTTGGGCACCCTCTGACGCCTTTCCCCACACGGTAGAGGCATTCCGTCAATTCCTCGTCGGCCTCACCTTCCTCCAACCGTAAAGGGCTGTGGTGAAAGACCCGATCTTTCTTATCCAACAACGCATACAATCTGCCCTCATGTATGTGGGGGGGGCTTCTAGACTCCTCTTTGAGGCGATCTCTTGCGGGATCAGACCGCCCTATCAACTCGGCCTTATCCTGCAGGAGATAGAATCTATCGGTATTCGTTCCATGACCGTGGTCAATGTCATCGCCCTTTTTACCGGCATGGTCCTTGCCTTGCAGACCGCCTATGCCTTGAGCCGTTTCGGGGCCAAGGGGTTTATCGGGGTGGTGGTAGCCATATCCTTGGTCCGGGAGATAGGGCCGGTCTTCACCGGCATCATGGTGGCAGGGAGGGTCGGCTCGGGGATTGCCGCGGAGATCGGCTCCATGAAGGTGACCGAGCAGATCGATGCCATTCGGGTCATGGGGGCGAATCCCGTGAAGCGGTTGGTGGTTCCCAAGCTGATCGCTGCGATAGTGGCCCTCCCCCTCCTCACCATCGTGGCAGATATCCTGGGCATTGTGGGGGGGCTTTTTATCAGCATTACGGAACTCCAGGTAAATTCTTACTACTACTTTACCACTATCTTGGATACGATATCCCTGCAAGATGTGGCCAGCGGGATCGGAAAGACGTTGTTTTTCGGCCTCATCATCACGGTCATCGGGTGCTATCAGGGGATGACCACCACGGGCGGGACCGTAGGGGTCGGTCGCGCCACCACCTCAACAGTGGTGGTAAGTTCTATATTGATATTGGTGTCCGACTTCTTTTTGACCAAGATATTCCTGATGCTGTGAGCAATGAAAAAGCCGATCATCGAAATAAAAAATCTGTACAAGTCCTACAATGGGCTCCAGGTCCTCCAGGGGGTGGATCTTGGGATAAAGCGGGGGGAGACCATCACCATTTTAGGGGGGAGTGGAACGGGTAAGAGCGTCCTGCTTAAGCTTATATCAGGCCTGGAAAAGCCCGATCAGGGTACAATACGAATTGATGCACGGGATATCGTCCCGCTCAAGGAAGATCAGCTGGTCCCCATCAGGAGAAAGATAGGGATGCTTTTTCAAGGGTCCGCCCTCTTCGATTCTCTCAGCGCCGGGGAGAATGTGGCCTATCCCATCAGGGAGCATTTCCGCCTCCCCGAGGGAGAGATTCAGCGGATCGTGCGGGAGAAATTGCGCATGGTGGGGCTCGAGGGGATAGAGGAGAAGATGCCGGCAGAGCTGAGCGGGGGGATGAAGAAGCGGGTGGGCTTGGCCAGGGCCATCGCCATAGACCCCGAGATCATCCTATACGACGAGCCCACTACCGGCCTTGATCCGGCCAATACCCAAAGGATAAATCAACTCATCGTTGAGCTCCAAAAGGTCTTAAACGTCACCTCCATCGTGGTCACCCATGATCTTGACAGCGCCTACGCGGTAACGGATCGATTGGCCCTGTTGTATCGGGGCAGGATCGCCATGAAGGGGACGAAGAAGGAATTTGAGGCCTCTCACATCCAGGAGGTGCGGGACTTCATCGCCAAGAAGATCGTCGAATAACGAGGTTAAGGAGGAGAAGATGAAACCAAGCAAATTTACCGAGATAAAGGTAGGGCTCTTTGTCGTGGGTATTCTGGTTCTCTTCGGCGCGGCCGTCTTCACCATCGGGAGCCACCAGAAGTATTTTCAAAGACAGTACACCCTCTGGGCCTCCTTTTCCAACATCAGTGGCTTGATCGTCGGCGCCCCGGTAAGATTGGCCGGTCTGACGGTGGGGAGGGTGAATGCCATCCTCTTCCCCGAAGATCCCCAGGACAAGATTGTCAAGGTGGAGTTGAAGATTAAGAAAGGCGTTCAGAAGCGAATCCGGGAGGACTCCATCGCGAGCATCCAGACCATGGGACTTTTAGGGGATAAGTATGTGGAGATCTCGTTAGGGTCACCGCAGCACGGAGTCCTGCAGGATGAGGCCCGTATCAACAGTGTTGACCCCATCGATCTCATGGAATACGCGGCCAAGCTCGAAGAGACCATCAATGCCGTGAACACCATCTTGATAGATGTGAAGGCGATCAGCGGGCAGATCAGGGGCGGCAAGGGGTTGCTCCACGCCATCTTATACGACCCTGCCGGCGGGGAGTTGGTGAAAAATCTCGCCGGGGCCTCTGGCTCTCTTGACACCTTGGTCAAGGAGCTCTCCTCCACTGCCGAATCGGCCAACAACATCGTCAAGAAAGTAGAGCGGGGGGAGGGGAGTTTGGGGGGCATTATCAACGATCCCACGGTCTATGAAGACCTCAAGGTAGTGCTCGGCGGTGCCAAGCGGAGTAAGACCATCCAGACACTCATCCGCTATACCATCAAAAAAAAGAAAAAAGCAGAGCAGGGTGCAGAATCAGAACAGTGAGTTTCGCTCAGGGGTCGTCCCCATCGTGGGGCGGCCCAATGTAGGTAAGTCCACCCTCATCAATCGTCTGGTGGGGGAAAAGATCGCCATTGTCTCACCCAAACCACAGACTACCTGGAACAGGATCCTGGGGGTTAAGACCCTCCCCTCGGCCCAGATCCTTTTCGTCGATACCCCGGGCATCCATGATGCCTCGTCCAAGCTCAACCGGTCTATGCTCGCTGCTGCCAAGGGCGCTTTGCAGGACGCGGATCTCATCCTCCACATGGTGGAGGCCCCTGATCCGTTCTCCAAAAAAGAGGAACTGGTATGGGGGTTTCTGCACGGCGTCAAGACGCCAGCCATCTTGGTGATCAACAAGATCGACTTGGGAAGCATGGATGCCGCGCCCGAGGCCTCACTCCCCTTTCCGTATGTCAAGGTCATGCCGATATCGGCCCTTGTGGGCACGGGAGTAGAGCTCTTAGAAAACGAGATCGTAGCGCACCTCCCCCTTGGCCCCCCCTACTATTCGGCAGACGTCATGACCGATCAGACACAGCGGTTCATGGCGCGGGAGATCATTCGAGAGAAGATATTCGATTTGACCCGTCAGGAGATCCCCTATTCGTGCGCCGTGGTGGTGGAGGAGTTCAAAGAGCGGGGTGAGGGGGTAGTCTTTATCAGGGCTGCGATCAATGTGGAGCGGGAGACTCAAAAGGGGATCCTGATCGGCAAAGGCGGCAACAAGTTAAAGGAGATCGGCAAGCAGGCCAGGATGGATCTCGAAGAACTCTTGGGTGCGCGGGTATATCTGGACCTGTGGGTGCGGGTCCAGAAGGACTGGACCAAGAAGGAGTATGCCTTGCGGGAGTTTGGATTGACGTAGATGTTTTTAAAATGTCCTTGACAATGCTTTCTTATCGTTGCTATTTTCACCTGCGCAATGAGGGATAAGAGAAGGTCTTTTCTCAAAACAATGGGTAAAAGGAGCTACCATGAAAAAGGTCTTATTATCTGTGCTGTTCCTCTCCCTGCTGGTTTTCGCCTTCTCGGGGGTCTCCTATGGCTGGCAGGGGAGGATGGGGGGCATGGGTGACCCGTACGGCCTGGTCTCGGATGAGTCCGATTTCCTCATCAACCCCGCAGGGATCCTCAAGGGTGAGGGGGTAAAATTTTACGGGGACTACCGCTTCACCTACACGGATGTGACGGACTGGGACATTGAACTGGATCGGTTTACTGCCGCTGGTGTGCTCTTCGATTACTACCATTTTGACACCTCAGGTCAGGAATACAAACACGAGGCCCTGGTAGGCGCCAGCTTCCCCATAGGCTCGGGAAGGATGGGGATCTTTTTCACCTATGACGGCATGAGGGGTGATTACAATGGGGATGAGGATGTGGGGGGGATTAGCAATTATGCAGCATATGACCTCACCAAGGACCTTGATGACTTCGCCGTGAGGCTCCTGTACGGTCTGCCGGTGCTAGGGATGGATGCGGGCCTCGAATTGGGGATGGCCTACCGGGAGGAAAAGCAGAAGACGTGGCTACAAAGGGGGACATTTGGCACGCAAAATAATTTCGAGTCTTTTGATTTTCCCTACTACTCCTTGCTCGATTTTATGATCCCCTACGATTCCAATTATTGGGAGTTGTTGTGGAAGGCGGGGGTGCAAAAACAACTTGACCCTCTTGGCATCAAGGTAAGCCTGAGGGGAGGATATATCGTCTCCTCGGACAACAGTTATGAATTTTTGTTTGGACCTAGCCAAAACGTTGTTGACATAGAGGGGAGTGTGGCAGGCTGGCGCATCGGCTCGGATATCTGGCTGAGGTACGCCATGGAAGAGGGGCTGACCCTTCCCTTCCTCTTCAGTATAGACTACGCGGAAAAAAAACGGGATGGCGATGGGATTGGGATCGGTACGTTCGACCCCGGTACATTATATGACTACGCCCATAAAGAGCGGTCATTGGACCTCAAGGCGGGGGGTGGTGTGGAAAAGAAGCTTAGCAACAATGTCCTGATAGCGGGAGGTATCTACTACAATTACCTGCAGGGCAGCGATGACGCCTCATTACTTTGGACCGGGAACGGGTATAATCCTGACTGTAGTGAGTTTCCATCCCATCAGGAGCACCGAGTGATTGTGAGGCTGGCCGGTGAGATGGAGCTTTCCCCTGCCGTAACCCTGCGGATGGGGCTTGAGCCCTTCTACGGCTGGGTAACGGAAGATTTCAAGTACAAACGTAATATTGGCGGTGTATACGAGTATAGCGACGACATCTCCTTGGTTGGTTATCACTGGGGTATCGGGGCCTCGCTGGGCGGCTCGATGCAGTTTGACAGCTTTACCCTGGAGCCCTTTATCACCGGCGGCTGGCAGGAATACGATCTAGATGGCGATGGGGAGAGGATCCAGGCCAACGGTGTGATCTCCGATCTTTGGGATATGGCGAAGGCCCGCAGCGAATGGTCAATCGGCGGGGGATTGTCGGTCCTCTTTGATGTACCATAATCTTTTTTATAGTCGAGTTTACAGGGCGGGGGCAACCCCGCCCTTTTTTATGACTGTCTCCATTCTCCACACGCTTCCCTTTCCATGGGAACTGTATCTCTACTCTGGTAACGGATATAGGTATCCATTGACAAAAATTATAGGGCGCTCTATAGTAAAAATGTGATGCAGATGGAGAGCTTCGGTACCTATCTTAAGGGCGAGCGGGAGTCGCGCAAGGTCTCGTTGGATGCGATCAGTCGGGCCACGAAGGTCCGCCGCGTTATCTTGGAGGCCATCGAAAAGGACCAAGGCGAAGCCTTGCTTCCGGAGGTGGTGATAAAGGGCTTTATCGAGGCCTACGCCCGGCAACTTGGTTTGGACCCCCAAGCGGTCCTGGTGAAATATTCGCAGTGGCAGGAAGGGAATGAGGCGGCGGAGCAAGGGGGCGTCCTTCCCGGCGGGAAGCGGCGCATTCCCCCCCGCTATATGGTTGCAGGGGTCGTGGGCGTAGTAGCGGTCATTGTCATCGCACTCTTTGTTGCCTTCCCCCATGGTCCTCGAGAAGGGGCGCAGGAGACCACCCTCGCAAAGCCCTCCCCGGAGCAGACACCCACGGTTCCCTCGGAGGGACCGCAACCCCCTTCTTCTACCCCACTGGCAGAAGAAGCGGTAAAAGAGGCCGCACCCCTTGCCCCTCCGCCTGTTGATACCCAGGGTGAGAAAAAGGGGACATCAGCGGAACCAGTGTCCGTACCCGAACACACCCTGGTCATCACGGCTTCTGAGCGGACGTGGATACAGATACAAGAGGGGTCATCCCTCCCCCGTGACGTCATTCTGTCTCCTGGGGACAACTTAATACGCAAAAGCTCTCAACAATTGGCGGTGGTCATCGGTAATGCGGGCGGAGTTACGGTGAGCTTTGACGGCAAGATATTGACGTCCCTGGGCGAGGCCGGGCAGGTGGTTCGGCTCACACTCCCTTCCCCTCGGGAAGGGTAGGACTGGTGCTGTTCCTACTGCCTACTGAAGGATACGGCGCGAGAGGATATCCCCCTTACCGTTTATCGCAATTGCCTTGCTTCCGCACCAGGCGCAACTGACCATTGAGAAGGCCGGATTACCCTCCATCAGTTCTATCTCTTCGAGATTGTTCAGGTTCGCATCCTCAGGTTCTCCCGCGATCTCTATCAATTCCTCCTGTTCATTGATCTCCACTTCGAGGACCTTCTGAATGGAACACCACATATTGAAATGCGTGGTGTTGCCGCACCTGAGACACCTGGCCATCGCTCTCCTCGCCCGTCTGTGATAGGCTCATCTTCTACCATAGAAAGAGACCTGGTGCAAGCGTATCGTCATCCTCCTCCCTTTACACCACGGTGCTCTCTGGGGTATAACGATTGAAGGGATGTGATTGCGGAAGGTGGCTCTGACCAAAGGGTCACCTCCGGTTTAGCCAAAAGGGTCACTAGCCAAAGGGCTACCTTCGGCTTCGGCTTTGACCAAGGGGTCACTGGCCAAGGGGCCACCTTCGGCTCAGGCGGTTTAGCCAATGGACACCATCATCACTCATATCAATGCGGATTTTGATGCCCTGGCCTCACTGGTGGCGGCCCACAAGCTCTACCCAGAGGCCAAGCTGGTGTTCCCCGGGTCTCAGGAAAAGAGTCTGCGGGATTTCTTTGTCCGTTCTACCTTTTATGTCTTGGAAGCGGAGCGGGTGAAGGATATCGAGTTGGCGGAGATCACCAGACTCATCATGGTGGACACCAGACAGCGGTCCCGCATCGGGCGATTTGCCGAGATCGTGGATAAACCGGGCCTGGAGATCCATATCTACGACCACCACCCCCCCTCAGCGGACGATGTAAAGGGGACCATAGAGGTCGTCGAAGAGAAGGGGGCCACTATTACCATCCTCCTCAGGCAATTGCGGGAGCGCGGTATCTCCCTTACCCCTGATGAGGCAACGGTCATGATGTTGGGGATATACGAGGATACGGGCTCCCTCACCTTCAGTTCCACTACCGAAGAGGACTTCCACGCCGCCGCCTACCTCCTCGCGCAGGGGGCGAGCCTCAATATGATCTCCGATATGATCACCAGGGAATTGAGCGCCGAGCAGGTCTTTTTGCTCAACGACCTCATCAGCTCTGCGGAGCGGTATGACATCCGGGGGGTGGAGGTGGTGGTGACCACCGGCTCCTCCGATAGCTATATCGGAGATGTGGCGGTCTTGGTTCATAAACTAAAGGACATGGAGAATCTCAACTGCGTCTTCGCCTTGATCAGGATGGAGGATCGGATCTATCTCATCGCCAGGAGCAGGGTGGCGGAGATAAATGTGGCCGAGGTGGCCGTAGAGTTCGGCGGAGGGGGACACCCCACCGCGGCCTCGGCCACCATCAGGGATTTGACCATGGTTGAGGTCAAGGAGAAACTGCTGGGCATCGTGCATGAGATAGTGAGACCGCGTATCCGGGCCAGGGACATCATGATCCATCCCCTCAAGGTCATCCAGGAGGATGATACCCTCACCGAGGCCCACGGCATCTTGAGCAAGTATTATAACATCCACGTGCTGCCGGTTTTGCAAGGGGGACAATTGACGGGGTTGATCTCCAGGCCGATTGTGGAACGGGCCGTGCTCCATGGTCTCGGAGATGTGACGGTAGGGGACTATATGACGACGGATTTTTCGACCGTACAGGCCGACACCCCCCTGCGGGTGGTGCAGGGCTACCTGGTGGGGAAGCACCAACGTTTTTTGCCGGTGGTGGAGGATCGGAGGATCATCGGAGGCATCACCAGGACGGACCTCTTGCGGGCCCTGCACGATACCCTCGCCCCGTCACCGCTGTCCTCCTTCTCGACGAGAAAAAAGGCCGTGGCCAAGCTCATGGGTGAGCGGTTGTCCCCTGACCTCGTCTCCCTCCTGCGCGCCTTAGGGCAGGTGGGCGAAGAGCTGGGGCACCGGGTGTATGCGGTGGGCGGGTTTGTCAGGGATCTGCTCGTGAGGCGGGAGAACTACGATATCGATGTGGTGGTGGAGGGAGACGGCGTCCGCTTCGCCCAGGTCTTCGGTGCTCAAAACAAGTGTCGCGTGAAGGTGCATAAGAGGATGAAGACCGCCACCCTCGTGTTCCCCGACGGGTACAAGGTCGATGTGGCCACGGCACGGATGGAATACTACGAACGCCCCGCCGCCCCGCCGACCGTAGAGCTCAGTTCCATTAAGATGGACCTCTTTCGCAGGGACTTTACCATCAATACCTTGGCCGTCGAGCTGAGGCCGGGCGCCTTCGGGCAGCTGCTCGACTTCTTCGGCGGGCAGCGGGATTTGAAAGAGGGGGTGGTCAATGTCCTGCACAACCTCAGTTTCGTGGAGGATCCTTCGCGCATCTTCAGGGCCATCCGTTTTGAGCAGCGGTTCGGCTTTCATATGGGAAAACAGACCCAGAATTTGATGAAGGACTCAGTCTCCAAGGGGTTTTTGGAGCGATTGAGCGGGACGAGGCTCTTTACGGAGCTGGAGCTGGTATTGCGCGAGGAAAATCCCCTGCCCATGGTGGAGCGGATGGCCGAATTCGATCTCCTGCGATTCCTCCACCCCCGCTTGAAGTATGACGATCACACCAAGACCCTCCTGACCGGGGTCTATGAGGTGATCACCTGGTTCGACCTCCTCTTTTTAGAGGAGAGTTACGCGAAATGGATGGTCTATCTCCTGGGGTTGACCGACCAGTTGCCGCTGAAGGGTGTGGAAGAGCTGGCCCGGAGGCTTTTCCTTCCTCCCCGGCATCGGGAGAGATTGATCGAGGGGAGGAGGGAGGGGCGCAAGGTCCTGCAACGGGTGCGGCGAAAACGGATGGGCCCGAAAGACATCTATACCCTCTTCAAGCCCCTTTCCATCGAGGTCCTCCTGTATATCATGGCCAAGACTCAGGAGAAGGGGGTAAAGAAGGCGATCTCCCTCTTTTTTACTCAGCTCAATACCGTGAAGGTGACCCTGCGGGGGAAGGACCTACAGGGACTGGGTATTCAGCCGGGACCCCTTTATCGGGAGATTCTCGATTCCCTCCTCTCGGCCCGCCTCGAAGGCGCGGTCAAGACCAAAGAGGAGGAGCTCCAGTATGTAAGATCCCATTACCTGGCTCGGTGAGTTTGACTTTATCACACCGCTCTGATAATTTAAGAATCAACTTTTCATGAGGCGAGGGACGTGTGGTGGTTTGTGCCCCTGATCATCGTCCGGGTATCGAGTGTCTCGTTTTTCCCGGTGCAGAGTGAACAGTACCGTTCGTGTTGAAAATCCCGATTGCGGAGAAACCGGAGTATGAAAAAGAAACGGGTATTGAGTGGCATGCGTCCCACGGGAAAGACCCACTTAGGGCATCTCCACGGTATCCTGGAGAACTGGCGTGATCTGCAGGAGAAATATGAATGTTTTTACTTCGCCGCTGATTGGCATGCCTTGACCTCCGAGTACAAGAACGCCGCCGTCATCAAAGAGAGCTTGACCGAGATGATCATCGACTGGTTGAGTGTAGGGCTCGATCCCCAGCTCAGTACCCTCTTCGTCCAGTCGTGGGTGAAGGACCATGCAGAGCTCCACCTCCTCCTCTCCATGATTACCCCCCTCGGCTGGCTGGAGCGAAACCCCACCTACAAGGAGCAACAAGAGGAGCTGGCGGATAAGGATATAGGGACATACGGTTTTCTCGGTTATCCAGTACTGCAGGCCGCCGACATCCTCATCTATAAGGGGAATTATGTCCCCGTGGGGAAGGACCAACTCCCTCATTTGGAGATCACCAGGGAGATAGCCCGCCGGTTTAACTATCTTTATCGAGAGGTGTTCCCCCCTCCCGAGGCCTTATTGACGGAGGTCCCCAATCTGGAAGGGACCGACGGGAGAAAGATGAGCAAGAGCTACGACAACGCCATCTTCATCTCCGACCCCCCGGAGGTCATCGCCGCCAAGATCGAACAGATGATCACCGACCCCCAGCGGGGATACCGGAAGGACCCGGGAGACCCGGATGTATGCGGTCTGTTCCCCTATCACCGCATCTATACCGAGCCCGATGTCGTCGCTGAGATAGACCGGGAGTGTCGTCGGGCCGGCATAGGGTGTCGGGAGTGCAAGCAGATCTTGATCAAACGGATACAGGGATACCTGGCCCCCATTCAGGAGCGGCGTCAGCACTACCTCACTCACCTGGGGGAGGTGGATGACATCATCCACGAGGGGACCAGGCGGGCGCAGGAGGTGGCGCGGGGGACGATGGCCGAGGTGCGGGAGGCTATGGGGATGTAGCTATGGAAAGCTATACGGTCAAGGTGGATGTCTTTGAGGGGCCCTTGGACCTCTTGTTGCATCTCATCAAGCAGCATCAACTCGATATTTACGATATCCCTATTGCCCTGGTCACCGAGCAATATTTGGAATACATCAGGATCATGAAGGCCCTCGACCTCACCATTGCCGGGGAATTCTTGGTGATGGCGGCGACCCTCATGTATATCAAATCTCGGATGCTCCTTCCCGCCCCCCTCGAAGAAGAAGAGGAGGAGGAAGAGGACCCCCGGGCGGAACTGGTCCAGCGTCTGGTAGAGTATAAACGATTCAAGGAAGCGGCCGTCCATCTTTCCCAGCAGGCATTATTGGAGCGGGATGTCTTCATCAGGCCTGTTCGAGAGATCGAGGCGGAAGAGGGGGAGATAGAGGCGGATCTTTTTCACCTGATCGATGCGCTGCGCGAACTCCTTGAGCGCCAGGAGGTGGAGGACTTCCATGAGGTCACCCTTGAGCGGGTGACCCTGCGGGAGCGGATGAGGGAGCTCTATGAGAGGCTCCACGGGGTGCGGGAGGCGGTACCCTTTTCCTCCCTGTTTCTCCCCGTTGCCTCACGGCTGGAGTTGATCGTGACGTTCCTCGCCCTCTTGGAACTGATCAGATCGGGGATGTTGCGGGCCTTTCAGCGGGAGAGCTTCGGTCCCCTGTGGGTCACCCATGCGGCAACTGCGTGAGGGATGAGCAATGAAGCGGATTGTTACGATTATCGGTGTGGTCTTTTTGGTGTGTTGTGTCTGTGACCTGGGGTGGGGGGAGAAGCCCTTTACGGCCTTAGGTAAGAGCGAGCAAACGGAGGCAGTACCGAATCCCACCCTGGAGATGGCGATTCAGGATG
>Ga0315536_1001552_pt1 | contig 11458 bp, 16 predicted proteins | sample SalMarSW160230MG_FD_203093 | JGI IMG/M metagenome (GOLD analysis project Ga0315536, IMG submission 203093) | Salt marsh sediment microbial communities from the Plum Island Ecosystem LTER, Massachusetts, United States - Salt Marsh Sediment SW1602-30 ... | reverse complement strand
GAAAGTAAAACAAGTTTTTTCATTCATTTCCTCCTCTGTAATTTGGTTTTGTTTACCCTGAACTATATACCCGGTGTGTAAATTTCCGAATCATACTTTAGTATGATTCGGACTATTCAGTAGTATACATTGCTTGTATTAAAGGGAAGAAAGAATTATTAGTAATAATTTATCGATGATCCAGACTGTCCATTTCAGTCTTTATGGTTTCCTGAAGACAACGAAAAATAAAGGAATGTATCTTTTTTTCTATAATAGGTTTAAGATTTCTGCTGTTAAACATAATGATATAGATATTTCTGCCATTAGGCTGTGGGATTATTTTCATGATCTTACCGTCGAGGATACAACTTGCCCCACGTAAGACAAGCTGCATATTGTTGATCGTCGTGCCTTCGGGCAGTCTTAGCTGTTTGTCATGAAAGTAACAGGCCATACCGGCGATACTCAGATCGATTATGCTTCCCTGGAAGCGGTCCTCCTTCCAGATTATATTAAACAGATCCAGTTTCTCGTTACAAAGCGCACGTACAAACCGCCTGCGCCCCCTGGCCTCATTGGCCGCCAGGGTTTTTAGGAGGATCTGCCGGCATTCTGCAGGTGACATTTTTATATGTACAAAACCGCACTGCACCCCGATGGTGATTAAGTATTTTTCCATCATTTCCTTATCTTGTTTAAAATAAGTAAAGATGCCCACCTTGGTACCGGCGGTCTCAGGATCGGAAAGCAGGGAACTCACATATGTTTGCCATTCTTCATCCTTTAGAATTTCATCGATATTTATGAACAGGATTGAGTTTTTATATTTGGCAAGTATCTTTAAGGCCAACAGATGATTTTCAAGGATATAGGCTTCATATTCCTCCCTGACAACTTCCTCAATAATCTCTCTGATGATTGTCGGGGGATAGAGGAAAAAAACTTTTTTGCCGACGTCCGCCTCATTCATTACAGAGGTCTTAATCTTTTATCTTGTATTTCTTTTTAAATCTTTCCACTCTTCCCGCGGTGTCTATAAGTTTCTGTTTACCGGTAAAAAAGGGATGACACTTGGAACAGATTTCAGTTGAAATATCCTTTATCGTTGAACGGGTAACGATTTCGTTGCCGCAGGCACATTTTATTGTTGTTTCATGGTATTCAGGATGTATGCCTTTTTTCATATTCTTACCTCCGTTATATGACTATTCTCCGGACACAGTCGATGTATTCATGGATTTTAAGAAAGCACTATTATTCTTTGTTTTACGCATTCTGTCAATAAGTAATTCAATAATCTCAACATCGTCCATGGGATTGATTACCTTACGCAGGACCCATATTTTGTTCAGTTCTTCTTCGGTCAAGAGCAGTTCCTCTTTCCGTGTTCCGGACCGTTTAATATTAATAGCAGGAAACAGACGACGATCGGACAACCTTCTGTCCAGATTAATCTCCATATTGCCCGTCCCCTTAAACTCTTCAAAGATAACCTCATCCATACGGCTGCCCGTATCTATTAAGGCTGTAGCCACAATGGTCAAACTGCCGCCGTTTTCTATATTCCGGGCCGCGCCGAAGAAGCGTTTGGGCTTGTGCAGGGCGTTCGAATCAACACCACCCGATAATATCTTCCCTGACGTAGGAACGGTCTGGTTATAGGCCCGCGCCAGCCGGGTGATGGAATCCAGGAGAATTACCACATCACGCTTGTGTTCCACAAGGCGTTTGGCCTTTTCCAATACCATCTCCGCCACCTGTACATGCCGTGTGGCCTGTTCATCAAATGTTGAAGAAACAACCTCACCGTTTACATTACGCTGCATATCCGTAACCTCTTCGGGACGTTCGTCTATCAACAGCACGATAATAAACACCTCCGGGTGGTTGGCGGTGATGGCATTCGCAATCTTCTGTAAAAGAATGGTCTTACCGGTCCGCGGCGGAGAAACAATCAAACCCCTCTGCCCTTTTCCGATCGGACAAAACAGGTTGATCATTCGCGTTGAGGCCGCGTTGGTGGTGGTTTCCAGATTCAATCGCTCGTTGGGATAAAGGGGTGTTAAATTGTCAAACGGTATCCGTGACTGCGCTACCGAAGGATCATCAAAGTTTACCGTCTCTACACGCAGCATGGCAAAAAAACGCTCCCCGTCCTTCGGAGGACGAATCTGCCCCGCTACAGTATCACCTGTTTTCAGGTTAAAAAGCCTTATCTGGGAGGGCGAAATATAAATATCATCCGGACCCGGTAAATAACTGTAGTTCGGTGAGCGCAAAAATCCGTAGCCGTCCGGAAGTATTTCCAGAGCGCCGTAGGCATAGATGACACCACCACGCTCGGTATGTGCTTTCAAAATGGAAAAAATAAGTTCCTGTTTTTTTAAGGTAATCAAACTTTCGTGATTAATATTAAACTGCCCTGCCATGGACCGTAATTCGGTCATACCCTTCTTGGAGAGATCATTGATATTGAATCTTTCACTATCACTATCATTATCATTAAATAACATACCGGCATCTCCCACTCTATCGCGCTGCTGGTGATTTATTCCATTCGGGACACCGTTTGCGGGAATCGGCTCTTTGGGGGGAGTATTGTTTGCAGCTGTTTCGACATGATTATTTTTGCCGTTATTATTCGACTCTTCCTGGCTCACGGATTCCTCATCCATTACACCATTTTCCGAATCTTTTATCAGTTCGACTTTTAATCTTTTCTTTCTTACCACTCTTTTCGGTTTCCCGTGTTTAGAACTCTCATCTTTGGCAGTTCTCATTTGATTCTCCTTTTTAACATTCTCTTGATTTTGCTTCACATTATTTTCAGGTTTTGAATCAATATCACTTTCAGCCACGGAAGGTTTTCGGTGAAATATCTCCATGTTTTGCTCCATTATTTTTTATTCTGCTGATTTTCCATTAATTTAAGTAAATATATAGTTCAGGAGACTATACGAATTGTTGATGCTTTCCTTAATTATATTACCAATTCCGGTAATAGTCAAGATAATCTCCTCCTAATATCAGTGCTTGTAGAATTAAAAACGCGCACACGGTGGTTTTATAACGTATCTCCTGTCGTGAACCGGTAAAGCGGTAGCGCAAACAAACGATTTTGCCTTTTCTGCTTATAATACTCAGCCACACCGTACCGACCGGTTTTTCAGCACTTCCTCCTCCGGGACCGGCGATCCCCGAAACCGCCATACTGAAATCAGTGCCGGTTTTGTGCAACGCGGAAGAGGCAAGTCCTTTAACCACGGGTTCAGATACCGCACCCTCGGTTGCCAATACGTCCTCCCCGATACCCAGAAGCTTGTGTTTTGCATCATCCGAATAAACGATAAATCCACCCCAAAAAACCTGTGAACTGCCGGGGATATCAGTGAGTTGCTTTGCCAAAAGCCCCCCGGTACATGACTCGGCTATCGTCACGGTAGCCCCTACCTGCCGTAATGACTCAAAAGCCATCCGGGCAGGTACGGCAATACCTTCCCGGATGAGCGCAGGGCCCACCGCATCGACCAGATATTGGAAGGCAGCCTGTCTCGTGATGGTATCCTGACCTTCCAACCTGAATAAAAGTCTTTCATGATCGTTTGTAACATGTAATTCGATACCCGGTTTTTGATATTTCTTAAAAACAGCTTGTAAATCCTCTGCTGAAATACAAAATGCAGTTCCTGTTAAGGCACCTGTCCTAGTCATTTTTTGTGCTTTCACGATTTTAATCAGTGAGTTTTTCTTATATTTTTCTTATTTTATTCGGTACTCGAGACATACTCAATGTTCTTTTTAATTTCATCGACATTTTCCGAAAAAATATCAATTTTTTCCGGGTTTTTAATCATCTCACACTTACCCTCAAACACTACACCGTCGGCGATTTTCAGTTTCGCGGTTTTTATATTACCAAAAACCTTGCCGGTTTCCAGCATCTCGAGTTTTTCTTTTGCAATAACATTGCCCTTTACTACACCGCCGATGATCACCGAACCGACTTTGATATTTGCTTTCACTTCCGCACCGTTTTCGATATACAGAAACCCGGGGGAAACAATTTCACCCTTAAATTTTCCGATAATTTTCAGTGAATCCTTGAATTTCATCGTTCCGTTGAAATCAGTTTCTTTTCCCAATGTAGTACGAATTCTTTCGTTCCCCTTATGATCATTCACCTTTGCCATATTGTATCCCGTTCTCTAGTAGTGCAATTTACTTTGTTTTCATTACAAATACTCCGTCCCAGTCTTCGGGAGGAGGATTGTCGATATAATGCTCACATCGCTCCAGATATACCTTGGAGGGACCGTCATTTTGATTTATCTGTAATGCTTTTTGAAAATATTCTTTTGCTTCCGCAAACTTCATTAATTTATAAAGCTTTCGCCCCTCATCGAAAAGCTGCAGCACCTGCTTCATTTCTTGCGAAATCAAGTAGTGACCCCTTCGTAGTTCAACTCACGCGCCTTCCAATTCTTGAGATTCTTCTGAAATTTCACTTCCAAATCTTCCAGCGTAAGATCGCCTTTCTTTAATTTATCACCTTTACTCTGCAGTTCCTTCACTTCATCTTCCAAACCGCTGATTGTGGCCAGTATCTCTTCACTTTCCTCTTTAACAAGTGCGATCAGTTCATTTACCGCTTTTTGATTCGATTTATCGATATTCATGGATTTGTCTATAAGTTTTTGAATCGGCGTTTTAATATGCTTGGTAAAATACAGCAGTGATTTATTTAACGACTCAATAACCCCTATTCGCATTTCACGCCGTGACAGCTGCTGTGCCAGTTCTCGGTTCCGCAATACCGCGCGGATCCTTGCCAGTACTTCTGAAAAATTAAAGGGTTTGGTGATATAGTCGTCAACTCCCAACTCCAAACCTTCAATTTTGTCTTTTACCTCGTCCATGGCCGAAAACATGATTATGGGTATGTTCTTAAATTTTTTATAACGCTCGTCGTTTTTTATGAGTTTGGTGAATTCCCACCCACTCAATTTCGGCATAATATTATCAAGGATGATTAAATCCGGATCTACATCCTGAACTTTGTCAAGCGCTTCTTCCCCATTCTCAGCCTTCTCAACGATAAAACCAAGCCGACTTAACATAACGTCAAAAAATTCAAGATTTATCGGTTCATCATCTACTATAAGTATTTTGGCCTTAGTTTTCATCACTTGCTCCTTGAATTTTGGTTATATTGTTGTGGATAAAGCGGTTTTTGTCAATTGGTTTTTACCTTTAGTTTGAAAAACTTTATTAGTGGTCCAAACCGTGGACCTGGGTAAAGCAAAAAGACGATTTTAGGTTTATATAGTAGGATAAAAGGTGGAAAGAAAGGAGGGAGTATATGGAGCAGCCACCGTATATTGGCAGGTGCAGCATTGGAGCCGCTAAACTCGTTTTTTAATTTGCTGGGTCAGTTGCTTCAACTCTTTACCGGGTTTAAAAAAGACTACTCCATGTTGTTCCGTAATAACGGTTTCCCCGGTTTTTGGATTACGCGCTTTCTTGCCCTTTCGGATTCTTACCTCGAAGGTACCAAACCCCCGCAATTCAATTATCTTATCTTCCGCCAAAGCACCTTTAAGTTCTTCAAAAATGAAATCGATTAATTTATAAATATCCCGTTTATTAATATTTAGTTTCTGGAAAATATTTTCGACAATATCTGCTTTTGTTAATTTTTGCTGCAATGTATAACCCTCGTATTAAGGTTACTTAATTGCGTTCAATTTTTTCATCATTCTTGATTTTTTACGCGCGGCATTTCTTTTATGATACACACCCTTTGTTGTTGCCTTATCCACATCGGTTGCGAATTCTTTATAAAGCCCCGCAGCCTCCTGCTTTTTATTTTCTTTGATAATCTCCAACAGAGTTCTCGTAGTATGTTTGATTCTGGTTTTAATGGCTTTATTTCTTAGCCTCTGTGTTTCATTTTGTCTTTGCCGTTTTGCTGCAGAACCTTTTGCTCCCAAAGCTATAACTCCTTATAAGCTTATTTATTTGTTAAGAAGAATAAAAATAACAAAAATAAATTTCTATGTCAAGCTCTAATTATATTATATAGTAGAACAAATCCTGCACTCGGTAAAGGATTTCCCGTATAGCTATCGGTATATTGATTTTAGGTACAAGATTAGAGCCACTAAATTTTATTTTTGAAAAATGCTTTTCAAAAAAACAGATTCAGACTACACTGTCCACCGGGAGATTTATCATGGGAGCACTACTTGCCATACTCTGTTTTTTCTTTTCAACTATTGCCTGGGATATAACCTTAAAAATTTATTTTCTCTTCAGCCGTAAGCATCATGTGGAGTTCTGGAATAATTTCTTTAAAATGATGAGTCATAAATCGGTTTTCTTTGCCCATGTATATGCCGGATTGAAGCTGGAGATAACATCGGATCTTCATACCCCCTTACCGGACAGGTTTATCATCATCAGCAATCATCAAAGCCTGGCGGACATTGTCACTATAGTGGAGGCTTTTCCCGATCATGATCTTAAATATACCGCAAAAAAAGAATTAAAATACGGGATTCCGGCCGTATCCGTGGGTCTGCGTCGTGGACAGCATGCTTTTTTGGAAAGAAGCGGCGGTTTTCAAAGGACCTATAACCAATTGAAACGACTTGCCGCAAATAAGGGGAAATATGACTGCCCTGTGATTTTTGCCGAAGGATCCCGCTCACGCACCGGCGAACTGAAGAAATTTCATAGTGCCGGACTGCGAATGCTCCTGGAACACAGTAACCTTCCGGTCCTGGGGGTGGCGGTGGATGGGGGATATAAAATTGCCACCGCAAAAGACCTGTTTTCTAAATTAAAGGGACTTGTCTACAGGGTAAAAGCACTTAAGCTTTATCCTCACGTAAACGGGAAAAATGAGATCCAGGGTGTTTTGGATTCAATTCACAACGATATTGAACTTCAACTTAAAAAATGGCGGACAGAAGAAGAACAATAGTCAAAATAGTGATGATTTTAGGTGCTGGATTCGCACCACTATATATATAAAAAAAAGGAGCCTTATACAGTTGGCTCCCTTTTTTTTACGCATTAAAATCGCTTGGACGTCTTTCTCTGCGGTTGCATTTTTCACATTCAGCCAGGTTCCTAAGTCTGCCGTTGTTGAATACGGATTTCATTTTTACCTCGCCACCGCAGCCGCAAAAAAATTTCTGGGTTCCGATACCGGTACGTGCGTTTTTACTAATTTCAGCCATGTTTCCCTCCTGTATAATGGAATATCATATATTGCTGATTATTTTTTAATGAACCAAGTTTATTGAATTAGAAAAAACATATAGAATTACGGGCTATTTGTCAAGCTTTTTTTCATGATCACGGCAATTCTCATTTCAAACATTCCCACAGCATCTATTGCTTTCATGACCGGTGGTATTCAAGCCCGAGACAGTCCTAACTTACCGTCCCGCTTATATATTCCTTGGTAAGTTTCTGCCGCGGATGATTGAATACTTCATCCACCGGGCCGTGCTCAATAAGTTTGCCGCAGTAGAGGAACACCACATAATCGGCAAGACGCCGTGCCTGGCGCAGAATGTGGGTTACAAGGATAATTGTATACTTGTTTTTCAGCTGAAGAAATTTCTCCTCAATACGCCGGCTCGAATGCGGGTCCAGCGCGGAGGTGGGTTCATCACCCAGTATTATTTCAGGCCGAACGGCCAATCCCCTGGCAAGGCAAAGACGTTGTTGTTGCCCGATGGAAAGTGATGATGCGGGTTCATGCAGCCGGTTTTTGACCTCCTCCCAGAGGCTGGCCTGTTTGAGATAATAGCGAACAATCGCCTGCAGATGTGTTCTGTTTCGCTTCCCGTGTATCCTGGGGCCGAACGCGACATTGTCGAAAATGGACATGGGAAGCGGGCACGGTTTTTGCGCCAACAACCCCATTTTTTTCCGAATATGGGTCGGTTCAACTCCCGGCCGATAGATATCTTCCGTATCGACAAAAACCTCACCGGTCAGACGCACGCCCGCGTCCGTTTCCAGCAGGCGGTTGAATGATCTCAACAATGTGGACTTCCCGCAGCCGGACGGACCGATAATAACCGTAATTTTTTTATCCGGAACGGTAACCGAGATATTTTCCAATGCGGGTGTGTTGTTATAAAATACACTTAAATTTCGTACGTTGATATGTGATGAATTCGTCATTTTTCCCCCTAAATATTCTCAATACGATGACGCGACAGCTTTTTGGAAAAATAACGCGCCGCAACGGAAATCAACAGGACCATTATTGTCAGGACCAACGCCGAGGCATACGCCCTGTTTTGCACCCTTGGAAACGGTGAACCTAATTGAAAGAAAATCGCCAGCGGCAGGGTAGCCACCGGCTGCAGAAGCGATTCCGGCAGATAATCCGAAAAACCTGCGGTAAACAGTACCGCGGCCGCGTCCCCAATTCCCCGGGAGAAGGCCAGCAGCACCGCCGTAATAATCCCCGGCGTCACCTGCCGGATGATAACTTTCCAGGCAACCTCACCATTGGTCGCCCCCAGGCCGGCGGCAGCGGAGCTCAGTTCCGCGGGTACATGCTGTAATACCTCATCCACCGCCCTGGCTAAAATGGGAATTTCTATCAAAGCGATCACCATTATTCCGGCCAGCAGCGAGGCCTTCAATCCCAGGAATACCATACAGGTGAACCCGAACGCCCCATACACAATCGAAGGAATACCCCAAAGTACATTGAAGGTAAAGCGAATGCCGCCGGCTAGTATGGAATGTTTTTTTGCATGCACATTAATAAAAAGAACAATCGGTATTCCAATAAAAAACGCAATAACCGTGGCCCCGACAGCAATACACAGCGAGCCGGCAATCGCGTTCAGGATGCCTCCTTCACCGCCGGTATAAAAACCGCCTTTGGGTGTCTGGACAAGCATGGAAAGCTGCAGGGCAGGCAAACCCTTTGCCAAAATGACAACAATAATAAAAACAAGCAGTCCGGCCAAAAAAAACGCACAAAAACACATACAGTTTTTGATTATCTTTTCTTTCAGAAGCATAGTTTTTTTACGCGAATCCATCTCAGACTCTCCTCTTCACCCTGTTTAACACAAGCCATGATATGACGTTGAAAAACAGGACCACCACAAAAAGAATGAACGCGGCAAACATCAGCGCGGAATCATACAGGGGGATCGAAAACATCTCGCCATAATTGTTGGCGATCAAGGCCGGAAGCGTATATACCGGTTCGAACGGTGAAAGCGGCAGCTGCGCGATATTCCCCGCCACCATCATTACGGCCATGGTTTCACCGAACGCCCTGGCCAACCCCAGCCCACAGGCGGCGATTATACCGGGCAGGGCCCGGCGCAGGACAACTTTTTTGATTGTCTGCCATTGGGTGGCCCCCAAAGACAGGGCGGCCTCCCTCAACGAAAGTGAAATTGACTGCAGTACCGCAAGTATAATATGAATAATAAAAGGGAGAATCATAACAGCCAGTACAAGCGCCGCGGAAAGCAGTGAATATCCGGTACCCATGCCGCCGGTAAAAAAAGCCTCACTCTGTTTTACCAACGGCACAATCACCAGTACCCCCCACAAACCAAAAATAACCGAAGGGATTGAGGCAAGAATATCAATAATTGATTTAAAAAACGCCAATGTCCTTTTGTTTGCGTATTCCGAGAGATATATTGCCGTACACAGCGCAAAGGGGACGGCCGGTATCAGGGCATAAACAGTCACCTCAAGGGTGCCGACAATAAACGCGAAATACGCAAACTCACCCCGTGAAGGACGCCATTGGGTGGCAAAAAGCAGCTCCCCGATCGATCGTGAGGAAACCAGTCCCCGGGAACGAAGGAACAGCCCGATGCCCATCACCACCAGCAGCAGCACAATACCTCCCGCCAATGTTTTCATTATAAGAACACCGATTTCGTTTTTTATCAGTCGTATATTTCTCATTCCAATGTTGAAAGCGCCTGTTTGAGTCCGGACGGGGACACAGGAATATACCCTGCTTCAGGGATATACCGTTGCCCTTCGGTTAATATCCAGCGAATAAAGGCGATAACCGGCGGTTTTGCCGGTTTACCGTTACTGGAGAAATATAACTCACGGGCGGGCGGTGACGGATAATCACCGCGACGTATCGCCCCAAGCAGCGTGGTTTTTAATGAATAAAAATCCTCGGCTTGTTCTATGCGACCGTTATTATCAAGATCCAAAGGCAAAACAGCCAGCCCCCGGATAACGGTTCCGCCGGCCGGATCATAGGCATAATTAATATTATTGAACCCGATACCGAACCTGTCCTGCTTTACGGCCTCGGCCAATCCGGGATCACCGTAGACACCGACACCGGCCAGGTCCTCCTGCTTTCCTCCCATATATGCGGCCCAGGTCTGGGCCGCTCCGCAGGCGTCGGAACGGGTATACACATGCAGGGGTGAATTGCCTTGTTTGTGCAAGAGAAACTCCCATGTCGGCATGCTGTTTTTAATCCAGATCTCCCGCAATAATTCGCGGGTCATCCCCCCGCTTAGGAGCTCAGCGAGATACGGATTTTCCGCATTGATTGTGACCACCACCGCGTCCTTGGCAACCGGTATCCACCATACACCTTTGGCTATTTCAGCCTGGTTAATTTCCCGGGAAATCATTCCGATATCAACCATATTTGCCAGCACGTCCGACATGCCCTTCCCCGCCCCGCCGGCACTTACCTCCAGCCGAATACCGGGATTAATCTTCATATACTCTTCCGCCCATTTTACCGCCAGGGGGTACAAGGCCCAGGCGCCGGAAATCGTAATGGTACCGGTCTGTCCTGATTCCGCGGTATCCCGGTTCCCGCTGCAGCCGGCGATAATAATCGCAAGGCATATAATCACATATACTCTGTAAAGGATTTTCATTATTCTTCTCCTTATGCCTATTTTTTCGATAATATATATCAATTTAGTAGATATTACAAGAAAAAATATACCTTTTAAATCAGATCGGAAAAATGTATATGTTCCAATGTATCCGACACATAATCCCGGATTTTTTTAAACACGCTTAATAATTTTTTTTCCTGTTCAATAGGAGTAGGTTCATAAAAATACGTACTTACCGAATCAACAGGCGCCAGGGCACCGTCCATCAGCCGGATAATCTCGGCAAGGCTTATCTCTTCCGGGGTTTTGGCAAGCTTGTACCCGCCCAACGCACCCTTTTTACTTTTTACGTAACCGCTTTGTTTAAGGATAATCAGGATTTGCTCTAAAAATTTCCTGGGAATTGATTTACTCTCGGCGATGTCGCTTATTTTTGACACACCGCTTCCGAAGTTTTCGGAGAGATATAATAACGCAAGACATGCATATTCACATTTTGACGACAGTCTCATATATCCAAATCAAACAAAAAATTTAAACGCCGGACTCACTTCCCGATGGCGGTTCGGAGGTTGTCTATCCGGGAA
>Ga0315536_1001551_pt1 | contig 11462 bp, 12 predicted proteins | sample SalMarSW160230MG_FD_203093 | JGI IMG/M metagenome (GOLD analysis project Ga0315536, IMG submission 203093) | Salt marsh sediment microbial communities from the Plum Island Ecosystem LTER, Massachusetts, United States - Salt Marsh Sediment SW1602-30 ... | reverse complement strand
TTGATAGCGGAAATCGGTTGACTGTTTACCGGACAATTCTCAACGCAACTCCCGCATCCGGTACAAAGATTCATGTCAATGCTGCGTGCACGTTTTTTGATCTTGACCTTGAAATTTCCGGCAGAGCCTTCGACAGATTCAAGATCAGCATAGGTGATCAATTCGATATTTAGATGCCGGCCGACCTCGACCAGTTTAGGAGAGATAATTCACATGGCGCAATCATTTGTGGGGAAGGTCTTGTCTAACTGGGACATGGCCCCACCTATGGAAGGACTTTTTTCCAAAAGGTATACGTAGTACCCGGAATTGGCGAGATCAAGAGCGGATTGCATCCCGGCAATCCCGCCGCCTACAATTAGCACTGATCCTTTTACTTCGGCTGACATGAATTGTCTCCTTATATGGAGTTAAGAATTTCGAAAATCGGACAATCGTGGCTATATTGTAGCTGTACCATAGCCATTTTGCAATAGATTGGATTCCCTGAGGGGCACTTTTTTAAGATGGAGCCAAAGGGTCTTGCGCAATCTACTTCATGCCGGCGTCCATGGCACTTCTGGCCGTTTCAAGAATGCCTTCAGGAAAACCGACAACCTTGTAAACCACCAAGAATTCAAAGACCCAGAGCACGGCCATGGAAAGGAGAAAAAGCACAAAGCCGTATTTTATGAAATCTATGGGATGAATCATCTTTTCACCCGTATCCGGGTAGGTCCCTAAACCGTAGACAATGGCGTTATTGGGTGTGCCGACGATGAGAAAATGGGCAAAAGAGGTTGCAAACGCCACGGCCAGGCCCACTGCCCAAGGTTCCCCTTCAACACCGCTCATGATCCCCATGGGAATCACGATTGGACCCAAGAGGGCCGTTGTTCCGGCGTCGGACATAAAATTGGTCATCAGTCCGGATAGCGCAGAGAGCCCAACCCATAAACCATAGCCATGGTTCATATCCACACTGGAAAGGACCTTCAGAAAGCTCTGGGCCAGCCACATGGCAGCTCCGCTTTCCTTGAGAAGGGCGCCTAAGGTCAAGGCCCCGCAGTACATGAACCATGCGTCCCAGGATATGCCACCTAAGATCTTTTTCCAGTCAGTGGTTTTGAAAATGACAGGTACGAGAAGGGCCAAGAGTGCGGGTCCTCCAAGACCGAGTTCTTCCCCGCCAACGATCCACAGCACGAGGATAAGGAGCAACATCCCGAAAGTTACGTACTCTGCGTAGGTCATCTTGCCCATCCTCTTAGTTTCTTCCTTGATGGCGACTAAACCGGGGGTAAGGTCTTTGGTCTTGATCTTTTTGCCAAAGAGCACAAGCATATAAACAGCAACAATTATTCCAAGTACCGGAACAATGGGGAACCCGTATTTCATCCAGGTGAAGAAGTCCATTGAGACGTTATACTCGCTCCAGAACCCCATCATGATCACGTTACGGCCGCCGGCCGCAGGCGATCCCACCCCGCCCACATTGAGGGAAAAACAGAGCGCAAACAGTAAAAACTTTGCCAAGGCAGGATCGTGCTCTATCTTACCTCCTGTGCTCTTGGCCGATACAGCACCAAAATAGACCGCGGCCATTACCGGTGTCATAAAGGCGCACATGGCGTGGGCCGATATAAAGGACCCCACAACGGACATGCTGATACACAGGACAAAGATAGGGACGAGGAAGCCTTTGGTCCAGCCCAAGAGCCAGGTTGCCAACCTTTTATGCAGTCCCACGTCTACAACGGCAACACCCATGGCCAGGACCCCTAAGAGGAACATGGGCGCGTCGCCAGCAAAGGTCTTTCCGATCATGCTGCGGGGAAGAAGGTGGAGGAAGTATGCCAGGACCGGCATCAGGATACCGGTCAATCCGATGGGGATTGCCTCGGTGGCAAAGAAGATGATGGCCATTGGAATAATGCCGAGCACGATCATGGTCTTATGGGCGGCGTCAGGGATGCTGTGGGCCACCTCCCATTCCATCATTTTTTCGGCAAAGCCGTATTTCTGAACTATCTCCACGAGTGTCTGCGGGGTGGGCAATATAAAGGCAATCAGGATAAAGATTCCGGCCCCAAGACAGATCCATAACAGTTTATTGGCCATGATTCCGCCCCCACCAGAGTCATGTTCTATTACGTGACTCATTCAACAAAACCCTTCCTTATGGAAATTTGAATTAGCCTAAATCTGATGAATTTGTAAGAGATCAAATTTCACAAGTCTTCATGATATGGAAGACCTCTGAAAAAACATCAGTCAACCTCAATATCCCGACGATCTCTTTGCCCCGGGTTACAAGGAGGGATTGATGGCGTCCCATGACCAGGAGATGCACTCCCTCGTTCAAAGAGGCATCTTCATCAATATATTCACCCTCTGTAGGGGTGTACATAAAGGTCTTCACTTTAAAACCGCCTGCTCTGCTGCAGATGTCCCTAAGGGGGGTTTCCCATAAGGCCCCCTGTTTTAACATGGTCTTCAGGAATTGCGGGCTAAAACCGGTATACGACATTTTTCCCACATCACCCAGATCATCATATTTTGGCTCCAAGGCTCTTAACACATCTAACTGGCTTATCTTACCTACGATTTGGTTGTTTTTGTCATATACCAATACTGCCCTGTGGAGATACTGGTGTTTATTACGGTTAAACGTTTCCTGGGCCTTCTCCAGGGCCGCGACCGTCTCAAAGAGTGTGGCCTCTTCTGAAACAGTCGCGTATTCTTCAAGAGGAACCATTAAATCCTTTATGGCTATTGTTTTCATCGATTTATCCCCCTCCCCTTAGGATGTTGACCTCCAGATTACTTTGTGAAAAATAATACATATTATGGCTTCAAAAACGACTCAGTGCAAGCAAAATCTTTCAGCCTACGCGGGAATCATTTATGTCTATATGCCTCATTTCCAATAAAACGAAATATCCACCTTCTGCCTTGGGGTAATGGTGACCCTGATGATTTAAAGGGAGGATGGTCGTCGGTTCGAGAGGTTGATACCGGAAAAACATTAGAATTTTCTTCCTTGATGTTTTATAAGTGATAAATATCGTATATTACCAACAGAGAAGGAGCCTTGCTATGCAGAATGTCGTAATTATCGGGGCGGTTGCCTTGGGCCCGAAAGCTGCCTGCCGTTTTAAGAGGCTGGAGCCTGAATCAAAGGTAACCATGCTTGATCAATCTGACCTAATCTCTTACGGAGGGTGCGGGATACCCTATTTCGTATCTGGTGACGTGAGCGATCCAGGCCAGCTACAGTCAACCAGTTTCCATATGATTCGTGATGAGAAGTTTTTCAGGGATGCAAAAGATATCGACGTCCTTACAAACGTCAGGGCCGTTTCCATAGATCGAAGCAGGAAGACGGTGCTTGGGAAGAATGTCCTGGACGGAAAGGAACACACTCTTTCTTATGACAAGCTCGTTCTGGCTACCGGAAGCCGGCCAAAAAGGCTACCCATTCCCGGAGCCCGGCTCGAGGGGGTTTTCACCGTGTCGAATCTCAATGAGGCGGTGGCAATCAAAAAGGATGTCGCCGAGGGTAAGGTTGAAAAGGCTATTATTATCGGTGCAGGCGCCATCGGCCTTGAAATGGCCGAGGCATTGGCTGATCTATGGGGGATCGACACCTCTGTTGTCGAGGTGGCGGATCAGATACTGCCGGGAATCATCAGCTTTAATATGGCCCGGATGGGTCAGCATCATTTGGCGGAAAATGGGATCTCTATTTACCTTGGAGAGCAGGTGGTGCGGCTCGAAGGCGACAGCCGGGTGGAAAAGGTCGTTACCGACAAGAGAACCTTGGACGCGGATTTAGTGATCATGGCAGTGGGAATTACACCCAACTCTGATTTGGCCAAGGATGCCGGTCTCGATATTTCACCTGATGGCGCCATAGCAGTCAACGAAAGGATGGAGACCTCTGACCCGGATATATATGCCGGGGGAGACTGTGTGGCGGTGACTGACCTTGTCACAGGGAAATCTGCCTACTTTCCGTCAGGTTCCTTGGCAAACAGGCAGGGGAGAATTATCGGTACGAACCTGGCAAGCGGGAAAGCGAAGTTTGAAGGGGCTGTCGGGACCTTCATCATAAAGCTCTTTGAGATATCTTTAGCTAGTGCAGGTATGAGCCTTAAGAAGGCGCAGTCCGAGGGCTTTGATTCCTTAAGTGTTTTTGTGGTCCAGTTTGACCGAGCCCATTTTTATCCTGACAAGGACCTGGTTTACCTGGAACTGGTGGTAGAAAAAGGGACAGGAAGGATCTTGGGAATCCAGGGGCTCGGGAGCATGAGTCACAGTATGTTTGCCCGGGTCAATGCGGTTGCGGCCATACTCAAGTACGGACCTACGACTGCCGATATCAGCAACCTCGAACTTCTTTATGCGCCCCCCTTCTCGTCGGCCATGGATATCCTGAATGCCTTGGGCAATGCCGCCGAAAATACCTTGGCCGGCAAGAACAGGATAGTCGACGCGGATCAATTCGTTGACTGGTGGTTAGAGCGGAATAGCGGCGATACCATCTTTTTGGACTGCCGGGGTTGGGGAAATGCGGAATATTTTGTCAATAAATACCCCGATTACTGGAAAAGCATCCCCCAGGATGAACTGAGAGTCCGGATGGAGGAGGTTCCTAAAGAGAAGAGAATGGTTCTGATCTGCAATACCGGTGTTCGTTCTTACGAGGCCCAGGTGACCTTGGACGAGATGGGTATAAGGGAAACTTACAATCTCCAGGGGGGGGTTGCAGCGTTGAAGAAATGGGGACTTGACCTATGAGAATAAATTCTGTCAAATAGCAAATAGGCGCTCAAATAATGAGACCTTTGAAAAATGCTCAATTTCGTTCAAGATCAAGGCGCGTGAGGATTTTAACCGCAGGAATATATTAAATATTTCGAGGATTAAAATTTGAACGCAACGCTGAGATTGGATGAAAGGGGGCGTTTTTCAAAGGTCTCATAACCATGGCTGCGGCCAACAGACTATGGAGGATCTGCAAAATGGATTCGGATGTCATGAGAACCGCCCTCAAGGAATGCGAACTGTTTGAAGGTCTGGATGAGGGCCAAGTGGACCTTTTGGTTGTGAGAGCAAAATCCAGAGAGTTCTCTGCTGGCGAAACGATTTACGAGAGAGGCGGGGAGTCCGGCGGCACTTTTGCGCTAATTGGCTCAGGCAGGATAAATGTAGTTGCAAAAGATGGCTTTGTCCTGAATGAGTTAGGGGCCGGCGTGATCATCGGGGAAGTGGGGGTCATCAGTCAGCACGACAAGCGCACGGTTACTATTACAACCATAGAGCCGACAGAGATTTTAGAGTGGTATATCCAGGATATTGAGGAGAAGTTGCCCGAAGTTCTGAAAAGACTCAAGGATCTGGCCTGGAAGCGCGTTAAATACTGGAATGAGTAGTGTGCTGAATAGCTCAGTAGCGCATGAGATTGCAATATACACAAGTCCTTGACCTGGAGGATAAAAGCTGATAAAAATGGATCAAAATGGGCGATTAGCTCAGATGGATAGAGCGTTGGTCTCCGGAACCAGAGGTCGCGCGTTCGAGTCGCGCATCGCCCGCCACAATGAAATTAAGGGGTTACGGTATATTAACAACCCCTTTTTTGTTGGGCAAAAACTCATTTTCCAACCATATTTCCAACCTAAACAAGCAATATGAGGATCTAAACCCACAAAAAACGGCTTCATTTTTGGAAATCAGTCATTGGTTTTCTTTGTTCGTGGCTGGGGCACCACAGTGTTCGCTACGTCCAACCATCCTGAGCATTGTCTCCCCATACTCAAGAAGCCTTGAGTTCACGAATATACCTAAGTATTTTCCCTTATATCGCTATGAACAAAAAACATCAGGGGGCTTTTCTTAGAATCCTCATATTGACGCTTCTCTTTACCAGCACAGGCACTTTTGTCCTCTGGGACAATTCCCGGGTCGATACGGACTTCTCCAAGCTAAAGGCTCTTCTCCAGGATACTCGATACCGGGCGATTGGCAACGATAGCCCGTTTGTGGTTCAATTTTCAGGCAAAGAGGTTGCGGTCTCTGACAAGAATACGGACTTGGTCGTCAAGGCCTTGATAGTGCCCACCTTGGAAAAGGTGAATTACGATACCACCATTGGCGATAACATGATTGTCTTTACGGGCCATGGCACGTCTGCTTATAATGCTTATAATATGAGGGTTCATGGCGGGGATCTGAGACTGAAATCATGGTTTGGCTTCAGAAAGGATATTGCCGTGAACTGTACTGGCCTCGTCACTGAGGGGCTGTATCCGGCTGAATGAGGTATTCGATGGCAGAAAAATTAGACGAGAAAGAGGTGGTGAGTTCTGATGAAGCCTTTATGAGCCAGATGATTCAACTGGACGCGATCTCTGAGCTGCTCATAGAAAAAGGGATAATTACGGGGAAGGAATTTGTTGCCAGACTGAAAAAGGTCCAGCATGAGTATGAGAGCAAGTGAGCGGTAAAGGGATAGCTCTTTAACCTTGAAGAGAATGAATGGCGAAGAAGAAGCGGAAGCAACAAAAGAAAAGGAGGTTATGATGTCATCGTTAACAGATCGTATGATTCGAGCAGCCAAGCTGGATGTAAATGTATACGAGGAGGTAGAAGCTGACAAGTCAGCGATGGGGCAGGCGATGTGGGTGGTTGTTCTTTCGAGCGTTGCTGCAGGCATTGGGAGCATCGGAACGACAGGCCTTTCTGGCCTTTTAATCGGAACAATAGTTGCTTTGATAGGGTGGTTTGTTTGGGCATTCATCACATACTTTGTTGGAACAAAAATCTTGCCTGAGCCACAGACAAGCGCTGATTATGGTGAACTTTTGCGGACCATAGGTTTTTCAAGCTCACCCGGCGTCATCCGAGTTTTGGGCATAATTCCGTTTTTGGGCTGGGTCATCAATATCATTGCAGGGATATGGATGCTTATTGCCATGGTTATTGCTGTAAGGCAAGCTCTTGATTACAAGAGCACGGGGCGTGCCGTGGGTGTGTGTTTGATCGGATGGATTATTCAGTTCATTATTATCTTTGGCGCATTTTTCCTTTTCGGTGGGAGTGGACAGCCTTCATGATAGGAAACAATTGAGTAACCGGGGTGCAAACGGCCCTGGTTCGACAGTTGTTGGGTAGGTTTGGAGGTCTGTAGCGGGGTTATTTGTCGAGGTCATAGGTAGGTATGGGTTTGGGTTAAAATGGAGATTTTGGGGGCATCCGCTCCCTGCAAATGCGATATATGCTACCTACAGACCATTATACGAAAGCCAACCCTATATTATACCTATTATTTTCTCCGATAACATCAGGTTTTAAGAATGATAGTAATCTGATAACTCTTATTATTGACATAAATTGAGCAAGATGTTTAGTAATGATCAGTACGCCAACAGGAGTACAACCACGGAATAACAGGGGTACAAACGGACTTGGTATGGTTGATTAGTTTTTTGAATTAACACCGTTTCATAGGTTCCGAATAATAAGGAACGATCGGAGGTCTTATTATGTTTAAACGAACAATCCACCTTCTAATCACGCTTTTGTTTATTATACCTCTTTTCGTGTTTTTTCCTTCCATTTCTCCCTCCCAAGATGCGACGCATGAAATTCTTGACATCTTGCGGAAAAGCCCGAAGTTAGATGACGCTGATTTGATCTTCAAAGACTTCTTTACAGGGAAAGCCACCACCAAGGTGATGGTGGGGTTGCGGAAACCAGCGAAGGCAAGAAGTATGAAGCAGAACCTGCGGAATATGAAACTTCGAGAGCAATTAAAGTATGTTGCACAGGCCACACAGGAGAATGTTATAAGCACCCTGAACCAGAACGAAGTCCTCATCAGCAACACCTATAACTATATTTTCGGATTTGCCGCTGAGGTTACACGTCAAGGACTTCAGGGTTTGATAGAGAACCCGGATGTTATGTTTATTGAGAAAGATGAAATTGTACACGCTCATTTAGCCCAAGGCATCCCGTTGATGAACGCTTCAACGACGAGAAGTACTTACAACGGCTCAGGAGTAGCTATAGCCATCTGCGATACTGGTATTGATTATACACACCCAAAACTGGGAAATGGTGGGTTTCCAAATAGTAAAGTGATTGGTGGCTACGATTTTGGGGACAATGACAGTAATCCAATGGATCTGGAAGGACATGGAACAGCCTGCGCCGGTATTGCAGCAGGTAATCTTGGCACTGTAGGGGATTATATTGGAGGAGTGGCATACGGAGCCAAACTCTATGCATTGAAAATTAGTCCTGGAGCCACCGGTTATGCGTATCTTTCTGATATAGCTAAGGCTTGGGACTGGTGTGTTCTGCACCAATATAAAGACCTTAACAACCCTATAATGATCATTAGCACAAGTTTTGGGGGCGGAAGATACTCCGGTAATTGTGATAGCGAATACAGCCTTATTACCGATGCTGCGGCCAATGCTATGGCTGCCGGAATAACCCTGTTTCTCTCTTCGGGAAACGCTGGTTATTGTGATTCCATGGATTATCCTGCTTGCCTCGACTCTGTAATCTCCGTAGGCGCTGTTTATGATGCGAATATTGGAAGGAACCCAATAACTGGATACGTTGGATGCATAAGCTATGGGTCTTGCGTGGGGACTCCGGACCCTTATCAAGTTTGCGAAAAAGTCTATATTGACGTTACCACAAATGCAGACCAAATATGCACGTACTCAAACAGTTCTAAGTTTGCAAGCCTGCTTGCCCCTTCCAATTGGGCTACGACGACCAAGCTGGGGGGTGGCTATTGGGACACTGCAAACGGTTTTGGGGGGACCTCAGCTGCATGTCCGTATGCCGCAGGCGCCGCCGCTTGTCTACAGAGTGCGGCTAAGGCTATCACTGGCTCTTATTTGACACACCATCAAGTAAAGGCAACGCTTGTGGATACAGGTGACCTTATTACAGACGGAAAGGTTAACATTACCAAACCAAGGGTAAACTTGGGGGCTGCTGTGCCCACACTTTATAGCCTCATCGTCCCAACGGCTCCAACTATAACGGTGACAACGTCTGGAACTACCGTCACGGTTTCCTGGGACGCTGTAGCTCATGCAAATGGATACATCTTAAACTACACTCCCTATCCTTATACCGGTCCTGATTCAATCGTAAGAGTTGATAAGGGGACCCAAACAAGCGCTTCACTTGTTTTTCAGAGAGGCGCTGCTTTTTACGTTGCTGTGCAGGCTTATAATTTCATTGGCGACAGCAACTATTCTAACATTGAGTATTTCATTATTGATTAAATCGATGGTGACTCCCGGTTATGCCGGTGGACTATTAGAGTTTGACATTTCCGGCAGTGGATGAAAACCTTTCTGGCGGAGCATGCGATAGCGGCGAAGCCCTGCCAGCGTTCCGGAGCGGTAAACGAAAAGAGGTGTCGATGTGGCTGAAATGCAACAATTGTGTTTGAGTCCTGGAAAAACCCCTTGTTCAGGACTACATTAACCCAGTATTGCCGCTGCCCCCAGAATGGCAGAGGGTTACATCTGGTAGTCCTAACCTGTTCCATGTCTGGAAAATAGCCTTTGTCTTTGATCTTCACCTCTGCTTCCTTCTTCATCTGCTAATTTTCACGAAATCGTATCATATGCGCCCAGAAAACAAAAATCATTCACTGTTATCGTGGGAATCTGTACAGATCATCATGGAATGAAGAACAGAGGAGAATAACAGGGGCTTTCCAATCAGGGTTTCCCGATGCCAGATGCTTTTCCGGCTCAATGGACATTGATGGTATAGTGAAAAGTCTCCAAGGCCGTCACTCCCGTGAAGGCGGGAGTCCACAAGTGGTTGATTCCCCTGAATTCCTGCTTTCGCGGGAATCCCGAAAACAGGTGATTTCTGACTTCTTGCGAATTCATCAACTTTAGATAGAAAAATCAGATCGATCTTCCATGAAAAACCGGTAGAAGGCGGCCAACACTAAAGAATGGGTGATTTCTCCATCCCGAATCAGGCGGGGGATCTCGCTGAGGGGCCGGAGCAGGACCTCAATATCCTCCCTTTCATCCTGTTGCTGTACCCCCGCAAGAAACACGTCTTTTGCGAGGAATGTGTAACACTCATTATTCTGTATGGCCGGATTGGGATGGACGGCGCCCAGTGAACACGTCTCTAAAGGTCGATATCCGGTTTCTTCCAAAAGCTCTCTCTTCGCTGCCCGTTCAGGTGTGTCAGATTTTTCTACAAGTCCACCCGGGATTTCCAGGGTGACATTCCGGGTGCCATGTCGATACTGCCGCACCATAACCACCTCCTGTTCGGGGGTGAGGGGAATAACATTGACCCAGGATGAAGATTCTAAGATAAAGAAATTGTGCTCTTTGCCGGTGCGGGGAGATACAGCCCTGTCTGTGCGAAGGCTGAAGACGCGATAGGACTTGTCTCTCGTGCTGGAGATTACTTTCCATGGTTTGGGGGGCATTCTGTTTCTCCTTCAGGCCTCTTTGAGTGGTCGAGTAGTTGAGTCGTTGAATCCGTTTCATTGAAAAAGCGGTCAATATCTGACAGATCATGGGTCACGGGGATAGGGGGAAGGCTCTCCAAAAAAAACCTGCCATATCGACTCGTCATAATTCTGACGTCCAGAATAGATAGTATCCCCCTGTCAGATCGCTTTCTTATCAGTCTGCCGAGGCCCTGTTTCAGGGAGATAATGGCTGAAGGGACCTGATACGCCATGAATGGATTGTGGCCCTGGCTACGGATGGCATCGATCCTGGCTGCGACAATCGGCTCTCCCGGCGAGTCAAAGGGGAGCTTGTCTATAATCAGACAGCTCAGGGCCTCGCCCGGCACATCCACTCCCTGCCAGAAAGAGCCTGTGGCAAAGAGGACCGAGTGGATGTCCTGCCTGAATGCATCCAGAAGGACCGATCGGGGCGCATGACCCTGCCTGTAAATGGTAAAGGGGATCTTATCTTTCAGGACCTGATATGCGATGTTCAGATTATGGTAACTGGTGAAGAGTACTAAGGCCCTTCCCTCTGTCCGTTTAAGGATATTTAAAATTTCTTTGGCAGCCTCAGAGCCGAAATCGAGCGAATTTGGAGGTAGAAGGCTCTTGGGGATGTAGAGGATGGTCTGGGTTTCAAAGTCGAAGTATGAATGGCAGATTTCCTGAAATACTTCTTCAGGGAGGCCAAGGCGTGAACGGATGTAGTCGAAAGTCCCGTTTGTGGAAAGGGTTGCGGAAGTGAATATGGCGGTCTGCACCTTGTCATAGAGAAGTTCATTCATCGACTCGGATATGTCGAGTGGGGACGAGTGGAGAACAAGGCTCATTTTTCGCCTTTCATACCAGTTCAGCCAGTTGCTGCCCCTCTGTTTGAGGATCTCTTCTAACAGGGTGTCTATTTCCCTAGCCCTGTCGAGAAGCGGCTGTATACGGGTACTTTTCAGAC
>Ga0315536_1001550_pt1 | contig 11473 bp, 10 predicted proteins | sample SalMarSW160230MG_FD_203093 | JGI IMG/M metagenome (GOLD analysis project Ga0315536, IMG submission 203093) | Salt marsh sediment microbial communities from the Plum Island Ecosystem LTER, Massachusetts, United States - Salt Marsh Sediment SW1602-30 ... | reverse complement strand
AATTTCATCCTTAAGCTTTTTGAAAAGTTCTTTATCCTGAGTAATCTCTGCCTTACGGATATTATAGATTATTTTCTCTCTAGGTTTATCAGCAAGATTGTCAAGGAACTCTTTGGCCTCTTCTAAAAACTGAACTTTGAATTTTTTTGTCACTGATCTAATGTTTTTGCAAAGATAAATGTTTCTTTATTAGGAAACAAATGTTTATTTGATGATGTTAAAATTGAGGCTAAATCACCTATAGAATTCTATTTTGTGTTAGGTGGTCGCAGCAATTTATTATTCATTACTCAAAGAAATGGTTTCATTGAACTTTGGTAAATATTGAGTTTATTTTCAAAGTCAAATATTAAAGTACAAATTGTGGAACAATAGTCGGAAATCTCTTTGCTGACATTTGAGAATACTTTAGTAGGTTAGGATTAATGAATAACCATTGTTTTGATAACCTATCAGCGATATCCACCCATTATAAACAGGCTTAATATCAGGTAGAATAGATTCAGGATCAATCCCATGAATGGTTGCAGCTACAAGACAAATTTCCATTTTTATTCCATCCTTTACCATAGCAGAAATTTTATTCGCAATATTATCGATTATTTCATGCTCCTCAGGTGGAAAATCTTCTTTGTTTTTTGATAGAACCTTCACACCAGGACCGGTAAAAACAACAACAAAATCTGGATTCTCAGTCACTGCCGTAATATTTTTATCTTTATAGGTTTGATGTATTGCATTAAGATAAAAAGCCGCACTTTTCGGATCATCTTTCCTGAACTCAAAAACTGCCTTGATTGATTTTAAACCTTTAAGGGCTTCGTACTCCTGACCAAAAACATAGGTAGTGTCAACAAATGATAAAATAATGAGAAGAATAGTCCATAAGTACTTTTTCATGATTACCGATTTTAGTAATTAATTTTAAGTTTAGTTTTTATTTGTTCAATAAAATTACGATAGAAAAACACTAAAGTCAAGTTTATTTGTGTAAGTCAATTAATTAATATACAAAACATTAAATAAAATTGGGTATAAGTTAATTGCTTACCAAAAATGGTCTTATATACCATTGAATGAATTTGTCTAATTAAGAAAGTATTTGTCGGTCAGACCAAAATTTTTATTCGAAAAAGTTAGGTGGTCGTAGCATTTTTGTCTCGATAGATGGGCGGGAATAAGGCTTGTGAGCTATGGAAAAACTTGAAATGATGCTCATGGGCCGGTTTTGTAAATTTAAAAATACAAAACCGAGAATTACCATATGCAAGCGTGTTTTGAGGCAAATCGTCGAGAGGTTAAACGTCCTTTGGTCCCGGTAGATGTACAAAAACTATCAGATTAAACAAATGCAGCTTGCGAAGTGCGGGCAGGTTTGCGGCTTTTATTTATAACGAATTTGCCAAGATATGCTGATCCAATTAAAGATCAAGGGATTTGTCGAGATACACCCGCAAACAAATTTGGGCAAGCGGGTAGAGGAGAAGGCATTATAAACCATTGTTTTACAGATTAAATTATTACCACTAACGGCCCGGCAATAAAGGTGCCGACCGTTAATAAATTGCCCGGTGGCAAGACAGGTATGCCGTGCCCCGACGAGCAGAGCGAGACGGGGGCGTGCTTTTTGCCATCCGGGTACCGAGTTAAGTACTGGTCTTGGTAAGTGGCTCAGAATCATGCCCGCCCGTACGAACGTACGTTCAGGCGGGCAAAAAGCATGACAAACAACTTACCTTTATTGTCCTTGTTATAAGCAGAGCTGTTTGGTAATAGTCTTCAAGAAATGTTACTTAGAATAGAAGAGTTTTAGTTTATATTCTTGCTTACCTAAAGTTGAATTTCTCCAGAATGATATTATGGAATCAGTAAGTTCCTCAATATTATAGCTTCCCCTCAGTAGAAAATCTTGATCACACACGCTTAACTCTTTGTTTGGTGGTTGGGCAACTTGAATGTCATTGAATTCAATAGTTCCACCACGAATTTTGTAAGTTCCCTTTGTCAGGCAGTAGATCGGGAATTTTTGAGACATTACACCTCCGGAAGCATATTCGACAAAATTGTTTCTTTCAATGCCAAATGATTCCCAAAGTTCGACAGTGCCATACTTGAAAGACCCTGAATAATGTCCATCTTGAATGACATTGTTTTCCTTTTCACATGAAAGGATCAGAATACAAATGATTAAAAAGACTACAGTTTTCATGGTAAAGAGATTTATAGATTATATTGAAAATATCTTTTGGAACTCTTTGGTTGTTTACGATTCTTTGCTTATTGTCCGTGTTAGCAACAGGTTTTTCTCTCAATCATCAGTCCAGCCTATCTTTTTTGTGATATTAGTATTGATTTTTAACGGGTTCCTATCTGGAAAATTAAATTCTAATGTAAAATATTTACTTGCAATTACTCATCTTTCAAACATTGTACTGGATTGGTATTCGCCGCTTTTATCGTCTGCGTTCCAATTGTAGTCCAAGCGATGAAAAGTGTCATAAGCCCTGCAGCAACAAAAAACCAACATTCTAATTCTATCCGATAGGCAAAACTGTCAAGCCAATGTATCGCTATTAAATAACTTACTAGGTAAGGCAATTGAAATAGATACAAGTAGTTGTTTTGAAAAATCAATCGATAAAAGTGAGAAGATATCTAATTTATTCGAACCAAATACTTTACGAATACCGATTTCCTTACGTCTCCTTTCTGCCGTGAAGGCCGTCAATCCAAACAAGCCAAGACATGAAATAATGATGGCAATGCCAGCAAAGTAGCGGGAAAGAATGGCAACTCGATTTTCTGACTCATATAACATTTGATAGTCGTCATCCATAAATTTGAAGTCGAAAGGAAGTCCTATATTGAATTTCTGATAGGATTTCCGGAGTTGTTCAATAGTCTCTCTCTCTCTGTCGGTTTTGATTTTCACAATTATGTTATCCATATCCTCAGTTGAAGAATATAAAAGAAAGCAAGGCTTCAGATTCTCATAAAGTGATTCAAAATTGAAGTCCTTGACAACACCTACAATTTGCTTACTTTCTCCCCAGAGAGTGATGGTTTTTCCAATAGGATCCTTTATCCCCATACTTTTAATAGCAGTTTCATTAAAAATAATCTTAGAATCATTTGTACTGTATTCTTTAGAGAAAGATTGCCCCTCCTCTACTTCTATTCCAATTGTTTCGATAAAATTATCCCCAATACATAAATACTTAAAATTGACTTTATCATTCAGGCTTTTGCCTTCCCAATTTACACCATCTGTACCAGTAGGATTGGCGATTAAATCACCATGATAAATTGAAGCATTAACTATGCCGGGGATATTTTCCAACTCAGACAGGAAAGGTTTTATTCCTTCTTCCAGTTTTCCTTCCTTTTTAAAACAAATGATGTTATTTCTGTCAAATCCAGGATTCTTAGATTGTATGAATGCTATTTGTTTTTGAACTACAAATACCAGTACAATTAAAATAATTGATATTGTAAACTGAAAAATGACCAATCCCTTTCTTGCCCAAAGTTCTCCTATCGATCTATTAAACTTTCCCTTTAAGACAATTGCCGGATTGAAATGTGAGAGGAATAATGCCGGATAGATGCCTGACATTAACCCAGTAAAAAAGGTAACACCAAAAAAAACAATGTAACTTTTGTGTCATAATAAAAGTTTAGATGCTTTCCTGTAATTGCATTAAATTGAGGAAGAAGGATCACGATAAGCACAACAGCAACAATCATAGACAAATAAGCTATCAAAAGTGATTCTCCCAGGTGCTGAACAATCAGCCACTTTCTGCTAGCGCCCATCGCTTTTTTTACTCCTATTTCTTTAATCCGCTTTGAAGCTTTTGCAGTGGATAGAATCATAAAATTAATACATGCAATAACCAAAATGAATAAGGCAATAATGGAGAACAACCTTACATATTCTATCCTGCCTCCTGATTGTACTCCATTATCATATTTGCCGTATAGATATTTATCCGAATAACGTCTTAAAAACAGTAGTGATTGAGAATGCTCATTTGATTTCTTTTTTATCAAATTCCCTATTAGTATATTCTTCATAAAATTCGAAACACTCTTTTTTTGTGATCATCCCTGTATCTAATGCTCTTCTCGCTATTACAATTTCACTAACCTTAAAATATCTGGAAGCATATTTTATAGTTGGATTTTTTTGCCATATTCTTTTAAATGTTTTTTCGGGAACCAAAAATTCTGCGGCAACCTTATCGCATATCAATTCAATGGGTTCGTTTGCGAATTGAAGTTTTCTGAAATCAAATCCAGCACTTTTGCCTGTCCAGACATGAGCTAATTCATGGACAATTGTGAACATTTGCGCAGCTTTACCATCAGAATTGTTAACGAACATAAACGGAGCCATTTTGTCAACTAAAACGAATCCACAACATTCATCAACCAAAATTTTTCGGTGACCATTGTTCTCTACAACTCAATTAAAAACTGTAATTATCCCCCTGTCTTCAATGACATTAACTAAATGATCAAGTGCATCTTGCCAAGTTCTGAAATTACCTGCCCAAGTTTCATCTAAAGCTAGTGTTCTTCGAATGTCAGCGACTATTTCCTGAACATTCAGACGATTTTGGTATTTTCCAACAAAAGATAAGGCTTCGAATTCATTCTCTTTTAAATAATCTCTTAGCCAGTCTTGTCTCTGCTGCATTAGAAGTATCGTATCATACACATTCACACTAACCTTTTCTGCTGGAGTATTATTTGTTCTATAAATTGGAATAGGCAATTTTTCTTTTGGTGGTTCAGGTAAAAATAAGTAACCAAAGGGTAAATGGACTTTTTTAGAAAAGGTTTCAAGTTGTTTTACAGTTGGTTTTTTCGTCCCATCAATCCACTCTTGAACTCTGGGGACTAGAGCACTAAATTCCTTCAATTCAAATCCAGCCCGGTTTATGGCCCAGGTAATCATGTCAGCACCAACTACTACTTCAGATCTTATGGAACAAATTTACTCAATATTATGATATATTTTGGTTAATTCAAAAACTCACTAAAAATCCGTCAAAAAGGTCCCTTTGTGAGAGAACTTGTTTTTAAACAATAAAGAGAAAACGTTCGTTAATGCAAATTTTAAAACTGTCCAGATGTAATAGAACTCTGTAGTCCAATCCTTAATCAAGTCATACAGAATGGGACGGACTGTAAACCTCTTGCCGCAAACTTTGAATTTATCATTGATTTGGGATGTGAGGTTTGAGGGATGTGGTTTACAGTAAAGGGTCAGCTCCTCTGAAAAAATCAGTCGCCTCGATCACATCTGGCCGTTACAAATTAATTATTCCTGGCTGGAATAAGGCGGCAGTTGAAAAATTATATATGCTAATTGTGATCTTACCGGCAATATGTGGTCAGGTTGTCCGACTTTTATACCATACCACTTTATATGGTCATCAATTCTTTTTTTATGTATGCTTGTTCGAATATTTTGTGTTTCTTAAATCCTTGCTAATGTTTGCCGCTATATGCCGTAGGAAATTGCGTGGTTGCATTCCTATCACCCGAAACAAAACTTGCTAGAGGGTGATGTTGTTTGCTTACTTCTAAAACCCCTATAACATATGAGCGGATGTTGTACAATGTTTTTTAGTCTTCAGTAAATTGTAAAACTTTCATTTCAGTCCATGACCTGTTTACTTTTCCACACCTGTCATTATGTCTTCCAGCCTCTTTCTTTTTACATAGTTATCAAAACGAAATGACTGAGCGAGATCTGTCAGTTTTTCTTCAGACAGATCTTTGAATAAATTACAATATTCAGGCACAAGCGCTTCGGCTATAAGTATATGTCTGACCAACAGGTCAATCTTACCTTGCTGACCTTGTGGATAGGGATTATAATCGCTGAATTCCTTTTTAAATAATTCTTCTATTGGCAACATCACTTGCCTGATATTTTTATCGGTTGATCCCCATCTATCGGCTCCCAATGAATCTTTTTTTGAAAGGAAAGCTGAAACCAGTTTCATGTATGGAGTATTATCATTTTGGTGCATAATTGCCTGCAATCCCATATCCTTATACAACCAGATACACCAGCTTACCTTGTATTTGTTGTAATATGCCAATTGATCTTTAATTATCTGGTAACGCATTTCATCTTTTTCAGGGTTCCCTGTATAAACCGGGCCGAATTCACCCACCCAGAGAGGAACATGGTGGGAAAACATAAATTCACTTTTCTTAAGGAAATCATGTTCAAGGGTATCCTTGTCAAAATATCTGTCACCGGTTTTCCCGGGATAATCTCCACCATAAATAAATCCGGGGACAGCATAATCGTGATTCGTATAGACCACATTATCCCAAACTTCTGTAAACTTGTCAAAATCAACTGCATATCGATCACCTTCTAGGAACAGAATATGATTTGGGTCGATTTTTAGAATAGCATCGCGAAGACGTTTGTAATAGGGGAAGAGTTTTTCGCCAGTAGGTTCAGCAGGCTCGTTAATCAAATCATAGCCTGCAACCCATGGCTGGTCTTTATATCGTTGTGCAATAGCTTCCCATAGGATTAATGCCCTGTCCTGAAAATCTTTATGTTGCCAGAAGAATGCCTTGTGGGTAGGATTGTCGCTATGCCAGTGCTGGTTTTGAGAACCTGGTAAGGCATGCAGGTCGATTATGGTATAGATTTTATTCTTTGCACACAATTCTATTACCTTGTCGAGGTATTCAAAAGCACCTTCCTTAATGACCCGTGGATTCATATCATCTTCAAAAAGATGGTAATTTATTGGGATCCGAACCAGGTTCAGTCCCAGACTGTGAATGTATTCTGCATCTGGTTCTGTGAAATAGTTTTTGAGAAAAGTATCGAAGAAAAGATTGTATTTCTTTTCTCCCAAAACATTCAGCAGCCCTTCGCGCATAGTTTCTTCATTGGACGGATAACCATCAATGAAATTCTCCATATGAAGCATTCCGCCCAGTCCAAAACCACGTAAATAAACAGTATCGCTCTTCTGGTTGACTATTTGATCACCAGAAATCCTAAGCCAGTTTTCATTTGTTAAACTCTTTTTATATTGTGTTTTCTCAGAACAAGCGGATAACAAAAATATGACCTGGAGGATTAGTAGCAGTAAGAAATTTGTCCGTTTCATTGTTGTTTAGGTTAAAATGTTAAGATTAAATTTGCTTATCTGTTCTGTTTTTAAATGTTGTACAACGATTGTGTAAACACCATAGTGGCGTTTATTTCTGACTTGTGCGTAGTGTCATTTTCGTTGTTTTCGTTCATGCAGTAAATATAGAAAAATTCCAATACTTAAATGTTATAGTCAAAGGTCCAAAGTGTTAAGCGGACTTTTTATTTGATCGAAACCCTTGGTGGTTACGTGGGTATATATTTTATTGGTCTCATATTGAACGTTTACACCACCATGATATCTCTTGTTTGTTGTAAGGTAGTCTGGAACTGGTTTACGTAATGTTGTATCAAACGTCATGTCTTGTAACTGGATGAAAAGCTTTTTCCCTTTTGAGGTCAGAAAGTCAAGGTCATTTTGTATCAACTCCAGATTATGTTGGTTTTCCGTTGGCTCTAATTCTCTCCACATATATTTCAATTGTGCGCCAATAATCTTGTCGTTGTTTAAAAAACTTGTGTCATGAATCTTTTCTAGATCAAGTTCAAAATAAATAAAGTGTTTAATCTTCTTCTGAGCAAAAGCATTATTGTATGCAAATAGCAAGAGTGTCAGTGCTATTAAAATTTGTCTCATAAAAGTATATTAGTCCCGTTTAAATCCATCTTCTTCAATGATATTGTTGGGTGTCAAGATAGAAAATATTTTGGAGCCGTGTTATAAGCCGTTTTTTTAAATCTAGGTGGACGAGCAGTTTCATGTCACGATGAAAGTGTCTTGGTGACACCAGTCCCTGTAGTCATCGGCACTTGAAATTTTATTGTTTTCTAATCTTAAATAATCCGGCTCCTATATCATATCCGAGAGATCCAGGTATAATATGCATATAATCAATTGGGAGCGGCTCATCAACATCAAGTAAGAGCGGCTTATCATCCTTACCTATTAATCTCAATGAAACTTCACCTTTTTTTGTTACGTTATTCTCTTTTATTTCAAATTCGCCAGGATTCAAACGCAGAATATCTGGTATCCCCGTATAATATTGATTGTTTACTATTACACAATTATCTATAGCGTATTTTGTTATATTGAAATCATTTTTAACCCAAACATATTTACAATTGGAAACAATATTTTTCTCAAATTTAAAATCTTTATCTGGCGATACAGTCCAAACGGCCTGAGATGCGCCATAAATTATTGAATTGGTAAGACAATTGCCATTCTTAATACCATTTCCTGAATCCTGAAAAAATACTACAGTATTTCTTAGTTTATAAAAGATGCAGTGATCAATGTTAACTTCATTGCCATGAGCAATGACCCCTGCCTGCATTTGAGAAATATCTGCATCCCCTACAAACATACACTGCTCCACTAATAAATCCGTTTTTGATTTATTAAACCTCGCAATTGGGAAATACCTGGTATTGGGATAAAAATAACCGTGAAATTTAATCCCTCTGATTGTAACGTGGCTTTCATCGATTAAAAAGCTGACAACAAAATTATAATTTACCGGTATTTCGCCTTTTTTTGACTCAATAGCAATTACCGGCATTTTTTCTGGTGTCCATGATGTATCGTCTGGTAAAATACTAGCTTCTATTACTATACGTTTGTCAGTCATCTCCTTTTCCGTTGAAACTGATACATGACTATCCATGACATAGATTCCGGGATTTATTTTCATGGTATAAATATTATTATCCCTGCTTCTGATTATTTCAGCAGCTTTTTGTATTGAGAAAACAGGAGCTTCTTTAGTGCCGGGATTATTATTATCTCCGGTATTACTGTCGACATAAACTGACTGTGCTTGAACTGTCAAATGGTAAATCATAGCTAAAAAAATTATAAATAATGTTTTATGCATAAAGTTTGATTTTCAGGTTTTTATCGAGTTTGTATGTAATCTTTACTGCCAACTACCCCATATCGATCGTATTATATGTAAATCTATTAGACTTAACTAATTATCCTGCAATTTCGGAAATATTTTTATACAGCAATAAAACCATCTAAGTATCACGATTCCCATGGCTTATAACGGCCCGGCGGTTTGGTTAGTTGCCCGCCCGGCTGACTCCGTTCGGACGGGCCGTCTGCACCTGCCCTCGCCGAAGGCGGGGCTGGCCGGCAGCCCTATTGACTTTGTCTCGGTAGCAGGATTTGTCTTGGTACACGATAATTTGATAAGTTTGTTCAATTTAATTTGTAAAGTGTTTCTCGTCAAGATGTAGTTGTCCGGGCTGACGACTTCGTCGGCCGTAGGCGACTACGTCGTCCGAAGGCCGAAGGCAACCGAGGACCGACCTGAATTTACTTTGCAAAGCAACATGCAATTATCTTTCGGTCCGAGCGTTAATAAAACACCCTGTGGGTGTTTTTAGCGAGGAGCCAGTTTGCAGGTATGCCGTGCCCCGACGAGCAGGTCGAGACGGGGGCGTGCTTTTTGCCATCCAGGTACAAGTTTTATTGTGTGCAGGCGCGGTCGCGGTATAAGTTGTCTCGGAGGCAGAAAATTGTCATGGTGCAGAATTTTTATTGCAAGCAGCTGTGCGTGTCCGGGTGCCGGGTTATGTACTGATCCCGGTAAGTAGCTTAGAGTCATGCCCGCCCTTACGAACGTACGTTCGGGCGGGCAAAAAGCATGACAAACAACTTACCTTTGTCCGTGTTATAAGCAGAGTTTTGTTAAAATTATCTAATTACGAATCTTGGTTTTTATTATCAACCATTTTTATTTTTGGACTGAAGTTTATACCTAATCCCACATTTAAGAACATCGTGGGGATATAATTATCAGGGTTGGAAATTTTCATAATCCAGTTGGCTCCAGCTTTAAAACTAAATTTAACTTTTTCGCCGCCTAATCTGAAAAATGCCGTCGGTTCTATAAGAATGCTATTCTCCTTATACTTGTTAAACGGTCCATTTTCTGAGTAGAATGAATAATAATTTTGATCTGTTAAATTTGAATGAAAATATCCGGATTTGATTCCAACTCCGAAATCTACATGTCCAGATTTGATACCATATTTACCTAGGTTATATTGAATAAAATATAGTTGATAATTACCAAACATATTACCAGGATTAGCATCCTTGTAAGCATCTCCGTATCCAGATCCAAATCCACCGTAGAATTCCATCACCCTACGATTTCCAAAATCTTTATAAAGTCCAGGTGCTATTTGAAAATACTGTCTCTTATCTGAACCAATTGATCCAAACGCTTGAATAGCAATCATCTTTGTAAGTCCATACGAAATTGTTGCATGAACTGTTGGAATAACAGAGATCCCTGCATCTAGCCTTAAATCATTCTTATTCTTAATTAACGGTATGTCAGAAGTCTGAGGATGATATACGCAGCAGCTCATCATCATCTGCGAAATCAAGAATCCTAATATTAAGATATTTTGTTTCATGGGTGTTGTTTCTATAGTATAGGATACGAATTTTCATTTGTCATTATTGTTGGGTGTTATATCGCTTTGCTTATAACGGCCAGGTGGTATAATTTAGTTGCCGTCTGTGCGCTGCCCGGCAGCCCTATTGACTTTGTCTCAGTAGCAGGATGTGTCATGGTACACGATAATTTGATAAGTGGGTTCAATTTAAGTTGTAAAGTGTTTCTCGTTAAGATATAGTTGTCCGGGCTGCCGACCTGTCCTCGCGAAGCGGGAAGGCAACCGAGGACCGACCATATTTTACTTTGCGAAGCGACCTGATATGATCATTCGGGACGAGCTCGACGAAGTTAATTAATTATACCATCCGTGTTATATGTAGGGTTAGTTTAAAGTTGTCCAGATGTACAAGAACTTTATCGTTTAGTTAGGCCTTAATCAGGTCATACAGGCAGGGAAGGGTTGGCAGGCTCTTTTGCAGTTTTTGGTTATTAGTACAACAGCACCCGCTCTGCAAATGTTCCTGCCAGCGTAGGGAGAGATCAAGTTGATATTAAAAAAATAATCTTTCAAACTTTTATCCCACTTTTTTTATTCAAATCGTAGTGCTTCCACCGGGTTACTTGTTGCGGCTCTCCAACTCTGCCAGCTGACTGTTAATAACTCAATTCCTAATGTAATTACCCCCGAGAGAACAAAAATCCACCAACTTAATTCAGTTTTGTAAGCAAAATTTTCAAGCCATTTATTCATTGCATAGTATGCAATAGGCAGGGCAAGCACGAAAGCAATTACCATCCATTTTACAAAGTCCTTGTTTAACAAAGCCATCACTTCTGAAACTTTGGCGCCATTGATTTTGCGGATACCAATTTCTTTTGTACGCTGTTTTGTTAAGAACACGGAAGT
>Ga0315536_1001549_pt1 | contig 11475 bp, 11 predicted proteins | sample SalMarSW160230MG_FD_203093 | JGI IMG/M metagenome (GOLD analysis project Ga0315536, IMG submission 203093) | Salt marsh sediment microbial communities from the Plum Island Ecosystem LTER, Massachusetts, United States - Salt Marsh Sediment SW1602-30 ... | reverse complement strand
ATCACAGCGATACTAAGGCAAAAAGAAAAAAATGATGCTATCAATAAAATTCGTCACTATCCCATGGTGAAACTGTTTGACCCGACTGCCAACGAACTAGTTGTCTCTCTTAATGACGAGAAAGGAAACACCCTAGAAGTCGCACTCGATTTTCGAAAAAGCGTTTCTGAAAACGCAGAGCAGAAATATGGAGAAAGTAAAAAAATCCAGGAAAAATTGAAAGGAGCGCAAGAGGCAATCGAACAAACAAAATATAAGCTTACCACAACGAAGGATATCGACATTGTAGAAAAGAAAAAGGAGATCAGCCATGAGAAACAATGGTGGTTTGAGCGATTCCGCTGGTTTGTCTCAACAGAGGGAAACCTCATCGTTGCAGGAAGGGATGCTTCAAGTAACGACATCGTGGTGAAGAAATACCTATCAGATGGTGATCGATATGCCCATGCTGACATCCATGGCGCCCCCAGCTGTGTTATAAAAAGCAAGGGTATTAATGATGAAAAAATCCCTATTTCTGAAAAAACACTTGAGGAGGCATGCCTGTTCGCTGCATCATATTCGCGTGCATGGAACCAATTTGGTGAAGCCTCCGCGTATTGGGTACTCCCAGAGCAGGTCAGCAAAACACCGGAAAGTGGCGAGTTCATCCCAAAAGGTGCATTTATCATCCGAGGAAAACGTAATTATTGTCGATGTAAACTTGAGATTGCTGTTGGTCTTATCCCTCTTGGAGATGGAGAAAAACTCATGGGTGGCCCCGTCGTAGCTGTTGCTACACGAGCGGCTAAGAAATACGCTATTCTTATCCCCGGTGTGACGAAAAAAAGCGTAGTTGCACAAAAACTCGCGAAATCGTTTCAAGTCTCAACTGAAATAGTAGAAAAAGCACTTCCACCAGGGAATTGTACCATCTTAAAAACCATTGGATTTGAATTACAATAGGTGAATGACTGTGAAGGTTATCTTTAAAGACCCGAAGACCGGCGAAATCAAACTCGTACCTGAAAACCTTGATGATATCTGGCATCTCCATAACATCATTGAGGAGGGAGATTTGGTACGCGCGGTGACATTTCGTACCTCAGAAGGTGAAAAAGCAGATAAGCTTCGAGCCAAGAAAGCTGAGAAGAAAAAAATGAAACTTGGTATCCGTGTTGAAAAAGTAACCTTTCATGAGTTCTCAAACAGGCTTCGCATACAAGGGATTATCGAGGAAGGCCCGCAGGATCTCGGTTCCTATCACACGTTTAATGTTGATGCAGAGGAGATGCAACCGCTCTCGATTTTAAAAGAACGATGGAAAACCCACCAGCTCCAACGGATTGATGAAGCGGTACAACAGCGTACCCAACCTATGCTGGTGTTTGTCTGCCTTGATGATGATTCTGCTACAGTGGCTCTCCTGTACCAGAGTGGTGTACAACTTGTTGCGGAGATTGACGCACATCGATCCGGCAAAATGTACGAAAGCAAAGAGACAACCCAGGAATATTACGGTGAAATTTTTTCTTTAATAAAAACAGTAAAAAAACCTGATTCTCCTCTTGTTGTCATTGGCCCGGGGTTTACAAGAGAGCATTTAATGAAAGCAGGAAAGGAAAAAGAACCTTTGCTTTTTAAGGATTGTATTACCCATGCGACCGCAAACGCAGGGATACACGGCGTTCATGAAGCACTCAAGGTTGGTATCGTCGAACAAATCACCAAAGAAAACCGGGTTTCAAAAGAAACCCAGGCGATTGAGAAAGTTTTTGAGGAAATCAAAAAAGACGGACTGGTCACCTATGGAACACATGAAGTAGAAGATGCACTATCAAGGGGTGCTGCAGAAAAACTTCTGTTATCAGACGTGTTGGTACGAAGTAAAAACGGGGAACATTTACTTGATCTCGCACGGAAAACAAACTGTGAGTTCATGATTATTAACACGATGCATGAAGCTGGGAAAAAATTCGAAGGAATCGGTGGTGTAGCAACACTGCTTCGATTCAAATACTAATCCTGAATTCTAGATACATTCGAATCTTTATCTAATAGACTATCCATTTCGTTCGCTATAAAAGAAACTGATGAATCTCTTTCTTTAACTATGGTGTTTCTTTTTCTAAAAAAATTAAACGAATCGCCCGCACCCGGTGTTAATAATCATGGAGATGTAAGGTGGTTCTTCTTGATTCGTCCAAATGTCATCTGGTGGTGGGCTGGAGTCTCCGCCGGTGTTCTTGTTTGTATCCATTTTGAGAATTCCATCATAGTATTGATAGGTGATTTTTAAATTAAAGTCATTTCCTTTATCACGTATTTTTTTCAATAAGCGGATTTCCCCGATTTTTACACTAATATTGATGTTAATGTTTTTATCAGTCCACGAGTCATCGTAATAGGGTTTGCTTTTAAGTTTAGCTTGTGCGTCTTTTTCATTGTCTGCTTTAATTGGTACATCTGGAGGAATTATTCCATTAACGATCGTGTGCGTGATGGTACCTTTTCCTGTAATTGGCGCACTGGTGTTCATTTCTGTAAAGGTATAAAGCCCATCAGGCATGGTTACTTCTAAGGTCAAGCTGTCTAACCCCATTCGTTTTAATAAGGTCATACGATCATCAGTCCAACTAAGGTTAAATGTGACACACCTCACATTCCCTTCAGGTATCATAACGGTCGTCTCATACTGGGATTTTTTTCCTACGAAATCAGACAGTGTATTTAAAGAACCATTACGCACTGTCCAGTTGACATCATAGTTCAGCTCATTCATTATTGTTGAAGGAAGACTACTTTGGGGCGTTGGTGATTGGTACATCGCAACACCAACACCTGCGATGACAAGGATAACTACTGCAACAATGAGGATGATTTTATCATTCTTTTTTAAAGATACCATTGAATCACCTGTATACTTCTTATCTCTTTGTAGCTAATGCAATCTATAATGATAAGTATGCTTCCTCCTTTATTAAATTTTTCCTCAATATATATATTTAAGTAGGTTTTAATCTACCTGGAGTAAAAAACAAGTTACCCGATACGAACAGGAATGATGGCCCCACATCGAGAACATTTTCCGTTAGCTAACCCTTTAACGTCTGCAGAGAAACCATATCGAGTAATCAGCAGGTTATTACAGGAGGGACAGTAGGTGTTATCGTAATCACCATGAGCGATATTCCCAAGATACACAAACTGAAGACCAGTTTCTTTCGCAATAGCATGATTCGAGAGAAGCGTACTGGAGGGGGTTGCTTTGACATCTGTCATTCTATAATCTGGATGGAACCGGGAGAAATGCACAGGAGTGTCTGTTCCAAGTTTTTCTGCAACCCATTGACAAAACTTTTTTATTTCAGAACCATCATCATTAAAACCAGGGATCACCAAATAGGTTACTTCAACATGTATCCCGAGTTTTTTCGCATGCTCACAAGTCTGAAGCACCGGTGCTAATCTCGCTTTACAGACGGTCCGATAAAACTCATCATGAAACGCTTTGATGTCAATATTCATAGCATCAAGATATGGAGCAATCTCTCTGAGAGGTTGTTCTTCGATATATCCGTTGGTGACATATACGGTATAGAGACCTGTGTTCTTCAGTAATCTTGCTGCCTCTATCGTATACTCATGCCAAATCGTCGGCTCGTTATAGGTCCAGGCGACACCCCTACAGTTTTGATCTTTGGCAATCGTACTGAGATTCTCTGCAGGGATATCTCGCAACGATAGTTCCTCAGGACGCGCCATCGAAATATGATAGTTCTGACAATGGTCACATCTAAAGGTACACCCAACCGAACCTAAAGAGAGAACAAGAGACCCTGGGTAGAAATGATACAATGGTTTTTTCTCGATTGGATCAACAGCTATCGAAGAGCATGCTTGATAAATAAGGCTAAACAATTTCCCATGTTCATTTTTCCTCACACCGCATATCCCGCGTTTTTCAGGAGCGATGATGCAATGATGAGGACAGAGGAAACATTGCACAGTCTCATTTTTGGTTGGTTTCCAAAACATTGCCTCTTTTTTCATTGCAAAATTTTCAATGAAAGAGGCTTTATTAATGTTTTTATAGAACGAGTTCTCCCCGATTCCGCAGGAGACCACGATGTGGATATTCATCGTTTATCTGCGGTTGCATGATTTTAAAATCCTGGTATTTTTCATCAGTACGAAGCATCGTACGAGCATAATAGAATGCTTCTTCAACAGATACTTTCCCATCTTGGAACATTTTTAGTTTTCGGAGAACTCCCCGGTCAAATAATCCAGGTCGGTACCCATCTGCATTCCCGGAGGAAAGCCCTTCGAACCATAACAGTGAGAATACCGGGCCTTGGATCGTGCTTGCGTACCCGGAACGGAATTTACTGGTCCCTGAAATCACGATTCGTCCATTTTTTGGTATTCCTGATCGCATCAAAAAGGAGGTACGGATGTTGAAAATGGTTCGGTCTGCAAACCCACCTGCGTAACACGCGTCAACAATGATAGCAACATTCTTAGATTCCAAAGGAGCAAGGATACCTCCGAGTTCCTTATCGGTGATCGTGTCATCCCAGAGGAATATTTCACTACTCTGAAGTATCTTTCCTCCGGTAAGTGTTTGATTTGCATTCCCAGACCCATGGTTGAAAATCCAGAGAAACACCTCACTATCAGGGTATTTATTTGACTCATTAATGAGATATTGAAAGGAGGCAATAACGTTCTTCTTTGTCGCACTCCCATATGAAATGTCATAGTCATGGATTCTCTCCTGCAATGTTTTTACTTTCGCGCCATATCCGTTGTCACTGCGGATCCACCCGTCATCAAAAAGAATCATGATATTGGATGTCGGAAACTGGCTGTTTTCAATAAAATACCCTGCGATATCCTCCGCAAGATACAGACCGCCATTGCCTAATTTCGTGGCATTGTCTTTTGGGAAGTTCGCAGCGGCGATAAACAATGCAAATTTGTGAGAGCCTACGTCCGATGTTGGATTATGGACCGTCACCGTGATTGTCTGAATCTCTGAATAGTCTTTCCCATTATAGGAACGTACGTTGATTTTATATTGTCCATTTTGTAAAGAATACGTGGTCCAGTCGTAACTCCAGAGTGATGTCCCTGTTGCAGTCGCCCAGTTGTTCTCATTGATTTGTACTTGGACGCTACTGACGTTCGCATCATTATCAGGTCCACTTGCGATCCCACTAATCATCACCAATCGGGACACGGATGCTCCGTTGGAAGGATACGTGATCATCACGGTTGGTTTCTCATTTATGGGACGAAAAGTAAAATTCTGGCCAAAAAATCCAAAAAAGTTACCGACGACTAAAACGAAGACGACAATAAGAGCAAGAGCGATAATCCACTTATATTTCATTTTACTCAGTACAATATGTTTCGCGTTACCCCTTTAAAACCTTTGTTGAACAGGCCTTACCTGATTTTCTTACTAAAAATGATGCTTCTTGAAATGCTCATATCCTTTGTTTTCCAAGATCCTTTTATCCTTACCATCAATCAGAACGATATCCTTTTTCTGTGTAACGGTCCCTATTGCAGTAAGATTACACCCCTGCTTGTTTAGTGTTTTTTTTGCTTTCTCAAAGTCCCCTAGCGGTATCGTTACAAGGAGCTCATAATCACCACCAAAATGCAAACCGATAGAGTATGGATCATTCCGATGATTTTTATCAAAAACCTCCCGTAATCCTGAAGCGAGCGGAAGGGCATTTTTTTGAATCTCAAATCCAACAGCATTTAATTCCTGCAATTGATACAGCGATGCTGATAAACCATCAGATAAATCCATTGATGACGTCACGGACTGCTGCTGTGCAAGTAACCGGCCTTCCATTAATCGTGGCAGGGGTTCTAACAAGCCTTTGGAAAGTTTTTTTTGCAGTCTCTGAAACTTCAATGCATAATATCCAGCACCTGCTTTTCCCAACGTACCAGTGACCGCAACGATATCACCAGGATGTGCCCCAATCCGTGATATAAATTCGTTTTTTTTCACGATGCCAAACGCAGTCCCACATAACGTAACCTCAGCGGTTTCTTTCGTATCACCCCCGACAATCGTCGTACCAAAACCAACCGCACAGGCATCCGCTCCTTTCGTAAGGTCTTTAAGGAATATCACTGATGTTTTTTTCGGAAGCCCAAACGAACAGACAACACCAAGTGGAATTCCCCCCTTTGCCGCGATATCGGAAAGATTCATAGCGACCAAAAACCATCCCATTTGATACGATGTCATCTGCTCTGGAATATGGGTCCGCTGAACCATCATATCGGTGGTGACTAACAAATACTCCTTTCCTCTATCGATTACAGCACAATCATCACCGATACCACGGTGATTTACTCCCTTAGTAAGAATCGCTGCTATCAGTCGAATCGCTGCCCGTTCCCCGAGATCCGCTAATCTCTTCACAACCATGACAACCCAACCAGCATAAAAAAGTTTATCACAGCCAGCGAGTTTCGCAATACAGGGAAAACAGAGGCGATACTTCTTGAAGAAAATGACCTACAAAAACAGCGGTGTTGACATCGAAGAAAAAGAAGAGGCAATCAAACAGCTTCTTTCAAGCATTGTCACAAAACGAAAAAGCACTATCGGAAGACCAATGGGGGGACATTACGCAGGACTTATTGAGTTTGGCGACTATGCTCTCGTCCTCTGTACCGATGGTGTCGGAACCAAAGTCAGGGTAGCCGAAGCATTGAAGAAATATGATACAATCGGTATTGACTGCATCGCGATGAACGTCAACGACGCTTTATGTGTCGGTGCGGAACCACTCGCGTTTGTCGATTATCTTGCTATGGAGGACCCTGACCCAAAGATTACCAAAGAGATAGGCAAAGGACTTGAGAAAGGTGCGAAACTTTCGAATATCTCAATTGTCGGTGGGGAGACTGCAGACCTCCCGGAACTCATCAATGGCTTTGACCTCGCAGGAACCTGCCTTGCATATGTGAAGAAAAACCGTATCATTCTTGGAGATGAAATTCACCCTGGCGACGCTATCATAGGGCTAAGCAGCAGTGGGATCCACTCCAATGGATATACGCTGGCCAGAAGAGTTGTTGAAGAAGCTGAATTCTCTTACAAAGACGAGTTTCCTGATGGGTTGTACCCAAGGAAAACCATCGGGGAAATCATGCTGACACCAACCAGGATTTATGTAAAAGAAATTATCCAGTTGTTCAAGAAAGTAAACGTACATGGCCTTTCTCATATCACAGGGAGTGGACTGTGGAACATCCCTCGATTAAAAGAGAAAGTTAAATACGTCATCGAAGACCCCTTAGAGCCTCAACCGATTTTCACCTTCCTAAAGGATTATGGAAATATCGATAACTATGAGATGTATCAGATCTTTAACATGGGCATGGGGTTTGCTGTTGTTGTCGCCAATGAAGACGTCGAGGAAACCATCAAAATTCTTCAGAACTATTCTGATGCTACCGTCAAATTAGTTGGAACTGTAAAAAAAGGAACAGGCGTAGAAGTACCACACCTAAAGTTACATTATCATTAAAAACCTACTTTGTTGGGTCCTATGAAAATTGGAACTGTTGAGATACCGAATCGTTTTGTGCTTGCACCCCTGGCTGGCATTAGCTGTACTGCATTTCGCATGCTCTGTAAAGAAAACGGGGCAGGGTTAATCTACACCCAGATGATCGATGCAGACGTCATCAGTAAAAAAACGACAAAAGAAGTAAAACAATTCCTCAACATCCAAGAGATGGAACGACCAGTGACCGTTCAACTCATTGGCAGCGAAAAAAACGTTCTGGTCAAAGCGGTTCAGGCGGTTGAAGAATTCGCTGACATCATCGATCTCAACGTCGGGTGCATCGAAGAAGATTACCTGCAGAAAGGATGCGGAGCATCTCTTTTAAAAGAACTTACAAAACTAGAAAGCATCGTAAGAGCAATGGTAGAAGCAACCGCTAAACCAGTGACGGTAAAGATTCGTATCGGGTGGGACAACCAGCACATCAACGGTGTTACTGTCGGCCAGCTGGTGGAAAATGCTGGCGCCCTCGCACTCTGTGTTCATGGTCGGACTGCAGACCAAGGATACGCAGGGAAAGTCAACTGGACCATCATGAAACAAATCAAAGAAAAACTCTCTATTCCTATTATCGCAAACGGTGATGTACTTAGCTATACAGACGGACTGGCATTCCTACAAAAAACCGGTTGTACCCTGGTCATGATCGGCAGAGAAGCACAGCACTGCCCCTGGGTATTTGATGAAAAACCAGTCGAAATCAAAGAGCAAATCCTCCGATTCATTGAATTATATGACCATTACGAAAACAGACAATCAGCTGTTGAGGTAGCAGATCATGTGTTTTGGATGCTGCGGGATTTCAAAACATCTGAAGATACAAAAAAGGTGCATCTGATCAAAACAATACCACGGATCAAACGATATGTGAACCGTTTAGTACAAGAACAATAAATACAGCACCCCAATGATGATCAATTGATGGAGTAGATAGATGATCAACGAATGTCTACCAAGGAGACAGATACCGCGGATGATACCAAACGATGAATAATCCTGCAGTGGAAACATTCGTTTATTGTTTTGATACAAACGATTCCCGAGAAAAACCCCTAGCAGCACAACACCAAACCAGGGGAGCAAGGGAAAATAATCAAGGGTGTAGAACTGAGTCGGAGTAAGCCCAAGCCACAGCAACCAAGGGAAATCAACGGCAACAGTAGCTCGGAGGTATATACCAAATATGATACAAAGAATACTAAGAATAAAAGGCAGGTTCCGAAACCGAAGTAGCGGGTACGCCAAGAGAATTGAAAGACCAATACAATGCAAGACACCAAATAAAATGAATCCATTGTGAGGATAGACCCAAGTAACCAGTGTGATAATCAACCCGAATCCAAAAATACTAACTCCTCGTTTAAGAAATTTTAATTGTACTTGTTGTTTTGTCAAAATTTTTTGTGCACGGGAATAACTAATTGTAAGAGAAATACCGACCAGTAACAAAAAGAGGGTCCCAATAGGATACAGGAACAACAGCACAGGAAGAGCGGAGAGGTCTGTTGAATAAATCTCGAAGAATGTCAGATCAAAAAGAAAGTGATATCCAACCATGAGAATGATCGCGATACCGCGTAGAAAATCGATTTCCCAGAACCGCTCTTTGAACGTTGTTTTCACAACATGAAAGGAAAAGACATGGTTTTATAAATCTGGTGTTTTGAAGAAAAAAAAAAGAGAGTAGCGGGGAATGGATTTGAACCATTGGTCTACGGGTTATGGGCCCGTCGGGATTTCCTGACTACCCCACCCTTATAGGCATCACCCCAAAAAAGAGATGAATGCTCGCTATGGGAGGCAGTCTCCACCGCCGTATATACGAAATATCTTTCGGGAATACTGTTGCTTATACTTAAACCTAGTACCTATTCTTAAGCGCCAAATAATAAATGTTTTCCCTTTGCAAGTGCTTTTTTGTTTCCATAACTTAGAATTTACTTTAATTTTTTTACAAAATAATTGTGTAGTTTTTAAAAGATTTTTATGTTTACTTGAGAGTACAATATCACCTTTTCTTACGTAACCATCAGAATCAATTAAACCTGAAATGAAACCAATCAAAAAATCATCATTTTCTTTTATAAGAAAATTAATTTGGATTTTATTCAAAAAAATATAAAAAGATTTTGAATTAAGACGGACAATTGTACACCCCTTATGAAACATTTTATATGGAGAAAGCCCTATTTTCTTAAGTAAAAGAATAGTGTAATTTACTATGTCTTTATCCTTTTTATAATTGAAATAAAAATTTATTTTGTAGTGTCTCCATCGATCTAGATATTGATTACCATCGCCAATATATAATCCAATAAGGTAACCTTTTTCACATTGATTTAAATTACATAATGCAATTTTTTTTATCATAAATTTATTTCTCAATTACAGATCGCAAATTTTGCTTAAACAAACAAATAACACTAAAAGCATTTTTTCTTTTTATAAACTTAGAAAAGGTCAGTAAAAGTATTCGTTTTGTTTATCTCAAAAGTATTTAAATCTGCTGAAATTTTTTATCTCTCTTATGCTTATTTAAGGAGGCTTTTTAAAACTATAATGGAAAAACATATTCGTTATTGAAAAAATTGTGTGTTAGGACAGGACATATGCCCCTTCTGGTGATACCCTTAAACAAAAAGTATTAATACATAAACAGTGGAATATACTAGGAGGAGAGATGATGGAGAATAAATTAATTGAAACGCGCTTGGTGAAACGACATTCACAATTCCCCACCGTATGTATATACTGCAACAAACAAATCCCCGCGGACGATCTTCACTATGTTGAAGAAGGAATCTCGGGTCATATCCATTCGCTCATCGCACGGAAATATTGTCAGTCGTGTTATACCAAGTATGGGGAACAGATTCTATTACATGAAAAGAAGCTGTGATCCTACGTAATAATATCTTTTTTTGCTTTCCAAACCTTTTTCAGTAGGAGATGATATTAGCGGTGCGCAGAACTGCAGGGGTACCCGAGCTTGGTCCAAGGGGCAGGGCTTAGGAGTGCGTTGACATGGATTAGAAGGATTTAATCCATGATATCACATGGAGAGACCCTGTTGCGTAGGCACACGAGCGTTCAAATCGCTCCCCCTGCACTTTTATCATAATAAAGGAGCAGGAGCATCAATGAAAATTATCGCGTTTACCGGCATGCCCGCCTCAGGAAAATCAGAGGCTGTACAACTTGCAAAAGATAAAGGAATCTCAGTCATCCGCATGGGCGATCTAGTCTGGGAGGAGACCGAACGACAAGGAAAACCACTCAACGACAAAAACGTAGGAGAAGTCGCCCAGAGTATGCGCAAGAAACATGGTATGGACATCTGGGCGAAACGAACAGTCGAAAAAATCCAATCATTAAAACTATCACCACTCCTCGTCATCGATGGTGTACGCAACATGGAGGAAATCGAGTATTTCAAAAAAGAACTTGGCATGGATTTTCTGGTAATCACAATCGACGCAACCGATGAGCTACGAAGAAAACGAGCGATCGCTAGAGGAAGAACCGATGATAGCAAAAATCTCAAAGACCTAGAAGAACGCGATAAACGGGAGATCGGCTGGGGTTTACAAAAAGTCATTGCCGATGCAGATATCATCATTCCTAACAATGGAAGCCTTAACGATTTTAAAAAACAGGTTTTGACAGTGTTTAAGAACCTCTGAGGAACGATACTTTAATCTAGCTATTTTCAGATTAGGCGCCACGATTCGTATGTTCGAAGCCAAAGTAACCATCCAACTGAAAAAAGGTATCTCAGACCCCGAGGGTGCCAACACCCTGAAAGCAATCCATCTGCTTGGTTTTCCAAAGGTGAAGGACGCGAAAACCATCAGGACGTTTGATCTCCTTATTGATGATACCG
>Ga0315536_1001545_pt1 | contig 11494 bp, 10 predicted proteins | sample SalMarSW160230MG_FD_203093 | JGI IMG/M metagenome (GOLD analysis project Ga0315536, IMG submission 203093) | Salt marsh sediment microbial communities from the Plum Island Ecosystem LTER, Massachusetts, United States - Salt Marsh Sediment SW1602-30 ... | reverse complement strand
CTTATTGACACCAACGGTGTACCCAGTTGGTAAATCGCAGGTGGTTCCACTTTTTGGTGATCTTTTGCTGAAGAAATAAATCGTTTGATTTCTTCCGCCTTTAAGCTTTACGTTTCTTGTATATAAGGTCCAACCCTCGTGTTTGTATGTCATAATACACCTCCTGCCAGGAATACGTCTCCTGTAATTTAAATCTTTCTTTATTTTCCTCCTGGTGCACTGATAACACGTGCGAGGTTGACATGTTCAGAAAAAAATCGTGCGAAACAGGTGTAACAGAAGTAATAAAAAGAGCCGGTAGTTGTCGCCCACATTTATGAATCACCTAGGTGTTTTAAATGTTTTCGAAATTAATCAATGGAAGGAATAACATTTTTTAATATCACGGCCATGAAGGGATGTGAAAAAATGCCAAAAGGACGCCTCGTTTTCGTTGGTTTAGGTTTGTATGACGAAGCAGATGTTTCATTAAAAGGTTTAAAGGAGCTCAAAGAATGTGATGAGGTGTTTGCTGAATTTTATACCGCAAAACTGGGTAAGTTTGACAGAAAATCTTTTGAGGAACTCATCGGTAAAAAAATTGAGATATTGTCAAGGGGAGAAACGGAGAACGGAGATAAAATTATTAATGCGGCAACACGGAATAATGTCGTATTTCTCACGGGAGGCGACCCAATGATAGCAACGACACATGTTGATCTACGACTTCGTGCGATAAAACAAGGAATCTCAACTAGGATTATTCATAGTAGTAGTATTGCGACAGCTGGTCCTGGGCTGCTTGGCCTGCAGAACTACAAATTCGGTAGAACGACCACACTTGCATTCCCTGAAAAAGAGTATTTTCCGACAAGTCCTTATACAGTGATTTATAATAATAAAAAAATGGGATTGCATACGCTTGTACTGCTTGACATCCAAGCAGAAAAAGACCGCTATCTGACGGCGAATGAAGGATTTGAATTACTTTTAAAAATGGAGAAAAAACTCAGGAAGCATCTTTTCACAGATGACACTATTGCCTGTGTCGTCGCGCGTGCTGGTGCACCTAAACCTATGGTTGTCGCAAATACAATAGATTTTCTACGAACGAAGGATTTCGGCCCACCGTTGCATACAATTGTAATTCCAGGTACTTTGCATTTCATGGAAATCGAAGCCCTTGAACTATGTGCTGATTTGCCACTTGAACTAAAAAGAAAAATACAAAAACTATAATAACCCGCCATATTATTCCGCCCATCGATAACAAAAGGGGTATGGATGCAACAAGAAAAAACTGACTTTATCGGTCTTATATATGGTGACGTTGGTTCAACAAAGTTTAACTTCACGGTAGATGGTCGTAATCTTCGGAAGTTCGATTATGTCGCCGCACCACATGAAGAAGGCTATGTGCTTGCCCAGGTCATGGATATCAAAGGATATTCAGATTTAAAATTTGAGGACGCAATAACTATTAAAAGTAATGGCTCTGTTCCTCCGATTAAGAGCGATATTTCTGCTTATGCTGAAGTGATTGGCTATCGTGATAAAGAAGGGCATTTACAAGCACCACGTAGTCCCTTTGAAGCAGGTGCGCAGATTGCACTGGCTCATGAGGATCTTATTCGCCATGTTCTTGGTCTGCAAGCAGAAAAAGAAAATGGGGCCTATCTAGGTCTTCTGAAAGGGCATGACCTTCCAGTATATCTCAATATTGATTCATTGGTCCAGAAGCATATTTGTATTCTTGCGAAAACCGGTGGTGGGAAAAGCTATGCATGCGGTGTTCTTATTGAAGAGCTTTTAAAGAAGAAAATCCCGTTAGTTATCATTGATACACACGGTGAATATATTTCACTTGGTAAGCCGAACAAAGACAAAAAAGATCAGAAGAATATGGATAAGTTCGGCGTGAAATCAAATGATTACAGTGGTCAAATCGTTGGTTTTTCTCCTCTTGCTGCAGGGGAAGGCACCGTCCATTTGACGCTAAATGGGATGAATCTTGAAGGAAGAGAGATCCTTGAGTTACTACAAGCGAAGCTTTCTGGCCCACAGATCGCGGTTTTATACCAAACCATTAAAGAACTTAAGGAGTTCAAACAAGTCTATAGTATTAGAGATATTATTGAAGCTGTGGAACGCACAAAGAGCAATGCACGGTGGAATGTGATCGCTTCATTAGAATCCTTAGATTCCATTGGAGTGTTTTCTGAAAAGGGAACCTCGACAGTTGAGCTTGTGCAGAAAGGGAAATGTTCAATCATTAATATGCGTGGTGTGCCACCTGATATCCAGGATGTGGTAGTCGCGCGTTTGACAGAAGAATTATTTACTGATAGGAAAGCGGGGAAGATTCCTCCTTTTCTCTTTGTTGTCGAAGAAGCTCATAACTATTGCCCTGAACATGGGATTGGTCATGCGGTTTCCTCTCGTATGCTACGCACGGTTGCTTCTGAGGGCCGAAAATTCGGTATGGGACTTTGTGTGGTGAGTCAACGTCCTGCGAAAATCGATAAAAATATCATTTCTCAGTGTAACACGAATATTATTTTAAAAGTAACAAATCCTAATGATCTGAAAGCGATTATCCAGTCAGTGGAAGGTCTGACGAGTCAGACCTATGATGAAATTCAACGGTTACCCATTGGTGTCGCGTTGATTTCTGGTGCTTCTATCCAAATCCCAATTTTAGTTGAAATCAGAACCAGAGAGACCGATCATGGTGGGAAATCGGTCACCGTCTTCAAAGATATTGACCCATCCGAATATAAAGTGAAGATGCCAAAGATGCCTCCACCACCATCAAGACAGGAGGCAAAACCAGCGCAGAAACCAGGAAATATCCAAAAGAATGTCACAGAGAAGGCAATAATGGTCAATCGGGTAGCAAAAAGACTTGGTTGGGTAAGTACTGATGATCCTGATGAGACCATAAAATTCCTTAGTGTAGAAGCAGAGGAAATGAAAGAGAATGTCTACAAGTATCTTGAGTCACTTGCACAACTCGGTGGTAACTTCTGTCATGAGGAAAAACCAACCTGTCTGCAATGTCCAATGGCAAATGGCTGTCAATATCATATGTCTCATAATAAAAAGTCACGACATCAACTGCAGAAACAGGGGCTAGGGTTATTTAAAAGAGATAAACAAAGGACCGTATGAAAAAAAATACATGGTGGCTCTTCATCACCTGCATGCTTGTAGTAGTCGTTCTGTTATCTGGTTGTGAAATAATATATCCACCAGTCACCTACGAAGCTTCTCCAACTAGAATCAGCTATGATATTTCCTACGGATATCGAGTAAATAGTACTGGTAGGGGATTGTACGAGATTACTTACTTTTGTGATACCCCTGAAGTTCTCATGGGATCTATTACGTATACGCTTCTCTATAATGATGAATACCAAACAAGAACCCTGTTGAATAATACCGTCATTCACTGGAACATTTCGAGTAAAGATGAAAAAACGTTTGAATTAGGAATAACGACACAGGTTGAAGCAGAAAGTTTTTTAGTCGCTGATCTGAACGGAGAGGGTGCGTTAACAATTGGACAGATCAATGAGAGGTACCCTGAAATAATCAATCAATATACACGATTACAAGCCAATGAAACGATACGTTTTATAGATCCCTACGATCCAGATATAACCACAATTGCTAATGAAGTTCTTTTAAACGCAAAGACGAACAATTCTTTTCTGTTAGCAAAATCATTGTTTTCCTGGCTGAAACAACATAATCAATACCAAACCCACCCTGATGAGAAAGTAGTACAATCAGCAGCGGTGACCTTAAGCAAAAAACAAGGGGATTGCGATGACCTCTCATTTCTTTACATTTCGCTTTGTAGAGCTCTTGGAATTCCTGCACGATTCATACAGGGATATCTATTAACAGAAAACATTGATGGATCTATCACTGCGGTTGCTCATGCATGGGTTGAGGTGTTTGTCGGTGGAACAGGCAGCCTTAACGGATGGATTCCTATAGAATGTGCTTGTTGTTCAAATTCTCTTAAGACCGACGTCGATCAGAATTTTGGTCTTGAAAGTGCATTCCATCTGCGATTATTTACCGATGACGGGAGTAATGAATCGCTTGCATCCTCGCTTTCTGGAATCTCCTATATTTCATACTCACCTGATATAACCATTTCGCTTCAACCGTTTGTTGATATCCGTAACTATCAAGATCTTGAATCGAAAAAACTCGTCATTACAGAAAATAACATACGGCATTACGAATAAATCTCAAAAACAAAAACATTATTTCTCAGTACGGGTTTCAGACAATGCGTGGTTGTGATTTTTTGGTCGATGACGAAACCGCAGAAGAATTTACCGTATACATGAAAAAATTCATGGATATGTACATTTTTCTTTCAAAAATCGTAAAAAATCATACAATAGCATCACACCCAATCATTCTTGACCTTGGTTGCGGACCAGGATTACTTTCCATTGAAATACTAAAACAGATTACAGATGCTATAGTAATTGGTGTGGACCCACTGATAAAGATGTTATCATTAGCAAGAGATAACAGAGATAGGTCTGGTGTTCAAATATTCGAACCCGTCCTTGGCCTCTCAGAAAAAATCCCTTTGAAAGATAGAAGTATCGATACAATTGTAAGTCGATTTAGTCTACCATACTGGAAACATCCAGAGGATAGTTTTTTGGAAATACACCGTGTGTTAAAACTAAATGGGAAAATCATAGTCGAAGCATTAAATCGGGATTTCCCGAAATGGAAACTCTTCTGTATTCGCATTGGTATGTTGCTCAATCGTGCGGGACGAGATGTTACCAAGTATCACGTTGATGCCTATAAATCAGCACATACGCAGGAAGAAGTAGAGATGTTTCTTAAAAAATCAGGCTTTGTTATTGTTAATAAAGAAGGGAAGAAAAACGAATGGAAATTTATCATGGTTGCCGAGAAAAAATAGTCTTTTATTTATAATTATTACTATTATATATTATATTATTATATTTTATACAAAAGGTATAAATAGTTTACAAATGTAATATTTCAATAGATATATGAAAATCGATTCAAAAATAAAAATTCGCTCAAAGAAACTACTAGCAGTAAGTATAATTCTTATTTGTAGTTTACCTCTATCTTCTTTAGTAGGGACCAGTGTAAAAAGCCTTGAAAGTAATAAAAATAATGCACCTCTGAATATAGGAGAACAAGATCTTTATCTTCTCCGCGTCGAACATTATTTATATGTCAATGCTTCAGATGATGTCGGGATTTTTCATATAAGATTTTCATTTCCACCAGATTATGCATATCAAGTTCCTTTGCTGTTAGAGCTCAACAATGATAGCACTCCGTTAGCAATAGTACATTATGATATCGAAAATGATACGTTACCACCAAATAAAATTATTAATTTTACTTTAAGCCCAATGAAAAAAGGCGACAGCGTTTTACTCCATTTCTCCTGTTGGGTTCTTTTGAAAAATCATGATTTCAGTGATCTCCCAGCCTATGTGAAAATCCCAAAAAAATATCAATTACCAGAAGACACGAAACTATGGCTAGTCTCTACCAAAGAAGTTCAGCTCCATAGTCTCCTTATTCGAAATAAAGCACAACAATTACATGGATTGAGTGATAATCTTATTCGATATGCTGGTAGAATCGCACCTTTTATCAAAAACCATAGATATGTTTTCTTTGTCTTTGGACTACGAACCGGGTTGTTACTCTCTCAAGACGCACGAACAACGTTACTGATTAACGGAGAGAATGTTGGAAGATCCCACCTGGCATGTGCCTTTTTTAGAACATACCATATTCCAGCACGAGTTTTGCTTGTGAATAATGATCAAGGATTCTGGACACAAATGCATTACATGGTCGAATATTATTGTCCAGGATATGGATGGGTACTGCTGGAAACAACCAAAGGAATATCACCATACGCGACCTACCATCAGGTGATAAACAGAGTGTGTTACCCACAAGATGAGGAAGACACGAAAAATGACTATATTTTTCCGTTTATGACTGGAGAAGAACGATGGTTATGGATAGATACTGAGTATGTTTTTCCCTATTATGTCGATTGTACTACTGGAAGCAAGAGTCAAATGTTCACTGAAATGCACGTCTCCACAGATCAAATGATCGCAGATTATGCGTTTGTGTTGACTCAGATGGTGTTTCGTCAATATCAAGGATTTCTAGGGATGAACTTTAGTAGTGAAAACCAAGAGCATTTCCAAAATGCCATTATGTATCAACAACAAGCGATCCTTACGTTAAAACAATCTCAGGACCTTGATGGCTACCTTACCTTTCTGAATATGGCATACGATGAATATCAAGATATCCATAGGTAAAAATTTTTTAATACTCGCCAATTAAAAACCCGAACGCATAATGTCTCTGTCGTTTCTCAGAAAAACTAGGTTTTTTCGTTTGGCTATCTTTTACCTGTGTTTGTTTTTTGATATGCTTCTTTGCCATAGTGATTGTCTCCTATGATTTGTTGTTGTCAAGAGTATATATAAAGATACGGTGGGAGAATGTCAAAATGGAAAATACAATTCATCATTACATTTATTAGTCTCTGAAAGTATTGACATGCCCATGGTCGAAAATGAACAGAAGCGAAAAAAAACACCACGACCGTTGCGGTCATATTTCTTCCCACTTATTTCTTCGATTATTTTTATCGTAGGACTCATTCCAGTAATGGTGGTGTTCTTTTTACTCCATCGTTTTTTCCATTATTTTGCGTTTAGTACATTTTGGCATTTTCTCCTACTGCCACTAATTGTTTATCTTGGAGCAATTCTTTTAATCCTCTCTGAGCTCTATATCACCGGTGGTATCATACGGCTTTTCCAGATCACCTACCAACCAGGAACCCATGAGTATTCATTTAGAAATAAAAATACCAGCAAATGGACACTGATCTGTGTTCTATATACTCCCTTTAGAAAATTCCTTGAAATATTTCCTCTCGGCCGGATAAAACAATCTTATTTAAAACTTCTTGGTATGAAAATCGGAAAAAACTCACTTGTTGGAGGCGTAATCAAAGACCCCTGTCTTACAGAATTTGGAAATAATGTTACCATGGGAGAATATGCAATCATCTATGGTCATATTCACAACATGCAATTTGAGACTATTTTCATGGATAAAATACGGGTAGGTAACAATTGTGTGATCGGTGCCGGAGCCATCATTATGCCAGGAGCGATTCTTGAAGATGATGTCATTGTTGCAGCTGGTGCTGTAGTTACCAAAGGTCAATTACTAATAAAAGGTAAAACATATGGTGGAATACCCGCAAAGGAACTGACGAAAAAGGCCATGGAGTAAATATTTAAATACATAACGTTTATATATTATTCTAATAAAAGGGGATATAATATGAAAAAAATAATAATACTTTCAATAGCGGCATTACTTTTTATTTCGCCGTTCGTAGCAGCTTCAACTATGACCACCCCACAGAAAACACAATCTCAAGGCCCAATAACAAGTGCAACAACAGACTTCACTCATACTGTTTTTATCGAAGAAGGAACGACGACCTGGTGCCCAAGCTGTCCAAATGCTGCAGAGGCGTTATATTCTTTATATAATTCCTCAGAATATCCCTTCTATTTTGTTGCGTTGGTATTGAATCAAAACCCGCTCGCACAAAATCGTTTTTGGGGACATTATCGAGGAACGGCGATTCCGACTATCTTTTTTGATGGTGGATTCAACCAAACAGTTGGCTCAGGAACAACTCCACAACAAACTGAGCAGATTTATCGTCCATTCATTGAAGGAGCTGGTGCAAGAGTAGCTCATCCCTTAGAACTGACCACGAATGTAACCGGTCATGGAGACGCAACGTTGGATATTACAGTAACAGTGAAAAACACTGGTTCCAAACCATATTTTGGATATGTCAGATCATACGTAACAGAGATAATCTCACGATGGACAAACTATCATGGAGACCCCTACCATTTCGGGTTCCTTGATTATGCGATAAAAAAAGTCGTGTTCCTTGCTCCACAAAAATCACGAACCTATACCATGACCTGGGATGGTGCAGCCCAACATGGAAATCTCACGTTCCTAGATATTACTGACAACAACATTATGGTGATAACAACCGTCGCTCACTGGCTACCTCATCTTGTCACTAAAGTCGAATACATTGGGACACATTTTGCGTTCTATATTGATCAAACCGCCGGAGCAACCGTAGAATAAACCAGGATGTTAACTGACGACTATAAGAATGCATTTTATCAATAGAAATAGCAGGGAATATATTTATAATCCATCTTTATTTTTGCCTATATACGAGTAGCTAGAATCCCGGTGAAATTATGAGTATAGACCGATATAGAAGACAAACCCTAGTTGAGGAGTTAGGTCAGAAAGGTCAAGAACTTCTAGCTAAAAAACATGCGATTGTCATTGGCGCTGGAGGACTAGGGAGCAACAGTGCAAATCTGCTTGTACGCATGGGCATCGGAAATATTGATATTATTGATGACGACATCGTTGATATCACCAATCTTCATCGAACATCAGTGTTTTCAGAACATGATATTGGTAAGTCTAAAGCATTGATTGTTCAGGAGAAACTACAACCAGTAAACACAATGGTACATGTGAAAGGAATTAACCAGAAAGTAACATCAGAAAACATTGATTCTCTCGTACGACACGCTGACGTGATAATTGATGGTACTGACAATATACCTCTTCGTTTACTTATCAACAAGGTATCAATACAATACAAAACACCATGGGTTTACGCAGGAGTGTATGGAACGGTTGGAATGGTGATGGGGATTCTTCCAAAAAAGACACCATGCTTCCAGTGCATCACCCAGGACACCCTGGATTTAAGTGCTCATGAGATACCGGTGCTTGGCAGTCTTCCAGCAACGATTGCAGCAATCCAAAGCAACGAGACAATAAAAGTACTTCTTGGGAGACAACCGTCTGGATTAATCATCTACGATGTATGGAATCAATGTTTTGACACGCTGGATATTAAAAGAAACCCTAACTGTCCAATGTGTGGAAAAAAGAATAAAATGAATTAATGAAAAGAACGAATTCTATGAAAATAACCGTAAGATTATTTGGACGATACAAAGACATCGCCGGTAAAGAAAAGATACACCTCGATATCACCGACGGTAACACCCTACGAGACGTTGTTGATGTTTTTGTGAGACAATACCCGATGGTAGCAATAGATAAAAGTAGGATGATGATAACAAAAAACAAAATGTATGCTTCATTCGAAACCACTATTACTGAAGAAGACGAGATTACTCTATCTCCGCCCGTGGTGTCTGGTGGATAAACTTCATGAAAAAGAATCAGTATTTAACAATGGGAATTTTCTTTTTTCTGCTTTTCCTCTTTACCACATCGGTTGTGGCAGAAAATCAAGTGATAGTAGATTTTTATTATTCTGAGACCTGTGGTTCCTGTAAACCAGCGATTGCAATTATTAATAATATAACAGAGTACTACGCGGAGAATTACATAGGAAAAGTAATCATCCAAAAAAAAGAGGTCAGCTCAAATGCAACCAACCGCAATGAAATGTATGCCAGAAAACTTAGCTTCCCCTCTGTGATAATCAACAACGAAACAAAAATCCCTAAAGCGAATATTACATACGAAAATATGGTAATCGTCATTGATGGATACATTACGGAGCTTGGTATTGACCAACCATTTAATGAAATGATTCTGTATCTACCCATCATTGGAAGAGTCGATCTTTCCAGCCTCTCTTTACCAGTTCTAACGATTGTGCTTGGTGGACTAGATAGCTTTAATCCTTGTTCCTTTTTTATCCTGATCTTTCTTCTGAACCTCTTATTATATCTGCGTTCAAAACGACGGATGTTACTGGTTGGCTGTATTTTCATCTTCGTCTCAGGGTTTTTCTATTTCCTGTTTATGTTTGTCATGTTTAATATGCTGTTAATCACAGCTACGTATGTTAGTATAATTTCTTTTATCGCAGGATTCATCGCACTTGCGATTGGTATTGTTAATATCAAAGACTTCTTTTTATTCAAAAAAGGACCTAGTTTGAGTATCCCTGAAGAAAAACGAGCGTTGACATTCAAGAGAATGCGAAACCTTGTGAAAGCACCGTCACTTTTCGCAATGCTTGGTGGAACGATCTTTCTTGCGGTTACCGTCAATTTCTATGAGCTGCTGTGTACCCTTGGCTTCCCTTTGATTTTTACCAGCAGATTAACTGAATTACAGCTTCCATTAGCTCAATACTATCTGTATATCTTTTTTTACAATGTGGTGTACGTAATTCCGCTTATCATCATTTTACTTATTTTCACATTCACGTTAGGGACCTTGAAGCTATCTGAATGGCAAGGCAAGAGACTGAAACTGCTCTCAGGGATAATGATCTTCTCGTTTGGATTATTTTTCATTATTGACTATCAGCTATTAGAAAATGTAACAACTCCAATCGCATTACTTGGACTAAGTATCCTCCTAACGATCGTGATTTCATATCTCTGGAAACGATATAAGAAAGAGTCAGAGGTACAACAATCAGAACAGCAATCCTCTAACGAAAACCCGTAATTTCTTCTCATCGTTAGTTACTCAAATTTTTTTTATTTTAAAGACATACGACGCAGAGTATAGGTCGATATCTTACTTCGATAGAAAAAAACCATACTATTAACTTACAAAGTTTCCCTATACAAAAATTTATTTGTTTTTGTAAAAATATAAAAAAGGGAAAAGAGAAGAAGAAGAGAGCGTATTTCTAAAGGTCCCCAGGAAATGCTCCAGTTAACAAAGCGTACTCCTCGAAGTCTTCTACCCAGTCAAACTCTTTGTCAACATCGCTTTCAGAAATTTTCTTGGCATGCTCAGTAAAATGTTTTTCTTGCTCTTCGATTAATTTTTCCAGAGGAGCAAACCGTTTTGCTTTCACGACAGGATAGAAAAGAACTGAATCGGCTCCTTCCAGACTGCGTATTTTCTCCCGAACGAATTTATTCACGGTTTCCGGAGAGTCAGCACCGACATTCATCACAAGGTCTTCATCCCCTAAAGAATAGGAGATATAGATGGGGAAAAGATTGAACGAATATTTGTAGTCAATTAAATAATTATAGATCGATTTGTAATTTCTAGGATGAGTGTAGATACGAATCACATATCGATGAATGGTTGCTGGTTTCTTCTTGGGTATTGGGAAAAAAACGGGTTTCATAAGCGAGACAGTACTTGTGTGGTGACACTCTGAACATTTTGAGAGATCCTCAACAAGGAAATGCGCGATGTCATCTGGATCTTTGACTTCGAAAACAACAGCGACGCTCATCATTCCTTCTGCTTGCGTTGCATACAACGGTGTAATATATTTTGTTGTTTCTTCTTTCATGATATTGTTTTCTACATAGTTCCATATTTTGCTGAGATCGCTTCTTGGGGATAACCTTACAATTATCAT
>Ga0315536_1001541_pt1 | contig 11504 bp, 8 predicted proteins | sample SalMarSW160230MG_FD_203093 | JGI IMG/M metagenome (GOLD analysis project Ga0315536, IMG submission 203093) | Salt marsh sediment microbial communities from the Plum Island Ecosystem LTER, Massachusetts, United States - Salt Marsh Sediment SW1602-30 ... | reverse complement strand
GCCCCTCAGTGCTACCAGCCTGAGGGAGTCTATTGCCCGTATCTTGCGATAGGGAAGGGGGTCATCAGAATGTTATCAAGAAAAGCATCAGTGCCAGAGGTTGATGGCGAGAGAGTCATCAGCGAGCCGTCAAGAAAAGCATCGGTGCTAGTGGTTGATGACGATTTTCGCATATTGCGCATAATACGGCGTATCCTGGAGCTAGAGGGTTACCAGGTAGTCAAAGCCAGCAACGGGGAAGCAGCCCTACAGGTTTTTGATGAGGCAACTCCAGAACTGGTGTTGCTGGACATCATGATGCCCGGCATGGACGGATACACTGTGTGCCAGCGCATTCGCGAATTTTCGCCAGTGCCGATAATTATGGTCACTGCCAAGGGCAATGACGAAGAGAAGGTTAAGGGGCTGGATGCCGGTGCTGATGACTACGTGACCAAGCCCTTTGCCGCCAAGGAGCTGGTAGCGCGAGTAAGAGCCGTGCTGCGCCGGACTACGCTCTGGGAAGAGTACCCCGAATTCACGGCTCATCCCCACGACTTTAAAATAGATGACCTTATAATAGACTTTACCCGGCACCGGGTCACCGTGCGCGACCGGGAGGTAAAGCTGACCGCTACTGAGTACAGGCTGCTATCTTATCTGGTGCGCAATGCTGGAAGACCGGTCACCCTGGACCAGGTACTCCAGGCAGTCTGGGGAAGAGAGTACGCCGGTGAGCACCATCTCCTCAAGGTGAACGTCACCAGGCTACAAAAGAAACTGCTAATTATAGGCGGGTCCCAGATAGGGGTCACGCTTATCGGACTTGCCGCCAAGGGAAGCCTGCAAGCTCTCTTTAGGTAGCTGGCCGTTCCTTCCCGTGGGAGAGGATGGTGGAGCTGGGGTGACAATTGCGAGTTGCTACAACTGGGAGTACCAGCATGCAGGTAGATGAACTTCTTAAGCTAATGGTAGATAAGGGTGCTTCAGATTTACACTTTATGGTATCAAGCCCGCCGGTGCTGCGTATTGATGGCAAACTCGTACTGCTAGAAGACTTGGCGGCACTTTCAAGCAAAGACATGGAGTCTGCTTTTGAGCAAGTCTCCAATCAAGAGCAGAGGACCACCTTTTCCAAGGAACGGGAGCTCGATTTTCCTTATAGCACTCCGGGACTGGCGCGATTTCGGGTTAACGCACTACAACAGAGAGGTACGATAAGCCTTGTTTTCCATGTTGTGCCGTCTAAAGCCCCATCCATTGATGAATTGGGACTGCCCGAGATTTGCAAACAGCTTATTCTGAAGCCGAGGGGGCTCATCTTGGTAACCGGCGCCGCTGGCAGCGGCAAGTCAACTACCCTGGCAGCCATGATTAATCACCTTAACGAGAGTGAGAGGCGAAACGTAATCACCATTGAAGATCCAATTGAATTCTTGTTCCGTAATAAAAAATGCCTCATCAGGCAACGAGACCTCGGGGATGACACCAAATCCTTCTCCTCCGCCCTGATACACGCGTTGCGCCATGACCCTGATGTAATTGTCATTGGCGAGATGCGTGACCTGCCTACAATAAGCACCGCTATGATGGCTGCCGAGACCGGGCATCTGGTGATTGGTACCATGCATTCGAACGATGCCGCCCAGTCTATTGACCGCATCATTGATATGTTCCCATTTGGCCAGCAGCAGCAAATGAGACTACAACTATCGCAGGTGATAGAAGCGGTACTGTCACAGGTGCTGTTAACCCGTATTGGGGGCGGGCGAATAGCTGCCTTTGAAATCATGCTCGGTACCGGTATTATCAGAAGACAGATTCGCGAAGAGAAAGGCCATGAAATACTTTCCAACATTGAGCAGGGCAAACCGGAGGGGATGCAGAGCTTGGATCAGGCGTTAGCCGACCTGGTGATAAGAAACGTGATTACTCAGGAAGAAGCCTTGATAAAAAGTGGTCATCCGGCAAGATTGCAGCAGTTTCTTCAATCTCAGCACTGAGACAATGGATTTTAATTGGTAGCTGACAATATGCATTTCTAGACACGTATCATTGTCCCAAACGAGTTGAGCTAGAAGATGGAAAGCCCATTTCTGGATGTTATGATTGTACCCCGAAGGTAACATTAGCTTGTTTTGTGACCTAAGCAACAAAACAAGCGTTTGTGTAGTATTGAAATGAAAATGGCGGGATGCCACTTGCCCGATTACAGCTGAGGCTACCCACACGGGAGGGGGAGGAAACAAATTTAAACCAGATGGGAAAAGCATAAAACCCCCTGATACCTCAGTTTCCCCTGGCAGAGCCCGCCTTTACAGGTCCAAGCCCATCGCTGAGCCTGCTAATCTTTATGATGATATGATTCTGTCCTTATCCTTTCCTTTACCGATTGGTTTGATAGTCAATACAGCGATTGCTGGTAGAACAGCAAGAGCAGCGAATATGATCCAGATAGCCTGGTAACTGCCCCAGTTGTCATATATCCAGCCGGCTATAATTGGGCCTGTTATGCCTCCTGAGGAACCAATTAACACTGTCAGGCCAAAGATAGCTCCGAAATTGGCTCTACCAAAGTACTCTCTACCCATAGTTGGTCTTAGTGTATTGTTGCCCCCGTAACCGACACCAAGAAGAATCGCAAACGGCACAAGCAGCCAGGTAGCTGTAGTAGAGACGTACCCAAAACAGAGCAATCCTAAACCAATCATGGTAAAGGCTCCAGCAGTCACCAGCCTGGAGTCCATTTTGTCTGCAAGCCAACCGAGGCCAAGGCGACCGCCAATACTCGTCAGCGGGACGGCTGTAGCCACCAGACTGGACGTTGACCTAGCCAGGCCGATACTGCTGAGGTAAGGCATCACATGAGTGGTCACAGCACTTATTACCATGAGGTGATAGGTAAAGGCCAGGGCTAAACGCCAGAATGTGCCGCTTTTCAAAGCCTGCTTCGTTTTCACCGCTAATTCCGGGGCCTGGGACGGATTGGAACCACCATCGTGAGTTGCGGGGTCTAGTACTTGACCATCAGGAAATTGGCCATATTGCTCGGGCTTATGTCGAAACAGGAGCGACAGCGGTATACTCACCACCATCATTCCCAGGGCGAGGATAGTTAACGCCATGCGCCATTCATACACGTCAATGAGTTTGACCGCTACCGGGACCATCAAGCCGCTGAGGCCAAAGCCACAGATTGCTATGCCACTCGCTATCCCGATCTTACTACGAAACCAGCTGGCCAAAGCCGTCATCAGCACAGTCACAGTGCAAGCACTAGAACCTATGGCTATCAGAACAAAGCTCACGTAGAACATACCCAGGGAAGTGGTAGCGCTTAGAAGTATTAACCCAACCGTAGTGATGATCACTCCAACGAATATGAGCCTGCGCGGACCCCAGCGGTCGGAAATCATTCCGACGATTGGGGCAAGCAGGCCCCACTCCAGGCCACGTAGCGAAGCCGCCAGTGAGATCTGCGTATAACTCCAGCCCAGATCATCGGCTATAGGCTCGAAGAAGGCGGTGAATCCGTAGAAGACGACACCACCCATAAACAATGATATAAGGAAAGATGCAGCAACAATCCACCACCCATAGAACACCTTCTGTGGCCTCAAGTGTAGCAACGAAATCATAGTATATAAGCTTCTATTAAGATTTCACCCTCCCGTATCGCCCACGGGTAGGATGCCACTTGCCGACTTTGTCTTATCATTACCTACAACCGGACGGAGGTCTATTTAAGCTTCTAGGCCAAAAGGTTAAAAGCACCTTAAGAGATTGAAAAGCCACTTTATCATTCATAACCAGGAACTACACCCACTGTTCTGTTCTGGCTATGATTTCATCCTGTAAAATGGGGTCAAGCTCAATAAAGTAGGCACTGTAGCCACCAACCCTGACTATTAAATTCTTATACGCTTCCGGGTTAGCCTTAGCCGCCAAATACGTAGCTTTGTCTTCAATGTTCCATTGAACCTGATAACCATTGTAATCCCCAAAAAAGGTCTCAATGAGATCCACAAACAGGTTTCTCTGTTCCTTCGTTTTAAGTAACGTCTTGGGTATTTTCTGATTTAAGATAGCCGAACGGTTGGTGTTAAAATCGACAGCCCGGGCTACAGAGCGCAAAGTTACTGTTGGCCCTTTAGTGTCACAGCCAGCGGAAGGTGAAATACCGCCATCAGCTAGCGGCATCCCCGCTTTCCGACCATTAGGTAAAGCACCGACTACTCGACCATGGGAAATATGGTGGGTGGCTCCACTTTTTAAATCTCTCTTGGGAGCCCCAAAGTAACCCTTCCGAGACCAACCAACGGCAGCAACGCGGTCATTCAGCAGCCGGTACATCTCTTCCGGCTCACCCAAATCGTTGCCATACTTTGGTGCCGACTTCAGCAAGTCGCAAATATACTCTCCCCTCTCTCCTTCAAAGTTATTGGCACACGCCTCCAGCAGCTCGTCCGCAGTAATTTTGTGCCCTTTGTACACCAGTTCCTTGATTGCTATCAATGAGTCTGGCACATCAGCATATACTTTATTATAGATATCCCCTACGAACTGGGGATACCGGCACCCTCCTTCATGAACACTTAACCCTTTACGGATGCAATCCGGTGTTAGTGCAGAAACAAAGGGCTGGCTGTAAACCTCCATTTGCGTCAGTTCGCCAATGTTGTAACCTCTGATCACGATGTCGTAAACGTGCTCCCACTGCTTCATGAAGGCATCAACCCAGTCGTCGATAGAAGAAAACTGGCGGGGGTCCCCGGTTTGGACGCCGAGCTGCTTTCCCGTTCGAGGGTCATGCCCGTTATACAGCACAAGCTCCAGCACCTTAGCTCCGTTAGGGTAATGCGGTGTCCCATAAACGCTCCCAAAAGGATGGGGATGGGAACAGGCCCATATCAAGTACTCCCGGGCATCCTCTAATGAGGCGCCGTCAGCCACCAGTCCCGGTATAACCTGCTCGTCATCGTGGAATGCAGGCTCCGACCCGACCTGGATGTTTGTCCATACCGCCTTTAGCATCAGCTCCCGGCTAATCCCACGGTGCCACCTCATGTAAAGGGGCACAATAACCTTGGTCTGGCCGGCCGCATGCAGTATAAGATAGGTGAGCTCGTTGCCAGCATCTTTACCGTCCCTATCTACCCCTCCCAGTACCACTCTGGTACCCCTGTACCCCGCAGTGGTAACTCTTTCCTCAAGAGGTGGAGCCGATTCCATCGCCACTACCTTCAACAAGAAGGTAGCCAGCAGTTCGGCTACCTGTTGACGGGTCATCTTGCCTTTCTCCAGGTCCGAACTGTAGAAAGGATACAAATACTGGTCGGCTCGCCCAAGTGAGGCTCCAGCCCCGTTGCCATCTTCCAGGTATATACCGAGTTGAATGAATCTAATACTTTGCAGCGCTTCCCAGAAGTTCCTTGCCGGGTTCTCCGGCACATGCTCACATACCTCGGCGATGGTTTCCAGTTCCTTTTTCCTGTGCTCATCTGCCTCCCCGGCAGCCATTTGACGTGCCAGCTCTGCATACCGTTTGGCAAACCGAATTTCGGCCTCACAACATATTCTTGCCGCCTGTAGAAACTGGAGTTTTCTACCATCCTGCGGCGACGTAAACTGAAGCTCCGCCATTTCTTGGTCAATTTCAGCTATTACGCCTTTCAGGCCTTTCTTCAACACCTTTTTATAATCTGCATCTTGAGCATAACTCGTAGAAGTGCCATGAGCCCTGGAACACACATCAAAGGTTATGTCTTCATATATAGGTCCCATTGCTTCTCGGATTCGCTGTAGTATTATGTCCCCCGGGCTTCTACCCTGCCAGTAATGGGCATCCTCGCTTATTGTGTTCAGCTCTTCCTCAGTTAGAATGCCGGTGGCCTGTACCGCCCTTAGGGCACGGTTGCCCTTTTCTATCTCTAGGCCTACTTTGGGGCTAAAATCTAACCATAACCCGGCCCCCCGCTGGTATTGGGTCTGGGAACCTACGATTAGCTCATGGTCGAAAATGGCCACCGGTATTTCATCACATATCCTGGCAAAGAGCTTTGCCCGCCTTATGTGAAGGGGCTGGCCTTCTGTCTCTTTCCAGGACTCGGTGGCCAGGTGTGACCGCTCCGGGCAAATGTGCACTGTACTGTCTAAATAAGCTTGGCGCAGGGCCTCTATTCTGGGGATCTTTAGGTCTATGCTATCAATCTCTGGCTGGTATGTTTGTCCTGCTGTAACCATCAGTTAGGCCTCCTATTATATTAATTCTTGTTAACCACGCCTCACACTGAATGGCTCACTTTTTTAGTAAATATGTTCAGGTAATATCGACGTCGATGTTCGCCATAGACTTGCTACTCACTCTATCATTCATCTACACACCTGTCAATACAGCCAGCTTTAAGGCTTTACTACAACAAGCCTACCTATTGGTTATTAATAGCATGGCTATATTATGTGGCGTTACCTTTCTACTTCCCCAAACTGGCCCAGGAAGTTATCTCCCCTTATATTTCGGCTCCCTCTTCTCAGCGAAGGCTCTAGACCCCTCGAGGTGATCCTCAGTCTCCCACAACGCCCATACGAGAGACGGCACTAACTCTGCAAACGCAGAGGGATCGAACAAGGCCTTAGATACACAGCGCTTTATGGCTTGCTGCGCCAGTGGGGCAATTTTGGTGAACTTGCGGGCGAGTTTTTTCGCCTCGTCCATCAACTGATCTTGCGGTACTACCTTTTTCACCAGCCCCATCCTCTCCGCCTCCGCAGCACCAATTAACTCACCTGAGAGCATCATCTCCAGGGCTCTGGAAACCCCGATAAGGTGTATCAACGTCATCATCCCCGTGTTTGTCCCTATCAGACCCCTCCGCACATAGTAGTAACCGAATTTTGCGTTCTCGGAGGCAAGGCGGATATCGCAGGACATAGCTATTTCCATCCCCAACCCTACCGCCGGGCCGTTAACAGCGGCGATGGTGGGCTTATAGAAGTTGCTTAATAATGGTATATCCTCCTCCATATTTCTCAGCCGTGCCACTTTTATTTTAGTACGGTTCTTATTCAGGTCCCCAGTTAGAAACTTTTCCTTTACATCTTCACCGGCCTGGAAGCCGCGACCGGCACCAGTGACTATGAGCACACTTACGTCATCGTCATTCCATGCCTCTTTAAATACCTCGAGCATCTCCGCAGTCATCTGATAGTTGCATGCGTTAAGAACGTCAGGCCTATTAAAGGTTAAAGTGGCAATTCCTTTCTCTTTTTCGTATATAATAGTCCCGTAGCTCATCTCGATACCTCCCCTCTTTTTACTTTTGAGTATCTACTCCACTTTGATTACCACCTCGTCCCCTTCCCAACCATATCGTGCGTTTAGACCTGCTGCGCCGGTTATCTTATCCACATAATCAAAAACCTGGCGCCCTCTCTCGCCATGCCGGAGTATCTCCGGTTGTCCCTGCTTATTCATTAAACAGGGCAGGTAACTCACTCGAGAGATTAGTCCGCCGTCTATAGTGCATTTGGCGATGATGGTCTGCTTTGCCTCGGGATGAAAAGGATAGGTCGGATATTCAGGGTCAGGCTCAAAGCCGAAGAGTTCCTTCCTCCTCTTCAGCCACTCTTGCAGGGCCAGGCTGGGTGCCTCGTCTATGGTTCGTGTTACCGCAACGAAGTTACCCAAGCCATGAAAAATAACCTTACCCTTGTACTGCTCGATTCCCTTGATTATTTTGGCATGATGTCCTAACACCAGGTCAGCCCCGGCGTCGACGGCAGCATGTGATACCTGGCGTTCATACTGGGCTAACTTGACCGGCACATGGGTGATACCCTTATGGAAAGCAACCGTGAGAACGTCACAGAGGGGCCTTAGCTTTTGGATATCATCCACCATCGCTTCCAGGCTGGCAGGCTCGGCGAAGGTATAAACCGTTGGCGGGCTTCCTGGATTGGGGTGATCCAATTCGTAGGAGGCGAGAATGTGCACATAGGCGCATCCCGGCTTATCCGGGGTGGCCCATGTCTCCTTTGGCCCGACACAGTTATAGTTAAGAAAACCGAATCGCGTCCCGCCACGCTCCACTATGGCCGGGCCCCTGGCCTCATCTATGTTCATGCCGGCCCCTACAACGGCAATGCCGCGACCCCCAAGCCCGGTAACGGTATCCTCTATCGCGGGTATACCCCAATCCCAGATATGATTACCAGCCACGGTTATCACATTAAAGCCGGCAAACGTTAGAGCACTCATATTAGCCGGGTCACAAGCTGGAGCGGGTAGTTCTGTGTACATATTGATGCCCCTTGTGGTAAAGGGGACTTCTAATTGTCCAACTACCACATCGGCTGAACGCAGCACGGGCTCTGCCAAAGCAAAGAAAAACTCTGGTTCTGGAGAGCCAAGGATTAAATCACCCACTGCCAGCATGGTTAAAGTCTTAACAGCCATACTTCCTTAGCCCTTTCAAATTCAAAGCCTGCGATATACCTTACCGGGCTTTTTCCTAAACAGCGGGCCGGGGTGACGGGTAAATAACCGGCCCGTGCTCTCGGGATGGAAGAAGCACGGTGGCTCTTGCCGGCAATATCACGACACCCCTCTGGTCTTCTATCCAACACTCAATATCTACGCAGTATTTTCCCTCTTCAGCATATTTCTTGGTCACTTTAGCCTTGCAATAGAATACGTCACCAAACCCTCCACCACGCCTCCGGTGCTCCGACCTTAGCTTCCATACAAAGCCCTCATCTCCCACCCAGTTAGTTAAAACCATATCAATCCAGGACGTTCTCTGGGAGCCAAATCTACCACCCCCCCGACTAAACATATCCTCGTGAAAGTTTTTGTATACTTTCAAATCGGGGTCATAGGTTCCCCAGCCAGAGTGATCATATATAAAGCGGTACAGCCGGTTGGAACAAAAGTAGGGCTCTCCACAGCCACCCTTAATCCAGGCAACGGTGTCCGTCACCGTAAGCGGTCCGCGTACAACGGGGGTCAGTTCCTCGCCAACCTCAACGTCTTCCCAGTAACGAGGCTCCGCACCGCGTACCAGCTCACTATCCTGGGCGGCATAGACCTCTTTTATAAAGTCCTCTGTGTACTTAGGTTTCTCGAAAGGTTTCTCGGCAAATCCACCATACAGATCTCCTTTAAAAGTCAAATCCCAAAAGTTACAGGTTGCCAGCGGTACCCCCCCCTTATGCCGGAAAAACTCGTGCCGGCCATACAGAAAGGCCACCGGTCCAATCGCCTTGGTCTGTTTTACCTGAATATCCGTCGGGAAGGTAGTCTTCCAATCTATTTCGTCCCCTTCACTTATGGGGCTGTACCACTCATACTCATCGCCAGCGTACAGCATGGTAAATTCCTGCGGGGGAGGGTATTCCGGGGGATCAGGGTAGCTACCATAGCCCATAGTATAAAGGATGGTAGGCGGAGCAATTAGGCAGCCATACTTGGTTTTCTTGGCGTATTCTCTATCCCGAAAGAGCGGGTTAAGGTCACCTATGGCATCCACGAAATGCTTTATTGAGTCCCGCGTAACCTCTGTGTTCATGGCAACTATGGGTCTGGGAAATTTAGGCCCAAGCATACTCGAACCCCACTCGTTGAAATATACCTTCCCCATCCCCTTTTTCAGGTCCTCAACATACTCCTCAAGTGTATCAACCTTCTTAGCAGCACACATTACCTGTTTCTCCTCTCTTGTCTTTTTTTATCTTGCGCATTAGACAGCCGGCCGGGGTGACGGGTAAATAACAGGCCCGTGCTCTCGAGAAGGAAGAAGCACGGTTGCGCTTCCCCGCAATATCACATCGCCCGTCTGGTCTTCGACCCAACAATCAATATCCACGCAGTACCTTCCCTTATCAGCATATTTCTTGGCCACTTTAGCCTTGCACCAGAACACGTTGCCATAGCCCCCGCGCCTCCGGTGCTCCGACCTCAGCTTCCATAAAAAGCCCTCATCGCCCATCCAGTTAGTTAGAACCATATCAAGCCAGGATGTTCTCTGGGCTCCCCAGCCACCAACCCCCTTTGGGCTAAAATCATAGGTGCCGTGCTTAAAGTTCAGGTGCACTTTCAAATCAGGGTGATAAGCTCCCCAACCGGTATGCTCATGTATATAGCGGAACAGCCGGTCGGAACAAAAGTAATATTCCCCGGCAGCGATAATCCAGGCAATAGATTCGTCCACCGTAAACGGCCCGCGCACAACCGGAGTAAGCTCTTCGCCGACCTCGACGTCTTCCCAGTATCGAGGCTCCGCCCCCCGCACCAGCTCCCTATCCTGGGCAGCATAGACCTCTTTTATATACTCCTCCGTATGCGCGGGAAATTTGTCTTGTTTCTGCTCTATCTCCTGCCGTTCCGCTGGCCAATAGGTGAATTCTTCAGTATTGTAGAGCACCACCCAGAAATTACATGTTGCCAGCGGCACTCCCCCCTGATGCCGGCTAAACTCGTGCTTGCCATACAGAAACGTCGCTGTCCCTGCCGTCTTGGTCTGCTTGGTCTTAACATCCGTAGGGTAGGTGGTCTTCCAATCTATCTCGTCCCCTTCGCTTATGGGGCTGAACCACTCGTACTCATCACCCGCGTACAGTGTAGGGAATTCCGGCGGGGGAGGGTAATCAGGAGGGTCGGGGTAATGGGCCAGGGCAATCGTGTAGAGAATGACAGGCGGAGCAATTAGGCAGCCATATTTGGTTTTCTTGGCATACTCTCTATCCCGATATAGCGGATTAAGGTTACCCATGGCATCCACAAAATGCTTTATCGAGTCCCGCGTAACCTCTGTATTAAAGTCAACTATGGGTCTGGGAAATTTAGGACCGCCCATCTGGGCATTCCATTCGTTGTAATAAACCTTTCCAATCCCCTTTTTCAGGTCCTCAACATACTGCTTAAAAGTAACCTTCCCGGTAGCGCACATAGCTTTTTCCCTTTCTTTTCTATTTAATAGCGTTTGATTACCAGCCGATTCTAGTTAGAAACTCCATTAATTTCCTATTGAATAACTTGGGAGACTCATAATGTGGAGAGTGGCCAACACCCTGAACTGTTATCAGTTCAGAGTTCGCTATCCCTTTTCTCAAAATCCGAATACCATCGGCCATTGACACATCCTCATCTCCCCAATAGATTAGGGTAGGCACTTGGATTTCAGAAAGCCTGGGCGTCAGTGGCTCCCATCTATCTATAGCTTTCCAAGCATGGATATAACCGTTAGCGGAGGTAGCAAGGACTCTTTGGCGCATCATCTCTCTTTGTTCTGGATGTTTTCGGAAAGCTTCTATTCTCTGTGGATTATTCGCCGCATCATATTCAAAGGCAGCCTCCATACCCTGGGAACGCGCCAGTTCGTGCAGTTTTTGCCTGTGCTCTAAAAAACCAGGTGGTTTGGGAGGGCCCCCGCTATTGGTACCGACCAGCACCAGAGCTGAAAGCATATCTGGATGATCGAGGGAAAACTGCAGAGAAATGAACCCCCCTATAGAGTGCCCTATAAGGC
>Ga0315536_1001540_pt1 | contig 11505 bp, 12 predicted proteins | sample SalMarSW160230MG_FD_203093 | JGI IMG/M metagenome (GOLD analysis project Ga0315536, IMG submission 203093) | Salt marsh sediment microbial communities from the Plum Island Ecosystem LTER, Massachusetts, United States - Salt Marsh Sediment SW1602-30 ... | reverse complement strand
TCGAATCATGAATGGGTGAAAGAGCTTGGTGCTGACAAGTTGATTGATTATAGAACAGAGGATTTCACCAAGAGCGGTGAAACTTATGATGCAATATTCGATGCAGTAGGCAAGCTATCATTATCTAGTTCTATGAAGGCACTGGAGGCTGGAGGAGTCTTCCTTGATTCAGTTCACATGCTACGACGTAGAGTTCAAGCAAAATTTGCTCCGAAAAAAATTAACAAGAGAATTCTTGGCGGAACAGCAACTGGACTCGTTGAAGATTTAGTATACTTCAGGGAACTCATTGAAGCAGGAAAACTGAAACCTGTAATTGATAGGATATATCACTTAGAGGAAATCGCAGAAGCGACGCGATATGTGGAAACTGGTCGCAAGAAGGGCAACGTGGCCATAACAGTGGTTGATAAGAATTAACTGGTGATAGTAATGAGTACTGATGAAATCCACCTTTCAAGGATTGGTATTGCTCTAGTTGTAACACAACTTTTCCGTTTGTTATTTGGAGGATACCTGATAGCTTTTGACCAATTCTTCTATAATGACTTGGAAAGCGCTTCAACGGTCTTCGCTATTTATTCTATAATTGGTATCCTCACAACTATGTTCCTCGTCGGAAAAAGAAAATGGAGTCTCATTGGTTTGATTGTCCTGTCCATCATCCTCCTGATTATGGAAACTGTCTTCATCGGCGTTTACATATCTGCAGCTGTACCAGATCCAAATTGGCATAATCCGTTTCTAAATCCATGGTCCTTAGTTCCACATTATCTCTTCCCACTATTAACAATCGTATTTGGTTTCAAAGCTTTTATGGAACTCAAATCCTCTAAGGTGAGAGAATAGTCATGTTTGTCGAAATATCAGGACTGCTATTCCTGCTTATCATTATAATTCTACTAATTGCAGGTCAAAGATACGGTTATGAAACATTTAGTGAACTGGATTCAGATTCTAAGCTTCAGAAAATAAGCCAAAATCCAGCGAATTTCAGCACAGGAATAAAATTAGTTATAGTAGAACATTGCATTATAATTACTCTTGCATTAACACTGCTCATCGCTTTTAGTTCATACAACTTATTGCTTGGAGTGATATGGGTTATCGCGCGAGTAGTAGAAGGGTTAATGCAAATAAATAACAAACTAAGCTTTCTAGACCTTCTCAACATTGCTGAACATTACTCAAATGCTACGGGTCCTGAAAAAGACGCATTGAGCAATGTAGCTCTGTCTTTACTGAAATCGAAGAACTCAACCTTCATCAGAGCGCAAATCCTATTCAGTATAGGAACACTCGCTTACTCAATCACATTTGTACTCTATGGGATTCTACCTATACTGCTTGGATGGTTTGGAATCTTTGCAGCTGTTATCTATGGACTTGGTAATGGAATTTACATTATGAAAAACTCCAAAACTCTATGGGATTTGGGAGGTCTCTTAATCTTCCTATTCGAATTGATATTAGGTGGATGGTTCCTGCTTGGAGCATTCTTTTTCCCACAACAGTAACATTGAGATGAAATGGCCATGAGAGCGATAGTGGGCGAAAAATATGGATCTCCTGATAGTCTTAAACTCAGAGATGTAGAGAAACCAATTCCAAAAGATAATGAAGTCCTAATAGAAATTCGAGGTTCATCCCTAAATGCAGCAGACTTTGAACGACTAAGAGGAAGTATCATAACACGTATGACTGGACTTAGACGACCCAAGGATAAGATACCAGGAACTGACGTCGCAGGTATTGTTGAATCTGTCGGAAAGGAAGTCACTCAATTTCAACCGGGTGATGAAGTTGTAGGAGACCTAATGTATACAGGCTCTGGTGCATTTGCAGAATATGTAGCAGCTCCTCATAAAGTACTGAGTCTTAAACCATCCAACATGACATACGAAGAAGCAGCAACCTACCCTCAGGCAGGAGTGATAGCTCTTCAGTGTCTTCGAGAGAAGAAGAAAATCCGACCGGGACAACGAGTCTTGGTGAATGGAGCTGGAGGCGGTATGGGAACCTTCGCTGTTCAGATTGCAAAATACTATGAAGCTGATGTAACTGCAGTAGACAGCGCTGAAAAATTGGATATGCTCGAATCAATCGGAGCAGATCATATAATCAATTACAGACAAACGGATTATACGAAGACGGGTGACAGGTATGATGTAATTGTTGATACCGTAGCTAATCGTTCGATACGTGCTTATAGACGTGCATTGAATGAAGATGGTATCTTCGTCATGGTGGGAGGGTCAAGAGGTGCTCTATTGCAAGCAATAACTTTAGGGCCTTTATATTCGAAGTTCAGTGACAAATGGACTGGAATCAATTGGTGGGGCGAGCCATTCAACAAAAAGGATATGGATTTCTTAGGAGAACTCTTCGATGCAAAGAAAGTAGTTCCTGTCATAGAGAAACAAATCCAACTCAGAGAAATCCCAGAGGCACTAAAGATACTTGAAGAAGGAAAGGTTCTAGGTAAAATAGCAATTTCTCTTGGGGGGAATCCTCATGAAAGCGATTGAATGCACAAGATATGGACCTCCAGATGTTCTGAAATTAGTTGATATTCCTAAACCAATACCTAAGGACAATGAGATATTAATCAAGAATAAAGCAACTACTGTAATCTTAGGAGACTGTGAACTTCGAGGATTCAAGTTTCCTCAATATGGTTTCGGATTCAAACTTCTCATTCGACTTGGATTTGGAATCACAGGACCAAGGAAGAAAATATTGGGACAGCAACTGAGCGGGATTGTGGAAGAAATCGGAAGTGAGGTAACCCAGTTTAAACCCGGAGACCATGTATTCGCATATACCGCACTTGGGATGGGGGCCTATGCAGAATACAAATCTATGTCAACAGAGGGATTTGTTGTATTTAAACCATCCAACATTTCTTTTGAAGAGGCTTCCACGATTCCAGTTGGGGGAACGGAAGCGCTTCATTTCATAGATCAAGCTAACATACAACAAGGTCATTCTGTACTAATCAATGGAGCTGGAGGTTCAATAGGAACAGTTGCAGTTCAACTTGCGAAATCTAAGGGAGCTGAAGTGACCGCAGTAGACAGTGCAGGGAAGTTTGAGATGCTGCAATCGATTGGTGCAGCCCATCTCATTGACTACAAGAAAGAGAATTTCACTGACAGAGCTGAGAAATATGATGTCATCTTCGATGTCGTGGGTGTAACTAGATTTTCAGGTTGCTTGAATTCACTAAATGAGAATGGAATCTATCTCCAAGGAAACGGATCAGTTTCCAGAGGTGAAGAATCAACTGCTGCAAAGAACAATATGCTGGCAATTGCTGAAACTGCAGAGTATTCTGTTAGTCGTCTAATTGAACTTGGAGAACTTTTTGAAACAGGGACTATCAAAGCCATGATTGATAGAACATATCCATTGGACCAGATGGTCGAGGTCCACAGATTTGTTGAGAAAGGAGGGAAATTAGGCAATGTTGTCGTTACAATGGATTGACTTGAATATAAACGTCGATGGAATTTAGAAACCCCCTGATAAATAGGCCATATTCTGTAAGGTACTGAAAAAAAATGACGTAGAACTAATAGCTATTTAATATTAGAACTCTGAAGGAATACTATAGGCAGACTCTAGCAATTCAACAAATCTTGAAACAAATCGAGTAGCAGGAGCACCATCAACTACATCATGATCAAGAGTCACAGTGAGAGACAAGAATTCACGTTTCTCTATTTTTTCTCCAACAAAACCTGGTCTTTCAGTAATTCCACCCACTGCAACACTCACAGCATGAAGACCCAGAGGTATCGCCCATCCTCCTGACCTAGCAAACATTCCAATAGATGTTAGAGCAACAGTACCCATCCTTTCATGTATGAAATGAGGATCCCTTCGGACCTTACGCCAGAAGAGAAGCTTTCTTAGAAACTTGGGAGCAGAAAGAAGCATTTTGATACTACGATTCTCTTTTGCTTCAGTAACACCCTCTTCTCTCAATTTCTTGGCTTCATTGATTTCATTCGTAATATCGACAACAGACTTGTTATTTACTGATTTTAGAACGTAGTTGATTGGATACGCGCGACCTTCGATAACGGTTTCCACAAGAATGTTAATGTTGACATCATCAAACACTATGAATTTGTTGCCAATCATTAATGCGTGGACCTGCTTATGCTCATCAACAGCTTTTCCCAGACATGCTGCAATCCAGCCAGTAAAGGACAAGGATTCACCTGTCTTCTCCTTGTACCGATGAATCATCTTTCGCGAGTCTGTGACATCAGCCTCGAATAGTCCGAGCATACGATGTTTCTCTAGAGCAAACTCACAATTCTCAATAATTAATTTACGTGACTTTGGAACTTTTTCTACTTGGAATCCTGCAATTGATTTCATTATACAACACAGCACCGAAAATCTTAGCTACATGGAGTTTTGAACATTTAGTATTGCAAGTATGCAGATATGTACATGTTGTTCAGTATCTAAACACTCAATGATAATAAAAGGTGGGCGCAACGTCGTGTGAGTAACGCATCGCATTTGCCGCGCCACCACCTAATGATTTTGTACGAAGCGTTCCATTGAATCTGTTTTGAGATCCAATGCGAGTTGAAAACCGCACGCCATAGTTTTCAACGACTCACACAATTATATGCTGCGCCCTTAGTTGATATTGGATACGGTGAAAACGCACTTATCCCTTTGGGTTGGCGAAACTCCGGACCTCAATAACCAAGTCTTTGGCTGTAGGCAACATGGTGATGTAATTCTGCTGTTAGTTCATATTATATTATATCATTAATGCATATAAAGTGTCGTGCGATGTGAGGTCAACTGAAAGCATACAAACTTTGTTCCAATATAGCATTGAATCGGAACCTTTTTCCCTCGTATGCCAAAAACCCATACGGATTCCAAGGAGATAGCATAAGACCTATATTCTACTCCAAAACACTGAGAGTACTCTCTAGGGAACTGGGTGACATTTGCAGTACCTTGGATAATAAATGATAATTAGATGGAGACATAATTAATGCGTGTATACTTGGACGCGAACTTCTTCATATCGGGTTTCTCGGAACGACCAAGAGATGTGACCATAATCAAGGATGCTGCTGATGCTATTGGAGCTGAACTCTGGATTACAAGGCAAGTCTTCCAAGAGTTACGTTGGTACATGAGAAGAGAGGTCGAGAAGATTATTCAGATTGATGAGACTCTGGCAAAAGATATCAAAAGTCTGATGGAGAGTATTAAGCGACCGGAGAGCTCCTTGCCACAGCCTAATGATATGTCTCTGGTTCTAGGTGCTATGCGAGTAAAAGGGGCAAAAATTGTTACTAGTGATATGAAACTCCTCAATACAATTCAGGATCTAAACATCGAAGTTGAGGGAATTGTTGGATCGGCTTACATCCTAGAACTTATGGAATCTGTCAATAACGCTGAGATGAAGAAATTACTGACTCCAATACGAGATAGGATTTATTCTGAAGAAGTGCGCTACAGCATTTCACGTCAAGAATCATACGACCCTGTCACAAGAATTAGAATCATCGAAGACCACGCCCTACGCGTACTAAGATCTGTCAAGAGACCTGCTGAAGGGCTTGATAGACAACTCTCAAAGGGACAACCATTATTCGTTCTGGATTTCTTAGAAGATATCAAAGCAGATATTCCTAAGATGTTTGAGGACTTTAGAGAAGGAAAATATGATATTCTTGCTCATGAAATCGAAGCGGTTCAGAATGAAATCGAGAGATTGCTCATCGTATCAACTCTTACAGAAGATGCCGATACACATGGAAAACTTGTCAGACACGCTGCAGATCTAACGCTTTTCCTCTACTACCTTGAAATGATATGCCACCTCTACAGAGGTTCATCCGAAGGTATCCAAGATGCCCTAGCTGTAAGTGAAGAAGCTTTCAGACTCCTCATGTTTGCCGAGGTTGGCAATGATGAATTAAAAGCCTCAGTATTTTTCGTGAGGATTCTATTGTCGCTCATCCGTGAGGACTATGATGAGATAGACTACTTTTACTCGCTCTATGACTCAATGATCAATCGAATTGGACTTGATGATATGATGGAAACTACAGAAGGGTTCTATATCACCATGCAAGTCCTACGAGCCGAGGTCATGGGAGGTTTCAGTCTCACAAAAAACAAATTGCAATATGCCGATGTAACAATTTCAATGCTTAATGATATAGCAAAATACAGCCTTCTATTCGATGATGAAGATAATGCATGGCAACTTGCAGTCACAGCATACAAAATTGGTGTAGCATACAACCGAGAAGAAGGTGCAATCAATTCATTCCGAATGCTCTACAAAGTTTCCTCTTCTTCGCATGATAGATTTAAACCTGCTCTTGAGAAGATTGCAGAACATGCATTGAAGGCCTTTGTGAAGAAAGGATGGAACACAAATCTCATCACTCCTATTCTCAATGAAGTACAAGGCCAAATTCCGTCAGTAGAAAAGATGGCGACAAGTGGAAAAGTACCGTTCAAAAAAATCCCAGACGAACTGAAAGGTTGGATGGATGTACTTACCTTAGAGAGGATTGATGATGAAGATTTCCTTATTGTACGAAATGAAGCATTACAGGTTAGAATTGCTATCAAGACAATATATCATCCGAAATTACGCAGTCTCAAAACAGGTCATAAAGTCGCTCTTACAAAAGGAGAATTTGAGATCATAAATGCTCAACCAAAAATGATTAAGGAGTATGCTACAGTATTAGTTATTGTCCCGAGTGAAGTCGCTGAGATTTCATATGAAGGTGAATATGGCTTTTCCTGCTTGAAAGTTGCAGGACCAGAGGTTGAAGCCTAGTACAAAAAAAGGATGGAAGTTGAAGTGGACCCATTTGTGTTGATAATCATAATTGCAAGTATCTTTGCTCTAGCAATCTTCAATTATTACCTAAATTTAGCTCCAGGATCAGATCCGGATGATTTTGCAATAGGACCACCCCAACTCAATATGACTTGTGATTGCTATCTCAATACATTAATTCTAGGTGGCATCATGATTATCGCGTTTAGTGCTGCGTCCACGATGTTTTCATCAAGACTTGAACTCTATGTCTTTGGAGGGATAGCATTCACAGTTGTGACAATCGCAGGCATTATTGGTAGACGTAAAAGATATGCAGAATGGAAAGAAGATGAAATGGTAATTAGAAGAGCTATTCAAAAAACACAATTTGGAAGAATACGTGATGGTGCGGTTGACATTCTCTTTGATGATGAAGACGACGACAATTATGACTACGAAGATTATTGATTATCCAATGATACTTTATCATCCTTCAAATTTGGAAATTTTATTGCGATCAAGCTCGCAGAAGAATGCTTCGGAGCTTCAAAACTATGAAATTCGTTAGGAGCTACTAGTACTACATCTCCCTTTTCCAACTCATAATCAACGGAGTCAATAATCATCGTGAGATCTGATAATACCACAAAAATCTCTTCAAGCGTTTCATGTTTGTGAGGTTCTGTCCCAGTCCCCTTATCTACTGTTACTAAAATGAATCCACCAGAGCCCAGATTCCTAAGAAACTCCACATCTGCAATATACTTTGCAATGTAGCCTTTCTTCTTAATCTCTTCAGCATCTGATGCTTTGAATATCTGCACCATTGGAATCATTATTACTGGGTGGCGGGTGCAAAAGAAGTTTCTTCTGTGACCAATAGGTTTAGTTGTGTGCTTTGGCTTGTAGAGTATGAGTATATTGACATCAATCCCAAGGTCTCGTATGGTTTTCAAGGTATTAGTTCTCGGAAGAGACCTCCCTCTCCAAACGGGTTTCCTAAATAGAGTATCAGGAGAGAGAGTCACAAATCAACTTTACAATACACTTGGGGTAAGTCTTGGAATCGCTACAAATGAAGGTCACAAAGATGTCAGTACTGTTCTTCAATTATGGTCTCTACCCCTAGACGAGCGACTTAACGGATTGACAAAGACATTCACGAAAGGGCATCGAGGAGTTATTGCAATCGTAAGGTCTGATGAGATAGAGTTTATACATTCTTTATTGAGGAATTTTTCCATTCAACCAGGACCAAATCTTGTAATTGTGATTGTGGGGAACGTACAGGGAGCTGAGATAGAACTTCTAAGTAAAATTCCTTTCAATACGGATTCACTCGATGTGCATACAAATGCTATTTCAGAGGATGTAATCTCAATTCTTTCTGATCAACTTAGAAAGAGGGACCAATCGAATGAAGAAAAAGTAACTGTCGTCTTCATGGATGAATCGCAATGCCCCCTCTTTGAGCCTGTAATGACCGCTGGTCATGAACCCGAATGCTCAGACGAAGATATAGATGAGATTCGGAGTATTCTCATAAATCAAGGAATACGAGTGGTGGGTGATTCATGTGTTGTAGAATTAGCAGAAGGTACAGCTTGGATTTCACTAAGGACAGGTACCGTTAGATTGGAACCGATCATCTGCAGTTATTGTGAACGTGATTGTAAACGTCAAACAAATATCTGCATTATTGCAGTCGATACAGGATGGGCAACACAGGAAATTGGACAACGAGCACTACTTACGACTGCCAAGATCCTTGCATTATCAGATAGGAATCTTCCAAGTCATGTTGAAATGCAATTGCAGAGAGCGAGTTTATGTAGTCATTTTGAACTAAGTCCAGATTTGCTTGATGATGAAATTCCCACTGAAATTACGACTCCTCAGATTAGAAGAGCTTTCATTGGAAGAACTCTTCTTGAGGTAGCTTCAGAGAGAGTGAAAGAAGGTAAACTTCCACAGAAAGCATACAATATGCTCAAAAGAAAACTGACTTCTCTTCAAAAGTCCTAAATTGATGAGAGAGAAAACTCATGCCTTCAAGAATTATCTCAGTCATTGGTGGTTCAGATTCTTCTTCTGAAACTTTGAAACTTGCAGAAGGCATTGGCGCAGAAATTGCAAAGCGTGGAGTAGCTCTAGCTTGTGGTGGCTTGATGGGAGTTATGGAAGTCGCTTGTCGAGGTGCAAAGAAATTTGGCGGAGTGACTATAGGAATATTACCATCTGATTCCAAGGAGGATGCTAACGATTTTGTTGACTACGCAATACCTACTGGACTTGGGTACACACGTAATTTTCTCGTAGTAAAAGCAGGAGATGCTGTCGTTGCTATTGATGGCGCTGCCGGGACTTTAAGCGAAATCGCTATTGCCTGGTTTTCTGACAAACCTATAGTTGCATTAGCTTCGTCAGGCGGATGGGCTGAAAAAATGGCAGGCACTCAAATTGATAAACGGAGACCTGACATAGTTTTCTCTGCAGACAATCCTCAGGATGCGCTAGATATAATCTTTAGACAACTTCATTGGGAGTAGATTAATACATGGAGCTAGTTCGCTCGATTCTTGAGGGTAAATCTGATATAACGAAGGATGATATTTGGCATCTCTCTGGTTTGATGCAGGATCACTACAGACAAAGCCCGAATGTAATTGATCTTCCAACAGACAAAGTCATTTTCGTTGGAGACCTGCATGGGGAATTGCATAGTGTCCGAATCATTCAAAGATTCATCAAGAAGTATGAAAACTACCACTTCGTATTTCTTGGAGATTACGCTGATAGAGGCTCGCAGCAAATAAAAACGTTCAATCTAGTCATGGCATTGACGTTGTCAAATCCAAAAAGGATCATAATGCTTAGAGGAAACCACGAATCAGATTCAATAGCTACGAAGTATGGATTTTACAACGAAGTAGTGAGAGTACATTCATTCGAAGTTTTCAAACACTATTCTCGCGTGTTTGAGGTCCTACCCATTGCAGTCTACAAGAAAGCAGTTCTATTCGCATGTCATGGAGGTATTCCTGAAGGAGTGTCATCAATAGCAGAGATTCAGAGTAAGAATAGACGTGATCCAGATTTTCCTGATGATGTTCTTTTTCAAATGGTTTGGAATGATCCCAGAGAAAAAGATTTTACATTTCGATCAAATACGAGGAGTACTCGAGCACGCTATTTTGGGAAAACCGCTTTTACAGACTTTATGGATGCGATTGATGCTCAAATAATGTTCAGAGGTCATGAAGTATTCCCTGAAGGTTATAGAACATTTTTCGACAATAAGCTAGTGAGTGTGTTTAGTGCCACTTATGGTACTAGAGTTAAACCAAAGATTGTCAGGTTCAGTAAAAACAACGAAATAGAACCAATTGATCTATTTGAAATGTAACAAAGAGCATAAGTGGAGTGTAGCTACAAAAATTGTAGGAGGAAATTCAGTGATTGATGATGAGCCCGATAATCTTGAAGATATCGAGTCCTATTCTCCTTCAGTACAAAACATAAATATTGTAATCAATGTGTTAGCAGCACTTCATGTTTTTTCAGGGATTATTGCAATTCCAATAGCATACCTTATCTTTACCTTCAACATCTTTCTCGCTCCACTCATCATTACAGTGGTGAATCTCATTATCGGTGCAATTCTGATTACTTCGATACCCCTATATTTCATCATTGGATGGGCAATCCGGAGTCTTCAGCCATGGGCATGGAAAGTATCCGTAATCGCCAATATGATTTTTCTGATCATTAATTTAATTGGTGCAATTGTACTCACCGCATTACTAAACATTGTATTTCTATTTGTACTCTTCAGTTCTGATGTAAAGCAAGCACTAGCTCCAATGAACGAATGATATCGCTAGTACAAATATAGTCAATGAGGCAAGTTATTAAGAAGAATCAGTCGACAAAATAAAATACTGGATAAACTGCCCAGAGTTGACCCTACCATGCCAAAGGTTGCTGTTGTCAAGACCTCTCCTAAAACGATAGACCAAGATATAGCAAGAGTAATGGATCTTGCAGACTATGATAAGTTCGTGTCAAAGGATGTTGCAACCAGTATCAAACTAAATCTATCGTGGAGTAAACTCTATCCAGCATGTTCAACCAACCCGTATATCTTCGATGGACTTCTAAAGAAATTAATTGCAGATGGGTTTGACAACAGGAAGATACAGGCTGTTGAGAATGAGACCGTTGTGACCAACATCTTTGCGGGAGTGAGAAACAACAATTGGTACCCAGTCATAAAGAAACACAAAATTAAGTTTCTCCCATTAATCAATGCTACCTATGTAGATGTGGATTTACCACAGAAGACTCTGGTTCTAGAAGATATTTTCGGAGAAACAATAGCACCCAAGGAAATCTTTGGGACAAATATCATTCACCTTCCCACTATAAAGACACACGGTCACACTCAAATGACAGGTGCACTGAAAGATAGTTTTGGTCTTTATCTCACAAAGAATAGACACCTCGCACATTTGAAAATACATGAAGTGCTTGTTGATTTGCTTCTCTTACAGAAAACAATTTCTCATTCTGAATTTGTATTGACAGACGGAACAATAATTGGTGATGGAGCAGGGCCAAGAACAATGATTCCAAGAATAGGTAATATTCTAATCGCCACTTCAGACATG
>Ga0315536_1001536_pt1 | contig 11508 bp, 6 predicted proteins | sample SalMarSW160230MG_FD_203093 | JGI IMG/M metagenome (GOLD analysis project Ga0315536, IMG submission 203093) | Salt marsh sediment microbial communities from the Plum Island Ecosystem LTER, Massachusetts, United States - Salt Marsh Sediment SW1602-30 ... | reverse complement strand
CCGCCCAGCTGCGCGTATCCTCCAAGGATAGCCGGGCTGGGAAGGCAAAAATCCATCCCCTTCCGCAACGGCGAACTGTTCAATTCCAGGGCGATGTTCGACCGGATGAGCTCGGATAATATCGGATCGATCAGGCCGGCGGGTTCCCGATAATCCGAAATGTATCTCCTTGGAAAATCCATATGCGCGAGGGAATCAAAACCGCCGAACCGAACCATCCGCAGGGTTTCCGCATAATGCATTTCAAAGATCTCATCGACGGAATACCTCTGCCGGATATCCTCCGCTCCGGCCCAGGTTCCACGGAACGCATGCACACTCCCGAGGACAAAATCGAATTCATGCTTCAGCATGCTTTCGAATTCCCCCGGGTAAAGGTGCGGTTCTGAAAACTCAATCCCCATGAGAACCTCGACCTTGCCGGCGAAGGACGCTTTCGCCTGCTCAATTTCCGAAGCGAAACGCTCATGGTTGTAAAAAAGATAATTGGTATCGGCGGGATTCAGATCGAAGTGCTCGGTGAAACAAACCGTGGACACGCCTTTCCGGACAGCGGATCGGCACACGTCCATGATCGGGCTTTGGGCGTCGGATGAGATGGTGGAATGAATGTGACAATCGAACAGCATGGCGCTTTCTCTTCGGAAGGAATTTTACCGGGTTGTCTTCCGCTTCCCAGTACGGAGACCGGCGATCCTTCCTTCGGGATCGGGCTGAACATCCCCCTCTTCTGTCCTCCCCCGTTTGGCGGGGTCGGACAAACGGGGGAGGGGGAAAATCGTCACCCCAGCGTCCCATCCGCCCGCTCTTCCGCGCGGTCGGTCGCCAGCGGAGGGTCGGGTGAAAGTGCGGAAATTTCCGCACGCAATTCGGGCGTCACCGTAATCTCGACGGCCTTGAGCGATTCTTCCAATTGCGCCAGATTGCGCGCGCCGATGATCGGCGCGGTCACCGCCGGATGGGAGGCTGCCCACGCCACCGCCAGCGCGGCGGGCGTCCATCCGCGCGCCTGCGCGAATTCGGAGAAACGCAGGGCGGTATCAAACACCCATGCTTCAGCGTACCGCGTCCGGTACCGGTCGCTTTCAATCAGCCGTCCCGAGGCCGGCCGGCGCGAAGGCCCGTATTTGCCGGTCAGCAAGCCGCCTCCCAGCGGGCTGTAGGTGATCACTCCCAGTTCCTCCGACGCCGCCATCGGGAGGATTTCCACCTCCGCCTGGCGCTTCACCAGGTTGTACATGGGCTGGAGGCATTCAAAGCGGGCCCACCCTTCCCGGGCGGAGATCCCCAGCGCCTTGGCAACCTGCCACGCGGCGAAATTGCTCGCCGCCGGATATAGGATCTTTCCCCGCCGCACCAAGTCGTCGAGCGCGCGGAGCGTTTCCTCAAGCGGCGTAAAGGGATCGAAGCGGTGGATGAAGTAGAAATCGAGATGATCCGTGCGCAGCCGCCTCAGGGATTTTTCCACGGAAGCCACGATGTGGCGGCGCGAAGCCCCCCGCGCGTTGACGTCCGGCCCCTGCGGGAAATACACCTTGCTGGTCAGGATCAATTCCTCCCGGTTCGGGGCCGCCAGCTCGCCCAGGATCTCCTCCGCACCGCCCGCCTGGTACATGTCGGCGCAATCGAAGAAGTTGATCCCCGCATCGCGGCAGCGGCGGAACATGGCCTTGGAGGTTTCTTTATCCGCGTCCCCCCCAAACGACATCGTTCCGAAGCAAAGGGCTGAAACGCTCACACCGGTCCGGCCGAGGTATTTGAATTCCATGCGGGTTTCTCCTGGGAGACTTCATAAGATCGGCGGCTTGGCGTTTATGGCACGCGGATTTCATGCGGACCGGCGCGGTCCGTCACACACGCATTCTGTCAGCGGGTGCCGCGCCGGTCCGCCAACCGGGTCCGAAAATCCATCGCAGGAAACATCAAATTTTGCGACGGCAAAAGCTCTACCTGAAGAGCGTTTGCCTTAACGCGGCAACCCGGCCTGCAATCCGGAAACATCATCCTAATAGAAACGGAATTCCGTAATCACCCAGCATCCGAAAAAATTGCGTTTCAGCACCCAACTGTCTTTTCCGACCTCATTGTAATATTCCTGCGGTTCGCCGCCGTTGGGGACGAACGTGCCGGAACTGCCGCTGATAAACCAGGCCGTATCCGCCGTTATCCCCTTGCCGGTGGGCTGGATTCCGAAATGTTTGGAATCGAAAATATCGGCGCTTTCAAACAACTCCTGGTAACGCGCGATCGGGGAATGCCATTCGGTGCCATCCAACTCGAAGCGGAGCAACGCGTTGGAGGCGAAGATATCCTTGATAATGGACAGATCCTCGTTGTTCGCCGCCGTCGCCTCTGCCTCGATGATGGAGACGATCGTCGCCATGACCGTTACTTCCTGATACGGGCAGTGAGAGGATGGCTTCGCGGTTTCGGTGGCCGCCGTTTCCGCCGCTGTTTCCACCGTGGGCTCCGTATCCGCCGTCTCAGGAACCTGCCCGTTGTTGCACACAAACGGCGCAATCCGCTGGTCGAGCGCCAGGGCGTACCGCTTCACATCGTCAACGTTCCGGGTAATAAGGCGGATCTCCGCCACCGCGCTGCAGCGGACCCAAAAGGCATTTGCACCGTCAAGGGTCGTGGCGCCTGTCCCGAACGGGATGGAAAACTCGAGGAATGAGGATTTGTCTCCGAGGCCCTCCAGCGCCTGGCTTTCATCGTAGGCCTCGCCCTTCGGATTGAACGCCTTTTCGATGTCGGCGGCTTCGCTGTACAGGAAGACCGACGCGTTGCCCGCCCACGAACCTCCGGTTGAGAACTCCACGCTGATTTGGTACTGCGCCGGTGGGATGTCCGCAAACCGCTCCGGGACCGCGGCTCCCGGGCTTCCGGCGGAGAAAACCGCCGGAAGATCTCCGGGCTGGAAAATCTGTTGATGCAGATTCACCGCGCCGATCTGTTCCGGCGTGAGCAATGCGCTCGTGACGCCGGATGGATTGGACGGAACAATCCCGTTCAGCTGACTGCAGCCGACGGCCAGCGCCGCCAAGGCGATCCAAACCAGTGCTTTCCGTTTATGATCCGCTTTCATGCCTCTCCTGCGCTGTGACGGGCGGGCCCGGCGGTCTCAAGGGAGACCGCACTCTTTCTCTTTTGTCCGGTTCGCGCCGGGGGGAATTCTCGCCGACTTGCCTTCGAAACGCCTTCCGGCCGGTAAAGATCAGCTATTTTACTTGAAATCCGCCTGTGGAGAGCGTTGCCCGGGACGGCCATATCGGGCAGTACGGAACACACCCTTGGGGATAACCCCGGCTCGGGAGTGCCCCGGATCGGCGGGAATGAGGTTTGTGCGCTGGAGGCGCCCAAGGTCTGCGGCTGACACCGCGTTTACATCTCGAATTCCGCGACGAGAAAGGTATGATCGGAAGGTCGTTTGACTTTTCGCGCGGCGATATCGATCCACGCTTTCCGGGTCTTTTCGGCGAGCGCACGCGTGGCGAAGATGTGATCCACCCGCCAGCCGATATTGCGCTTGACGGTGCCGGCGACGCGGTAATCCCAATACGTATACTGTCCGGGCTCGTCCGGGTGCAGCATCCGGAACACGTCGACAAAACCCCACGCGCGCACATTCTCCAGCGCAGCGCGCGCCAGCGGGTGGAAATCCGCGTGGTCCTTGTTCCGCTTGGGATCGTAGAGGTCGATCGGCTCGGGGGCCACGTTGAGATCCCCGCACCAGATGAGCGGTTCTTCCGGCGAGAAATGCCGTTCCAGCATTTCCCGAAAACGGCGCAGCCACGCCAGTTTGTATTCGAAGTGTTCGGTATCGATCGCGCGTCCCTGGGGGACGTAGGTGTTGATCACGGTCACACCCGCCGCCCGGAGCATGATCAGCCTGGCTTCGTCCGGTTCCCGGCCGTCGTCGATGCCAAAGCGAATCTGCTGCGGCTCATCCCGGCAGGCGATCGCCACCCCCGCATAAGCCTTCTGCCCGCGGAAGGCAATGTGGTAACCGGCTTTTTGGAAAGCCGCCGCCGGAAAATCCGCATCCTGAACCTTGGTTTCCTGCAGGCACAGGATATCCGGCGATTCGCGCTTGAGCCACCGGACGACCTGTGCGAGCCGGATGCGGACAGAGTTGGCGTTGAAAGTGGCGATCTTCATCCCGTCAATCCTTTCATGAAGTCATCATTGGATATTGATCCGACCCTGTTCGTCGATGAAAAAGTGAATCCGCGCACAAAAGCGTTAACCGTGTTTAAGCTTGGCGTTCACTATCGATCTCAATTTGGCCGGTGTGGTTTTCTCGATTACTACGGCATCGCATTGATTGAACTCGGCGAATCCGGCGACGGCCCTGGCGAAGTTAACATAAAACGCCTCGGACGGCTTGAATTTCTTTTCCAGTACGACTCTGTGCAAGATCATTTTCCGGGCCTTGCGGTCGGCCTGAGGATCGATGCGTCCCACAAGCGCATCGCCGTACAGCACCGGCAGGACGAAATACCCGTGCACCCTCTTCGGCGCTGGAACGTAGCACTCCAGCGTGTAGGTGAAATCGAACAGCCGCCGCGTGCGGTCGCGCTGGATGATGAGATTATCGAACGGCGAAAGCAGATGGACGGGCGGTTTTGCTTTCGGCGAACCGGCAATCCCATCCATCGTACCGCTCAGCATGAAATAGCGATCCGCTTTTTCATTTCCAAGGAGCGCCTCGGTAAGGATTTTCTCTTCCACCATTTCATCGATCGCCCGAATCATTGTGTCCCAGGGAACCGCCCGGAACTTCGAATCCCGTACGGAGGTGGGCTGCTTGAACGCACAGATCTCTTTGGCGCTGGCGATGCCCATCGCCGTTAGCGCCTGCCGGATCAGGTGGTGTGCCGTTTCCCTTTCGCCCGGCAGGCGGGTATCGGTCCCCGGCGGGAGCACCCGTTCCGTCAGATCATAGACTTTCTGGAAATTGCGGCGTTCGGAAATCATCAGATCGCCGCGCCAGAACAGCAGTTCCAACGCCGACTTCGCCGGCGCCCAATCCCACCAGGAACCGCGTTTGTGGTCACCCGGTTTGTTGAAATCTCTGGCGGTCAGCGCGCCTTCCTCGCGGATCCGTTTGAGCACGTTTTCCAGCGGAAGCCCGCCCCGGGAAGAGTGGTACTGCAGCCAGGGATGCTCGGAATCCCGGAACTGCTTCATTCTATACAGCACATATCGGTAATCGGATATCGGCATATACGCCATCGCGTGCGCCCAATATTCGAAAATCGTCCGGTCGATTGCCTGGAGGTCATGGAGCATGGCCGGCGCATACCCGGGCAGGCGGGTCCGGAGGGTGTGATGGTGAGCGCGTTCGATGATATTGATCGTATCGATCTGAACGTAACCGAGCCGTTTGATAATCCGTTGCAAGCCGGCCTTGTCCGTCCGGGCGCCGGCTTGTCCATTCAGCATTTGGGCTTTCAGGATGATCTTGCGCGCCGTGTGTTTGGACAGAGTGACTGGAGTCATTGAAGTGGTATTGGGAGACCTAGGATGGTTCATTTTACTTCAATCGCCGATTCCACATCGCCCGCCCATGCCGCTGCGATCTCTTCGCAGCGTTCGGCAGCCGTCTGCGGGGGTATTACAATCCAAGTCCTCTAAAAAGTACCGGGGGATTTTTTACGGGGATAGTTACTGCATTTGCGCCCTTCATGGGAAATATCGGCCAGAAAAATAACGGGGACTCAATCATGGCAATATTAAATATTCCCTCCGATTGTTCCAAAACAGTAGATATGCCTGTCCGCAGAAATACTCATTCTCTCGCGATGAGCGCCAATGACCTTCGACGTTAATCCTCTCCCTTGCCCGGAATCAAACGTGTTGTGCGGCGCGAAGCGCCGCACAACACGTTTGGATGCCTTCGCCATGTTTTTTCCAGCTTACTTTAAACCCAGCGCCTTGGCGACTCCCTTGCCATAGGCCGGATCCGCTTTGGCAAAATGCGCGACCATTTTTTCCTGAAGCTCTTTCGGTACTTTCCCCAGGCTCCCCGCAATATTTTGGGCCAGCGCCTTTTGCTGCTCGGGCGACATCAACCGGTAGAGGTTGCCGGGTTGAATGTAATCGTCGTCCACGCCGCGCTTCTGTTCGTAGCGGTCCGCATCCCCGGAAATCCGCAGGGGCGGCTCGGCAAAAGCGGGATCGGCCACCGGGCCGCCCGTGCTGTTCGGTTCATAATTCGGATCCGGGCCGCCATTTTCGTCGAATCGCATGGCCCCATCCCGCTGATAGGTATTCTGCACCGTAGTGGCGTGCGGGCAGTTTATCGCCAACCGCTCGAAATTCACTCCGAGGCGGTACCGGTGAGCATCCGCATAAGAGAAGATGCGCGCCTGCAGCATTTTGCACGGCGAAAAGGAAATCCCCGGGACCACGTTGGCCGGCGAGAAGGCGGATTGCTCAACCTCGACGAAATAGTTGGCGGGATTGCGGTTAAGCTCCAACACGCCCACTTCCATTAATGGGTAATCCGCGTGCGGCCATACCTTGGTGAGGTCGAACGGGTTCCAACGGTACGTTTCGGCGTCTTTTTCGGGCATGATCTGCACAGAGAACGTCCACTGGGGAAATTCCCCACGCCGTATCGTCTCAAACAACTGCACGGTATGGTAGTCGGGATTCGCCGCGACCAGACGGTCAGCCTCTTCCGGCGGCATGCATTGGATGCCCTGCTTGGTCTTGAAATGGAACTTGACCCAGAACCGTTCGTTCTTGGCGTTGATGAAACTGTACGTATGACTCCCGTACCCGTTCATGAAAGGGATGCCCATTGGAATTCCGCGATCCGAGAACAGGATCGTTACTTGGTGAAGTGCTTCGGGCACCTGCGACCAGAAGTCCCATTGGGCGAAATCCCGTTTGGCATTCGTCTGAGGATCCCGCTTCTGGGTGTGGATGAAGTCGGGGAATTTTATGGCATCGCGGATGAAGAACACGGGGGTATTGTTCCCGACCATGTCCCAATTGCCTTCTTCCGTATAAAACTTCAGCGCGAAGCCGCGGACATCCCGGACCGTATCGGCCGAGCCTTTCTCCCCCGCCACGGTCGAGAACCGGCCGAACATTTCGGTCTTCTTGCCGACCTCGGAGAACAGCCTGGCTTTGGTGTAGCGCGTGATATCCTGCGTCACCGTGAGGGTCCCATGCGCGCCCGCCGCCTTGGCATGCACGATGCGCTCGGGAATGCGTTCCCGGTTGAAGTTGGCCAGCTTTTCCAGCAGGTAATGATCCTGCAGGAGTGTGGGACCGCGTTCCCCCGCGGTCAGCGACGTTTGGTTATCCGGGACGGGAATCCCGGCGGCAGTGGTCAACGTTTGCTTTTTGTTCATTTTGCTCTCCTCTCCTCTTAATCAGGAAATCCTCCAAGGACCAACGGATAGCGCCTCCTTGACAGGCCAAAATGGGACTACTCTTCATTCTACATGAGAACTTGGCAAGGGAAATTAATTTTTTTACGCTTCCGTCTTGGCCTTTCCGCTTCACACGCTGGATTAGCCGCTTATAGTCCTGTTCTATACCGGTAAATAAGCAATCCATGCCCAAGTGATGGGAAAAGACTCTTCCCAATCTTATGGAACACTTCTTGGAAATCCCCAGGCATTCTCAATGGCGGTAATACCGGCAGCAGTATCCACTCAACCTAAATCCATTTGTACGCGGATTACACGGAAAATTCGGATTACGCGGAGATGCGGAATAATTGAATTATTACCTACGGACTTTTTCTCTCGACTCCATGCAATCCGGAATTTTCTGCAATTTCCGCGAATGAATTCCCCCGGGATTGAGGTTATCTCCGAGCCGTCACGCTTGTTCAACAATACCGATCTAATGGTGTATGAATCTCGCAACAAGGAAACTACGAGCGGTAAATGGAGCGCGGCAAATGGCGCCGCCATGCGCCCCGGATTGGTGCTCAGCCGCACAGGATAAAGCCCATGGATTACCGCGCAGAGAAAATTTATTACCCGCCGGCCGATCCGTCACTCGGTAAGTGCTTATTGATGGGGATGATAAACACCGGGCTGTCGGTCAACTGGACCACCTGCTGGGCCACACTGCCCATGAAGAGCAGGTCCAGGCCGCCGCGCCCCTGCGAAGTCATCATGATCAGATCCACGCCTTCGCGCTTGCCCACATCGACGATGGATCGGGCCGGGTAGGACCCGGTCACGATCGTGCGGACGGTTAACCCGTCCGCCCGCAGGCTTTCCGCTATCGCCGCCAGGTACTTGCGCATGCCGGTTACGGCCTGCTTGCGGATGGCCTGGATGACGCTGTCCGGAGCGCGGTACTTTCCGCTTTCCGGCACCGCCGGAACACTAATCAGCATCAACTCGCACTCCAATTGCTTGCCGAGCACACGCGCATAGGGCAGAAGCTGCTCGGCAAAAGCCGAACCGTCCAGCGCGACCAGGATCCGGCCGAGATGGGGCGCTTCCGCCGGGCCGCTCTCGAATACCTGCACCAGCAAAATGGGGATATCCAGCAGATGGATCAGCTTGCTCGACAGCCCTTCGCGCAGCCAATTTTTCTCGCCCGAGCCCCCGCGGGTGGTGATGATGACCAGATCCACATCCTTTTCGGCCACCAGTTTGTATGTGGTCTTGGCGGGGGAACCCGAGCGGACGGCGCAGTTGACCTGAATCCCGGCGGCGTGGATCTTTTCGGCGACGGAGGTTAGGTATGCCCCGGCTTCAAATTGTTCACCGTCTTCCTTCTGATACCTGCGTGAAGCGGACAGGAGGGTCAACTGGGCGCCGGTGGTCTCGCAGATGAACTGAGCCATGGGCAGCGCCTGGGCGGCGTATGCCGAGCCGTCAAGCAGGGTGAGGACGTGCTTGATGTTGACAGGCCGCGTGAACCTGTGGCGGGCGAGGATAGGCTCGGGCATCCAGCCCAGTTTGAGCGGGGCTTGTTCCGCCTTTGCGGCGGCCTGGGCGTGGAGTTGTGCCTGGCCGAAGCCAAAACCGGCCAGCAGGCTGGAATCAATATGACCGAGGTAATCCATCTCGGGCGAAGGCGCGCCGATGTGCCGGCGGAAGTAGGAAAAGGCGGCATAGAGAATCGGGATAAACAGGAGGTATGCCCAGGCGCCTTCCAGGAAACGCTCTTCGAAGATGATTAGTGTGGCGCCGGTTGTCAGCAGGGCGGCGATCCCCGTACTGGAGACCATGGCCGCCTTGCGGAGGGAGAACCGGCCGGATACCTCGCGCACCAGGCGCTTGGTCACAGCCCAGCCGGTCATGCTCAGCAGGATGAAGACGCCGGCGGCGTACAGGGCCAGGTAGGTTTCCTCACGGGTGCCAAATAGCAGGAAGCACAAGCATACAATCCCGACTTCCAGCCAGACCGGCTTATCGGCGACTTCATAACGGTTGAGTGCGCCCAGCGCGGGCGGAATGTAGTGACGCTCCGTGAGCCCCAGGGCCAGATTTTGCAGGCCCTGGGCGCTGGCCGCGGAGGCCGACATAAGCACGAAGATGCCCACCAGCGAGCCCAGATACGGCAAAGGCGCCGGCAGAAGCCGGTCCATCGTCTGAGTGAAGACCGACACAAGCCCATTGGACGGATCCGAAAGGGAAAAGATGGCCGGTCCGACGATCAACATGGTGACCGCGGTTGTGGCCATGATGATCAGCAGGCTTTGAAAAGCCTTGCTGCTCTTCTGCTGCGGCGTTCCATCGAAGGCGGCCACCAGGTTGGCGAACACTTCGATGCCGGTCATCACCGCCAGGATGCGGACAAAACCGCCGAGGGTGAAATGTAAATTGGGCGGTAGAAAAGCCTCCATGGACAGTACCGGCAGGTGGAAACCGGTCCGGATCAGGGTCGCCAGGATCATCATCCACAGCAGGATCAGCACGCCGGCGGTGGCCGGGCCGAAGGCGCGTGCGGCCACCTTGGGGCCGCGATTGACCAGCCAGCCGGTGAAGAGACTGAGCCCGATGGCCACCAGGGCGCGGTACTGAATGCCAAGGAGGTATCCGTCCAGCACCGGGAAGCGGTCGGCGATAAAGGTGACCATCGCGGCCATACTCACCAGGAAGGTCAGGGTGTATTCGACAAACGTAATCGCCGCATTGACTTTAACCGCCCACCCCCCAAACTCTTCTTCACTCAGGCCGCTCCCGCCGGAGCCGTCGGTGACCCATTGCATAACCAGCCGGTACATGGCCGAGACCACGGCAATCGTCAGGACGGCCAGCCAGACCGATCCGCCAAAGACAACCCGGGCCACGCCGGAAGCCATGATGAGACTTAAAAACGGTCCGAAAACGTACAACGGGGAAGTTGCCGGATCCCCTCCGCCGGCCAGCGCGCCTTCGAGCGATGTTTTAAGTTTGTTGGAAATGCGAGCCATCGTATTTACCCTTTTTTCCGGCACTCCCGCGCAGGGTCGCTCAAGATCAGGCGGGGCAGCTTAAAGCCTAAGGCGGGATATCTTCGTTCGATACGCCTCAAGCATCCGGGGACACCGATCACCATTCAGCCACAAAACCCGAACGGAGCGTACCCCCTGCGCTTTATCGGCCGCACAGAACCGTACTTCCTTAATGAGGAAAGCCGATTGAGGCAGATTTCCCCATTATTGGCGGCTGAAAACCAGCTGTATATTATCTCACATGCTGAGAAGGGTTTTCCGTGCGAAGGACACGGCAGATCGTCGGTTGCCCTATTCCTGAGGCCGTCCTGCGGCTGTGGATCAGGTATTTATTACGCTGGCATTGATAAAAAAGGCCGCGGCGGTCTTGATAATTTCTACGGTCTTTTCTCCACAAATTCCCGGAGGGCGTCCAGCGCTTCCTGATTAATGAGCTTGTAGTCTTGGGCTTCCAGTGCGACCTTTTCTTCAGCCAGTCGCGCCTTGATAATTCCCAGCAGGGCGCGCGTGAAATGACGGCCGATCTTTCCCACGGTCCGGATAAGCCAATCTGCAGACCCCGTCTTGGGTACCGGCACATTCTCAAGATGCGGACTCCGAAGGACGGGGTGCGTATACCGTTGAAGTGTTTCCGCATTCGGCGAATCGACAATAACGCAAGTCTCATGCAAATAGAGCAGACGATCGGCTTTCGAAAAGAACGGCTCGTATTGCATTTGCGACTTTTCGGGCAATGGCGTGGTTGCCCAACGGGAACTTTTTTCTTCCCTGAGTCGCGGCCAATCCTGGTCGAGCATTTTCAGGGCGGCGATATTATTGTCGTGGAACTCTTTGGCAAGTTGCCTGCCGCGCATGAGGCCGTTGAGTGTGTGTACAATTTCCATCTGGATCCGGTCAATCTCCAGCAGAGCCGTGATCCCGTACAGTTCACACCCGCGCGGCACAGTATTAATTGAAAGCAGCAGATGGATGGTCGCCTGGACCGGGTCCGGCAAATTCTGGATGCATTCAATGTGAGGCTGTGCAATTTCCCGCAGGGTAGCCAGGATAGAATCCGCCGTTTCGCTCTCATCCAGAAGATA
>Ga0315536_1001535_pt1 | contig 11512 bp, 13 predicted proteins | sample SalMarSW160230MG_FD_203093 | JGI IMG/M metagenome (GOLD analysis project Ga0315536, IMG submission 203093) | Salt marsh sediment microbial communities from the Plum Island Ecosystem LTER, Massachusetts, United States - Salt Marsh Sediment SW1602-30 ... | reverse complement strand
CTACAACAGGCGGTAATGCACTTAAATTTTATGCTTCTGTAAGAATTGATATCAGGAGAATTGCGGCAATAAAAGATGGTGATCAGGTTATAGGTAACAGAACTAAAGTGAAAATTGTTAAGAGCAAGGTAGCGCCGCCTTTCAAACAGGTTGAGTTTGATATTCTTTATAATGAAGGTATCAGCAAAACAGGCGACCTGATCGATCTGGGAGTGAATCAGGGAATCATTAAGAAAAGCGGTGCATGGTTTACTTACGGTGAAGATCGTTTCCAGGGAAGAGAAGGATTTCGCCAGAAACTTGTAGAGTTACCCGATATGTGTGAAAGCCTCGAAAAAGAAATAAGAAAAAATCTCGGTATGATTAAAAATGGAACTGAACATGTAGAGGAGAGTAAAGAAGAGAATAAAACGAAAGAGAAAAAAGCAAAAAAATGATTTTAAATGTTTGTAGAGAAAATTGTTAAGAAGGATTCGAAAAATGTTGTAGTACATTTTAATAATAAGGAAGTTTTGATACTCGCTCTCGATGTATATTTGCAAAGCGGTCTGAAGAAAAATGCTGAAATTTCCGATGACCGCTTTTCTTTATTAATCAGAGAGAATAAGTTATTCTTTATTAAGCAAAGAGCTTTCAGATTTTTAGGGAGACGACAGCATTCCACATCAGAGCTTAAAGTTAAACTTATGCAGAAAGGTTACGATAAAGAGCTTATCAATGAAATTATTGAATACTTGAATAAGAAAAACTACTTAGATGATTTCACTTTCGCACAGCAATTTTCAAAGGATAAATTAGAGTTAAAAGGCTGGAGTAAAAAAAGATTAAAATCCGAATTGATCAAAAAAGGAATTGATACAGATACAATCGAAAAAGTGTTGAAGGAAAATTATAATGAAGAAAAAGAAATTGAAAATGCAATAAACGCAGCACGTAAGAAATTAAAATCATTAAAAAACAAATCAAATGATAAAATTGTCATTAGAAGTAAGTTGAGTTCATTTCTTGGGCTAAGAGGATACAGTTATGATATTACTAAAGAGGTTTGCGATAAATTGATTGAGGAAGAAAATCCGGATTAACTAATTTCCTTTCAAACCGGTATTAAGTTTTTCATGAAGCTTAACAATCATATTTCTAACTTCAGGAAAGTAAACTTTTTCTTTTGCTTCATTTACTGTAAACCATTTTCTTTTGCGCAGATTCTTTTCAGGATAGTCTTCCTTAAATTTCTCAACTTCCATCGAATAAACTACAACTGAAGTTGATCCGCCGTATTTATCAGTTGTGAATGTGCCCAGTTCAATTGTTTCATTGGTCCCGAGTATACCTGCTTCTTCAAATGCTTCCTTTTTAGCGGATTCAAAAGCTGATAGATTGAATTCTATAAAACCTTTTGGTATGATCCATCTTTTTTTTCTTATGGATGTAATGAGCAGGATTTCCACGTTGCCATCAACCTTGCGGTAGGGTATGATGGCTGACTGATCGAAGTGATAAATAATTTCTCTCTCTTATTGTGAATTAAAATTGCTACAATAAAAATATAATTATTCAATCAAAAATGTTATACATAATAAATTATTTTAAAAATATTTTATTGTTGCCAGATCATCACAAAAAATATCTTTTAAGTGAAGTGATAAATTATTTTGTAAATTTAAAGTACATAAATGATTTATAATTCCTTATCTGACTGTCAAAATAAATTTTAAGATGAAGATAATTGAAAACCATTCTTTAAAAAACTTAAATACATTCGGAGTAGATGTAAAAGCCAGATACATTGCAGAAATATTTTCCGAGGATGATCTCTTAAAATTATTAGCTGATAAAGAATTTGAAAATGTTCGGAAGTTTGTTCTCGGCGGTGGAAGCAACATTCTTTTTACTAAAGATTTTAAAGGATTAATCATTAAAAATTCTATTCCCGGAATTAAAATAATCGATGAAGATGATGAATTTATAATTGTTGAAACAGGGGCAGGTGTAAACTGGGATGATTTTGTAAGTTACTGTGTTGAAAAAAAGTGGGGCGGTGTTGAAAATCTGTCACTTATTCCGGGAACTGTTGGTGCCGCCCCGATACAAAATATTGGTGCTTATGGTCAGGAATTGAAAAATGCATTTTACAACCTGGAAGGAATTTTTATAGAAACCGGGGAAAAGAAAATCTTTGATAATACCGATTGTAAATTTGGTTATCGTGAAAGTATTTTTAAGAACGAGTTGAAAAATAAATTTGTGATAACCAGCGTTGGATTAAAACTAAATAAAAAACCGGAAATCAATATTTCCTATCCTTCAGTCCGTGAAGAACTTAACCACAGGAAAATCAGTAATCCTAAAATTAAGGATATAAGAAAAATTGTAATTGATATCCGCAACTCGAAATTACCTGATCCGAAAATTGTCGGTAATGCCGGGAGCTTTTTTAAGAATCCTGTTGTAAGACAAGAAAAATACGAATTACTAAAAGAAAAGTATCCCGATCTGAATTTTTATCCTGTTGATGATTATCATGTTAAACTCTCTGCCGCAGCGTTGATTGAGAAATGCGGATGGAAGGGTAAACGCATCGGTAATTGTGGATCATATAAAAAGCAGCCTTTGGTGATTGTAAACTACGGTGGAGCAACTGCAGGTGAGATATTGGAACTTGCCGATAATATTAAGTCCTGTGTTGAAGAAAATTTTGAAATAACTTTACAACAGGAAGTAAATTTAATTTGAGTGACTTCTTTAATCTAATATTTAAAAATTAGAGTCGATGAAAAAGATAGTAATAAGTTTTCTGGGAAATTTGTACTACGACACTCGTACATTCAATCTTTTTAATTCACTTGAATCAAAAGGGCACAATGTTCAGTTTATTGGTTTCGATTGGCTTACGCCGGAATTTAAAACCATTAAAAAAAAGAATATCTCAATTACGAAACTGTTAAAAACAAGATTCTCGATCTTTTTCTATCTGCAATTTTTCTTCTCACAATTAAGTTCATGTTTAACTACAAAAGCAGATATTTATTTTGCTTCAGATTTTTTTTCACTACCCGTTTGCGTGATCGCCGCCAAAGTAAGAAGGACAAAGGTATTTTACGATTCACGTGAGATTTATACCGAACTTCCTTTTCATGATGAAAAACCCGTATTAAAAAAAATATTTAAGGTTGTTGAAAGATTCTTAATTAAAAGAGTTGAGCGAATTTTTACCACAGGTGAAATGGATTCAGAGTATCTGAAAAATTTATATCCGATAAAGGAAACATACCTGCTTCGCAATCTTCCCTTAACAAAAACTGATATTGTTCCGATAAATTATCACGCTAAGTTTAACGTTCCGGATAATTCGATTACTACCTTGTACCAGGGAATAATTGTTAAGGGCAGAGGCATCGATACATATTTTAAAGCCGTACAAAAAATGGAAAATCTTTACCTTATTATTTTGGGCGGGGGAGAGCATCTTCAATTTTACAAATCACTTGCAAATGAAATGAAAATTTCGAATCGTGTTATCTTTGCAGGTAAAATTCCCCAGGATGAAATTTTGAACTACACAGCCGGTGCATTTGCCGGGCTTTCGATAATCGATAACATCAGTGTTAACAACTACTATGCATTACCTAATAAATTATTCGAGTATGTTATGAGTGGTTTGCCAGTGATTGTAAACAATCTTCCACAAATGAAAAAAGTCGTAAATGATTATGATATCGGCGTAGTGATGGAAAATGTAAATGAAGATGATCTTATTTCGGTATTAAACAACTGGACTGAAAATAGAAACCTCTACAGAACAATTAAAGAAAATTGTAGAAAAGCTTCACTGGATCTGAACTGGGAAAAAGAGTTTAGTAATGTTTCCCCGTTGTTTGAATAAACAGGTAAAACATGACTAAAAAGTTTGATGTAATAATTCCAACATACAATAATCTTTCTGAACTGAAGGAATGTCTCAACGGGTTTTCAAATCAGACTTTCAAAGACTTCAGAATTATTGTTTGTGTAGATGGCTCAACTGACGGAACAAATGAATACCTGGACAATTCAAAATTTAATTTCGAATTATTGAGACTTAATCACGAAAGCAATGCACATAAAGGAAGAGATGAGACTCGCAATTTATCTTTGAACAATATTTCTGCCGAATATATTTTGCTTTTTGATTCGGATATGGTACCGAATAATGATCTTATCCGGAAACATCTTGAACTACTGGAAGAAAAAGAATGTATTTCAACTGGAGAGATCATCTATAAAAACAAAAGTGAAAATATCTGGGCTTTTTATCTTCAAACCAGGGGAAAAGGAAAGTATAATGACCGGGAGGAAATTCCTTCATATTATCTAAATACACAAAACGCCGCTCTCAGATCAAAATATTTTATTGAATCCGGCGGTCATGATTCTGATCTCAGCAACTCCTATGGTGGGGATGATACCGTTTTAGGTTACAGGATAAATAAAAAATTTAATATACCAGCCGTTTTTAATAAATCAGCAGAAGGTTATTCTGTTCTTCATAAAACATTGAATGAAGCTTTGGAACAAATGAGAGAATTTGGAAATGTTAATCTTAAAATTATCCAAATGAAGTATCCTTCATTTAAACATCTATTTAGATTTGACATTATTGAATCAAATTTGATTCAACATAAAATTATTAGATTACTCTTACACGAATGGATAGCAAAAGTCTTGTTAAAGCTGATTAAGGTTCTACCAAGAAAAGTAAAAATAAAAGCTATTCATTATTTAGTGTTTTTTTCAATTTATAAAGGATACACCTCAAAGATAGAAAGTGAATGAGAGTTCTTATTTTAGCGGGATTTTATTACCTGTGATTCAGATCATTTTTACAATTGTTCAAAGCGATTTTACTTTGTAACTTGAATAACGATTTTAACATTTTTCAAGCTTTAAAAAATTCATTTCCTGTGGTTAGAGTTTGAAACTTAACTAATGATAATATAAAATAAGGAGTTAAGAATGTCTGTAAACGTTGGAGATAAAGCGCCGGCTTTCACACTATTCAACCAGGATGCCGGGAAAGTCTCTCTTGATGATTATAAGGGGAAACGAGTTGTACTTTTGTTTTTTCCATTTGCTAACACCGGTGTCTGTACTAAAGAAATGTGTACTTTCAGAGATGAGTTAAAAGCTTACGAAGATTTGGACGCTCAGGTTTTGGGAATTAGTGTGGATAGTCTCTTTGCACTAAAAATGTGGCAGGAGAGAAATAAAACCAACTTCCCGCTTCTGAGCGATTTCAATAAAGAAGTTGCAAAATCTTATGGTGTTTTGTATGATGGTTTTGGTGGCGGAAAATACGGTTACCTCGGTGTTGCAAAGCGTTCAGCATTTGTGATTGATAAAGATGGAGTGATAAAATATGCTGAAAGCCATGAAAACGCAGGTGAAGAACCAAGTTATGAAAATATCAAAAGTGCTTTGGAAAAATTAGATTAAGTAATATTTATCTGATAAACTGAAGCAGCGGGATTCCTGCTGCTTCTTTTTTATTTTAGGAGATAAAAAATGGTTGAAGAAGGTAAAAAAGCGCCATCTTTTTCTTTAAAAGATCAAAATGGCGAGAAAACCTCTTTAAATGATTTTAAAGGGAAAAATGTCATCCTGTATTTTTATCCAAAAGATAATACATCCGGCTGCACGCAGGAAGCATGCAATTTCAGAGATGAACTTCCTGATTTTAGTAAGCTTGATGCTGTAATTCTCGGCGTAAGCCCCGATTCTGTGGATTCACATAAAAAATTTGCTGCAAAATATGAGCTACCTTTTCGTTTGCTTAGTGATGAAAACAAACAGCTTGTTGAAAAGTATGGTGTGTGGAAAGAAAAAAGTATGTACGGAAGAAAATATATGGGTGTTGAAAGATCGACATTTGTAATTGATAAATCAGGTAAAGTGAGAAAAGTTTTCAGGAAAGTAAAAGTAGCAGATCATAATAAAGAATTATTAGAAGCACTGAAAGAATTAAAGTAAATGGGGAACATAGTTTATATAACCAGGAGAGAAACTTTTGCAGCATCACACCGCCTTTCAAAACCCGGGCTTTCGGATGAAGAAAATTTTAAGTTATTTGGAAAATGCAGTAATCCAAACTGGCACGGTCACAATTATACCCTCGAAGTAATAGTTGCCGGTGAAATCGATACCGAAACCGGATTTGTTATGGACTTGAGTGAACTTAAGGAGATTGTAAGGACAAATGTTATTTCCAAGGTCGATCATAAAAATTTAAATCTCGATACAGATTTTATGAAAGGAATAAATCCGACTTCAGAAAACATTGCAGTTGCAATATGGAATGAATTAAATGATAAAATTACAAAAGGAAGATTATATTCAGTAAAATTGTATGAAACAGAGAATAATTATTTTGAATACAAAGGAGAAAAATTTGAATAAGGATATTGTAAGTGAGCTGACTAAAAAATTGCTTGAGGAGATTGGCGAAGATCCCGGAAGAGAAGGTCTGGTAAAAACTCCCCATAGGATTGCTGAATCCTATGAGTTCTTAACCAAAGGTTATAGGCAGAATATTGAAGATGTTCTAAACGGTGCAGTCTTTAATGAAAAATATGATGAGATGGTTGTGGTCAATAATATTGATTTCTACAGTCTGTGTGAACATCATCTGCTTCCGTTTTACGGTAAAGTGCACGTAGCATATATACCGGATGGAAAGATTGTAGGATTAAGCAAAATACCACGAATTGTTGAGATGTTTTCAAGAAGACTTCAGGTTCAGGAAAGAATGACCCAGGAGATTGCAGATACGCTTGCCAAACAATTACAGCCAACAGGCGTAGCTGTGGTTTCCGAAGCATTTCATATGTGTATGATGATGCGTGGCGTCGAAAAGCAAAATTCATCTGCTACAGCAAGTGCAATGCACGGTGTATTTAAAGAAGATGCGCGAACCAGGATGGAATTTCTTAATTTAATTTCCAGCAAGAATCTTAGATGATGGATAAATCCAAATCCGGAATATGGATAACAGGTGCAAGTTCGGGAATTGGTTGGGCTGCAGCAAAAGAATTTTCTTCCGTCGGATGTAATGTATTTGCTTCTGCACGTCGTGTAAATGAACTTGAAAAGTTAGCCGAAGAGATTGGGAATTCACAGGTTGGAGTCTATCCATGTAATGTAGCATCACAGGCTAACGTAAATCAAACATTCAAAAAAATCTCAGCCGATTACAAGATTGATTGCCTTATAAATAATGCAGGTGTTACATCTTTTAAACTTGCAGAAGACAATTCAATTAAAGAGATTAATGAGATCATCAATTCAAATCTCCTTGGCTCAATATACACAATTAAAGCTGTTCTTCCTCAAATGAAAAAAAACGGTAAGGGTACAATTATTAATATTCTTTCTTTCGCAATTGAAAAAACATTCTTAAACAGCTCAGCTTATACAGCATCTAAAATGGGTTTGCTGGGTTATTCGAGAGTCTTGAGAGAAGAAGTACGCGATTACAATATCAGGGTGATGAATATCATTCCGGGTGCAACCGAAACACCAATGTGGTCAAGAGAAGTAAGAGAAAAAGAAGGCAGCAGAATGATGAATGCTGAAAGTATTGCCAGAATTATGGTATCATCATTTTTGCATAAAGATAATGTAGTAACCGAGGAAATTGTGGTCAGACCTGTCGGAGGTGATATTTAAGGTAAGGATTTAATCAACATTCATAAATTTCTGATTTGACATAAAAATATTTTTCCATATTTTAAGCACATTAAAAAATGAAACTAAATTTAACACATACCGTTACTGTTCACCAACACCATCCAAGTGATATGTGCGCCGGTATGTGAAAGTTCATTTTTATATAAATAGAATTTGACATTATCCGGCTTGTGCCGGATTTTTTATTTTTAAAGTATTTGTTAAGGTAAAACAATGAATGGAAATCTTAAACTTGCAGTTCAGAGTAAAGGGCGATTAACGGAAAAGTCTCTTGAATTACTAAAACATTGCGGACTCGACATTGAAGATTACTCGGAAAGACTTTTTATTCCCGCGGGAAATTTTCCTATGGATATTTTGTTCCTTCGTGATGATGATATTCCTGAGTATGTACAGGATGGTGTTGCTGATGTTGGAATTGTAGGTGAAAATATTTTTCTGGAAAAGCAAACCCAAACAAAGACTCTCGAGAAGCTAGGCTTTGGTAGATGCAGCTTACTGATAGCTCACCCTGAAAAAACTAAATTGAAAGATGTGAAAGATATTGAAGGGAAAACCATCGCCACCTCATATCCGGTTATATTAAAAAGTTTTCTTAAGAAAGAAAAAGTTAATGCTAAAGTTATTGAGCTAAGCGGTTCTGTTGAGATTGCGCCATCGCTGGGCGTAGCAGATCTGATTTGTGATATAGTTTCCTCAGGAAATACTTTAATGCAAAATAAGCTAAAGGGATCTTTTAAAGTATTCGATTCACAGGCAGTATTAATTGGTTCTTTGAAAAATTCTCTTCCGGAGACAAAGAAAAAAATCCTTTCTAATCTTTTACTGAGAATCCGTTCCGTTTTAAAAGCAAGAAATTCGAAATACCTTATGATGAATATTCCGAAATCCTCTTTGGACAAAATTGTCGGTATTATTCCTTCGTTAAAAAGTCCAACAGTTTTACATCTTGCAGATGAAAAAATGCTTGCTGTACATGCTGTAATACCTTCCGATAAATTCTGGACAATAGTCGATGATCTTAAAGCGGCGGGAGCTTCCGGAATACTTTTATTACCAATTGAAAATATGATCCTATGAAAACGTATAACTTTTCACAACTAAATGAGAAACAGGTTTTAAGATTAACAAAAAGACCTGCAATAAATTCTGATCAGACATTTAAAGTCGTTAAACCAATACTTAGCGATGTTAAAACAAACGGGTTAAAAGCAGCGCTTAAATATGCGATGAAGTTTGATGGATTGAGTCCGAATAATTTCAGAGTTGCAGAGAAAGAAATACAAAAAGCAAAGAAAAATCTTTCTCCTAAAGTAAAAAAAGCCATAGATTCAGCTTACAACAACATCAGGAAATTTCATTTAAAACAATTACCTAAAAGTTATAATGTTGAAACAATAAAAGGAGTAATTTGCTCTCGTGAATTCAGAGCAATTGAAGATGTTGGATTATACATTCCGGGAGGAAGCGCTGTTTTACCCTCAACGATGTTGATGCTTGGAGTTCCTGTACGAACAGCTGGCTGTAATAGAGTTGTGGTTTGTTCACCAGCAAAGGATGGAAAGATAAACGATAGCTTGTTATATGCTGCATTTAAATGTGGAATTAAAGAATTTTATAAAATAGGCGGTGCTCAGGCAGTTGCATTAATGGCTTACGGAGATAAATTGATTCCTAAGGTCTCAAAAATATTTGGTCCGGGGAACCAGTTCGTAACAGCAGCCAAGCTTCTTGTTACTATTGATCCAGATGGCTGTTCAATTGATATGCCTGCCGGTCCAAGTGAACTTTTAATTATTGCAGATGAGGGTGCAAATCCCGCTTATGTAGCTGCTGATCTTTTATCCCAGGCAGAACACGGAACAGATTCACAGGTAATTTTAGTTTCAACTTCGATTGAATATGTAAAAAAAGTCGATAGAGAAATTCAAAGACAATTAAAGGGTATCCCCAGAAAAAATATTGCTGCCGGAGCGTTAAAAAATTCGTTTGCATTGTTGGTTGAAAATGTTGAAAACGGAATTGAATTTAGTAATTTATATGCTCCAGAACATTTAATCCTAAATGTGAAAAATCCGGCAAAGTATAAGGCAAAAATAAAAAATGCAGGTTCTGTTTTCCTGGGAAATTATTCACCCGAAAGTGCCGGAGATTATGCTTCCGGTACAAATCATTCTTTACCAACCTACGGTTTTGCAAAATCATTTGGCGGTGTTACAGTTGAATCGTTTATGAAATCGATAACTTTTCAATCTTTAACAAAAAATGGCTTGAAAAATATTTCGGATACAGTTCAGACTCTGGCAGAAACGGAAGAATTAATTGCCCACAAGAATGCGGTTAAAATAAGAGTAAGTTAAAGATTAAGTTTATGAATAATAAATAAGAATAAAATGGATATAAAAAGACTTGTAAGAAAAAACATACTTGAATTAAAACCTTACACTTCTGCGAGAGATTTGTATTCGAACGGTATTTTGCTTGATGCAAATGAAAACAGCATTGGTTCGACTTTTTCGAAAATTGAAGAACTGAAACTAAACCGTTATCCCGATCCTCATCAAAATGATTTGAAGGATTTAATTAATAGTCGCCTGAAAATTTCTAAAGATAATTTATTCTTCGGGGTCGGATCAGATGAAATAATTGATCTGCTGATAAGAATATTTTGTGAACCGAAAATAGATAAAATTATGATTCCTGAACCAACTTACGGAATGTACAGAGTTTCAGCGGATGTGAATGACATTCCGGCTGTAAGTGTATTATTGGATGATGATTTTCAGATTAATGCTGATCAGATTAGTAAAAATTTTACTGAAGAAATAAAAATTATCTTTTTATGTTCACCTAACAATCCAACAGGAAATTTATTAAATAAATCGGATGTTCTTGATCTGTGTAAAAAATACGATTCAATAATTGTTATAGATGAAGCTTATATAGATTTCGCTGAAAGTGGTTCTTTAATTGACGAAGTGAAAAACTACCCGAATCTTATTGTAATGAGAACTTTCTCTAAAGCATGGGGCTTGGCAGGTGCAAGACTTGGTTATTGTGTGGCAAATGAAGAAATAATAAAGCTTCTTTTTAAAGTCAAAGCCCCATATAATATTAATACATTAACAAGATTTGTACTTAGAGAAGCCTTAAAAAATGAGCAGTTAAAAAACTCCTGCATTAAAACGATAGTTAAAGAAAGAGAAAAACTGAAGGTAGAACTTGCGAAATTTACTGATATCTTAAAAATATTTGATTCCCAGGCAAACTTTTTGCTTATTAAATGTTCGGATGCAAAAAATGTTTTGCAAAAGCTTGCTGCTAAAGAAATAATTATAAGAGATAGAAGCGATCAGCCAAAGCTGGAAGGTTGTTTGAGAATTTCTGTTGGAACTGAAAAGCAGAATAAAAATTTACTCGATGCATTGAAAGAAATAATGAAATGAACAAGATTATAATAGACAAGGAATATTTTGATATTCATTCCACAAAAGCGGAAGGATTAATAAGTGGTTTGAAAAAATTATCACGAAAAGATTTTTACATAGAAACTTCTCCCAACCATTTTGATGATACGCTGAATAAAATTCTTAGTCTTGAAGGAATTAAATTTAACAATAGTAAAACAGAAGCTGAAAATGTTTTTGAAATTCAATCATCCGGATTAGTAAATAATAATAATAAGGTATTAAATAAGAAATCGCCGGTGAAAAATCTTAATGATGCTGTTGAAATAGTTTTGAAAAACCTCAGAACCGCTTCAGTAAAAAGAAAATCGAAAGAAACTGAT
>Ga0315536_1001534_pt1 | contig 11514 bp, 13 predicted proteins | sample SalMarSW160230MG_FD_203093 | JGI IMG/M metagenome (GOLD analysis project Ga0315536, IMG submission 203093) | Salt marsh sediment microbial communities from the Plum Island Ecosystem LTER, Massachusetts, United States - Salt Marsh Sediment SW1602-30 ... | reverse complement strand
TGGAAAAAACCCGTCAAGACCTGATCGACAGCCAAAAACGCGGCATTCGCTGGTAGGGTGAGGACCTCGCGAGACCCCGGCCGGGTTTAAGCCCGCGGTGGAAAAATTCGGAACGCGTGCCATGCACCGACCGGGATTGCGACGTGCGTGGAGGACTTAGGATTTGGCCTTGGTTTGCAGAATTTCGTGGATTTGCTCGCCCAATTCATAGGGATCGAAGGGCTTGATGATGTAATCATCCGCCCCGACTTCCAGCCCCCGTTCGGCGTCTCCACGTTGGCCTTTGGCCGTGAGCATGACCACGGGAATGTTGCGCGTGTTCTCGCTGGCCTTCAGGGACTGGCACACCTCGTAGCCGTTCATCTCGGGCATCATGATATCCAGCAGAAATAAATCCGGCAGGTTCTGCGCGACTTTGGCCAGGGCCTCTTTCCCGGAATAGGCCTCGATCACTTCGAAATTGGCCATTTCCAGGGAAATCTTCACCAGTTTGACGATATCCGGCTCATCGTCGATGACCATCACCTTAACTTTCGCCATGGTGTTCTCTCCTGTTAGCGTGTTGTCCAGCGGTAATACAGGGCTCCGCCGAGCAAGGAACAAATGCCGCCGAGCAGGATGCTGGTCAAGGCCCACATCCGCCACTGCAGCAGGTACGTGGTCATGGTGTTGATCTCCTCCACCGTGCGCATCCAATCCAGGCGGGGCATGAGCACCAGATAGGCATAGGCGTGCATGCCGACCGAGAGCAGGATGAAAACCGCGCCGAGAAGCGGAAACAGCCAGATCGCGCGCTCATGGATGATTTTGAGCATCCGCCTCAGGATGCTACTATACCACATCAGGGAGACGGCCAAAAGCAGGAATCCAATTTCGTAGAGCACGGCTTCCACCGGATAATGCTGCAGGGCGCTCCAAACGTTCATGGACGTTTCACCCCCGGGTCCCCGCTGGCGGGGTCTCCGGCCTCCGCGAGCGTCTTGTGGGTGATGTGGGACAGGACCCTGGAAAACCGTCCGACGCCGATCAGGCACAACAGTCCGGAAAGAAACAGGCTGAGGTAGGCCACCCATTGCGCGGGTGCGGCCAGCTGGGGATTCTCCAGCAGGGGTGTGGCCTTCAGGAGCAAAAACAGGGTGTACACCAGCAACCCGGAGGGCGCGAGCATCACCAGCGTGCTGAAGGTGGCCCGCCCGAACACCTGCCGGTAGCGGCGCGTGATCAGCCCGAACAGGGCGTAGCTCACCCACAGGACGATGCTGCCGAAGACCGCCACCACATAGCTTCCCGCTTCCCAGATGTCTCCCGCCATGGGCCTGCTTCCTTTCCTTATCGGTTTCGTCCGGGGGAACGCACCTTCCGGACGGGAGCCCTCCGGCCTTCCGGCCGGCCCCGGGTCCGGCGTCCCGCCGTCAGCGTTTGGCGCCTTCCCACATGCGGCCGACGATGGCCGCGGCCCGCGTAGGTCCCAGCAGCAAGGTGATGCTGCGCTCCATTTCGTTTAACAGTGCGATCAGCTGGCGCATATGCATGCGCGCCGGATCCAGTTTCAACTTGCGGAAGGTTTCGCGCACCAAGGCTTCGCCCATGTTTCCCAGCTCCTGCACGGCGATCTCCAGGACCTGGGGGATGCGGTACCGGATCTTGCGGAGCAAGCCTGCGGCCAGCAGCCCGTAAATCACCTGCACGGCGCGGTTCTTCGGCAATTCGCTGTTTTCCATGAGCAGGCGCATGGGATCCTCGCCGTTGACCTTGGTCAGAAAATTCCATTCCTCCCGGCGCAGATTCAGGCGGAGCTGCTCCCGCCGGCCGAAAATCGGCGCCAGCTGCAATACCGTGTCGCTGGGCGGCAGGAATTCCGTCAGCGCGCGCACGTCCTGACGGCGCGCGGCTTCCAGGATGACGCTTTCCACCTCCTCCAGCTCTCCGCGGCGAAGGTTGGCCGGCAGGGTTTTCTTCGCTTCGAACTGAAAGTTGCCTTCCGGCAGCAGCAACAGACGCAATACTTCCTCCTGCAGGGTCTTTTTGGGGGAGGAGGCGCCGACGAGGATTCCGTCCTCGATATAAATTTCGCCCTCTCCATCTTTTCCGGTCACCCGGAAAACCCCGGTTTGCTGGTAGTTGGACAGGAGGCGCAGCATGCCGGCGACGCTGACGTTGGTCAACTCTCCAATCATTTCTCAACCTCGGTCGGAAAAATTAGACTGGCGGACCTACAGATATTTTCGGAAATAATCGGTCAGACTTTAGGGGAAAATGCTCTGGGGGGAAAGAATAATTAATCCTGATAAAGGCGGTGGCGGCGGATATAGTTGTCAACGGCATCCGGCACCAGGTAGCGGAGCGAGTGTCCTTGCCGTGCACGGCGCCGGATGTCGGTGGCGGAAATGTCCAGGGCGCTGACCGCCAGCAAGTGGTACGTCCCTTTGCCCAGGGGCCGCCGATCCGGGCCCAGCAGGCGCCGGGAATCGGCGCGGCGGTGCCCCGGCCGGGTCAGGGCGACCAGGCGGCACAACTGCAACAGCCGCCGGGGTTCCTTCCAGGAGGCCAATTCCGCCACCTGATCCATGCCCACCAGGAGGTAGAAACTGTCCCGGGGCCGGGAGCGGGTCAGTTGCAGCAGGGTGTCGACCGTAAACGACTTGCCGCGACGGCGGATTTCCAGGTCGCAGGCCGCAAACTTGGGATTGGAGGCCAAGGCCAGGCGCACCATGGCCAGCCGCTGGGCGGGCGCGGCCTTGGGCTTCGGCCGGTGCGGCGGATCCCCGGCGGGGACAAATAATATACGACGCAGCCGCAGGGCCTCCGCCACCTCCTCCGCCACGCGCAGGTGCGCCAGGTGGATGGGGTCAAACGTCCCGCCTAAAATGCCTATGCGCATGCCTTCGCTCCCTGCGCCGCCCGCGGAGCTCTCAGGGGAACCACAGGTTCCCCTGACGCGGACGCCGATGCGTCCTGCTTTTCTTCCTAATTCAGTCGCGGGCTTCACCGCCCCGAACCCTAAGCCTCATCATTCTAATGAGGTGAGGAAACACGGCTAGCTTCTGATTTGTCCCTGCCCCCGGACCACGAATTTCGTCGTGGTCAGCTCCCGGACGCCCATGGGGCCGCGGGCATGGAGTTTTTGGGTGGAAATACCGATTTCCGCGCCCAGGCCGAATTGTCCGCCGTCCGTGAAGCGGGTGGAGGCGTTCACCAGCACCGCGGCCGCGTCCACCTCCCGCAGGAAGCGTTCGGCCCGGAAATAATCCGAGGTCACGATGGCCTCGGAATGTCCCGTACCGTAACGGGCGATATGATTCAGAGCGGCGTCGAAATCCTCCACGACCTTCACCGCCAGGATCAGGTCCAGGAATTCCGTGGCCCAGTCCGCCTCCGTGGCCGCCTTCGCTTCCGGGAACAGGGCCCGCGTGCGTTCGCAACCCCGCAGCTCCACGCCGGCCGAGACCAAGCGGGGCAGCAGGGCCGGAAACAGCCCCGGGGCCTCGCTGGCGTGAACCAACAGGGTTTCGGCCGCATTGCACACGCCGGGACGCTGCACCTTGGCATTGAAAACGATTTCCTCGGCCATCTTCGGATCGGCCGTCTGGTCCACGTAGACGTGGCAGTTTCCCTCGCCGTGGCGGATCACGGGCACCGTGGCGGTCTCGGCCACCCAGCGCAAAAAGTCGCGGCCGCCGCGGGGAATGACGCAGTCAATCCATCCTTCCAGGGTCAGCAATTCCTCGACCGCCTTGCGGTCCGGCGTCGCCACGACCTGCACGGCTTCGGCCGGCAGCCCCGCCTCGCGCACGGCCTCGGACACCAGCCCGCCGATGGCCTGGTTGCTGTGCAGGGCCTCGCTGCCGCCGCGCAGGATCACGGCATTGCCGGCTTTCAGGCACAGGCCGGCCGCGTCCGCGGTGACATTGGGCCGCGCTTCATAGACCATGCCGATCACGCCCAGGGGCACGCGCATGCGCCCCACGCGCAGGCCGTTGGGTCGGGTGATTTCCTGATCCACCTCGCCGACGGGATCGGGAAGCGCGGCGATTTCCAGCAGGCCCGCGGCCATGTCCCGGAGGCGCCGGTCGTTCAGGGTCAGGCGGTCCAGCAACGCCCCCGAAAGGCCGGCCGCGCGCGCGGCCTCCAGGTCCCGGCCGTTGGCGGCCAGGATCCGGCTCTGCCCCCCGGTCACGGCGTCGGCCATGGCCTGCAGGGCCCGGTTTTTCCGGTCCGAGCCGGCGGCGCCCAGGACGCGGGCCGCCCGTTGTGCCTTGCGGGCCAAGTCCGTCATCTGCTCGCGCAAGTTTGCCATCGTGCCATCCTTTCCGGTCGGAAACCGCCGCGCACCCTTCCGCCGGTTACTCGGTTGCGGCGGTCAGCAGGACCAGATCATCCCGGTGGATGATTTCGTCGGTGTATTTGTAACCCAGAATACTTTCGATGTCCTTGGATTTTGCGCCCTTCAGTTTGGCGATTTCCTCCGCGGCGTAATTGACGAGGCCGCGGCCGAACTCCTTGCCGGCTTCATCCTTCAAGCTGACACAGTCGCCGGGCTTGAAACTCCCCTCGACCTTGCGGACGCCCGAGGGCAACAGGCTCTTGCCGCGGTCGCGGACGGCGGCCGCGGCGCCGGCGTCCAGCCAGAGCGTGCCGCGCCGGCGCAAAGCGAAGGCGATCCAGCGCTTGCGGCTGGCCAGTTTGTCCCCTTGGGGGAAGAATACCGTCCCCACGTCCTCGCCGGCCAGGATTTTTTTCAATATGCCGGGCACGCGGCCGTCGGCGATGACCATTTCCTCCCCCATGCCGGTGACCATTTTCGCGGCCACGATCTTGGTGACCATGCCGCCGGTGCCCAGCCGGCTGCCCGGGCCGCAGGCCATGTTTTCCACGGCGCGGTCGATCCGGTCCACCTGTTGGATGCGTTGCGCCCGGTCTCCCAGGGAGGGATCGCAGGTATACAGGCCCGCGACGTCCGTCAGGATGATGAGAACGTCGGCCTCGGCCAAATGGGTGACATGCGCGGAGAGGGTGTCGTTGTCCCCGAACTTGATTTCCTCCACGGCCACGGTGTCGTTTTCATTAAAGATCGGCACCACGCCCAGGCGCAGGATTTCGGCCAGGGCGTTCCGGGCATGGGAATAGCGCTCGCGGTGATGAATGTCCTCGGAAGTGAGGAGCACCTGGGCGGTTTGCAGTCCGAAGCGGGAGAAAGCGCGGGCGTAGTCCTGCATGAGCTGCGGCTGGCCGATGGCCGCCAGGGCCTGTTTGGCCGGGATGGTTCTCGGTTTCTCCCGGCGCCGGAGCACGGCCAGGCCGCTGCCGATGGCCCCGGATGTGACCAGGATCACCTCCCGCCCGCCGCGGCGCAAAGCCGAGACTTCCGCGGCCAGCTTGAGAATGAAGCGCTTGTCCAGACCCGCCCCGTCCCGGCTCAGCAGGCTCGTCCCGATTTTGACCACCACGCGCTTGGCCTGGCGCAACAATTGTCGCCGTTCCATGGGCCGTTCACACCTTCCGCTCGCTTGGTTGCGCCCAACCGCGGCGTTTCCGGCCGTTGCCGGCCGTTTGATCCAAGCGGGTTGAAAAAACCGCCTTATTATAAGCCCAAAAACCTAATCACACCATCCCCTAAACATCTTCCTGGAAAAGAAATTCCTCTTCCCCGACTAAAACCGTGTCGCCCTCGGCCAGGCCCGCGCGTTTGAACTCGGCGGTCAAGCCGATGCGGTTGAAGATATCGCGCAATTTGGTCAGGGCTTCGTCGTTGTCGAAATCCGTCATGGCCACCCATTTTTCCACTTCCCGCCCCGTCACCCGCCAGCGTCCGGCCTCCAAGCGTTCCACGGTGAAGCGGGGCGCCGGCGGCGCGGGACGAGCCGCGGCCTCCGTAAAAACTCCGGGCTCCGGCAGGGTCCGCACCCAGGCGTAGGTCCGGCGGGCCAGCTCCCAGACGCCTTGCCGGGTGGCCGCAGACAAGACGAAGACTTCATACCCCCGGCGCTTGAAATCCGCAACCAGCCGTTCCAGGACGCGCGGCTCCGCGACCAGGTCGGACTTGTTCAAGGCCACGAGTTGCTTGCGCTGCGCGAGCCGGCGGTCATAGTGGGCCAGCTCCGCATTCACGCTCTCGAAGGCAGCCCGGGGATCCGCCCCGGGGGAACCGGCGTCGAGCAGGTGCACCAGCAGCCGGGTTCTTTCGATGTGCCGCAGGAACTCCAATCCCAGGCCCGCGCCGTGGGCGGCGCCGGCGATCAGGCCGGGAATATCGACGAAGACGAAACTTTCGCCCTCGCCCACCCGGACCCGCCCCAAATTCGGCGTGATGGTCGTGAAGGGATAGGCGGCGATCTTGGGGTGAGCCGCGGACAGGGCCGCCAGCAGGGTGGATTTGCCCGCGTTCGGCTGTCCGATGATCCCCGCGTCGGCCAGGAGCTTTAACTCCAGCACCAAGGCGCGCGTCTCCCCGGGTTCGCCCTTTTCCGCCAGCCGGGGCGCCTGCCGCTGGGACGTGGTGAAATGCGTGTTGCCGCGCCCGCCCCGTCCGCCCCGCGCGACCAGGGCCTGCTGCCCGTGCTCCCGCAGGTCGGCCACGAGCTCGCCGCCGGGAGTCAGCACCACGGTGCCGGCGGGAACGTGAATCACGCAGTCCGAGCCGCCTTTTCCGGATTTGCGCGCTCCGCTCCCCGGGGCCCCGTCTTGCGCGCGGTATTCCCGGCGGTAGCTGAAATCCACCAGCGTCTTGAGGCCGGAGTCCGCGGTCAGGATGACGTGTCCGCCCCGGCCCCCGTCCCCGCCGTCCGGTCCGCCCAAGGGCACGAATTTTTCCCGGCGGAAGTGCGAAGCGCCGGCGCCCCCGCGGCCGGCATGGGCCGTGATGGCGGCATGATCCAGAAAAAGATTTTTGCTTTGCATGACCCTTTCCCTCTTAAAAAAAAAGCCCTAAGGCTGGCCTTAGGGCTAAAGCGGCAAAACCTGCGGTGCTAGGCGCCGGTTTGCGTTTCCGCCTTTTCGGCCTCTGCAGCCGAAGCGGGCACGATGGAGATGAACCGGCGGCCTTTTTGCCGTCCCTCGAACTTCACGATGCCGTCCCGCGTGGCAAAAAGGGTGTGGTCCCGCCCCTGGCCCACGTTGCGGCCCGGTTTGAAGTGCGTGCCCACCTGCCGGACCAGGATGCTGCCCGCCGTCACGCTCTGGCCGCCGAAACGCTTGCAGCCCAAGCGCTGGCCCGGAGAATTTCTGCCGTTGCGCGAAGAGCCGACGCCTTTTTTATGTGCCATGTGCAACCCCCCCGAAAACTAGGACGAAACCACGTCCACGATCTTGACCTGGGTGTAATACTGCCGGTGGCCGCGCAGCTTTTCCGAATGCTTGCGCGGCACGTACTTGTAGGAGATGACTTTGCGGGCCCGCGCCTGCCGGACGACCTCGCCGATCACCTTGGCCCCGGCCACGAAGGGCTGCCCGATCAGGACTTTTTGCTCGTCGTGGACCAGTAAAACCCTGTCCAATTCAACGGTTTTTCCGACCGGCGCATCCAGGCGTTCCAGTTTCAGGAACGCACCCTTTTCCGCCTTGTATTGTTTGCCGCCCGATTCGATCACCGCGTACATTTCCGCGTTTCCTCCCGCTCCCGCAAGCTAAAAAACGGAAGTGTGAATATATCGAATTTACCCAAAAAAGTCAAGCCTTTTTTGGGCCCGACGGCCCCTGCTTGCGGCGTGCGCTCCGGGCAGGAAAATCCCGGATCCTCGCCCCCCAGATTCCTTGACAGCCGCGCGCCGGCCCCCTATGATGATAAAAACTTCAGACAGGGAACGCCATGGCAAGAGTTTTGGTTACCGGAGCCACGGGTTTCATCGGCAGCCACCTGGTGGAAAAACTGGTGTCGGCCGGCCACGAAGTCCGCTGCCTCGTGCGCAAGACATCCAATCTGCAATGGCTGCCGCGCGAACGGGTCCGCCTGTTCACGTCCGGCGGCTTCCAGCCCGAGGACTACCGCCCAGCCCTGCAAGCCGTCGCCGTGGTCTACCACCTGGCCGGCGCCACCAAAGCCCGCAGCCTCGACGAGTACCAGAAGCACAACGTGACCTTGACCCGGCACCTGTTGGAGGCCGTCAAGCGGTTCGCGCCCTCCCTGCAGCGCCTGGTTATGGTCAGCAGCCAGGCGGCGGCCGGGCCGGCCGCCCCCGGGGAAACAGCGGACGAATCCGCCGTCTGCCGGCCGGTCACCTATTACGGGGAAAGCAAACTGGCCGCCGAACGCCTGTTGTCCCTCTATCCCGGCATCCCGGCGGTGGTCTTAAGGCCGGTTTCCGTGTACGGGCCCCGCGACCGGGACGTGTTGAGCATCGTCAAGATGATCGGGCGCGGCTTCGCCCCCGTCATCGGCAGTCCGGACCGCCGTCTGACCTTCGTCTTCGTGGAGGATGTGGTCCGCGCCATGCTGCTCGTCGCCGAGGATGCCCGGGCGGTGGGCCGCACCTATTTCGTGACCGACGGCAGGGTCTATAGCTGGCGCGAGATGCGCGCCATCATGGAGCGCGTGCTGCGACGCCGTTCCCTGGCCGTGCGGGTTCCGGCACCCTTCGTCTGGATGCTGGCCGCCGGCTCGGAAACGTGGTCGCGCCTCACGGGCCGGGCCACGATTTTCAATTTCAACAAGGTCCACGAATTGCTGCAGGTAAACTGGGGCTGTTCCGGAGAACGTCTCCAGCGGGAGCTCGGTTTTACGCCGAAGTACGACCTGGAACAGGGTTTGCGCCTGACCGTCGCCTGGGCCCGGCAGGCCGGCTGGCTATAGGGACCGGGTCCCGTCCCGCGGAGCTTTCAGGGGAACCACCCCGACCGGATGGGAAATCGTATGGGACTCCCTTCGGTCGCAGGTTCCCCATGCCGCTGTCGCTGCGCTCTCCCTGGGGGAGGCTTCCCCTATGGCACTCGCCGAAATCGGAAAGGACTCTTCGGCTCGCGGTCGCCCCTCATGGAGTCAGGGGAATGTTCCCCTGACCACCCCTGGTCCCTGACGGGTCCTGAGCCGATGCGTCCTGCTTTCCTGCCTACTTCAGTCGGGGGCTTCACCGCCCCCGAACCCTAAGCCTCATCATTTTGATGAGGCAAAGTTGCGCTTCCGAAATTGCGGGAAATTTGTTAAGCTGGAAAATGCCGGTACGGCTTGGGCCATCTTAACGCAAAGGAATGCAAAGCCGGATGCCTTCACCCTCCATTGCCCGGTTGGGCGCGGCGCTGTTGGCCGCCAGTCTGCTCGTGGGCTGCTCGGCCATGACTCCGTGGAACCGGGCCAACAAGAAAATCGCCCAGTTGTATTATTACGGTCATTACGCCGAGGCGGTCGAAGAAGCGAAAAAGGCCCTGACCTATGCGGAAAAGACTTTCGGCAGCGGGCATCAGCATGTCGCCACGGCCCTGAGCAACCTGGTTTACCTGTACAGCATCCTGGGCCAATATCAGAAATCGAAGGAACTCCTGCTGCGGGCCCTGAAAATCAAGGAAAAGGAACTGGGGCCGGACCACGTCACGGTCGGCCTGATTCTGACCCATCTTTCGGAAATATACCGCTACGAGGGCCAGTACGCCCAGGCGGAGCCCTACGGCATGCAGGGACTGTTGATTCTGCTGAACAAGCTGCCTTCCGACCACCCCAAGCTGCTGGAGGCGCTGAACAACCTGGCCTACATCTATGACGCCCAAAAGAAATACGAGCAGGCCGAGGAGCTGTACCAGAAGGCGCTGACCATCGGGGAAGAGCTCTACGGCGCGGACCATCCCGGCCTGGGGCCGTATCTGAGCAACCTGGAAATGGTATACCGGCGTTCGGGAAAGATCAAACAGGCCATCGAAATTTCCAAGCGCAAGCTGGCCCTGCAGGCCAAGCAGGCTGGCCCGGGCCAGAGGGACTACGTGCAGTCCCTCATCAACTTAGCCGACCTGTACCGCAGCGAGGGACGTCTGACGGAGGCTGAATCTCTCTTGAAACAAGCCCTCGAGCTGGACGAGACCAAACTGGGCAAAACCCATTTGCGCGTAGCCATGGATTTATACAATCTCGCCGATTTGTATGCGGACGACCGGCGTTTCTCCGAGGCCGAAACCCTCATGCGCCGGGCCCTGGCCATTTACGAGCGCACCGATACCCCGCGCAATCCTTATTGGATCAAGACCATGACCAAATACGCCGCCCTCCTGCGCGAGACCGGGCGGGAGGAAGACGCCCGCAACGTGGACCTTCACCTCAAGCAGGGCACCTTCTTGAACGGCAACAAGCCGCGTTAAGCGGTCCCCCGGTCCTTCCCCTGTTTTTTCTCGGATTGTTTCTCCAGGACATCCCGGTACAGCGCCAGCAGGCGCTTGCGGATCTCGACCTTGTCGAACTGGGTGAGCAGCTGCCGGGAAACGTCCCGGCCCTCCTGGCGGTACTTTGGCTCCGTGGCCATGCGCCGGGTCAGCTGGATGAACTCCGCGGTGTCCCGGGCCTTGAGGTAGGGATTCTCGTACAGTTCCCGGTATTCCTGGATGTCGCGGTAGAGGACCGGCAGGCCCGCGGCCGCGGCCTCGACGGGCACCAAGGGACAATTCTCCTGGTAACTGGTGAACAGCAGGAGATCGCCGGCGTTGTAGATCGCGGGCATGTCCTTCAGGTCGAACAGGCCCGGAAACCGGATGTGCGGGGGGGCCGCGGCGATGCGGCGGTTGAGCTTCACGATGCCCTCGGTCATCATCCCGAAGGGGCGCCCGCCCACCCACACGAAGGTGTATTCCGGGCAGCTTTCCGCGACGTCGAGAAAATCCTCCACACCCTTGCGCCCTTCCAGCTGCCCCACGCCCAGGACGACGAACTCTTCGGGTTTCAAACCCAGCAGTCTGCGCCCCGCGGCCCGCTTCTCGGGGGTGGGCGCGAATTTTTCCGTGTGGATCGGATTGTAGATCCGGGCGATGCGCGTCTTGGCCTTCAGGTCGCGGATCGCCCGTTCCACCATGGGGGATATGGCGATGCAGACGTCCGCGTAGGAATAAACGCGGCGGAAATACCAGCGCACGAAAGGCATGGCCAGCTTCCAGGCCGGCAGCGAACCCTTGATGGAATCGGGAATGACGTGCACGGTGAAGACGCGGCGGCCGCGGTAGCGGCGGCCCTTCCAGAAATAATAGGGCCCGTAGGTATGCGCGTGGAAAATGTCGCCCCACCCCTCCTGGTTGACGACCACCTCCACGTCGGTTCCGGCCTGCAAGAGGTCGACGCAATCCACGAAAGCCGTGTGCACCCCCTGGCCTTTCATGATGAACGGGGTTTCCGAAACCACGTGTACGCGCAGGCGCGGGGGTTCAGGCATCCAGTCTCCTCCTTGACGCGGATGAATCCGGCGGCCGGCCGCCGGGCGGGTCAGATTTTCAGCTCGTAGACGCGGTAGATCTTGCTGCGCTGTCCGCCGTTGGACTCGATGGCCTTGCGCAGCAGGCGGTCGTCCTCCGGCACCCAGGAAAGCTCGCCGCTGGTATAGCCCAAGGCCTGGG